>WNEZ01000620.1_pt1 | contig 59385 bp, 67 predicted proteins | sample 5400521 | NCBI WGS metagenome assembly WNEZ01 (sample SAMN13153339, study PRJNA577476) | soil metagenome | isolation source: 120 cm saprolite under Douglas fir tree site 2 hole 1 replicate 1 | place: USA:California | collected 2015-04-18
TGATCCCCCCGCGCCGCTAAGGCCAGTCGGGCTTCGTCGGGTCGAGGCGGTCTTTCGTCTTCCAGTCCTCTCGGATCGGCACGAAGATATCGGTCACGCTGGCGCCTTCCGGTCCTGCGGCCGCGCCATGCTCGACGTGGCTCGGGATGACGTACGTGTCGCCCGGGTGAAGCTCCAGCACCTCGTTGCCGATGCGCATGGTCATCGAGCCGCGGATGACGAATCCAATCTGCTCGTTCTCGTGAGCATGCTCGGGCGAAACGGCATTCGGGGCCAGGTCAACGACCGCGACAGTCATGCGCTCGCCCTCGACCGACCTCGCGGTGATGCCGGGGGCAAGTGTGATGGGCTCCAACTCAGCGAGCGCCTTGAACGAGCTCATTCGACGACCCGGTCGATGACGGTGGCCGTGCCGAGCCCGCCGCCGCAGCACATCGTCTCGAGGCCGTAACGCAGGTCGCGGCGCTCGAGTTCGTGGAGCAGCCGCGTCATCAGGATTGCGCCGGACGCACCAAGCGGGTGGCCCACGGCGATCGCGCCGCCGTTGACGTTGGTCTTGTCGAGGTCGGCGCCAGTCTCCTTCTGCCACGCGAGCACGACTGACGCGAACGCTTCGTTGACCTCGAAGAGATCGATGCTCTTCAGCTCGAGGCCTGCCCGCTTCAACACCGCTGCGGTGCCCGGGATCGGGCCTTCCAGCATCAACACCGGGTCGGTGCCCACGACAGCCTGGGCCCGGATGCGCGCGCGCGGCCGCAGCCCGAGCTCCTTGGCCTTCTCCAGCGACATCAGAAGGACGGCTGCCGCGCCGTCGGAGATCTGGCTCGAGTTGCCGGCGGTGATCGAGTGCTCCGGGTTGAATGCCGGCTGCAAGGCTGCTGTCGCCTCGTAATTCGCGTTCGCGCGGATGCCCTCGTCCTTCGTGAAGAGGCTGGAGTGGCCGTTACCCTCGACGGGCACGTCCACGGGCATGATCTGAGATGAGAAATAGCCCTTCTCGCTAGCTTCGTGCGCAAGCTTGTGACTGCGGACCCCGAACTCGTCCATCTGCCGGCGTGAGATTCCGTACTTGCGGGCCATCAGCTCCGCAGAGATCCCCTGAGGAACCAGGTCGTAGAGCTCCATCAGCTCGGGCGGGAACGGCGTGCCGGGTGACACTGCGTTCGATCCCATCGGTACTCGGCTCATCGACTCCACGCCGCCCGCGATCGTGATGTCGCAGACACCTGACTGGATGAGATTGGCCGCAAAGTGGAGCGCCTGCTGACTCGACCCGCACTGGCGGTCGACGGTGGTCGCGGGGGTCGTGACTGGAAAGCCCGCGGTCAGCCACGCGTTGCGCCCGATGTTCAACGATTGCTCGCCGGCCTGGCTCACGCATCCGAACACCACGTCTTCGACCTGCTCGGGCTTGATGCCGGCGCGCTGGACGATCTCTTTCAACACGAGCGAGCCGAGGACGACTGGATGGATGTCCTTGAGCTTTCCGTTGCGACGACCAATGGGTGTACGCACGGCCTCGACGATCACGACTTCGCGCATCTCAACGTCTCCTTGCAGCCTTGGTGCTGCCGATTCTACGACCCGCCACTAATGCTCACGTGATTTGGTGTCAAGCCCCCAATCGTTTGCCTGGCTGTCGGATTTTTTTTAGTGTTGACGTGCTCTTAAGCCCCTGATAACTTTCGCGTCGCCCCAAGCGGCTGAGTACGGTAAACCTGAGGATACCGAACGTCGAGTAGGTGGAAGGTGCGGCGCAAGCCGTTGCTGGAAACCGAAAAACGCATAGGGTACTTCAGGGTAAACAGGAAGGTCTCTTGGGGCATCTCTTTTCCACAGGGCTTCCACACCCCGATCCTCAATTCGAAAATCCCCACTTGCGCGCTTCCACGCACGCTTTGTCCACAGCATCACTATCCAAACGTATACGCATGCGCAACAGGCTCTGAACGCCGTCACCAAGGCGCGCCACCGGCATGGGGTCCTCGTAGCGAAGCCACTGGTAGGCGATCGGCTCCGACCACGGTTTGCCCTTCGCCGCATAGAGGCGCCGGTGGCCATCCAGGACGATCAGCTCGACCTGGCGCAGCAGGCTGGGCTCACCCGAAGTGAGGACCGCGAACTCCTGCAGCTCCATCCAAGCGAGGAGGCTTTGCAGCCGGTGACCTGCTTCTACTTCTCGGCCTCGGGGGCGGTCGTGCCCGCGTTGAGCTCGAACACGCTTGCTTTCAGCGCACATATGAAAGGAAGGTTGCGGTACAGCTCGCGGTAGTCGAGGCCATAGCCGACGGCGTAATCGTTGGGGATCTGGAACCCGACGTAGCGCACAGGCACCTCGACCAGCCGCCGGCCAGGACGGTCCAACAGGGTCACGACCTCGATGGAAGCGGGGCCCCGTTCGCGCAGCTCGGACAGCAGGTAGTCGAGGGTCAGGCCTGTGTTGACGATGTCCTCCACCAGCAACACGTGCCGGCCTTCGATCGGATAGTCGATGTCGCGCGCGATGCGCACCCGTTCGTGCGGCTGGGCACCGGCATATCGCCGTAGATCGAGGTAGTCGATGACGAACGGGACTTTGATCTGGCGCGCGAGGTCGGCGAGAAAGAACGTGACGCCTTTGAGCACCCCGACCAGCACGACGGTGCGCCCGCGGTAGTCGCGGGAAATCTTCCGCGCCAGCGCGCGGACTCGCGTCTCGAGCTCCACCGGCGAAATGAGGATGCTGCCGATGTCCTGCTTGCGAAGGTTCTGGACCTCGAGCGCCTCATAACCCGCCTTGGCGAGCAGCTGCTGGTAGTCCTTGCGATAGAGGAGGCGGACGTTGACGTCCGGATATATCTCCCGGAGCATCCGCAGCTTGCGATTTTTCGGCGTCACCAGTGACTGCTTCATCGTCGTCAGCTCGACGTAGAGGTCGTGCTCCGGTAGGTAGAAGTCGGGCGTGAACATCTCCGAGACCCGCGTGCCATCCCACGCAATCGGAAACGACACCGGCTCGTAGACCCACCGGATCCGGTAGTAATCGAGGAAGCGCGCGAACTCCTGCTCGGAGGGGTGCGCAAACTCAATACGTGAGTGCGCCGGGCCCGATCGCCTGACGAGACGCGACCGCTGCTTGACGGGGCGGCGCCACTTCTGCGGGACGGAGGGGTGGGCGGACGACGCCAAGGAAACGCCGAGATTGTACTCTCAGCGGAACCAGCGCCATGAGCACACCGGCGCAGAGGATGGTCGCCGAGCAGCTGCTGCCCAACGGCGTCACCGATCAGCGCGTCATCGAAGTGATGTCACAGGTTCCGCGCGAGGAGTTCCTGTCGGGCCGGCTGCGCCGTCACGCGTACGAGAATCGTGCCCTTGCCATCGATTGCGGCCAGACCATCTCTCAACCGCTTGTCGTCGGGCTGATGACCCAGGCGCTCGCTCCCAAGCCGGACGACCGAGCGCTCGAAGTCGGCGCCGGCTCTGGCTACCAGGCGGCGGTGTTGAGCCGGCTGGTGCGGCATCTGATCACCCTGGAGCTCGAGCCCGCGCTCGCCGAGCATGCGTCTGAGACGCTGGCGCGGCTCGGCTACACCAACGTCGAGGTCGCGGTCGCCGACGGCACGCTGGGTTGGCCCGCATACGCGCCGTACGACATCATCCTGGTCGCCGCAGCTTCGCCGGAGGTGCCGCCCGCGCTCATCGAGCAGCTAGCCGCCGGAGGCAGGCTCGTGATCCCGGTCGGAAGGGCCGCAGACGAGCACCAGGACCTGCGCCTCTATCAACGCCATGGAGATTCGCTGATGTGGCGGTCGCTGTTCCCCGTGCGCTTCGTCCCCCTACGGTGAATGGCTGGGCGACGGGGAGGCGCGGCCCGGCGAGGGTGAAGCGCCAGTGGTTGCCGATGACGTCGTGCCGGTGAGCTTCTGCAGCTGCTGGAGGAGCTGTCCCACCTGGGTCATCTCCGAAGCAAAGCCTGCGAAGTCACCGTTCTTCAAGTCGTTGTAGGCGGCGGTGTAATGGGCGTTCGCCTGCGTGACGAGATCTGCGATCTGGGCCAGCACCGCCGGTGTGATCGTCACCGGGGGACCTGTGGTCGGCGGAGGCGCCGTGGAGGTTCCGACCAGCTGGTCTATGGCCTGCTGGAGGGTATCCGCGTACGCAACCGATGCCTGGTCCGCGAGGATCACCTTCTTCAGCTCGGGCAGGCTTGACTGCTGGTTGGCACGCAAGTAGATCGGCTCGAAATAGAGGAAAGAGTCTCCGATCGGCACCACGAGCAGGTTGCCCTGCTGCACCTGCGACCCGGCCTGGTGGAAGAGTGTGAAGTCTCGAGAGATGGCAGGGTTCTCGTTGATCCGGTTCGCCACCTGCTGCGGGCCGAAGATCACCTTGTCCTTGGGCAGCACGTAGGACACGAACTCACCATAGTGCGAGCCGTCGCTTCGCGCCGCCATCCACGCAACCATGTTGTTCTTGCCGTGCGGGGTGAACGGCATGATCAGGAGGTACTCCGGGTTCTGCTCGCCGGGCAACCGGAAGAGCACGTAGTACGGCTGCACGGGCGTGGGCAAGGAGCCGGGGGAGGTCTGCGCGGTCGGGATGTCCCAAACGTCCTCGCGCGCGAAGAAAACCTTGGGGTCGGTGATGTGATATGTGGCGTAAATGCCGACCTGGATGTTGAACAGGTCAGCGGGCACCCGAATGTGCGCGCGAAGGCCAGGAGGCATCGCTTCCATCGGCGTGAAGAGGGTTGGGAAGGTGTCCTCGTAGGCGCGGATGATGGGGTCTTTCGGGTCGACCACATAGAAAACCGCCGTGCCCTCGTAGGCGTCGATGACGACCTTGACCGAGTTGCGGATGTAGTTGATGTCGCTGGTGTTCTGGAACGTCACAGTCTGTGAGTAGGGGTAGGTGGCACCGGTCGTGAAGGCGTCGACGATCCAGTAGATGCGGCCGTCGACGATGACCACGTATGGGTCGGAGTCAAAGCTGAGGAAAGGGGCCACCTCGCTGACGCGCGCGATGATCTGCCGCCGGTAGAGCATCAGCGTCTGGCTTGTCACCTGGCCGGACACCAGCAGGTTGAAGTCGCCCAGCTTGAGCGACCAGAGGGCGCGATTGACCGGCGTCATCGGCACCCCATGGGTGCCTGTGTACGACGTGAAGACGTCCTGGCTTCCCCGCGGGTAGTCGAACTCACGGTTGGTGTTCGGCGCCAGCGCGTAGCTGGTGGTGACCTCGCCGAAATAGATGGCCGCCTGGCTGATCGGTATCTGTCCGGCAGGCGGAACGTCGCGCACCAGGAAGTCCGGTAGGCCCTCGCCCACCACCGCGTTCACCGGGCTGGCCGCAATGCCGTACCCGTGCGTGTACTGCAGGTGCAGGTTGATCCAGTTCTGCGCGGCCGGTGGCAGCTTGGTGAAATCGAACTCGCGTGCGCTGATCTCCATCGACGTGTACTGGTTGTTGACGTTGTAGCGATCGATGTCGATGTCGTGGAACGTGTAGTACGTGCGAATGGTCTGCAGCTGTTCGTACGTGTCCTTCAGCGGCGCAAAGTCCCAAAGCCGCAGGTTGTTCACTGTGACCTGGTCGTTCTGGACGTTCGCCAGCGTCAGCGGCTGATCCCCGGTGAAGTTGCTCACGCTCACAGTCGACAGCCCATACCCGGCACGGGTGCCGGAGATCTCACGCTCGATGTATGGAATCTCGTACGTCTGCGCGTTTGGGGTGACCAGAAACGACTGCACCACGGCGGGATAGACCTGTCCGATCAAAAGGAGGGCCACCCATACGCCCGCCGCGGTCACCGGGAGCCAGAGCCGTCGCAGCCAGATGTTGACCAGAAGCGCCCCACCCAGGACGACCGCCGCCCCTGCCTGGAACGTGACGATCGGCAGCCGGGCGTTGACATCGGTGTAGGCCGCCCCCCAGACGATGCTGCTGTTGTGCGCATATAGAAGGTCGTAGCGGCCAAGCCACATCCAGCCCGCGAGGACGAGTGCGAACACAGCCATCAGCGCCGACAGGTGCGCGATCGCCAGCGGGGTCAGGTTGAGGTCGAACGTGTCGCCCCGCCACGCGTACATGATTCCGATCAACAGAACGCTCAGAAACCCCAGACCGAGCGCCCAGTTGGCGATCGCGTGCAGGAAAGGCAGCGTCAGCAGATAGAAGGCGACATCCTGCCCGAGCACCGGGTCGGTGGTGCCGGTTGGCCTGGCGTGTTGGAACAGCGCGAGACTTTGCCATTGGGCGCCCGCTCCGCCGGACAGAACTAGCGCAACCAGGGCGGCCGCGCCCAGGGCGGCGCCGCCGATCGGGCTGCGAATGCTCGACCGCCTGATCCCGACCGCGCGTAGGCTCGGTCCCGAGCGAACTCGCAACGCGATGATGACGTTGACGATCAGGTAGAAGAACGCCAGCGCGAAGCTTCCGACGAAGAGTGCCGCCTGCAGGAAGAGGCGCGTCGTGAAGACGTCCTTGAATCCGAGCGAGTCGAACCATTGCATTTCGGTGAAGAACCAGACGATCGGGCTGGCGAACAGGAAGATCAGCAGCGCCAGGCCGAAGAGTCCCGCGCCGACCCAGAAGCGCCGAGGCGGGCGCGGGATCCGGATCTCTCGGGCTTCGAAGGGACCGCCGCGCTCGAACGGATCAAACGGTCGGTACCGGCGGGTCATGTACTCGGAAGCTTAGATCGTCCCTAAAGCGAGGTCGTCGGGGCCGAAATCCACATCGGGTTGAGCCGGCGGGTGGTCGAGGTGCCAGCCCACTGTCGTGCGTAGCGACTCAATCGGATCCGAGGTTGTCCAGCCGAGCAGCGTCCGGGCTCGCGTGGCACTGGCCGCGATGTGCTGGGTCATGGTGCCGGTCGCCTTGAGGTCCTCGGGCAACACGTCATCGGCCACCCTCACCAGCTCGGCGTCAGAGCCCGCGGCGTCGAGGATCATTCGTGACCACAGCGCCATCGAGAAATTGCGGTCCTCGCAAAGGTTCAGCGCGAGCCCGCCAGTCGACGGCGATTCCAGCGCCAGCCGCGCGCCGCGTGCGATATCGCGAACGTAACCGCGACATGTGAGCCACATGCCGGCGCCGAAAGGGATGCGCCGGCGACCCGCACGGACGCGCCGGAGGAGGTATTCCTCCCGGAGCTGGTAATCGCGCTCGCCATAGACCATCGGCAGTCGCAACGACGTACCGCCACGGGGCAGGTAGACGTCCTCGACGTCGAGCTTGTCGTAGTCATCGCGGTCCGGAGATTTGCCCCGGAACGGATAGCGCTCTGAGCGCACCGGTGAGTCTTCATCCAGCGGCACCGGATCCGTCTCGCGCTCCCCCAAGACCGCGCCGAACGCCCGATACACGTCGACGCTCGAGATGACGACGAGCCGGATGCCCGCCGGCAGCGCGGTCAGCGCGGTCTCGGCGTCGGCGCGGGTAAGGGCGCGACAATCGATCGCGGCGTCGGGTGCAAACGCGGCCAGCTCTGAGCGATGGGCCGGCAGATCCTTTCGATCGGCATGCAGGTGCTGCGCGCTCGGCAGACCTTCAGGCTCGAGCACGCCTCGATGCGCGAGCAGCAGCTCGTGCCCGGCGGCGGCCAGCTCCTCGACGATGGCACGCCCTATGAACCGGGTGCCCCCGAGGACAATGACTCTCAAGACGCCCGCTAGGTTGCGGCTTTGACGGCGGCCGGGTTGCGCTCCACGATCAGGTCGATGAGTCCCCAGTCCTTGGCCTCTTGCGGGTTCATGAAGAAGTCGCGCTCCATGGCCCGCTCAACGTCCTCGAGCGGCCGGCCGCAGTGCTTGGCGTAGATCCGTGCCATGGCTTCGCGCTGGCGAAGGATCTCCTGCGCGTGCAGCTGGATGTCGGTTGCCTGGCCCTGGATGCCCTGCGTGAAGGGCTGGTGGATGAGGATCTGCGCGTGCGGCAGAGACATCCGCATCCCGGCGTCTCCACCCGCGAGCAGGATCGACGCGCCGCTGGCCGCGAGCCCCGTGCACAACGTCCCGACCTTTGGTCCGACGTACTGCATCGCGTCGTAGATGGAAAGCGCTGCGGTGAGTGATCCGCCTGGGCTGTTGATGTAGAGCTGGATATCGCGGTCGGGCGCCTCGTTCTCGAGAAACAGGAGCTGCGCGGTCACGTTGCTCGCGAGCTCGTCGTCGATGACACCACGCACGAAGACGACGCCGTCCTTGAGCAGCCGCGAGTAGATGTCATACGCGCGCTCGCCGCGGCCGTCGTTGGTAATCACCGTCGGGATGAGATGCATTCGATTACCTCCTTGGTTCGAAACCGATTCGTGGGCGCGCCTTCGGCGGTGGGTTCGACATCGCCAGATAAGCGCTGAAGTCTGCGACGCTGCGCAGCGCCTCCAACGGCATGCCCGCGGTCGCGAGCCGGAGCTTGGCCGGTGGGTCCTCGGGCCAGGCCGGGCGGTCGTGGTCGGCCCCGAGCAGCCGAGCAAGCTCGGCGTAAAGATCGGCCGGCCGGATTCCAAGTGCGTGTGCAACAGCCAGAAGCCGTTCCGTCGAAACCTCCTTGCGTCCTCTTTCCACCTCGGACAGGTGAGCCGGCGAGAGGCCGGCCTCGGCCGCCACCTCGGTCAGCGTCCGGTGAACCGCCTCCCGCCGCTGCCGCAGGACCGCTCCGAGCGCTCCTCTGACCACGTGGGCGGATTCGCTGTAGGCGAACGGCATTCTTCTGGGGCGAAGTTTACCGGAAGGTCGGGCGGGGCGGCGGTGGTATCGCCACGCGTTCCTCCTCCGTTGCTGCCCGACGCCGGCGCAGCTCCAGGTTCAGGCTCTCCTCGCCCCGGGCCATCGCCCACAGGTGGTTGGACTTGAAGATCGGCCGGAAGACAAATGAGCCGTAACGCAGGAGCGGCTTGTCAGCCCTGATGCGCCAGTCGTAGGTGACCTCTGCGACCTCTGCGTTCTGCCGGAAAGTCCACACGCCGGTGCCGACGAAGTCGCCGTCCGCCACCAGCGAGAAGCCCTGCGTGCCGCGCGATTCTGAGATCGTGAAGCGCCACCGCAGCGTGTACGGGAGCCAGCCCTTCGTGTAGAGGTCGACCACGCGTCCAACACGCGTGACCGGGTCACCGAGCTCGAGCATGCGCACCTCCAGGTAGACCGACGGCCACCACCGCGCGAGACTCGGCGCATCGTCAAGCACCTCCGCGACTTCTTCAACAGTGCCGCGAATCTTCCAGTGAGTGATGAAGTGGTACTCGGCAGTCACTTATGAATCTTTCAGATTGTTCGGATCGAGCAGCTCCTGCCTCGGCCGCTCGATCCGCTGGCGCGACCGCATGATCTCGATGAGCTTCTTGCGGCCCTTGGGCGGCCCGATCATGATCGCCCCGACCAGGCGGTCGTCCTTGAAGAAGAGCTTGCGATAGAACTTCTCCTCGAAGCTGTACGTGCGCACTGACTCGAGGTTGGGCTGCACGTCCGGGGTCACGCCCATCACTGCAAGCGTCGACCCGAACATGGTGGTTGTGTACGTCGGCACATCGAAGAAGTCCTCGTCCGCGCCGGCCATGTTGCGCGCTGCCACCTTGCCGTGCGCCTCCGCGTTGTCCCATGTCCCCATCTGGTTGTGCCGCTCGACCATGAGGTCATAGAAGACCGCGATGTCACCGGCTGCGTAGACGTCAGGGGCCGACGCGCGCAGCTTGGCGTCGGTGACGATCCCTTTGTCCAGCTCGATCGTCGAGCCGCGCACCGGCTCCGTGTAGTAGTCGAGCCCGACGCCGTACGTGAGTAGGTCGAACTCCACGCGCTTTCCGTTGACGGTCTCGGCAAGGAAGCGCCCGTCGACGCGGCTGAACTTCTGCACCTCGTCCGACGTGATGAACTCCACGCCCTGGGCCTCTCCCAGCTGGCGGCAGAGCTGCCCCCCTTCCTCATCGAGGACGTAGCGCAAGAACCACGGCCCGCGCATGATCCAGGTCAACTGCGCCTTCTTCCGGAAGCTCACGCCCTCGGCGAGCTCGTAGCCGATGAAGCTGCCGCCCATCACGAGAACGCGCTCGGACGCATCCGCCTCCTCGATGATCGCGTCGGTGTCGTCCAGGGTCTGGAAGCCGATGGTCTGAGACACCTCGTCCGAGCCGGGCCACGGAGGAGGTTTCGGACGTCCACCGGTGGCGACCAGCAGCGCATCGTATGGAAATTCCTGGTCGCGGTTCGTGCGCACGATCTTTTGCGCGAAGTCGATCTCCGTCGCCCACGTCTCGAGGTGGATGTCGAGGTTTTGTCTTGCGTAGTCCTCGACGGTGCGCATGAAAACCTTCTCCCGACGCACCTGGCCTCGGAGGTATCGCGGCAAGGCGACGCGGTTGTAGAGCGGGTGGCGCTCGGCCGCGATCATCACGATCGAAGCGTCGGCGTCGAGATTGCGCAGCTCCTCCGCGGCGGTCTGCCCGGCAATCCCGTTGCCGAGGATCACGTAACGACGAGCCACTAGAGCTTCAGGGCGTAGATGTAGCTGTGGTCGTCGGCATTCGCGAAATCGTATCCGGAAGCATGCAGGTCATCGGCAGCGGGGTGGTCGCGAGGCAATGTCACGACCACGTCCTCGAGCCCGTCCGCGTCGGCTTCGAAACGCAGCGCCATCAGCAGCTCGCGCAGCGCTCCGCCCTGTCCGGCGATGAAGGCGACGGCGAGGTTGTCGCCCCATGCACGACGCAGTCCGGCGACCGTCCGGCCGCCGGGTCCAACCCGCAGCATGCCGACAGAGGCGAGGCGGGCCAGCTCGGTGGCGCCCAGGTCGCGAGCGCCGTTGAAGTCCGGAATGACTCCGTGATAGAGCTCGATCCCGGGACTGGCGGCGATCCGGGGCCAGAGCTGGGCGGCCTCAGCCTCCTCTGGGATGCGAGCGGACTCGCCGCCCTCGACGCGGCTCCCCCTCCACCACCGGGCATCGATCAGCTGCTTGAAGCCGGCGGACTCGAAGAGCCGCACCGCGTCCGGATTCCCGGTGGCAAGCCTCATCTCGCCCAACCCCTGCTCACGCGATTCGGCGATCGCAGAGGCCAGCATCGCGCGCGCCAAGCCTTGACGCCGGTGGCTCGATGCCACGCGCAGGCCCTCGTACCAGGCGAGGCCAGGCGCGTAGGGTCGCAGCCTCTGCACACCGACGACCACGCCGTCGACCTCGACCGCCTGGAACGCAGCGCCCGCATCAGCCACCCAGTCATCGAACACGTTCGGGATGTAGTCACGACCGTCCCACACGTCTCTGCTGAGCTCGATGACGCGATCACGATCCGCCGGCCGTACCGGCCGGATCGTCAGCTCTCTTGCGGTTGCCAATGCGCGATTCCCGCCACAGCCATGCCGCTATCGATCACGAGCTCGTCTCCATCCTTGGTGAGCATCTCTTCCAGCAAGGTACGAGCCCTGGCCTCGTCCCAGCCGGCGCCAATCAGCATCCCGCAGTCGACCAGCGCCTCGTCCATGTTCGCGTAGCGGTTGAAGACCGGATAGCGAATGAACGTGACGTCGGGCGCGATCCCCATCTGCATCAGCAACATGAACAGGTCGCTGAACTGCGGAATGGGAAGCTCCGGTCCGCCGAGCATCAGCTGTCGCAGCTGCGTGGCGGGATGGGGGATAGAGCCCTCGCGCATCATGATGAAAAGACGCTCGCGCGCGGACGCCTGGAGCTTCGCAATGAACGGGACAGGATCCTCGATACCGTAGAGGACATGGCAGCAGATCACGATGTCGGCCCGCGCCACCTCGGCGTCCTGCCAGGTGCTCCCGATCACCGTCATGTTGTCTCGATGCGGGATCTGGGCACGCATGCCCTCCGAGGGCTCGACCGCCGTCACCCACTCCAGGCGCTCGGCGAGCGGAACTGCATGGCGGCCGGACCCTGCTCCGGCGTCGATGAGCGTCTTGCGCGGCGAAAGGTAAGGCTCGAGGACGCGAATAAAGCTGTCATTGCGATCGCGCGTGATCTGGGCGTAGGAAGGCGCGCGTCGGTCCCAATAATTCGTGGCGCCAGGGCCTCTGGATCCCGTCCGCCGGCGGACCATTTCGCGCCAGCGCTCCGCCCAATCTATGCCCGCGATCGCACCGATTGTCCCCACCTCCATTTGACTCCGAGGATAGTGTTCCGAAAACCGAAACTGCCTTGCATCTTCGCGTCCTAGGCGGCCGGGCGCCGTCTCACCCCGCGAAATCTGGCGATTTCGCAGGGGCCCCGAGAGAGGCGCTGAAGCCGGCGTCGAGGGACCCGGCGCTGCGTCGTCACGCATCATTAGATGCGCTCCTCCTTGGGCCACCCTCTACTTGGCTCCGGCGCCGATGCCGCGAATCTGCGGCGGACTTTCGGTTCCGGAACATGGCTTGTTAACACCATTGGGGACAAGAAGGGGACAAGTTTCGGCAGGTTCGCCCAGATGATGGGGTCGCTCAACTCGCAGCCACAAGATGTAGGGCCGGGATAGGATAGCAGGAGCCATGGCAGTCGAATCTTCGCCGGAATTCAATGCCGCCGAAGCCAGCATCCTGGCCCGCTACTTCACCAACCTCGACCGCCCGGTTTTCGCCCTGCGCAACCTTCCGGAGGTGGTCAAGGGAGCACTTTTCTCGCGCTACTCGCGCACCGAGAAGAGCCTTCGCCGGGTGCTGCTGGACGAGTTCATCAATCAGCCTGACTCGGGCTTTGAAGCGCTGACCGGCGCGTCCGGCACCTCTGACGACATGGTGGCCGTCCGGCGCGCGGAGGAGTTCTACGAGCGGGTCCTGGTCGGGTACGGAGACGACTCCGTGGCCGAGCTCGCCGGCGCCCACATCGCGGTCGAGCGCACCTCCACCCTGGCCGCCAAGGCGCTCGAAGACAGCCGCATCGGGATCTCCCCACTCGAGAAGTCGACACGATACGTGCGGTTCGACCGGCCCGGTCCCGACGGCCGGTTTCTGTATCACCGAGGCCCCGAGCTCGCGCACCCCGACTACGAGCCGGCGGCGGATCTCCTCTTCGACACCTACAGCTCTCTCGTCGAGCCGCTCACCAAGGCGATTCGCGATCGATTCCCAATCGAAGAGAACGAAACCGACCGCGCCTGGAAGGCCGCGACCAGGGCGAAAGCGCTGGACATGCTGCGGGGGCTCCTACCTGCGGGGACGCTGACGAACCTCGGGCTGTTCGGCAACGGACGCGCCTTCGAATACCTCATCACCAAACTTGCCGCGCATGATCTCCCAGAGTGCCGGACATTGGCGACGGACCTCCATCGCGAGCTCGCCCTCGTGATCCCCGCTTTCGTCAAGCGAGCGCTGGACGAGAAATACGGCGCGCCTGCAGCCGGGCGGATGGCGCGGGTGCGTGAGGCGACCGCCAGGCTGGCGCCGCGGACGGGTCCTGTCGAATCCCGACCTAGCGTCCGGCTCATCGAGCACGACCCCGGGGCTGAAAAGAAAGTTGTCGCCGCGGCATTGTTCCCTCACTCGGATGGGCGCTGGGGGGACCTGAACGCAGACCCAAGCCAGGTTTTGGAAGCCCTGCTGGCGGATCGCGCCAACCGCCGGCAGCGGCCCACCCGCGCGCTCGAGCACGCCCAGTACCTCTTCGAGATCGTCGCCAACTTCGCCGCGTACCGAGACCTGCACCGCCACCGCATGCTCACCCAGGACCGCCAGCTGCTCGGGACCTCCCTTGGGTTTGACGTGGCGCCCGGGCTCGCCGAGCTGGGCATGGAGGGACGGTTTGTAGCGGCGATCGAGGGGGCGGCAAAAGCCCACACCCGTATAGAGCGCGCTCTTGGGCCGGCGATCGCGCAGTATGGTGTGCCGCTCGCCTACCGGGTGAGGTGGTACTTCCGCGTGAACCTGCGCGAGATCTATCACCTCTGTGAGCTCCGGACGACACCGCAAGGCCATCCCGACTACCGGTGGGTCGCCCAGGAAATGTTCCGGTTGGTCGCCGAGGTGCATCCCCGGCTGGCGCGTTACGCCAGGTTCGTAGACATGGGCCCGGGCGACGAGCTGGAGCGTCGGCGGTCAGAGCGCCGCCTGGACGAGAAGTTGAGCGAGAAACTCTCCGCACTCGACAGGGGAGTGCTATAGCATCGAGATCCGCGAAGTCAAATGAGAGAGAGGGGGGCGTGGTGTCCAGCGAAATTCAACTAGAGAGTGACGCCGAAAGGCGTGGGATTGTCAGGCGTTCGAATCCCGACCGCCGGTTCGGTGAGAGGCGATCCCCGGAGCGCGCAACGGTGGGCCGTCGCAACATGTTCGTCCCCGATAGGCGGATCGCGCCACGCCGCTCCCTGGATCGCGCCTTCGAGCCGGTCTGAAGAGGGTTCTGGCCCCGCCGGCGCTCGTAGTCCATGGTGGCGCGGGACCGGTTCCGCCCGCAGAGCGCCCGCTCCGCCAGGCCGGCGTCGAGCGCGCGCTCGAGCTGGGCTGGGCGCGCATTGGCGAGGGAGCGCTCGTCGCAGCGGTCGCTGCGGTTCGCCACATGGAGGACGAACCCCTTCTCAACGCCGGTATCGGCGCCTGCCTCAACGCGGACGGTGAGGTGGAGCTCGACGCCGGTGTGATGGAGGGGGCGGCCCTGAGGGCCGGCGGCGTCGCCTGCGTGAAAGACGTGCGACATCCAATCGAGCTGGCGGTCGAGGTGATGCGGGATGGACGCCACGTCCTGCTTTCCGGATCGGGCGCCTCGCGCTTTGCCCGCGAGCACGGGGTCGAGATGTGCGACCCGTCGATCTTCATCAACAATCGTAAGCGGCAGCTGCGACAGCAGGGCGCAGACACCGTCGGCGCCGTCGCCCGAGACTCGGAGGGGCGATTGGCGGTGGCGGTCTCGACCGGCGGCATCAGCGGCAAGCTGCCAGGCCGCATCGGCGATTCGCCCATTCCGGGCGCGGGCATTTACGCCGACGATCTGTTCGGGGCCGTCTGCGGGACCGGCCAGGGTGAGGCGTTCATCCGATTGGGTCTCGCGCGCCTGATGGTCGTCGAGCTTCAGCATGGAATGGACGCGGCCGCGGTGGCGCAAGGTGCGATCGACTTTCTCGGCAAGTCGATGAAGGCGCAGGGAGGAGTCATCGTCATCGGCCGCGAAGGCCCTCCGCGCGCCGCTTTCAACACGCCGGCCATGCCATGGGCCATCGCCCAGTAGCAAGGTGAGCGATTCGGCCAATGCCGGCGAGCTGATCACGCTTGCCCTGAAACGGGCGGGGGTCAGTCACCTGTTCACGCTCAACGGCGGCCACATCTGGCCGATCCTCATGGGCGCCGCCGAGCACGGCATCCGGGTCATCGACGTCCGCCACGAGCAGTCGGCCGCCTTCGCCGCGGAGGGTTGGGCGAAGGTGACGCGTCAGTGCGGTGTCGCCGCGGTAACGGCCGGACCAGGAGTTACGAACTCGGTGACGGCTCTCGCCCAGGCGCAGTCGGGCGACAGCCCGATGTTGGTCATCGGGGGCCGCGCGCCTGAGGCGCGATGGGGAATGGGCTCCCTGCAGGAGATGGACCACGTCGCTGTCGTGCAGAGCCTGACCAAGAAGGCCATGACGCTCGGATCCGCGGAGGAGGCATATGGTGTGGCCGCCGATTGCGTGCGGACCGCTTTGAGCCGCCGCACCGGTCCCGTGTTCATGGACATCCCGCTCGACGTGCTGTTCGGCGCCGCCGACATCCCGGAGGCGACCGAGCATCTCACCCCCGACCGCGGGCCGCTCCCAGACCCAGACGCCGTTGCGCGCGCCGCGCGTCTCATCCGTGATGCCGAGCGTCCCGCGATCATCGCGGGCGGCAGCGTCTGGTGGTCGCATGCTGAGGCCGAGCTTGCCGCGCTCGTCGAAGGCGCCCATCTACCCCTATGTGTGAACGGCCTGGCTCGGGGGATGCTGGGGTCGGGCCACCCTCTCTTCTTTCCCCGGGCGCGCGGGCCGGCCCTGGGCGAGGCGGACCTCATCGTGGTGCTGGGCGTCCCGCTCGATTTCCGGTTGAACTTCGGCCAGCCCCCGGTGTTCGCTGACGACGCCCGGCTCGTCGTCGTCGATGTCGACGACCTCCGCAAGCATCGATCGGCAGACGTCGCCATGTATGGAGACCTGAAGTCGGCGCTGGCGGCCCTGGGCGCGGCGACAGCCGGCATCCCCGAGCGGCGGCCTTGGCTCGAGCACCTGCGCGCGTCTGAAGCTGCGGCCCGCGCCCGCGACGCCGCGTTGACCCAGGCGGATTCCTCACCCGTGCACCCGGCGCGATTGATCGCCGAGGTCGATGGGTTCGTCGACCCAGACGCGATCTACGTCGGCGATGGCGGCGACTTCGTATCGTTTGCGGGCCGGCTCATCGAGCGACCCAAGCCCGGCCAATGGATCGACCCCGGGCCGTTCGGCGCCCTCGGTTCGGGCCCGGCCTACGCGATGGCCGCCAAGCTGGCCCACCCCGATCGGCAGGTCGTCCTGCTCTCTGGTGATGGAGCGTTCGGCTTCTCAGCGATGGAGTTCGACACCATGGTCCGCCATCGCATTCCCGTGGTCTGCGTCGTCGGCAACAACGGGATCTGGGCGCTCGAGAAGCACCCGATGGAGAACATGCTCGGGATGAGCGTCGCCTCCGACCTGGCGCCGCGCACCCGCTACGACAAGGTGGTGGAAGCGCTCGGGGGCTACGGGGAGATGGTCGAGCGCCCCGACCAGATCCGGCCGGCCCTGGAGCGTGCGTTCGCATCCGGCCTGCCGGCCTGCCTCAACGTAATTTGTGATCCAAAGGCGGAATATCCGCGATCATCGGTGCTGATGTGAGCGCGACAGAGCTGCAACCCATCGTCGAAGCGGACGAATGGCGGACTGCGCAGTCGCAGTTCGACAGCGCGGCCGAGCTCATCAATCTCGAGCCGTGGCTGCGCGAGGTGCTGCGTGAGGTGCAGCGCGAATTCACCTGCAATTTCCCGGTCCAGATGGATGACGGCACGCACCGGATCTTCACGGGCTATCGCGTCCAGCACAACATCAACCGCGGACCAGCGAAGGGAGGCATCCGGTACCACCCCGACGTCTCCCTCAACGAGGTCAAGGCCCTCGCGATGTGGATGACGTGGAAATGCGCGGTGGTCAACATCCCGTTCGGCGGCGCGAAGGGTGGCATCATCGTCAACCCGAAGCTGCTCTCCCTCAACGAGCTCGAGCACATGACACGAAGGTTCGCGACGGAGATCTCGATCCTGATCGGCGCCGACCGCGACATCCCGGCACCCGATGTCAATACCGACGGCCAGACGATGGCGTGGATCATGGACACCCTTTCGATGCATCTTGGCTACTCGGTGCCGGCGTCCGTCACCGGCAAGCCGATCGAGATCGGGGGATCGTTGGGTCGGGTCGAGGCTACGGGCCGTGGGGTGACCATCTGCTCGATGGCGGCGCTCGACCACCTGGGTCGCCAACCTCACCAGACCCGCGTTTCGGTGCAGGGCTTTGGCAATGTCGGCAGCATCAGCGCGCGGCTCCTCGAAGAATCGGGCTGCACTGTGGTTGCGGTCAGCGAGGACTACGGCGGCATCTACAACCCTCTCGGACTTTCCATCAAGCGCGTGCTCGAATATCGCGCTCGCGAGAAGACGCTTCGCGGTTTCCCCGGCGCTCAGGAGATCGGAAACCAGGACGTGCTGCTCGTCGACTGCGACTTGCTCGTGCCCGCGGCGATCGGCAACCAGCTGACTTCGCGCAACGCGCGCGATGTGAAGGCGAAGCTCATCGTCGAAGGCGCCAACGGACCGACAACACCCGAGGCGGACGCAATCTTCCGCGAGCGTGGCATCTTCGTGGTGCCTGACATCCTCGCCAATGCGGGCGGCGTCACCGTTTCGTACTTCGAGTGGGTGCAGGATCTTCAGTCGTTCTTCTGGTCCGAGCACGAGGTCAACCAGAAGCTGAAGGCGATCATGACGCGGGCGTTTTCCCAGGTTCTGAAGACCAAGTTGGCGGGCAACCTTGACATGCGGATGGCCGCCTACTGCCAGGCGGTGTCGCGCGTCGCCGGCGCCACGCGTGAGCGAGGCCTGTATCCATGAGTGGTCCCTGAGCGATTCGCCCCAGGCGGCGATGCCGTTCGCGAGCCTTATTGGCGCTGAGCTCGTTTCCGCCTCGCCGGAAGAGGTGCGCGGGCGGCTGGAGTGGGCGCCGGAGCGCTGCACAACCGGCGGCGTCCTGCACGGTGGTGTGCTGATGGCTCTCGCCGACTCGATAGGTGCGTACTGCGCGATCCTCAATCTTCCGAAGGGCGCTGGGACAGCGACCATCGAATCGAAAACCAATTTCTTTCGCGCGGTGCGCGAGGGTTTCGTGGAGGCTGTGAGCACGCCGCTTCATGTCGGCCGCACGACGATCGTGGTGCAGACAGACCTATACGACGCTCAGGGACGCCGCGTAGCGCGTGTCACCCAGACGCAGGCAGTCATTGCGCCCGCGTCCTAGCGAACCAGATTCAGATCTCGCGTCTGCGAAAGCTCCACACGCTGAGTCCCAGGATGAGCGCGAACCACACCACGACCCACGTGAGAAAAGCGGTCGGTGGCGGATCGACGGCGCTGAAGGGATTGGCACGGCCCGCGGTCCCCGCCGCGCGGAGCGTCGCCAGAATCACGTCAGGTTCCATCGCGTAGACCGCGCCGCGCCATAGCCCGTCTGTCGGCAAGAGGAGGTGGCTGATGGTGCCGACGTTCTGCAGTGCCTGGTTCTGCAGCCCGGTCCCGATGTCGCCAACGACGCCCGCGATCCAGGCCATGAGCCACGCGACAAGCGCGATCACGCCGCCGGTAATGCCCGACAAACGCGTCGAGAGCAGAAGGCCGAGCGAGAGAAGCGTCAGACCTTCGGCGGCAACGTAGATCACGAGCTCGATCGGGTGGGGAGGCACGTACCCGGTTGCCCAATCCACCGCGGTGAGCTCCAGGAAGGCAGACCCGGCCGCGTACAGAATCACGAGCACTGCAAGCCCGAGCCACTTGCCGATAACAACCTCGCTCCGCCGGACCGGCCGCGCGAGCTCCGAGAGCAGCAGGCCGCTTTCGACCTCGCTCGAGATGAGTGGGCCCGCGACGACCGCGGCGCTTAGCGCCAGAACGCCGCTGTACATGAACGTGACGACGATCAGCAGCTGAGAAGCGATCAGCGTCACCTGTTGGGCGGGCAGGACTGTACCGTCGCCTCGCGTGACGGTCGTGATCTTGTTGAAGCCCCAGGCCGAGAACCCGACCACGAGCAGCGTGAGGACGAGGAGCGCCAACAACAGGCGGCGGCGTGAGGCCTCCTGCACCGTCAGCCGGGCGAATACGAGGATGGGTGGCAGGGGTTACTTGTCCTCCTCGTGGAGCAGCTGCAGGAACCGATCTTCCAGCGTCTGATGCCTCGGCGCGACCTCGTACACCCGTCCACCGAGCGCGACGATCGTTGATACCAGCTCGGGGACGCGCTCGATGTCGAGCTTCGTGAAGGTCAGCTGCTCGCCTTCATCGTCGATGGGACCAAAGGCCACAAGCTTGGTCCGGGCCGCGGCGTCCAGTCCGCTCACTCTCACCCGAACCGCCATGCCGCTGAGCAGCTCATCCATCGTGCCCGATGCGATCACCCGGCCGTGGTCGACGACGGCGACGCGGTCGCAGACTTGCTCGACCTCGGTCAACAAATGCGAGTTCAGAAATACGGCGGTGCCTCGAGCCGAGAGGCCGCGAATTATCTCGCGCACGTCATGGCGACCGACTGGGTCCAGCGCTGAGGTGGGCTCGTCAAGAAAAACGAGCTCTGGCTGGCCGACCAGTGCCGCGGCGAGTCCGAGTCGCTGCTGCATGCCCTTCGAGAACGTGCTCACGCGATCGTCGGCACGATCCGAAAGGCCGACGGTGCCGAGCGCCGACTTGATCTCCTCTTTCCATGTGGATCGCGGGAGCGGCGCCAGCTCGCAATGGAGGGCCAGGACCTCGCGGGCGGCGAGCCAGCCCTGGTAGCGGAAAAGCTCCGGCAGGTAGCCGATGCGCCGGCGTGTCTTGAGGTCGCCGACGCGCTCGCCGAGCAGCCACCCCTCACCTGATGTGGGCCTGAGCAGGCCGAGCAGAAGCTTGACGGACGTCGTTTTGCCGGCGCCGTTAGGACCGAGAAAGCCGAAGATCTCGCCGCGCGGCACGGTCATGGACAGCCCTGCAAGCGCGACCGTGCTGCCGAATCGCTTCGTCAGGTCGACCGTGTGTATCGCGGGAGCAGTAGCGGCCGCCCCCATCGGAGCGGCCGCTTCGGAAACAGGTGCCGGCTCAGCCACGCACGCAGGCTAAACCGTTAGGCCATTGGCAATCTTGAGAACGTCGTCCTGCTTGACAGATCCGGCGACCACGAACACGTCGCCATGGATCCAGATGACCGCGGAACCGAGGCCGGTGTTGTCACCCAGTGCGACGCCATCCACGGTTTTGCCACCCGCCACCTTCACCTTGACCTTGGACGAGCTGGCGTATTCAACCGGCACCGGAATCAACAGGGTGGAGGAGGGATCCTTGATGCCCCGCACCGTCGCCGCGAGCGACGGCGAGATGCCTGGCACCGAGAGGATGTAGTTCTCGAGGTCGGCCGCGCTCACCTGCGTCGAGGTGACGACCGGTGCGCTCGACCGGGCGATGACGAGCTGCGGAAGGTTGATGTCATTCAAGGATCCGCTCGCGCTCGAGCCTGGCTTGATGTTGCCGAACACCTCGATCACGGCCGGTCCGACCGTCACGGTCAGCTTCGCGCCGTCGATGCCCTTGGGCAGCTGCGGAAGCGATTTACCGGTCTTGGCAGTGGCGTCAGCGGCCTTGGCGGCATCGAACGTGAACACCGCGACCGCCTTGGGCATCGCAGCGTAGGTGACTGTCGACGACACGGTGGAGGGCAGATAGGTGGTGGCCGGGACCTTCATACCCGACGCGATTGTCTCCGCTTCGGCGGCGGAGATGACGATCTGGGGCTTCGGCTCCGAAGTCCAGGTCAGCGTGCCGTAGTCGCTCAGCGCCGACAGCGACTGCAGGTCGGCGACCGACACCGGGACGGATTCCACGGTCTTCGGCTGGAAGAGCGGCAGAACTTCGGCGAATGCGGTCACGACCAGCGCGACGAGCACCACCGCGGCGGCGAGGCCGGCTCGCGACGGCGCGCGCGTCATCCGCCATCCCGGTGTAGCGGGCCTGGCAGTCGGCGCAGTCGACGTAGTGCCGGCGATCCGAGCCGGTGAGCGCGTCCGGATCGTCGAACATCCGGCGCAACGTTCCTTCAGAGAGATGTGCCACGGGTGACCTCCTTGCGCAGTGCGGCTTCTGCGCGCCTCAACATGGTTCCGATCTGTCCAGTTCCAACTCCGAGCGCCTGCCCGACCTCTGCATAGCTGAGGCCGCTGGCGCGTAAGACCAGCACGGCTGCTGGCTTCGGCGCCAAACGCGCGAGGGCTACTCGCACCAGGCGCCGGTCTTCGTTGACCTCGAGCATCCGCTGTGGGTCCACGGTCCGGGCGCCTTCCTCCGGTGCCTGCGCCAGCTCTCGCCGCTCGCGGCGCTTCCGGCCCCGAAGCCGGTTCAAGGCTGTGTGCGCCGCCGCGCGGTGGAGCCAGGCGGGCGCGAAATGCGCGGTGGCCGAATGCAGGCGGTGAAAGTTGATGAAGACCTCTTGAGCGACGTCCTCAGCCTCATGCGGATCGGCCAGCACCCGGTTGGCGATGCCGGCGACCCGCGCGTATTCACTTTTGAACAGCGCTTCGAACGCCTCCTCGCGGGACTTCACGATTAGCGTCGAGGCCTCAGGGGCGACATCGAGGTTTATGCCCACTAGTCTTCAAGCACCACACCCGCGGCGTTTGTGACATCTCTAGGTCGTGCGTCGGGGCCTAAACATCGCGATGAGCTCCCTGATCACGGCACGCAAGAAGGGGCCGCCCCAGATGCCGACCGAGAGCAGTCCGGCGAAGATCAGCACGGCGTCGATGCTCTGGCGGCCGGCGCGTTCCCAGTAGACGTCTCGTAGGTTGAGCCAGAGAGCGAACTCGTCCAGCGTCAGCGCAGCTCCGACGCCATAGGCGATGGCGGTGAGGCTCGCCACCCAACTCGAGCCCACGCCCAGCTCGACCAGCCATACATAGCCGACGACCAGCAGGATCAGGATGCCGAACACCAGGTGATGGATGTGGAGTCCGCCGCTGGTGGTGATGTTGTGAATCGGGCCGACACCGGCGCGGATCAGGTAAGTGATGGCGCGGACGATCCCGAACGTGAGCAGAAACCCGACTGAGGCAAGGAACAGCCGCTCCCGCGCTTCGTTCTTGAAGTGGAAGCGATAGAGCTCGGTGAGAACCCTCAGCAAGCGACTATCCGGCGAGAGATCTCTTCCGCCGTGCGTTCCGGGCGATCTCGTCCTCGATGATTCCGAAGTCGTTGCGCGGCAGGGCGTGGATGTGGCCCTGGAATGCAAGCGTCCAGTGTTCCGGCGGCCATTTCCGCACGTAATCGAGTCGATACGCGAGCTCCTTCGCCGGAACCCAATCGGCGTCGTCAAGCACGATGTCGGGCCGGATGTGCACGCGCCACGGATAGTCTTCGTCCCGGCGCGCGGATCGCCACATCGGAGTGTGGTCCTCGTACATCGGCGAGGCCACGGTCACCGTTGCCGCGAACGCCATGCGGCCGGTGACGTAGTAGAGCAGCCGATCGCCGACGCGCATGGTCTCCACTCGGCGGCGGTGGCGGCTCTTCAGGCCCTGGATCGTAAAGCCGAGCTCGCGCGTCTTGCGGAAGTTGTCCGGCGAGCTGACCACCATCCAGTACTGCGACGAGCGTCCCTCTGAACGCCCAGACTTGCGCTTCCGCCGCGAACGGCCGCTTTTCGCGGGACGGTCTCCAGCCGGGGCGGGGGCTGTGGGTTCTTCGTCCGTCACGGGATCACATTCTGGCCTGCAACGGGCCGAGGTCCTCCGGCTCCGGCAGAAGCACTGTGAGGTTGCGGATCTGTGCGATGTGGGCGATCTCGTGGCGCGTGACCATGCGACACACCTCGAGGAGAGTGAACGCTCCGCCGCGCGGGTCGACAATCGTGCGCTCCCACTCGCTCTTGCCCCACCCGTGAAGAAGATCGATCGTCCGCCGGCGAACCCGCGCGAAGTCCTCGAGAGCCTCCTGCAGTGGCCGATCCAGCTCGTCGTCGTGGGTGGGATCGATCGTGGCGCGCACGTCCGCCGTTGCGAGGCCGTCCAGATGGGCGTGCCGGAGGAGCCCGTCGACCTTCGTTCCAGAGTCGAGAAGGTGTCCGATCAGGCCGCCCAGCGTCGGGAAGGCGGGCCCGTGACGGTAGCGGAGCCTGGCCTCGTCCAGCCCGTAAACGAGATCGCCGATGCGCTCAGGCACGGAGCTCATCAAGAGCACGGCGTCGGCCGGCGTGAGCTCCTCCTCCAGTTCCACATTCGAACTGTACATACTCAATTGGATGCAGCAGACCCAGGTTGCCTGCGACGCGTGTGGTGCGCAGCTTGTCCCGAACGCCGCCTATTGCGAGCGCTGCGGGGCGAGAACGCGGAGGGCCCGCCGCCTGGTCCGGCTGGCGATCAGGGTCGAGCTCCTTTTCTTCCTGGCGTTCGTCGGGCTGGTGATCGCTTTCATCTGGATCTATTCAGTCCAGCGGTAATGACTAACCCGCGCCCCTCTCCCCGAGGGAAGAGGGAAAACTGCGCACGTGGCCTTTAGGCCGGATTCATTCCGGCCGTCCCCGGTGTGCACTTTCGCAGCCCATGCGTGGCAAGGAGTGACGCTTGACAAGTCCCATCCCGGGAAGGTGAGCAGGGGCGCGAATCCGGCCGCAAATCGCGATGGGCATTGGTAACTGATGCTGCGGCCGTTGAGCGCCCCGATGAGCGGAGACCACCCCGAGGTTTCCGCTCATATTTAGCGGCGGTAGACGGCTCGGCCCTCGACCTCGTCCTTGTTCAGGCGCTTGTTCAGGTGGAGGCCTTCGAGCAAGAACTCGATGACCGACGCCCGCACCTCCGGGCGATCCGGCAGCGAAAGCTTCTTCAGGGCGGTGGCCACTTCGGGCAGCTCGCCGATCGCGCGTGTATACGTGCGCGCTGGGATGCCCTCGCCAACCTCGAGCATCGCGCCGTCCTCGAACCGCGCCACGATGCCGTCGAACTGCGCCGCTGAGAAATGCCGGCTGAACACCGCGCTGATCGCGCCGCGCTCCAGGCGCGACAGCACCTGCTCTTCCTTGCCCTCGTCGAGCGCCTCGATTTCCACACGACCTGCTGTGGAAGAAGTGAGGAAGGCGAGGTCGGTGATGCGGGGCACCGCCAACGACTCACCCAATCGTGCGGCGCGACGAACTGCATTGCTCGCCAGGTTCTCGAAGTTCGCGATCGACATGCGCACCGACACACCAGACGACTGAGAGATGTGCGGGCTGCGGCGCGCGAGGTGCGTGAGCTCGGCAACAATCTCTTTCATGAAGCTCGGGAAGATGAGCTCGAAATCTTCTGGAACCGGATGGCGCTCCGCCTCCATGATCTGCATCTCTTCGCCGATGCTCAGCGGATAGTGCGTGCGGACCTGCGATCCGAATCGGTCCTTCAATGGAGTGATGATCCGGCCGCGCGACGTGTAGTCCTCGGGGTTGGCGCTCGCGATGACGAAGAGGTCGAGTGGAAGCCGTACGCGATAACCGCGGATCTGCACGTCCTTCTCTTCCATGATGTTGAGAAGGCCGACCTGGATTCGCTCAGCAAGGTCCGGGAGCTCGTTGATTCCGAAGATTCCGCGATTTGTGCGCGGCAGCAATCCGTAATGGATGGTGAGCTCGTCGGCGAGGTAGCGCCCTTCGGCGACCTTGATCGGGTCGACCTCGCCGATGAGGTCCGCGATTGAGATGTCAGGCGTCGCGAGCTTCTCACCGTATCGCTGATCGCGATCGATCCACGTGATCGCGACCTTGTCGCCGTCCTTCGCGACGAGGTCGAGGCATCGGCGGCAGATCGGCGCGTAAGGGTGGTCGTTGATCTCGCAGCCCGCAACGGCGGGAACCAGCGTATCGAGGAAGCCGACGAGCGACCGCATGATGCGGCTCTTCGCCTGTCCTCGCTCGCCAAGCATGATCACGTCGTGCCCAGAGATGACCGCATTCGCAAGCTGGGGCAGAACCGTTTCGTCATAGCCCACGATTCCGGGGAGAAGCGGCTCGCCGGTGCGAAGGCGGGTGAGCAGGTTGCGGCGCATCTCCTGCTTGACGGTCTCGCGCACATGGCCGGACGCTCGCAGCTCACCAATGGTTCGAGCGGTCGTGGCAGTCATTCCCAGCACTATAGAGAAGCTGACCGGCTTCAACAGGGGTCCCTGCGAACTCACGGCGAAGCCACTGAGTTCGTGGGGGCTAAGAAACGTGTGGCGGCGCGGTTAGACTTTCCGGCGCGTTGACCCAATCAATCGCGGACCGATACGAGGCCGCTCACGACGACGGCCGCCCCCTCCTGGGCGGACACCGTGGCAACCCAGCGCACCATCCGGAAAATACCTTGCGGTCGTTCAGGTCGGCGATCAGCGCGGGCTGCGACCTCATCGAATGCGACGTGCACTTATCGTCCGATGGGCGGTTGATGGTGATCCACGACCACACGCTCGAGCGGACCACCAACGGCACGGGCATGGTGCGCGATCACTCAGCCGCTGAGCTGCGACGTCTCGACGCCGGCGAGGGCGAGCACATCCCTCTTCTGCAAGAGGTTGTCGAGCTTGCGATTGGCAAGGTCGGGCTGGTGATCGAGATCAAGCAGGTTCCCATCCAGTACCCAGGCCTAGAGGACAAGCTGGTCGCGATGCTGCGCCAGCTCGGGGCGGTCTCGGAGTGCGCCATCGTGTCGTTCCATCACCCGTCCATCCGCCAGCTCAGGGAAATGGAGCCAAAGCTGCAGCTCGGCATTCTCGAAGGAGCGCGGCCGATTGATCCGGGGCGCATGCTGCGCGAGGCGGGCGCGGACGTGTACTCGCCGCATTGGGGCGCGATGGACCCGCCGCTCGTGAAGGAGATCCACTCCGCCGGCGGGGCTGTCGGCGTGTGGACCGTGGACGACGACGCGGGCGTGGCCTGGTGCAAGCTCTGCCGCCCGGACTCGATCTTCACGAATCGCCCGGTCGAGATCGGCGCTGCCCTCCGCTCCTAGCGTTACAAGGCTCGCTCGGCGGGCGTTGGCTCACTAGGGATGACCGTGTCCACTAGCAATACGATTCGGCCGTGCTTGCCGACCGGCCACTGTTCGAGGACCTGTATCGAGACTTCCTCGGGCGCATCTACGCGTATGTCCGGGCTCAGGTCTCGAGCGCGGCCGATGCCGAGGACATCACGGCGCAGGTCTTCATGAACGCATACCAGGCGTACGGCCGGTTCGAGGCTCGCAACACCACGCCGGCGGCGTGGCTGTTTCGGATCGCGCGCAATGCCACCCTCGACCACTTCCGCGCGCACGGCAGGCGCGACAAGCTGCAGCGGACCATCGAGCTTCAGCCGGTGAGCGCCGAGGACCCGTCGGAGAAGGCCGAAGAGCGGATCCAGTACCGAGCCCTCCTCGTGCACGTCGCACGATTGCCGGAGCGGCAGCGCGACGCAATCTCGCTTCGACACTCTGGGCTCAGCTTCGAAGAGGTCGGCGTGCTAATGAGCTGCAGCGAGGACGCCGCGAAGATGCTGTACCACCGGGCGCTGAGGGCCCTCCGCGAGTCGGTCCATGGAGAGATGGCATGAGCGACAACGAAGACCTCGAGCTCCAGGCGCTCCAGCGCCAGCTCGACGACGCCTTCGAGACCACACGGCCTCGTGTCGGTTTCGAGGACGAGCTCTGGTCCAGGATGCAAGCCCACCGGCCCGTCGGGAGTCGCATTCGGGATTTCTTGACCGGCCTGGTCGCTTCGGTCCGAGAAGCCCCCCGAGTGCCGGCGACTGCGGTCGCGGTGGTGTTGGTCCTGGCAATCGGAGTCGGAATCCTCTCCTTCAGCGGATTCCACTTCGGCGGTGGCGGCACCACCTCGGGTGCCAGCACGGCGTTGCGCGACCAATCGTCCGGCGGCGCCCGATACAACGCAGCGCCCGGCGCCTTCGGCCAACTCCCGGTGCCGGCAGCGGACAGCGCACCGCCGAAAGCAACCAACCAGGCCACCACCGGACCATCGGCGCCGAATTCGTTCATCGGGCCGGTCAGCCTGGTGTGGGCAGGGCATTTCAACTTCCAGGTGACCACTGCGCCCGTGTATCGCTACTCAGAGCCGTCGGAGGTCGACGCCGATCAATTTGCTTCATCACTTGGCGCGATGCGTCAGCAAGGACAGGTCGGCGCGGGCATCCTGGGGTTCTATTTCGGTGATGGGTTCACGCTCGAAGTCATCGGCAGCAACCGCTCGCCGATCCGGGAACCGTTCTTTGCGATCCTGCCCGATACGTCGAGACTGCCGGCTCCTGGCCCGAGCGCGGCTGACACGGCCAACGCATTCCTGGCTGCTCACAGCCTTTTGCCGACGTGGCCTTACGAGATCGCAGTGGACCATCCGGGCGGTGTTACGCGCGTCAGTTACCACCGGCAGTTCGCCATCCCGGAATATGGCTTGGCATATCTTGTCGATCACTTCGGTGAGCGCTACGGGCTCGAGGTGGATCTTCACAGCAATCAGTCCCTGCAGGCCTCAGGACCCGTGCCGGTCAAGCTGGATGCCGCCGCCTATCCGGTCATTTCGGGGGACCGAGCTGTGCGCATGGCCCTTTCGTCGTCACCAGCTGGCGGAGCGAGCCCAATCCCGACTGTCCGGCTCACCAGCGCCGAGCTGGTCTACGCGCTGGTGATCGCAGGCGATCACAGCTTCTATGAGCCCGCGTATCTGTTCTCAGGCACCTTCACCTCTAACGGCACGACTTATCTGAAGCGCGTGCTCGTGCCCGCGGTGGATCCTTCGCAAAGATCTTCCTGACGATCGGGCACTCCACGCGAACTTTGGATGAGTTAGTGGAGCTCCTCATGCTGCACGGTGTGGAGCTGTTGATCGATGTGCGCACGGCTCCGGGTTCTCGCCGCATGCCTCACTTCGCCAAGGGAGCCCTCGAGCTCTCGCTGCCGGAGCGCGGAATCGCGTACCAGCACGTGCCGGAGCTGGGCGGATTGCGCAAGCCGCGCCTGGATTCGGTCAACTCCGGCTGGCGGAACGCATCGTTTCGCGGATACGCCGACTACATGCAGGACGAGTCCTTCTGGGTCGCGCTCGCGGCGCTGGAGCTGAAGTCGCGCGATCGCCTGACGGCGATCATGTGCGCCGAGGCCGTGCCGTGGCGGTGTCACCGGTCTTTGATCTCTGACGCTCTGACCGTTCGCGGGGTCGAGGTGAGGCACATCACTGGCAAGGCGGCTCCATCGCTCCACGCGCTCACACCGTTCACGCGGATTGCGGATGGCCGCATCTCCTATCCGGCCGCGGATACACTCCCCATGTAGTGGGCGGGGCGTAAGTTGGGAAAGAAACGGGCTCAGGTCCGGCAGGTGCGCCAGCAGATGCGCAAGGTCCAGCCTAAAGCCGGTCCGCCGACCTCTGGCGGCCAGACGAGGCGCCAGCGCGAACAGTTCGTGCAAGCGGGCGGGATGCTGCAGGGCTACGCGCCCGACTTTGTCGTCCGTCTGGGTTACATCGCCATCGGCATCGCCATCGGGTGCCTGGTGATCATCGCCGCCATCGTGATCTTTGTGCCACCCTTGTACGGCCTTCCCGTGGCCATCGCGGCGTCGATCGCCTGGGTCCTGCCGATCGCCCTGCTCGCGAGCTTCATCGCACCCGGCTTTCGGCTGGCGCTCAAGGATCGCAAGGCGGAGGCTCGGCTCGTGCAGGGCCAGCTGGTCGGCGCGAGCTCCGTGAGCACGTCGATGGGCCTGGGGATGCTGATGATCCAGACGCGGGGCGGCGTCGAGCAGTACCTGGTGCCGCCCGCGCGCTTGAAGCAAGTGCCGGGAAACCAGGTGAACGTCGTGCTGACGGTCACCCCCAACCTCCGCCACGTGCGGTCGGTCGGAGTGATGGGACAGCGGATGGTCGGGCGGGTCGAACCGCCCATCCCGCCGGTGATGAACCGTCTCCAGCAGCTACCGGTGCTCACCCCGATCGCTTTGGCGATCGCGGCCGTAATTGGTGACGATGCGGTAGCGCTCTCGCCCATTCCGAACCCAATCGTCCACGCCACGCTGGCGATCCTTGCGGGGACCGCCCTGGCGGGGGCCGTCTACGGGGTGTCCTTTCTGCTCCAGCGCCGGATGATGAAGGAGGTCCAGGCGCTGGTCCCCAAGAGCTAGGTTCGCTAGCTGGTCGTGGTCGGCTCTGGGGTCGGGGGCGGAGGTTGGTCGGAATGGCCGAATTCAGAGCCCAAAAACAGGTACCGAAATTCAGGTACCCGCCTCGCCACTTCGGGTGTTTCCCGCCTTTTGGAAAATTCGCCTGCCTCTTAGCTTGAGTTCACCGCCGCCGAGAGGGTGGTGAGTACATCAGGAGGCATCTAAAGTGCAAGTTCAGCAGAGGCTCGTCCGAATGCCGTCAACAGGAATGCTGCTGGCGGTTGCAGTTCTCGTCGCGGCAGCGTTCGCGCTGCTGGCGTTTTACCTGGCCCGGCCGGCGATCGTGAGCGGAACCTCAACGGGTTCAGCGACGATCTCGACCAAGATCGACCAGGCCCAGAAGGCTGCGGAGCGCACCTCGCTTCGCGGCCCAGTGTGTAGCTCGTCCATCTGCAACCCGAACGCGGGTGAAGTTCAGATCGACCGAAACGCCGGTGCCGCACAGGCCGACCCGCCGCACGGCGGCATCCAGTTCGTCCCTTAGTAGCTCGATCGTAGGAAGGAGGGAGGGGCCCGAAAGGGCCCTTCTCTGCGTTTTGGGGTCACCGGAGCCGCCGACGTTTAGACTCGGGAAGATGACCAATGACGTTCACATCACCCCCGAGGGCCTGGAGGCAGTGCGGCACGAGCTCAACGAGCTGACCACTGTCCGGCGCCCCGCGATCGTTGCGAAGATCAAAGCGGCCCGAGAGTTCGGTGATCTGTCTGAGAACTTCGAGTACCACGCCGCCAAGAACGAGCAGGGAATGATGGAGGCGAGAATCAACGAGCTCCAGTCGATCATCAAGCACCACGTCTTGATCAAGACCACCAAAGGGTCCGGCGTGGTCGCGATGGGAAGCACCGTCAAGTTCCAGGAGGACGGCGAGGGCGAGGAGAGCTATCGCATCGTCGGCCCCGCCGAGGCCGACCCCAAGGCCGGCCGCGTGAGCTACGAGTCGGCGTTAGGCAAGGCGCTGATCGGCCACCGTGTTGGTGATGAGGTTGAGGTCAAGACACCCAATGGTTCCTATCGTGTCCGAATCGTCGGCGTTGACTGACGCACCGCCGGTTTCTCGGCTGGAGGACCTTCGCGCCTGGATGGCGAGCCGCGACCTCGACGCCGCGTACATCACGAGGCCGGTGTCGATCGCGTACCTGACCGGAGTCCATGCAGAGCCCTACGAGCGGCTCATGGCGCTCGCCGTGAAAGCGGGCCGCGCGACGCTCATCGTTCCCGCCCTCGAGCGTGAGAACGCGGAGCGCGCAAAGCCGGACGCAGACATTGATTCCTGGCGGGACGGAGAAGATCCATACCGCCTCGTCCACAAGGCTCTTCATGGGTCGGCCCGGCTCGGTGTCGAGAAGGAGCATATGACCGTTGCTGCCGCTGAGGCTCTGCGCGAACGATTGGGCACACACGAGCTGGTCGACGTCGCCCGTGAGATCCGGCGCCTGCGCCGCATCAAATCATTCGCAGAGCTGGAGAAGTTAGCGCAGGCGGCCGCGATCACCGACGCAGTCACCGAAGAGATAGTCGGCTCTCTTCATGCCGGGCAGACCGAGCTCGAGGTCGCGGTTGCACTCGGCGGGTCAATCGGCGCCGCCGGCGGAACGCTTGCGTTCGAGACGCTTGTGCTGTCAGGTCCCAACTCGGCGTTGCCGCATGGCCGCGCCGACGACTGGCGCCGTCGACTCCGCAGCGCGCACGGTAATCGAGGGCGCAGGCCTCGGCGACCAGTTCTTCCACCGCACCGGCCACGGGCTCGGACTCGAGACGCACGAGGATCCTTCGCTCGACCCTGGCTCAACGACGGTACTCGAAGTGGGCATGGTGTTCACCGTCGAGCCGGGCGTGTACATCCCGGGTTGGGGCGGCGTGCGGATCGAGGATGACGTCGTCGTCGAAGAGGATGGCTGCAGGCTGCTGACCGGCGCCGACAGGTCGCTGCGCGTGGTGCCGCGATGACCATCCTCGCTCCGGGCATGCGGCGCACCGCGCAGCGCACGATGGTCTACAACGCGATCGTGCGGCTGGGCGGTCACTGCACTGCGGACGAGATAACGGCCGAGCTGCACAAGGAGCAACCCCGTTTCCCGCGGAGCACTGTTTACCGCTCGCTGGAAGCGCTCACCGCATCGGGATCGGTGTACGCGGCGCACCTTGGCGATGGGCCGACCCACTACGAGCTCGCCACCGGCGACCACCACCACGCTGTGTGCCAGGTTTGCGGCGGCGTGCTGCACATCGAAGAGGAGCTCGTGAGCGAGCTGGAGGGGCACCTCGAGGAAACCCATCGCTTCAAGCCCGTGCACACCGAGGTGCTGGTGGTCGGGGTTTGCGAGACGTGCTCGCGGACGCCCGGCCGCAAGTCACCGCACCGTCACACCCTCGAGCACGTCCATCGTTCGGGAGGCGGCCCAGGCTCCTGATAGAGTGGTCGCGCACGCGGCCGCTTCCGTTTCACGAGGAGGCAACATGGAGCCAAAGATCGTCGGCACTGTCATGCCGGTGCTCGAGCTGAGCATGCAGCCCAACGAGAAAATCTTCGCCGAGTCGGGCCAGTTCTCGTGGATGTCAATGGCGATCCAGATGCAAACGTCGACAACGGCCGGCGGCCAACAGGGCGGCTTCATGGGAGCGCTGGGCCGCGCAGTCGCCGGAGGCACGCTGTTCATGACCGAGTTCACGTCGGTCGGCGGTCCCAGGCTGCTCGCGTTCGCCGCCAAGCTGCCCGGCCAGATCCTGCCGACGCAGATCGCGCCGGGGCACGGTTACATGGTCCACCGCCATGGCTTCATGTGCGCGACGCCGGGCGTGCAGTTCTCGATCGGCTTTCAGCAGAGGTTGGGTTCCGGCGTCTTCGGTGGCACCGGCTTTCGAATGCAGCGCCTGCAGGGCCAGGGGAGCGCATGGGTCGAGCTCAGCGGCGAGGTCGTCCCTTACGACCTTCAGCCGGGTAACACCTTACGCGTGCATCCGGGCCACGTCGGCATGTTCGAGGAATCGGTGCAGTTCAACATCACGACCGTACCTGGCATCAAGAACATGTTCTTCGGCGGCGATGGCATCTTCCTCGCCGCGCTCACCGGTCCCGGGCGCGTCTGGCTGCAGTCGATGACGATGCAGCACCTGGCGCACGCAATCCAGGAGTACCTGCCAAAGGCAGGCTGAAGGAGAAGAACCATGGGGAGATATCTGTTCCAGGCCTCGTACTCGGTTGAGGGAATCAAGGGCGTGCTCAAGGAGGGAGGGACGGGCCGGCGAGCAGCGGTCGAAGCCGCACTCAAGTCGCTCGGTGGCAAGCTCGAAGCCTTCTACTACGCGTTCGGCGATACAGATGTCTTCGTCCTCGTCGATGGCATCGATAACACCACCGCGGCAGCGTTCTCGATGGGCGTGGTGCAAACGGGCGCACTGCACAGCGTCAAGACGACAGTGCTGATGACGCCCGAGGAGATCGACGCCGCCGGCAAGAAGACGATGTCATACCGCCCACCCGGGCGCTGAGGCGCCGGTGGCGACCAGGTGGCTGACGTTCGACTGCTTCGGGACGCTGGTCGACTGGCGCCACGGCATTGGAACGACCGGGGAGCTGCTTTTCCCGGGCCGCGGCGCAGAGCTGTTGGGCGCCTACATAGAGATCGAGGCTGAGGTCGAAAAGGAGAAGCCTTTCCGGCGGTATCGAGTCGTGCTCGCGGAGACGCTTCGGCGTGCAGCCGCGCGCCTCAAGCTCGACCTCAAGCACGATGACGCCACAGCGCTGACATCGACAATCCCGCACTGGCCGGTTTTTCCTGATGTCGGTCCTGCCCTCCGCGCGCTGCACGCGGAAGGTTGGAAGCTTGCCCTCCTCACCAACTGCGACCGCGACCTCATCGCCCTGACCGAGCGCCGCCTGCCGGAACCATTTGACGCCGTCGTCACGGCCGAGGACGTGTCCGCATACAAGCCAGACCACGCCCATTTCCGCCGGTTCGAGTCGGTGTTCGGCGGCTCCGCGGACGCCTGGATCCATGTCGCGCAGAGCTACTACCACGACATCAAGCCGGCGGCCGAGCTCGGCATTCGCCGGATCTGGGTCAACCGCCAGGGCGAGAAGGACGACCCCGCCCTGGCGGACGCGGTTATTTCGGGGCTGGGCGAGCTTCCCGACACGGTCGCGAGGCTGGCCGCAGCGGCGCGCTAGCTGAAGTCGCTCAAGTCGACACTCGCCCGATAGACCCGACGGGCGGGACCTGACTGCACCAGGTTCCCTGACATCTCTCTCCGCACCTGGAGGTCGCCACCGGGCATCTGGATCGTGACCTGGTCGTCGACGAGCCCAGCTCGCATGCAGGCGGCCGCCACGGCGCTCGCGCTCGTACCCGATGCCAGCGTGTAGCCGGCCCCGCGCTCCCAGATCTCGACGCGGACGCGACCTCTGTCGACGACCTCGAAAAGCTGCACGTTGGTGCGTTCCGGGAAGGCTGGGTGGTGCTCGAGGTACGGGCCGAGCTCCAAGCATCGCGCCCTGGTCGCGGGCTCGCCAAACACAACGCAGTGCGGGTTGCCGACCGAGACGAGCATCGCCTCCACGCTTCCGGCCGGCGTTTCGAGGTGTACGCGGTCGGGCTCCCCATCGAATCGCGCCGGCAGGTCGGCTGCGCGGAACGACGCGCGGCCGATGTCGAGCTCGGTTGTGATCTCGGCGCCGTTGCGGGCGAGCACGCGGACGGGATTGGCGCGGCCGATCGTGAGCAGCTCGAACTCGTCGCCGGCGCCGTGCTCGAGCACCGCGTGGGCGGCCGCGATGCGCAGTCCGTTGCCGCTCTTCTGGGCTTCCGAGCTGTCCGGGTTGAAGATGCGGACCGCCATCGTCGCAGGCTCGTAGGCCAGGAGCCCGTCCGAACCGAGTCCACGGTGCCGGTCGCAGATGAGCGGGAGCAACGGGACCACCGCGTGGAGCGCTCCCGGAAGGTCGAGGACCAGGTAATCGTTGCCCAGAGCCTGGTACTTAATGAGATCGATTCGCATTACGGCTTCCTATCATCGGGAATCCCTTCCGCTGTCCGCGGGTTGTCATAAAATGACGTGACTATGCAGGATCTTGTGTGGCCTGCCCAGCGTCTGGTTCACAACCCGGCCTGCTTCTGTAGCTAGCCGTCGGGCCTGAGCTTGCGCCTCTCGAGGCGCGCCCTCCCGTCCCGCTCTTCGTCAACCCGAAATTCGACTCGACTCGTTTTATTCGCATTTTTTGGAGGATTTGGATTTGAGCGGTACATCAACATCAACCAAGCCACTCGTCTCGACCGAGTGGGTAGCCCAGCATGGAAAAGACAAAGGGAACCGCCTCGTAGAAGTCGACGTGGACCCCAGCAACTACGACAAAGGCCACATCGAGGGTGCCGTCGGCTGGAACTGGAGGAAGGATCTCCAGCACCAGCTGGTGCGTGACGTCGCCAGCAAGGAAGAGCTCGAGGCCTTGCTCGGCAAGAGCGGCATCACGTCGGACACCAACATCGTCCTCTACGGCGACAACAACAACTGGTTCGCGGCCTACGCCTACTGGGCGCTCAAGTACTACGGGCACGACAAGGTCCAGCTGGTCGATGGTGGCCGCGTCAAGTGGGAGAAGGAAGGGCGGGCGTACAGCACCGAAAGCCCGAGCTATCCCGCGGCCAGTTATCACTTCCACGGCTCGCCGCGCGAGGACATTCGCGCGTACAAGGATCACGTGCAGTCGAAGCTCGGCAAGGCTGGGCTCGTCGACGTGCGTTCGCCCAAGGAGTACTCGGGTGAGCTGCTGGCCCCAGAGAACCTTCCGCAGGAGGGTGCGCAGCGCGGTGGTCACATTCCGACCGCGGTCAGCATCCCGTGGGGCACGGCGGTCAACGCCGAGGACGGCACCTTCAAGAGCGTCGACGAGCTGAAGGAGATCTACGGCGGCAAGAACATCACGCCGGACCGCGAGATCATCGCCTACTGCCGCATCGGCGAACGTTCCGCACACACGTGGTTCGTGCTCCAGGAGCTTCTCGGCTACGACGACGTGCGCAACTACGACGGATCGTGGACGGAATGGGGAAGCTCGATCCGGGTCCCCATCGAAAAGTAATGGCCCTTACAACCGTCGACCACTCGGCGCTCAAGGTCAACCAGACCGGGATCGTGGTGACCGTGCTCGTCGCGTTCATCGGCAGCTACTTCTACAGGCCGCTGCTGGTGTTGATCCCGCTGCTTGCGATCGTGCTGTTGCTCGGCACGTTCGCTCCGCAGCTGGCGCTCTTCAAGCAGATCTATTTCAAGGTGTTGAAGCCACGCGGCATTGTCAAGCCGCGACCGGTGCAGGACCGGCCCGAGCCCCACAACTTCGCGCAGGGGCTGGGTGGAGTGTTCTTGGCGATCTCGTCGGTGTTACTGATCCCAGTGACTTTTCTGGGGTTGGCGCTTGCGCTGCTCGTCGCGGTGCTCGCGTTTGTCAACCTGGCCTTCGGCTACTGCCTCGGATGCCAGATCTACTACCAGCTTGGCAAGCGTGGACTTATAAGGGTCTAATGACGGCGCAACTCTGGGCTATTGCGGTAGTCGGCATTGTTGTGCTGGCTGCCGCCGGCCTGGAGGCCTACCGGTCTGCGCGGGCTCGGCGGCGCGTCGCCGGCGCGACGTCCGCTCCAGCACCAGAGCCGTACATCCTCTATTTCACCGGCGAGGGCTGCACTGTGTGCCGCACGCACCAGGAGCCGGCGCTGGCGACGCTCGGAACCGTACGGGTCGACAAGGTTGACGCCATCGCTGAGCGGGAGCTGGCGGAGCGCTTCCAGGTTTACACACTGCCGACGACCGTTGTGATGTCCGCCGAAGGCCGCGCCCTGCATGTCAACTACGGTTACGCGCCCGCCAACAAGCTGCACCGCCAGCTGGCGGAAGCCCGCAGCGGCCTTACGCTAGGGCAAACCGCCACCGCCTAAGCTTCCAGTCATGCGCCGGTTCGTCGCCCTTCTCGTACTTCTCGTCGTTGCTGCCGCGTGCGCCCAATCGCAGGCGAGACCTTCCGATGAGCTGGTGCTCGGTGCGATCTACCCGCTGAGCGGACCCCAGGCGCAGGGCGGCAAAGAGGAGCTCGCGGGCGTCAAGGTGGCACTCCAGCTCGCCCAGAGCAACGGCACCATCAAGGTGCCGGTGCGGCTGAAGGTCGTCGACGCAACTACGCCGCAGGCCGCCGTGGCCGCGGTCGAGCATCTCGTTCGAGACGACCACGTCCCGGCCATCCTCGGCACGTACGGCAGCACGCTCTCGGCGGCGGCGTCGGCACGCGCTGAGGAATTGAAGACGGTGTACTGGGAGACGGGGGCCGTCGCGGATCCCATCACCGCGCAGCGCCACTACGTCTTTCGCACCGTCGCCACCGGCAGCTCGCTGGGACGGATGGCGGTGACGTTCACGCACGACGTACTCATCCCGAACTACAAGGTGCAGGCGCCGCGGGTCGCGGTGATTCGAGTCAACGATGTGTATGGTCGTTCGGTCGGGGGCGGCGAGCAAGCGTTGGCCGCGAGCCTGGGCATCTCTGTCGTCGACGTCATCGAGTACAACCCGCGCGCGTTCGACCCCGATCTCATCGCGACTCGGATTGCAACCGATCGCGCCGACTTCGTCTGGGACGTCAGCTATCTAGATGATGGCGTCGCCATTTGGCAAGCGTTGCTGAGCAACCACGTGGCCCTGAAAGCCGCAGTCGGGACCAGCTCGGCATTCTGTATGCCGGACTTCGGCAGACGATTGGGGGCGGGCGCCGTCGGGGTGTATGCCGCCGACAAGCCCGATGCCGATATCAGCGCCGCCGCCCTTTCGCCCTCTGGCCTTGCGCTGCTCAAGCAGGCGCAGTCGGCGTACGGGCCGGCCAACAATGGCGCGTCGATGTCGATTCCCGCGGTGGCGGGTTTCGTGGGTGGTTGGACCCTGTTTCACGACGTCCTTCCCAGCGTGGCCGGCCCGATGACCGCTGACTCGATTCGTGCCGCCGCCCTGTCGGTCGACGTGCCGGTGGGCGACAGCATCAACGGCGGCGGCGTGCGCTTCGGTCGTGCGGGTTCGCTGGATGCGGGTCAGAACACGCGAGCGGCGGCGGTCGTCGGCCAGTGGCAGGCAGTCGGGGTCATGAAGGTCGTTTATCCGTCGGCGTATGCGACTGGAAGCCCGCTGGAGATGGCGCCGCCGGGCTAGTCTTCGAGGGAGCGCTGGACGAGCGTGATATCCATCCAGCGGTCGAATTTGTGCGCCGCGTTCCGGATCGTGCCGACCGCCTCGAATCCGGCCGTGGTGTGCAGCTGCAGGCCCGATCGGTTGTCGGTGGCTATGGTGGCCACGATGGTGCGGTAGCCGAGTCCGCGCGCTTCTTTGATCAGCTCGTTGAGAAGGGCTTTGCCGATGCCGCGGCCTTGATGCACGGGATCGACGTACACGAGGTCCTCCACCACGTCAAAACCGCGCTGCTTCCACGGAAAGAGCCGCGCCCAGCCGATCACGCCGCTCTCATCCGTCGCGACCAGCAGCTTGGAGCGCTTGCCGTGCGCCTCCCACCAGTGCGCCGCCTCCTCGGTGTCGAGCGGCTCCGAGTCGATCGTGGCGAAGGTCTGGTTGACCGCCCAGTTGTAGATCCCGACGATCGCGCGCAGGTCATCGTGGGTGGCATCGCGCACGCTGATGGCCCTGGCAGCCTTAACCATTACTCCAAGATCATTGCACGTGAATCCGTTCCGGGGTGACCTTGACGATCACCCGCTGCTGATCCGGGCGGAAACCCTTGAATCTCCGGCCGGTGTACTTCCGCGCAAGCTTTTCAATGTGCTCGTTTGCACCCTCGGTGATCAGCTCCACGCGGCCCCTGATCGCCAGCGCGTTGCGATACGGACGCGCGGGATCGAAGACAGTGATCGCCACCCGGTTGTCGCGCTGCAGATTTCGCGCCTTGAGGCGCGGAAAGGCAGTGTTGAGGTAGATGTATTTCCCGTCGGTTTCGATCCACACGACGGTCGCCTCCGGGCTGCAATCCGGCATCACGGTGGCCACGGTCGCGAAGTGCAGCCCGTTCAGGAGGCGAACCTGCGACTCCGTAAGCTTGACCACGCTGATATTGTCCGCGGGCATGGCTGCTGAGCGCCGACCGCTGATCAAGACCCCCCTCCCCGGGCCGAAAGGCGCCGAGCTGATCGCCCGCGACGCCAGGGCGATGTCGCCGAGCTTCACTCGGGCTTACCCATTCGTGATGGACCACGGCCAGGGCTGTTGGGTGACCGACGTCGACGGCAATGTCTTCCTGGACTTCACGGCCGGCATCGCAGTCGTCACCACCGGGCACTCGCATCCTCGCGTAGTCGCTGCCATCGAAGAGCAGGCCAAGAAGTTCCTTCACATGTCAGGCACCGACTTCTACTACCAGTCTGAGATCGCGCTGGCGGAGCGCCTCGAGGCGAAGATCCTGCCCGGGACGCCGGCGAAGGTCTTCTTCACCAACTCTGGGGCAGAGGCCATCGAAGGCGCGATGAAGCTGGCGCGGTACGCCACCGGCCGCCCGAACTACATCGCCTTCATCGGCGCCTTCCACGGCCGGACCTTCGGCGCTCTTTCCCTTACCGCCTCCAAGGCCAGCCAGCGGCGACGGTTTGCGCCTCTTCTGTCCTCGGTGTTCCACGCGCCCTACCCGTCGGCCGCGCGCGGAGTGACGACCGACGACTCCATCCAGCACCTGGAGGAGTTGTTCAGCACGGTCGCTCCACCAGAAAGCGTGGCCGCTGTGTTCGTGGAGCCGATCCAGGGCGAGGGCGGCTATCTCGTCCCGCCCGACGACTTCCTTCCTCGACTCCGCGAATTGACCGGCAAGCACGGCATCCTGCTGGTCGCCGACGAGGTGCAGTCGGGAATGGGCCGCACCGGGCACCTACTGGCGGTCGAACACTGGGACGTGGAGCCGGACATCGTGTGCCTCGCCAAGGGCATTGCGTCAGGGTTGCCGCTCGGAGCCTTCATCGCGCGCGCCGAGCAGATGAGCTGGCCACCGGGCTCGCACGGGAGCACGTTCGGAGGCAACCCTGTTGCGTGCGCTGCAGCATTGGTGACCCTCGACCTGCTGGAAGAAGGGCTCATGGACAACGCCGCCAGGGTCGGCGCCCAGCTCCAGGACGGACTGCGCGAAATTGCATCTACGCACGGCGAGATCACCGACGTCCGCGGGCTTGGGTTGATGGTTGCCCTCGAGCTGAAGACTCCCGATCAGGCGGCTCAGCTGGTTCAGTCGGCCTTCGAGCGAGGGCTGCTTCTGCTCACGGCCGGCACGCGCGCGGTCCGCCTATGCCCGCCCCTGGTGTTGGATTCTGAGGAAGCGGCGACCGGCCTGGAGATCATCGAAGCCGCGTTGGGCTAGCTCAGAGCGAATTTTGCCGGCAGCTTCGCGACGGTCGCGGTGGCGATGAGGTCTCCGATGGGGTTCATCGCCGCGGCCGCTGTGTGATCGTCGGCGGCGAGAGTCGTCGCTGACTTCGCTCGCTGGTCGTCGATCACCCGGATGGTGTCGGTGACCTGGGCCCGCACCGCACTCGAGAGCTGGTCCTCCCCGAGGTCGGTCGAGTCGTGGATAAGGCTGGTGAACTGGGTCACGAAGGCGCCGGTCAGGCTGTCGAGAGCGCTCTGCGTGGTGGCGGCATCCGCGTTTCCGGCGTACACAACGAGCTCCGCATCGCGTGCGCCCCACAACTGGTCGAACCTGGTTCCCGTGGCGGCGCCGAACACCTTGCTGAAAAGCGTGCCGAGCCTGTCGGCGTTGGCGGCCAGGGCATTGAGTGCTGCCGCCTGCTCACTGCTGCGTCCTGCAGCAGTGGCGCCGGCGGTCATTGTCGCGAGGTAAGAGTGCTCCTGGAGAAGATTGTTGAGCGACACGCGAAAGTCGACGGCTTTGTTGGAGGGATCGCCCGGAAATTTGTCCGCGAACTTTCTCGCGATCGCGGATGCGAGCGCATCGCCGATCCTAGAGGCTTGCACATACGCGCCGTGAAGGTCCTCAAACATTTTGGCGTTGCTCAACGCCGCCTGGTCGTCGATGATCGCTTTCGTATCCAGGACCTGCTCGGTCAACAGCTGTGTGATGGGATCGAGCGGAATCGAGGTCATGGAATTCATGAACTTCGCGAAGTGCGGCACGAAGCCGTTGACTAGTCCTGATACCGCGCCATTGGACTTGCTGGCGTTGTGGCTGACGATGCCAACCGTGTAGTCGACGAAGTAGTTGTTCTGCTCGGCCCAGATCTGATCGAAACTGGCGGCTGCGCTCGCGCCGAACGCGGTGGCCATCACGCCACCGAGGTCGGTGCCGTTGATGGTCAGCAGAGTCGCGTAGCCCTTGTACTCATCGGCGCGGTTGGCAGCCGCTGCGAGAGAGTCTTTGGCGATCACGATCACGTGCTCGCCGAGGAGCAGATTGAGGCGAGCTCGCAGGTCGGCCGCCTTCGAGTCGGCCGTCGGTCCGAGGGCGGCGCTTGGCGATGCCAGCCGTGCCCCAGAAGCGGGCGGGCCCGAGCTGGAGTTCGAGCAAGCGATGACTGTGAGCACCACGATCACGATCAACGCACGGGAGCCCGCAAACCTCAAGGCACAAAGGGATGTGTCTGGGAATAAGCTCGACAAGGCGCGGCCTCGGCGGGCGGTGCCAAGGAGCCGACGAGCACGCGAGGGAACGCATCCCGTAGACGCGTGACCGAGCGCGCGCAGGAGGCGACGCCGGCATCAGCGCAGCCCGCCCGACTAGGCCGATGCATTGGCGAGCGATTTCCCGGACGCATCCCTAGGGTCTTACCATGATTCGGCCTTGCCGGAGTGGCTGCTGGTTGACGGGTCGAGCATGATTTTTCGCGCTTTTTATGGCGTACCCCAGACCAACCGCGCGCCCGACGGAACCCTCATCAACGCGGTCCGAGGAATCCTCGACAGCCTTGCCCGCCTGATCACCGAGCGTCAGCCGCGGCACGTTGCGGTGACCACCGACGAGGATTGGCGCCCCGATTGGCGGGTCGAGCTGCTGCCGAGCTACAAGGTCCATCGGACCGCAGAACCTGTGCCACATGCTCTCGAGCCGCAGATGCCGGTGATCATGGAAAGCCTGGCCGCCATTGGCGTGGATGCGGTCGGGTTGAAAGACTACGAAGCCGAGGACATCATCGCCTCGCTGGTGACGAAGGTCGAGCCGCCGATCGAGATCGTCAGCGGCGACCGCGATCTGTTCAGCCTGATCCGCGACCGCGAGGTCGTCGTCCTCTATCCCGAAAAGACCGGCCTGGCGCTCGTGGACGAGGATGAGGTGGCGCGGCGGTATTCGATCCCGGGGCGCGCCTACGGGGACTTTGCGATCCTGCGCGGCGACCCCTCAGACGGACTGCCCGGCCTGGCAGGCGTCGGCGCCAAGAAGGCGGCGGACCTGGTTCGCCGCTACGGATCGGTGCAGGCGATGTTGGATGCAGGTGTGTTTCGTTCGGCCGACGCCGAGTACCTGGAGAAGGCGCAGCGGGTGGTGCCGCCGGTGAGCGATCTCAAGATCAAGGTGCCGCGCGGCCGGCGCGTCCGGTATCCCGACCACCCCAAGAAGGTTGAGGAGCTCGCTGCTCGATACGGCATCGGCGGCTCGTTCAAGCGCCTGACCGAAGCGCTGAACAAAATGCCGAAGTGATTGCTTACAAAGGCTTTACGTCGCGTTGGAGATGATCTGACGGACGGTCGGGATCGTATGTCCTGTTATGACGCTCACGTGGATCCTGCTTCGCAGGGGCCGCCGTTCGAGACCGAAGCATGGAGGTAGGGCTCTGCGCGTCCTGCAAGCACTCGCGGGTGATCTCAGGCACGCACAGCACATTCTGGATGTGCGAACGGTCGCGGACCGACCAGTCGTTTCCCCGCTACCCGCGCCTGCCCGTGCTGCAATGCCGCGGGTACGAACCAAAATCTGACCCGGATCCCCCCTCACCGCCGCTGCGCGGCGGAGCTCCCCACGGGGTGGGGAGCCCAGGGGAGGTGAATTAACTAGACCGCCGCCACCCTGATCAGGGCCAGCGGCTGACCGCCCGCTCCGCCGAAGGTGGTCGCCGCATGCGCTCCCTTCATCGGGAGCTCGGCGATCATCCCACCATCGCTTACCGCATAGAGAGTCGTGCCGTCAGAGGTGATGGCCAGGCTCCAGATTCTCCAGCCGGCGAGCTGGCTCTCCCGTGCCTTCAGGGATGCGGTGTCGATCCAGATGAGTCCCGTCTTGCCGGCAATGACCAGCGTCAGCCCGTCGGGGGTCAAGGCGGCGGCGTTGCTGCCAAGTTCCTTGGCTTCGACGTTCTGGATGAGAGTGCCGGCGGTTTGTCCACCGGCCAGGTGCACTGCCCGCATGTGGTTGGGCACTCCGTTATCGATGCTCATGTCGGCGACGATCCCTGTCGCGCCGTTCGCGGCGTACAGCCGGGAACCGGCGGCGTTCAACGCCAGCGACCAGTGGAACTCGTCGGGATTGGTCGAGTAGCCAGATCCAGGAAGGTCGATGCAAAACGCAATCGGGTTGTCGAGGCTGAGCGCGTGGATGAAGGCACCCTTGTCCGGGCGCACGTACAGGCTGTACAGCCACTGTCCGTCGGGTGATGCGACGCCCGACAGCCTCGTACCTGCCATGGCGGCGGAGCCGTCGCTCTTGTCGAACACGATTGTGGGGTCCAGGTATCCGACGGAACCGCCCACGTTGAAGAACCTCACGTGGTATTCGGTGTTCGACAGGTACTCGATCAAATAGACGCGGCCGCCTCCATCGTTGACGGCATCGAACTGGAAGTAGCCGGTGAGGTCGATGCGCTTGGGCGACCTGACGTAAGTCGTATCCACCACTAACAGATGACTTCCCGTGACAAGGCCGTTCTGCTGCTGTTCGAACGACTCGAGCACCAGCCAGCGGCCATTGTGGGAGAGGCCCCCCGGAACGCCAGACATGGTCGCTGGCGGAAGCTCATACGTGCCCGGGAGCTGCAGCCTGTGCAGTACGGTCCCGGTCCGCGGGTCCAGGTCCACTAGCGCGTTGCCCTGAACGGTGTAGAGGTGTGTCCAGTCCGGTGAGGGCGTGCCAAGCGGCATGTTGCGCTCGACCGAATGGGAGCGCGAATCGATGATGGAAAGCTCGAGCGAGCTGCTCGTCGAAGCCGCCTCGTACAGCTTGTAGTCGCCTGCTGTCACCTGCCCGCCCGGCACTCGTTCGCACGCGGCCACGATCACCAATGCGCCGATCGCCAAAACCAAAGCTCGCATGCTCTTCACCTCGCCTCCCATACACCGCTGGGGGGTGATGGGTTCCATGTCAGGAAAGCGAGGTGGCGATCCCCAGCGCCTGGGCCTTCGTGAGATCGCCCTCGATTCGGATGATCGTGCCGTTGTCGTCGAAGATGAGCGTGTTGGTGGCCAGGCGGAAGGTCTCGTCGCGGAAGTTGCCGTTGGCATCGGTGAAGAAGAAGCCATGCGGTTTGCCCGAGATCCAGTAGCCCTTGTGGCCGTTCACAGTGACCTCTTCGAGGGTGCTGTCTGGCCCGAGCATCTTGCCGAAGAAGTTGGCTTCCACCTTGCCGTTGACCTCGGTGATGAGGACGGCCACTCCGGTTTGACCGGATGGCTTGAGGCCGGGGCGAGATTTGTAGACGAGCGTCACCTCGCCCTGGGGCGGACCGTCCAGGAAATACACTTCGTCGGGCTGGCCCAAAGAAGCCGGCACGACGATCTTCCATGTGACCTTCTTTTGAGCGTCGACCAGGCTGGTCGGGTCCCCGAGACCGAGCCGCTTGCCGAGCGGTCCGGACGGTTGGGGAGACGGCGTCGGCAGCTGGTTGACGCGGGTGATGATGGTGTGGAGGTTCAGCCAGCTCGCGATCGCCTCGCGGGACGGCGCGTACGCGAGCAGGGCGGCGACAGCGAGGATCACCACCGCTGCTGCGGCCATTGCCCACCGGCTCTGGAACCAGGGGCGCCGGACGATCGCCGGCGTGGCTATGCGTGCCGAGACTCGCGCGGCCAGATCGGGCGTCTGCGGCCACTCGAGGTCGGCCCGAAGGCCGGCCAGGCGCTGCTCGAGCTCGGCGATCTCAGGCACGAGCGCCCTCCACCTCGACCCGCTGGCGTAGGCGCGACAGCGCCCGCGACAACCGCGACTTGACCGTACCTTCGGGAATGCCGAGCGCCGCCGCAGTCTCCTCGCCGCTGAGGTCGAGGAAGTAGCGGCTGGCTATGACGCGCCGGTCCTCCTCGTTGAGCTTGTTGACGTGGCCGAGCAGCCAGCGGTGATCCTCAGTCGCCACGGCCGCCGCCTCGGGGGATGGGGCCGCATCCCCCGGGCGGAAACGCTCAGCCAAACTCAGCTCGAGCTGGTGGCGGCGGCCTGCCGAACGAACTCGGTTGCGCGCCTCGTTGGCGACGATCCGCAGCAGCCAGGGCCGCGGCTCCGCTCCAGTGCGGAACGTCGCCAGAGCGCGATACGCCTTCACGAAACCCTCCTGTGCGGCGTCCTCGGCATCCGCCGCCGAGCCGGTGATCACGTATGCCGTCCGAAAAGCGACTTCCTGGTAACGACGCACAATCTCCTCATAGGCGGCTTGATTTCCGCGCTGAGCGCGCGTGAACAGCTCGCCATCCGTTGGTCGGCCCTCCATCGGATGCACCTATTACAACCGGCGGGGCATCATGGTTCCCAGCCGGCTGCAACCATGTTGCCGCCGGGCGTGTTCAAGGGAGTGTGATGGCGGGCGTAGACCACCTCTTCGAGCGGATGGTGCACGAGCACCAGGACCGCGTCTTCGCGGCGAGCCTGGCCATGACCGGAAACCGCCACGATGCGGAGGAGGTGGCGCAGGACACCTTCTTGCGTGCTTATCGCGCGCTCGCGACCTACTCGCCCGAACGCATACGCGATTTGAAGGAGCGTGCGTGGCTACACCGGATCGCGGTCAATGTGGTCAGGAACCGGGTGAGAGGCGTGAGGCCGCGCGTGGTCGAGCTGAACGGTAGCGAGTCCGACCATTCGCCAGGCCCGGAGGCGAAGGCGATGGAGCGCGTGCAGATCGATGAGCTGGCGACGCGGGTCGCCGAGCTTCCGGTCCGGTATCGCGAGGCCGTCGTGCTCCGTCACGTTCGCGAGCTTTCTTACGCAGAGGTGGCCGAAGCGCTCGGACAACCGGTTGGCACCGTGAAGGCGAATGTCCACCGCGGGCTCAAATTACTCAGGGGAGATGACCATGATCGCGTTGACGACTGACTTGAAGAGACTGGGCGCTGTGAAGGCGCCGGCCGGCTTTGCCGATCGTGTCCTTGCCCAAGTGGGGATGGCCGATTCGTATGCGCGCTTCGAAACCGTGCTGGGGGATGTGTATGTGGCGTGGAACCGGCTCGGTGTCTCGGCCGCGGCGCGGTCGGCGTCGGCTACGGAGTTCGAGGCATGGTTCCGAAAGGATGTCGGGAGGCCGCTCACGCCCGCCGCTCCTCCACCCGAGCTGGCCGGCAAGATCCAGGACGAGCTCAATGGCAAGCGCCGCATGCGGTTCGACCTGCGGGGCCTGACCCCCTTTGAGCAGGCCGTCTTGCGCAAGACGCGCGAAATTCCGCGTGGCGAAGTGCGCCCCTACGGTTGGGTCGCGCGGGAGATCGGCCACCCGGCAGCAGTACGTGCGGTCGGAACGGCGCTCGCGAACAACCCGATCCCCTACTTCATCCCGTGCCACCGCGTGGTGCGCACCGACGGCCATATCGGTAACTACGGAGGGGGCGGGCCGGAGGCAAAGCGGGCCATCCTCAACATGGAGGGCGTTCGGTTGACGAGACTGCAGGAAATGGCTCGGGGCGGCTTCCGCTATCAGGGGGTGCGGACGACGAAGATCTTCTGCTTCCCAACCTGCCACACCGGCCGGCGTGCGCTGGAGAAGAACATCGTGTGGCTGCACGACGAGGCCAGCGCCCGAGCGGCAGGCTTCAGGCCGTGCAAGGTGTGCCGCCCGGCTGTGGCCTAACCCAGGGAGTGGATGTCGGGCAGCTCGCGATAAAGGCCCGCGTAGTCGAGGCCATAGCCGATCACGAATCGGTCGGGGATGACGAAGCCACGAAAGTCGATCTTCACGTCCACCACGCGCCGAGCGGGCCGATCGAGTAGCGCCGCCAGTCGCACAGAGGCCGGCCTCATGTGCTGAACCCGCTTGGTGACGGTCTCTGCTGTCCGGCCCGAGTCGACGATGTCTTCCACGAGGAGAACGTGGCGGTCTGCGAACGTGCCCTCCACCATGTGCGCGAGCTTTACCCGCCCGGTGCTCGCGGTGCCGGCGCCGTAGCTCGCGGCGCGGACGAACTCGAGCTCGGCAGGAACGCTCAGACTTCGCAGAAGATCGGCGGCGAAAACTGTCGCGCCTTTGAGGATGACAAGCATCACGAGGGGCGTCTCGATGTCGGCGTACGCATCTGAGATCTGGCGCCCCAACCGGCGTACGCGCCGCGCGATTCGCGCGGAGCTGATCATGGCCTTGCCGGAGCTGCTGGTGGCAGGCGGTTTGGTCTGGGTCAGCACTTCGGGCATGCGCTTCTAGCTTAAGGGCTCCAGTGGCGCGACGGACGCGGTGAGCGGCGAGGTGCGGCGATACTTCCGGTGAAAGCGACTGAACCCGCCATCGAAGTTGATTGCCTTGCCGCCGTGATAGATGCCCGGTGTCCGGTTGTTGTGTGGAGTGTGACCGAAGACAACACGGCGACTATTCGTAGCTTCCAGCCATCTTTGTAGCCTGTCCGGCTGCTGATCGAAGACATTGCGTGCGCTGAGCACGTCCCAAAGCTCCTGCTCGCCCTCATGCATCAATAGATCGCGCGCGCGCGAGTTGATCGCGTCGACTGCGTCGGCAGCTATGGGGTCCCTCCAGCGCGAATATCCGTCGTGGCCGCAATGCTGCACGAGCGTCGCATCAGTCAGCCGCACCAGCGCGGGCCGTTCGCGGAGCCACGCTTGTAGCGCCGCATCGCGCGCCAGCTCGTCGAGGTCGTGGCGCTGTCCGCCGACCGACATCCAGAAGCCGATGCGCGTCGGGTCTCGCAGCGCCCACAGCATCGCGACCTCGTGGTTGCCGAAGAGAACAGTGGTGTTGATGCGGTCCCGCGCGTAGCGGAGGGTACCTACTCCAAACATTCCGAAATCGACAAGATCGCCGACGAACACGGTGTGCCATCGATCGGCCGGATACGGTCGCAGCGCTTCGAATAGTCGCTCGAGATCGCCGTGGACGTCCCCGACGATCAGGACAGGCAGATTGTCCGCAGCCATCCCTCACCCCGGTCGAGGAAAGCAGCCATCGGACGATGCTAACCTTGCCTTCGGCCAATAGGGGCGTAGCTCAGCCTGGTCAGAGCATCGGTCTCCAAAACCGAGGGCCGAGGGTTCGAATCCTTCCGCCCCTGCCAACCTCTACTTGACGCTTTCGTATTCAGAATCGACAGTTTTGGGGGAGACTTGAGCGCCACCGCTCTACAGACTAAGTACAGTCAGCGGTACAGCCAACAGACTGCGAAGACGCTCGGTCACGACGGATTTGCAGGCGGCGCTGAAATCGGCCGGCTGACTCCTGAACCCGAAGCCCTCGGTTTAAGCCGACGCCCTCGGTTTTTGTGGCGGCCACCGGCTGAGGGCTGGCCATTGCCAGCGAATCGGATGAGAAACCAAACTCCGTGGTGTCCTCAGAATCCAGAGATTCAGGCCGGAGTCTGCTGAGAATGACGGCCAAGCAACTCGCAGCCGGGTTCCGCTCCGCTTTGTTCGCGTCCTCATTAATGTATGGCCAGGGCTATCGATCAGCGTTGCGCGATAATGGTCGGTTTAGCGAGAGCAACGGCGGCTTGCTGCGATAAGCCCCGGTTCTCGTGACCAAAGGCCCAGAGCTGAGCTATTGATAACCACCTGGTATCAAAAGCGGCCCGTTCGCCGAAGGTCGTCTGACAGGTCGACGCGGGGACTGATGCCACCCTCAAACTCGAATGGAAACGGGTCGGTGAGTTCTCCAACAAACTGACCCTCACGGTCGTACGCCTTGAAGGCCATGAACTGTAGCCGTGAAGAGCGATCTTCGATCAGCTTGCCGCCGTAGTACGAACCAAATGCGTCTCCGACAAGGATTCGGCTCTGTCTGACATCAAAGGGACCGAGCGCATGATCCGCGACCAGACAATAAGTTCCGGTCCATGACGGCTGCTCCAAGTGCTCAACCTTATTTCGGGCGAGGTGCTTGGCTCCGCACGAGAAGATGAGAAGAAAACGATCGCCAACTCGCACGAGTTGGGGCACCTCGAGATGGCCAAATCCACCTGGAGCCGTTACTGGTGGGAGTACCTCCCAATCACGCAGGTTCGAGGACCGAGCGTGGCCGATGACACCACGGGCATCCGGCGGGCCGGATCGAACTCGGGCTGTGATCAGGGCATGAAATGAGCCATCGGCTTGATCGTGGAACAGCCAGGGGTCGCGCCAGGCCTGCTCATACCAGCTAACAAGGTCAAGTAGCTCGTACCAACGACCGTCGGCCTCGAGTATCGGATTTCCTGGATGCTTCTCCCACACGTATAGGTCCGCTGAGGTGGCAAGGCCGATGCGTTCGACCACGCCACCTTCAGACCGGTTGATACCGGTGTAGAGCATGAACCAACGACCATCGTGGCCAATGACACTGCCGGTCCAAGTTGCCAGGTCGTCCCATTCGCCGTCCGCGCCGGGATGAAGCGCTTCGTCGACAGCTGTCCAGTTCTTGAGGTCGCGAGAGATGGCATGGCCGATCGTTGCGTTGTGGTGCCGCAACTCCTCCGAGCCAAGCGAACGCGGCGCCTGGATGAAAAAGAGGTGGCAATTGTCACCGTGCCAAACGTGCCAGAAGTCCCACAGCCAGTTTCGTGGCAGCCGGAGCGTCATTCAGCGCGACAGCATCGAATCACCATGGAGTCGAGTGGCTCGGAAACGTCTCGATGGTGCCTGCCATCACAGAGGCGCTGGCGCTTGGGACCGATATGGCGGGTCAGCGCCAGCATGACTACACGCTATTGCCGCCACTCGGTTAGCAAAGGTAAGAAGTTGAGCCAAGTCTTCCGAAGTTAATTCCGCCAGAAGACTGCGGTGGAGCTTTCCTTGGTAGTGCAGCCAGGCAAGCATCGCGGCGCTGAAGGCGTCGCCTGCACCGACTGTGTCTACTAACGTAACCGGAGCCCCAGGCACCTCAATCGTCTCTTCTCGAATGAATCCCATCGAGCCTTCGGATCCCAGCGTCAACACGACAAGGCTCGGTCCCATTTCCAGCCAGCTGCGAGCTGAGCGCTCTACCGGATCGTCCGGATACAGGGAGGCCATGTCCGCCCGGCTTGCCTTGACCACATCGGCTCGGAGCACCCAATTCTCGAGGCGTTCTCGGTAGGCCTGCATATCCGGAATGAGCTTAGGTCGGACGTTTGGATCAACGACGATCACCCGCTTGTCTCGTTCCCGATGCATTAACAGTTCCAACGTAGTCGCGACGGGCTCCAGCACCAGTGACAAGGAGCCGAAATGGAGAGCGACGACGCTGTCGTCCAAGTCGCGTGGCAGATCGGACGGAAACAGGTTTCGGTCGGCGCTGTTCTCTGTCCAGAACGCATACTCGGCATCGCGTCCCTCATTCAGCGAGACGAATGCCAGAGTGCTGGGTTCGTGGCCATCGCGGAGATAGCCGCCGATTACGCCATTTGCGACGAGGTGTGCCCGCAAGCGCTGTCCGAAGAAGTCTCGGGACAAGCGGCCAAGGAATGCAACTGGCACTTCCAGACGTCCTAGGCCGACCGCCACGTTATAAGGCGATCCACCGAAGTGGGGGATGTATCCGCCTTCCGCTCCGCAGGTGAACGGAGTCATATCAATCAAGGCTTCGCCGCTGACGACGATCATCGGTGGGCTTCCGTTGGGGGGGCGGTGGACTTCCGGACGATGAGCTCCAACGGCAGCTGCTCTGCTGCGAGTGCCTGGGGTTGTTGTGGGGCGGAGATGGCTTCCAAGAGCAGCTCTGCTCCCCGTTGTCCGCTCAGCACAAGTGGCTGCCGAACGGTGGTGAGACCGACGTAGGCAGCGACCTCGATATCGTCGAAGCCGATCACGGAAAGGCTCTGGGGCACGTCGACACCAAGGTTGTTGGCCCCGTCGAGAACGCCGAGCGCCTGGGTGTCGGACGCAGCAACCACCGCCGTAGGCGGCTCTTCGAGGTTAAGGAGCTCAGCCGTCAGTCGATGCGCAACGTGCCGCGCGTGCGGTCCTTCCTTTATGTACGCGGCTGGAATTTCTAGACCAGACTCTGACATGGCGCGTCGAAAGCCGTTGCACCGGTCCACGCTCGAATTGAATCCGTAAGGGTTGAGACTCGGATCGCCGACGAAGGCGATTCGGCGGTGACCCAGCTCAATCAAGTGCCTGGTGGCTAGGTGGCCACCAGCAACATTGTCGATGTATGTGTTGGTGAAAGCTGGATGCCAAAAGTCAACCAGAACAACAGGCACCCTGGCGTCGAGCAGCCGCTTCAGCTCCTGCTCGGGCGGCGGCATGGCAATCACTAAAACGCCGTCCGGCCGCCCGTCGACCACATTCCTGAACTGGTCGAGGAGGTGCTCTGGCCGTCCGATGTTGTAGAGGACAATGTCGTAGCCGGTGGCCGTTAACCGCTCCTCGGCGCCCTGCAGCAGTAGGACGGCTGATGGATGGGTGAAAAAGGGAGCGATCACACCGACCTTCATCGTCCGACCGCGTGACAGTCCACGAGCGATTTGGCTTGGGCGATAGTCCAGCGCCCGAATCGCCTCCTCCACTCGACGCCGAGTGGGCTCCCGCACTGGCGCGGTGCCGTTCATCACCCTCGACACAGTTGCTTCGGCAACTCCGGCTGTGGCAGCGACCTCAGCGATATTGGCTGGTCGATGCGGTCGCGCTTTTGAAACCGCTTTCATAGGTTAATCGTACGCCAATTGACAGCTCACAAGGCTTGTGGTACCGTCGTTCTGAAACCGGTTTCATGCGACGGATGGCATCGGGTAAGTAGGTGCTCCAAGGAGCTGGAGTCGGGCATTGCATCGAGGCGGGAACCATTGCATGCATACGTTCCACATGCTGATAAGGAGGCCTGATTCATGAGAAGGTGGGCTTTGCCGCTGGTTCTGATTACCCTGCTGTCGGCAGCCTGCACTGGTGGCGGCGGCACCAACTCAACTTCAACCGCGGGTTGTACTGGCAAGGTCTCGGGCGGTCCGGTGGCTGTTAAGGCCTGGTACCACAGCGGAACGGGCGTTGAGCGAGACACACTTCAGTCGCAGGTAGACGCCTTCAATGCCAGCCAGAGCGCTGTCAAGGTGCAGCTGGTTCTTCTGCCTGAGGGAAACTACAACGACCAGGTGAAAGCGGCCGCTGCGTCGGGAGGGCTGCCCGACATTCTCGACTTCGATGGGCCTTTCCTCTACAACTATGCCTGGAATCGCAACCTGATCTCGCTCGACAGCTGCATTTCGGCCAGCCTGAAAGCGAACATACTCCCCTCGCTCGTCAGCCAGGGCACCTATGCCAACCACATGTATGGAGTTGGAACCCTCGACTCAGGGCTAGGTCTCTACACCCGTAAGTCGTTGCTCACGAAGAACGGAATTCGAATTCCTTCAGGACCGCAAGATGCATGGACTGCTGACGAGTTCACGCAGTTGCTCAAGACTCTGCAAGCGGCTGGATTCAAGAAGCCGCTCGATCTCAAGCTGAACTACGGCCAAACCGAATGGTATACCTACGGCTTCTCCCCAATCATCCAGTCGGCAGGGGCTGACCTGATTGACAGGAATAAGTACCAGTCGGCCAACGGGGTGCTCAATAGCCAGGCTGCGGTGCAGTCACTCACCGTCTTCCAGTCTTGGTTCAAGCAGGGCTTCGTCGACTTCAACGAGGACGACGGTGCGTTTATAAAGGGGCGGTCAGCGATAAGTTGGGTCGGCCACTGGATGTTTGCGGACTACAGGAAGGCATTTGGTGATGACCTCGTCATCCTGCCGTTGCCCAACTTTGGGAAGGGAAGCAAGACTGGGATGGGCTCCTGGCAGTGGGGAATCACATCAACTGCGAAGAATGTCGACGCCGCTTGGGCGTTCATGAATTTCCTACTCCAGGACAAGCAGGAGATTCAGTTCACCACTGCTGACGGTGCCGTGCCAGGCACCAAGTCGGCAATCGCAGGATCGCCGTCGTTTGCTCGGGGAGGCCCAGAGTACGTGTATGTCCAGCAGCTTCTGTCGACTGCCGTGCCCAGGCCGCAAACACCGGCTTACCCGACCATTACGGTCGCATTCCGCAAGGCCATCGGTGACATCATCAACGGCGGTGATGTGAAGGCTGCACTCGACCAAGCTGTCCAAGCCATCGACACAGACATCAAGGACAACGACGGTTATCCAGTGAAGGCGTAAGCGACCACCATACGGCCTGGGGCTTGGGGAGTTCTTCCCCGCGTCCCCAGGCCGCAGGCTAGCGGAGTCAATTTGTGATCTCGAGCCGGACTGCGAACCTGAAGGCGCGATTCAGTCAAGACTTGGTAGCGCCTTGGTTGTTCTCGCTGCCCGCAATCCTGCTCTTGCTCGGATTCATTGTTACCCCATTCGTGCTCGCCGTCATCTTCTCCTTCACTAATCTTCGGCTGCTTTCACCAATACCCACGCGATCTATCGGGCTTGAAAACTATATCCGCACCTTCCAGGACCCAATCTTCGTCCGCGCGCTGACAAACAATCTGTTTTTCGTCGTCATCGTCGTCCCCCTCCAGACTGGCCTCGCACTCGCCCTCGCTCTCTTGGTCAATCGCCAGATGGCTGGGGTCAAGGTATTCCGGACGATTTACTTTGCGCCAGTCGTAACTGTGCTGGCGGTCGCCGCCACTATATGGCGACTCCTCTACGACCCAGACGTCGGTTTCATCAACGGGTTCCTTGGGGCTGTCTCAGGCGGAGCACTGCACCCTAACTGGCTGCGGAGCACGAGCACCGCGTTCCTTGCAATCATCATCATGTCAGTCTGGCAGGGGGTCGGCTTTCAGATGGTGGTTCTCCTGGCTGGCCTGCAGGACATTCCGCACGATCTTTATGAGGCCGCCACCGTGGATGGAGCAAGTCCGTGGCAGCGGTTCAGGTTCGTCACCGTTCCCCAGTTGCGCAATCCACTGATCTTTGTCGTGACTATCACAACCATCCTCGCCTTCCGACTCTTTGACCAGGTCTACGTGATGACGAACGGTGGACCGTTGGACAGCACTCAAACGCTGATGCTATTGCTTGTCGACGTGGGTTATGCCAGGCAACGAATCGGCCAGGGCTCGGCGATTGCAGTGATTTTCTTTGTGATCGTACTTTCGATCAGCCTGGCCCAGCGGCTCTTCATCCGAGAGGAGGCGACGTGAAATCGACGACGGCGGCGGCCCGGGCACGACGCGAGCCGCTTATCAATGAGGCCGCAACGATCCGGCGGCGACGCATGCTAACCAGTCTCGGCGCACTGGCGAACTACGCGGGAATGACTCTGATCGCCCTGATATTTCTTTTTCCCTTGGCCTTCGAGTTCGTTGGCAGCATTAAACCCAACGACAGAGTCCTCGCCGAGTCTAATTCCTGGCGTGCCTTCGTACCCAGTAGTTTCACACTTGCAAATTACGGCGAGGCAATATCGCGAGCCAATCTTTGGCACCTATTCCTCAATTCCTTGATCATCACCTCGTCGATTGTCATCGGAGGCCTCGTGGTCAACAGCCTCTTCGGGTACGCGCTCGCCCGTTTGACATTTAAGGGACGCCGCGTTGTGGTAGCGATCGTGATAGCCCTGATCATCATTCCTTTCCAAGCGATCGCGGTGCCGTTGTTCTTCATGATGGCGAAGGCTGAGTTGCTCGATACCTATCAGGTACAAATAATTCCGTTCGTTGCCAGCCCCTTCTTCACATATCTGTTCTATACCTTTTTCCTCAGTTTCCCGAGAGAACTCGAGGAAGCCGCGCGGGTCGATGGTGCCGGGCCTCTAACTACTTTCTGGCGAGTGGTCTTTCCTAATGCGCGACCTGTCTACGCCGCTGTCGCAATCCTCAGTTTCCTTTTCTCGTGGGGCGAGCTGCTATGGCCTGTGCTGGTCACACGGGGACCAGAGGTGCGCCCGCTGCCGTTAGGAATCGCGGTGTTTCAAACCCTTCCCCCTATTCGTTGGGGGGACATCATGGCCTACACCGCCGTCATGACAATCCCACTGCTTGTCGTATTCCTTGGTTTCCAGGACGCCTTCGTCCGCAGCGTCGCCCGCACTGGGATCAAAGGTTGATCCAGCGGGCTTGGCGAGAGCGGCTTGCTAAGCCCAACATGCTCAGGCCTCCACCGCGGAATCGCTGTCTAGTCTCGTTCATTCAATGAGCACTCGGAAGAACCAGACCACGTTCTCAGCTATGTCAGGTCGCCACTAGCTTCCTCTTCCAGCTCGTCTCGAAGCGCTACCGCTGCGACCAGCGCGTGCTGTGGAGAGGGAACCGATGTACAGCCAAACCGTACAGCCAACGCCGCCGGCCGGCACCGACGTCGGCCGATGCTGGAAGTTCGCCACCGACGGAGACCGACCGCTATCGACCCCACACCTTAAACTCCAAAACCGAGGGCCGAGGGTTCGAATCCTTCCGCCCCTGCCATGCTTTTTGGCCGTTCTTGTATTCAGAATCGCCACTTTTTGGCCGGCTTCGCGTCGCTGCTCAGCTCCCTCGTCAACGTTCGTGTACAGCCAAGAGACGTTCGAAGACGTTTGCTGACGAAGGATTTGCAGGGCCGGTGAATTGGACTGCTGATGCCTGTTCGCGGTCCCTTATAGTGGGATATGCCGCCGCTTTCGGCCTGGGCCAATGGCGAGCGCGGCGCCGTAGCTCTCTCGGCCGCTACTGATTCAGCTCACCCGGCTCCACAGTCATGGACGCACCGCGGTGGACGTACAGGCGACGCATCGACTTCAGAATGGCCTCCGTCAGGCATCTGTCGCAGATCGGCGGCGGGCAATCTCGCTCATCGCAGCATGCGCATGAGTCGATGGCGCGACCGCATACGGTGCACTTCAAAATCGCTGGCCCTGTCGTCATGCGTTCTTTCTCACAGGGTCGACGACGTCTTTTTGCAAAAGCAAGCCGACCAGCCTTCCGTCGGATGTCGTGATCGGCGAGCTCTCGAGCTTGTGATCGACCATGGAATGGGCCATCTCCTCCGCCAGCACATACGGGCGGAAAGTGCTCGGACCTGGCCGCATCGCCTGCGAAATCACCTGATCGCCGTCACCGGCCAGCTCCTTCGAGCGCAACAGGCCGAAGACGACCCGCTCCTCGTTGACGACAACCGCCGCTTCCCAGCCCTGGTCGCGAACTCGATCACGCACGACACTCAGGCGTTCCTCCAGCCCGCACGTGGGCACGTCCTTGCGAGCTAGTCCACCTGCGCGCGGGCGGTTAGCATTCGTGCCCTCGGTCGGCAGCCCGGCAGCCAACCAGTCAAGTTTCCCGACGGTGTAGTCATAGACCTCTCCAAAGCCGAGGCTCTCGAGCCGCCACGCGGCTCGTGGGGACATGTCTCAAGCAATGTCCCAGCAGTAGACGATCACGGGTCGCGTCTTGTCGAGCACCTTCGAACCTTGGTCATCGATGTGCCTCAAGGGAAGGCTGATCGCACCTGGCAGGTGATCCTCGCCATATTCTTCAGCCGGCAGCACTTCGACGAGCTGAGCACCACGCTCAACCATGCGCCGCAGTCCTTCACGATCTATTTCCTTCGGCATGTCTACCTCCGTTTGTATGACGTGTCAGATCACGTCAGCCCAGTCAGTCGTTCCCAGATCGGATGCCCGTCGAGGGCCAACACTCGGCCTCGGAGACCGCGCTGCTCGGCCCATCTGTTGGCCTTGTCGACGTCGGTAAACAGGTTGCTGTTCGGACACCACTCCTCGTACACGTTCTCGCAGCGGCTCATCAGCTGTTCGTCCGGTCTGAAGAGAACGGCATTGCTCTTCACGGGACGGCCGCGTTTGAAGTCAACCTCAATAGTCGGCCCAGCAGGACTGGGGGAGAGCGCACGGCCGCTAGCGCCCAGCGCTCCAAAGATACCGACGATGTCGTAGGCGCACCATGTCTAGAATTTGCAGTCCATCGAGCTCGATCTGATGCCGATCTGGCATCACGCTCAGTCCAGCCGAGCCGATGACGCGGCCGCCCTCGTCGCGCCGGATTGGCCCGGCGGCGTCCGGCTCATCGAGCAGTGCCGAGAGCCGCCCGGACTGGATGCCGGTCGCTGCCGTCAACTCGTCCACACCGATGGGTGCCGAATGCGCAAGTAAGAGTCGGAACGTCGCCCGCCGGATCAGATCTTTGGAATCGCTCGGGTTCTTGAGAATCTTCGTCGTCATGCCGCGCAGCAGCTCAGTTTCGACACATCTCGGGTGAAAGTTTGCGCTGCGAGCTTGAACGCTTCCGCGAAGGTCAGGTAAGGCGACCAGGTCGACGCGACCTGATCGGTGGTCAGGCCGAACTGAATTGCATAAACAGCCGCCTGGATAACGTCGCCCGCGCCGTCGGCGACCGCTGTGGCGCCGATGATGCGCCCAGTTTTTCGTTCGGCCACGATCTTCACGAATCCGCGCGTGTCGCGGTTGACCAATGCGCGCGGCACTGCCGAAAGCGGCAAGACCCGGCACTCACACTCGATCCCCTGGGCGTTGGCCTGTTCGTCGGTCAGCCCCGCGGCGGCAACTGTCGGCCCGGTGAAGATGACCCTGGGCAATGAGGTGAAGTCGATCTTGAGGTCCTCTCCCTCCAGCGCGTTGCGCGCCGCCATGTTGCCTTCGTAAGCGGCGACGTATACGAACTGCGGGTGGCCGGTCACGTCGCCTGCCGCCCACACGCGCGGATTGGTCGTGCGCAGGTTTTCGTCGACTTTGATCGCTCCGCGCTCGGTCAGCTCGATTCCCGCCTTCTCGAGCCCCATCCCCTCGGTGTTCGGCCGGCGCCCGGTCGCCACCAGGACCTCGTCGACCGAAATCTCGCGACCGCCGCCACGGTGCTCGAAGCTCAAGCTTCGGCGCTCCTTATCGCGGTGGACGGACCTGATCTTCACGCCCGTGAGCACCGTCGCGCCTTCCTCCTGGAGGATCGCCTGCATCGTCTCGGACAGCTCCGGTTCTTCGAGCGGCGTGATTCTGGGCATGGCTTCGAGGAAGGTGACCTTGCTGCCGAGGCGCATGAACAGCTGGCCCATCTCGAGCCCGATCGCATTGGCGCCGATCACCGCCAGCTCGCGCGGCGGCTTGCGCAGTTCCAGCGCTGTGGTGCTGGTCAGATAGCCGGCCTCCTTCAGACCCTCGATCGGGGGAACCGCCGGCGAGGCGCCGGTGGCGATCAGATACGCCCGAGCCCGGACGCGCTCGCCGCCGCATTCGATCGTCTCCGCGTCGACGAACTCAGCCAGGCCCTGGCAGATCGTGAAGCCGTACTCCCTGGCAAGATCCAGATACTTATCCGCCCGCAGCTGGCCGACCAGGTCGGCCTTGGAGTCGACCATCGCGCCGAGGTCGATTCCGTTGGCCGAGGTCTGAATGCCCGCGAATGGATGGTGGCCGGCTCGGAAGTAGGCATCAGCCGGAGCCAGGATCGCCTTGGAGGGCACGCAACCGACGTTGACGCATGTGCCACCGACCACGTTGGACTCCATCAGCGCGACTCGGCTTCCAGCCTCGGTCGCCCGGATGGCGGCGGCAAAGGCGGCCGACCCGGAACCGATCACGATCAGGTCGTAGTCGTGCCTTTTATCACCGACCAGCGGCTCAAAGCCCGTCCTCTTCCTTTGCGCGCTCTGGATCGAGACCACCTTATAGCCCGCCTCTTCGACGGCTGCGGAAAGTTCGCGATCACCGGCCGTCGCGACGTCAAAAAGGGCTCGGCCCTGGCGCCAATTCGCCTCCACCTTCGAGGCGCCCGCGCTGGCTAGCGCCTCGGCGACCGTCTTCTCGCAGTGGAGGCAGGTCATGCCCTCGATCTTCATTTCCTTGGTGGCCATGTTCCGACCTCCTACTGGATTTCTAGGCTGCCTGCGACGAGTTTCCTTCGCGAAACCGCTCGGCCATGGCGCGGCCGATCGCTGCCGCGGCATCTAAGGGCATGGCTGTGGTTCCAGGATGCTCATTGGTCCACCGATCTGCAGCCGGCTTGCCGTCGAAGAAGAGGACGTAATCGCAGAACGTCAGGCGGACGTCGTTCGTGAAAGGCCCGCTGGGAACAAGGAACGAGACGTAAACCTCGTCTCCTGGCGAGACCCGGCTGGCATGGTCCGGTGCCACATCGAGCTCGACTGGCGTACCCGTGACTCCGGATCGAGCCGCGACTGTGCCGCGCTCTCCGACGAGGGGGAGGATGAAGAGCGGATCGAGGGCACACCAGGCCCACGAGCTTCCTGATTCCGTGGTGGCGAGATGAGTCGAGATTCGTTTGACGGTCAAACCCCAGAATCCGATCACCCGATTGGCCTCGTCCAGGTGCACGCCCGGCCAATCCGCAAGCTGATTTGCTGCTTGTGTAGGGTCCCAGCCGGCGTCGGTCGCGATGGCCCCGATCTCTGCTGGCTTACCCGCGAGCATTGCTCGATAGGCCGCCAGGACCAGGTCGAGCTGCCTGGCCGCAAGCGTGGGCATCGCTTGCGCGATGGCGTCAGCGTAGCGATCAACGGTGGACGGGTCTGACATCGGATTTCCTCCTGGAAGCGGTTGGCCCCCGCGAGAAGGCCTTGGGACATGATATCCTGCTTGCCAGATATGTATTCCTCGATTCTAGCTCCGACCAATGCTTCCGCCGCGGCTCGCTTCTTTCGGGTGCTCGGCGATCCGACCCGGCTCCGGATCCTCGAGCTCCTTCAAGGCGGTGAGCGGACGGTCAGCGAGCTGATCGCCGCAGTCGA
>WNEZ01000121.1_pt1 | contig 58823 bp, 47 predicted proteins | sample 5400521 | NCBI WGS metagenome assembly WNEZ01 (sample SAMN13153339, study PRJNA577476) | soil metagenome | isolation source: 120 cm saprolite under Douglas fir tree site 2 hole 1 replicate 1 | place: USA:California | collected 2015-04-18
GTGGACAGCGCCGTCCAGCAACGCACCAAGCTAAACCAGGAAGTCACGCAACTCCAGGTGTACAAGCAGCGCTACGGGGAATTGAAGCAGCAAATGGACGCACTTTCGAAGCAATTGGACACGCTGAAAACTATCGTACCGGAAGAGAAGGAAACCGACGAGTTTATCCGGCTGCTGCAGGGAGCGGCGAGTGCATCGAACGTACAGATTCGCCGACTGACGTCGCTGGCCATCGTTCCCAAGGAATACCACTACGAAATGCCCTTTGAGGTGCAGGCCGATGGCCCGTACTTCAACGTCCTGGATTTTTTTGGGAGGTTGGGGCGTCTGTCTCGGATCATCAATGTGGGCGATCTGACGTTTGACGATCCCGATAAGTCTAAAGGTTCAAAATACCCGACGCGTCCGGGAACGACGGTTTCTGGAATTTTCACGGCAGTAACATTTTTCACCAAGCCCGCCGACGCGGGTGTGGCTCCCGCTGCTGGGGCCAAGCCTGCAGCTGGTGCGGCTGGAAAACCCTGAGCGGGAATGAGCGAACTATGCGTTCAGCGATAACTCTCGGACTAGGGATTTTGATCGCGGCAGCGACGCCCGAATTGCGGGCGCAGGCGAGTCCGTCGACGCCCAATAGTGGGAAGTCCGCACTGGGGCAGGCGAGCAAGCCCGCGCAGCAAACGGCCAAGCCAGCAGCCGCCGCCGCGACCAAGCCCGCACCACAAGCGGCCAAACCAGCGGCACCCGCCACAACCAAGCCAGCGGCGCCATCCGCTAGCAAGCCCTCACCGCAAGCGCCCAAACCGGCCGGCAATCCCGCAGCCAAGACGACTGGAGCCAAAGCAGCCACGAAGACGGCAGGGAAGGCTAAGAGGGCCGCGAAACCAGCTGTCAAGGCGGTAGAAAAACGTTCCACTCCTGGGACGGCGCTGGCGGCCGCCGAGAGCGAAGTGAAACAGGCTCGGCGGGATCCGTTTGAATCCTTGATTGGCAGGCAGAATAAGCCAGGGCCGAACCTGCCCCCAGGCAAGCTGGGCTTGCAGGTCAGCACATTGCGTCTTGACGGCATCGTGCGCGCGCCGAACGGGATGATAGCAGTAGTCTCAAATCCACAAGCGCGTACCTATTTTCTGCGTGAAGGCGACCGATTGTATGACGGCAGCGTGGAAAAGATTTCGATGGATGGGGTTTCCTTCCATGAAGAAGGAAAAGATGCCTTCGGAAAGCCCGTCGAACGTCAAGTGAATAAAAGAATCTACTCCAGTTCAGGAGAACAGCAATGAAGACGAATTGGCCGGCCCTTCGGCATGGCTACCTGATCCTTGCAGGCATGGCATTGGCGACTAGCCCGGTGCTTGCGCAGACGCAGGCGCCTAGTGGCGCGTCGGCCGCTGCGGTCATCTCCAGCGTGACCATTACCCAGGCGCCGGACAGGTCAGCGGTGCGCGTGGAAGGCGAAGGACGTCTCGATGTTCACGCCGGACGCATGCAGAACCCAGATCGTCTGGTACTGGATTTCGCTGGAGCCCGGTTGGCGGTGCAGAAGACGGTCATCCCGGGGATATCGGCACCAGTGCGCGGAGTGCGCGTCGGGCAATACCGGCCGGAGGTCGCGCGGGTGGTTGTCGATCTGACGACGGTGACGCCTTACGAGGTTTCCCGCGACGGACGGGCCGTAGTTATCTACTTTACGAATCCCGCAACGGCTCCATTGGGTTCGAGCTCGAGCGCGACGACTTTGACATCGCGTCAGAATGACGGCGCGCGGCCGGAATTTCAGTACAGCGCAGCGTCGCCCCGCTTGATCGCGGGCCGCTCGTCAAAGAATTTGAAGCTTTCCGCTCCTCGTTTCGCTTTGCCAAGCGAACTGGCCCAGCCCTCAGTCACACTGGCATCGTTCGGGGGGAGGAAGGAACCTGTTCGTCCTGATTCCACGACGCAGCAGGCGGCATCGCAGCAAGCAGTGCAGCAAGCCAGCACTGCGGCTACGACTATGGCGGCAGGATCGTCGGCGCAAGCCCAGGGAACGGGGGCGCCGGTTCCAGCAGGAAAATATACAGGCGAACCGATCTCCGTGAACCTGAAGGACGTGGACCTGAAGGATTTTTTCCGGCTGATTCACGAAATCAGCGGACTGAACGTGGTGTTGGATCCTGCCGTCAAGGGGAGCCTCACAATCGTTCTGGACGAAGTGCCCTGGGATCAGGCGCTTGACATCGTGTTGCAGAACAACAGCCTCGACAAGCAACTCAGCGGAAACGTTTTGCGCATCGCAATGCGCTCTACCCTAAAGAATGAAGCGGAGACGCAACGCGATCTGGAAAAGGCACAAGCCGAAGCGATTGCCCCGGTGACCTTCACCCGCGTTCTTAGCTATGCCAAGGCGGCTACCATGGCGCCGACGCTGAAGAAATTCCTCAGTTCGCGCGGCGATATATTATACGATGAACGCTCGAACCAGGTCATTATTCGGGATATCCCGTCGGTCATTCCCAGTATTGATAACCTAATCCGTCAACTAGACCGCAAGTCGCAGCAGGTGGCAATCGAAGCGCGCGTAGTTTCGGCGTCGCGTTCCTTTTCACGGGATATTGGTGTGCAGTTGGGTTTTGCCGGCTCAACCAATAATGGGCGGTCGGTCATCGGAGGGGATTCCGCCGTCGGCACCAGCTCAGTCAGCACCGGTTCGGCGCTGCCACAACCGCCGGTCATTAGCGCGGGCGGGAGTACCACCACTGGCCCCTCGCTGCCGCTAAACATCAATCTTGCCGCAGGTGTGCCGACCAGCGGCCTGTTCTTAGGGCATAGATCGCCAAACTTCGCGGTTGACTTTTTCATTACCGCAGCAGAAGCCAAGGGTGTCGGCAAGTTGCTGTCAAAGCCGACAATCACCACGCAGAACAACGAGAAGGCGACGGTCAAGCAGGGTCAAAAGATTCCGATTCAGACGACCATCAATAACACGATCTCAGTGCAGTTCATTGACGCCGTGCTAAAGCTGGAAGTGACTCCGCAAATCACCGCCGAAGGCACCGTCTTCATGGACGTGCTGGTCGAGAACACGCAGATCGACACCGGTATTCCTCGCGTGTCGGGAATTCCGGCTCTCGATACCGAGTCGGCGGAAACGAAGATAACCGTGGCCGACGGCGGTACCGTGGTGATCGGCGGTATCATCGTCAGCACGCAACGCACGGACATCCAGCAGGTTCCGGTCGTGGGCAGCTTGCCGCTGATTGGGAACCTCTTCAAGCGGACAAACGTTACGACCTCATCGCAGGAACTGATATTCTTCCTGACGCCGCGAATTCTTCCCGGGTGACTCGGGGAAACTCTTTCAACCTAGGCTGGAAACGGGGAGACTATGGTCTCCTCGTTTCATTTCCGAGGCTAATTTTGCATCGACGCCGACACAGCCTGACCGCAAATTTCCGTGAAGCGAAGATTGACGCGCTGATGATAACCAGCCCTGCGAATTGGTATTACTTGACCGGTTTCACTGGAGAGTCGGGCGCGCTGGTGGTTTCACGGAAGGGTACGACCCTCATCACCGACGGCCGATTCACGGTGCAGGGGCGAGCTGAAATGTCCGGCGTCCGGATCGTGCAGCAGAAAGGCTTGCTGTTTGAATCCGTGGCGCTGTTTTTGAAAGATTCGCGCTGCCGCCGGGTAGGGTTCGACCCTACGCAGACCACTGTGGGGCAACTGCAGAGTCTTCGCAAAGCGGCCGGTGCCAAGGTGGGCTGGGTTCCCACGGTAGGTATGGTTGAGAGCCTACGAACGCGCAAGGATGCGGCAGAACTGGCGCAAATGCGACGCGCGGCCATCCTGGCGGGGGAAGTTGTGCAATTCGCGATTGGCCTGCTGAAGCCGGGAATTCGCGAGTTTGAGGTTGGAGCCGAAATCGACTATCAGATGAGAAGGCGAGGCGCGTCGGGGCCGGCCTTTGAAACCATCGTGGCATTCGGAAAGAGAGCCGCCCTGCCCCATGCGCGTCCCACAGCCAAACGACTGAGGAAAAATGAGTTGGTCGTACTAGACCTGGGTGTTATACTCGGCCACTATTGTAGCGACATAACCCGCACAGTGTATGTGGGGCGGGCCCCAAAACGCATCCGGACCTGGTACCAGGCGGTTTTGGAGGCCCAGACGGCAGCGATAGCGGCGGTACGGAGTGGTGCGGCCTGCGGGGATGTTGATGGGGCGGCGAGGCAAGTCCTGGCCGGGTATCACCTAGACCAACTTTTTGTACACAGCACGGGCCATGGGCTTGGACTCGAAGTGCACGAGGACCCCAGGGTGGCGCGGGGGCAGAAGAAGCGCCTTGAGCCCGGGAACGTAATCACGATTGAACCTGGAGTCTATTCAGCAGGCATCGGGGGAATTCGCATTGAAGACGATGTCGCCGTTCACACTAGCCGTACGGAAGTACTGACCCGCGCACTGCGGGATCTCATCGAGATCTAGAGCAGGCATGAAACGCAAAAAGCCCAGCAAGTCCAGTCCGTCGTTCGGCAATCCGGAAATCCAGCAGATCGAGCAGCTCTTTCAGTTCATGACGGAGCACAACCTAGAGGAATTTGAATACTCGAGAGGAGATCTGCGCATTCGCTTGCGAAAGCCATCGGCGGGCGTGATGGTCTCAGCCCCGCGAATGCCCGCTATGCCTGAGATCATCGTTCCTGGATTGATCGAGGGTCCCGAAGCGGGGTCCGGCGGGGCTTCGGCCCCTGCTCCTGAGGCGCGCCCCACGGAAGACTTGCACTTGGTCAAATCCCCCATTGTCGGCACTTTCTACGAGTCGCCCAGCCCCGGCACGGAGGCTTTCGTCAAGGTTGGTAGCTCGGTGGAGACCGGGAAGGTCCTCTGCGTCGTGGAAGCCATGAAGCTGATGAACGAGATCGAATCCGACGTTTCCGGCGAAGTCATTCGCATCTTCGTCGAAAACGGTCAACCGGTGGAATACGGGCAGCCGCTCTTTGGCATCCGTCCGAGCCGGAAGAAATAGCCGGCACGCCAGACCATGTTCCAGAAAATTTTAGTTGCCAATCGCGGGGAGATCGCCCTGCGGGTCATCTGCGCCTGCAAGGAATTGGGTATTTCGACGGTCGCGGTCTACTCCGAAGCGGACCGCAATTCCCTCCATGTCCGGTTTGCGGATGAAGCAGTCTGCATCGGGCCGCCGCGGAGCAGCGAGAGTTATCTGAACATTCCGCAAGTCATCAGCGCGGCCGAGATCACGAATGTTGATGCCATCCACCCGGGGTATGGGTTCCTTTCCGAAAACGCCAATTTTGCCAAGGTCTGCGAAGCGTCCGAAATCACCTTCATCGGACCGAGGCCGGAAATAATCGAAATGATGGGTGAAAAGGACCGCGCGCGGCGCGAAGTGAAGACCGCCGGTCTACCCACCATTCCGGGGAGCGAGGGCGTTGTGGAAGGGGAGGAGCAGCTCGCCAAAGAGGCAGCGCGCATCGGGTACCCGCTCATTCTTAAAGCCTCCGCGGGCGGAGGCGGCCGCGGCATGCGCGTGGTGCGCAAGCAGGACGAACTTCTGGCCGCTTACCAGACGGCCCGTAGCGAAGCGCAGCAGGCTTTTGGCACGCCAGACGTTTACGCGGAAAAATTCCTTGAGCATCCGCGCCATATCGAATTTCAAGTGCTGGGCGACCAGCACGGGAAAGTGATTCACCTCGGCGAGCGCGAATGCAGCATCCAGCGGCGGCACCAGAAATTGGTGGAGGAGTCGCCATCGCCAGTGGTGGACGCGAAGCAGCGCAAGGAACTGGGCGCCAGGGTGGTGAAGGCGCTCGAAGAAATCGGCTACACCAATGCGGGGACCGTCGAGTTCCTGATGGATCAGGACGGCGCGATGTACTTCATTGAGATGAACACGCGCATTCAGGTCGAGCATCCCGTAACGGAGCTGGTAACGGGCGTGGACCTGATCAAGGCGCAGATTCGCATTGCAGCTGGGGAAAAGATGGAAGATGCAACTGGAGCCATTATTCCCTCGGGGCATGCCATCGAGTGCCGAATCAACGCGGAAGATCCAGTGACTTTTGTTCCGTCCGCGGGACGCATTACGACATTCCAGGCGCCGGGAGGCACGGGCGTGCGGGTAGATTCCGCTGCTTATGCCGACGCCGTCATTCCTCCTTACTACGATTCGATGATTGCGAAGCTGATCGTCAAAGGACGCGACCGCACCGAGGCCATCGGGCGCATGAAGCGGGCGCTCGAAATGTTCGTCATCGAAGGCATCAAGACGTCCATCCCGCTGCACCGCCGGATTCTGGCCGATCCCGATTTTGCCGCGGGGAAGTTCGATACCCATTTCATCGAAAGATTGCTTGGAACGAACGGAAAATAAACGTTGAAGCGCCTTGTTCTACCGCGGCTGTATGTGATATTAGACGCAGCATTGCTTACCGTTCGCGAAACAGAGTGCGCTGAAAGACTTGTCGATGCCGGTGTCCGGTTGCTCCAGTACAGGAGCAAACAGGCGTCTGCGCGTGAACTGTTCGAACGCTCGAAGAGGCTTTCTTCGATGCTCAATCCGCAGGGCGTCACTTTCGTGGTGAACGACCGTGCCGATGTCGCTGCAGCTGCAGAAGCGAGCGGCGTTCACGTCGGACAAGAGGACTTGCGGGCGGAAGCAGCGCGGACAGTGATCGGGGCGGGGAAACTACTGGGCGTTTCGACGCACAATCTCAAGCAATTCAAGGACGCCGCTTCCACGTCTTCCAACTATATTGCCGTCGGACCGGTGTTTTCCACTTCCACGAAGACCAACCCGGATCCAGTGGTTGGAATCGAATTGATTCGCCGGGTGCGGCTGCTGACAGACAAGGCGATTGTGGCCATCGGAGGCATTACGCTGGAGCGTGCGGCGGAAGTCATTCAAGCGGGCGCGGATTCCGTTGCGGTTATCAGTGATATTCTCCTCGCGCCCGATCCGGGGCAGCGGGCGCGGCAATATATCGAACTTCTGGAAGCCGCGAACCATGCGGCTGCTGTCTGAGGCGCTTCGAATGGCCGACACTACCCACGCCATCCCAGAAAGCACCGTGAAGAACGATCCGGAGTTTGTACGAGCCATCGGATTGTTTGATGGCACGATGATCGTTGTGGGCTCGATGATCGGATCGGGCATCTTCATTGTGGCGGCGGATATATCGCGGCAGACAGGATCGCCCGGCGGACTGCTGCTCACCTGGATTCTCACCGGACTGTTGACGATTTCTGCCGCGCTCTCTTATGGCGAGTTGGCGGCTTTGTTTCCGCATGCTGGTGGTCAATACGTTTACTTGCGCGAAGCTTACTCGCCGCTCTGGGGATTTCTCTACGGGTGGACGCTTTTCCTGGTGATTCAGACCGGGACAATCGCCGCCGTAGCGGTGGGCTTCGCGCGCTATCTCGGTGTTTTGGTGCCGGCGATTTCTCCGAATACTTGGATTGTCCATCCCATCGCACTCGGTTCGAAGTACGCGATCAGCCTTTCGGTTCAACAGCTCGTAGGCGTGCTGATGATCGTGTTCCTGACGTTTATCAATACGCTGGGGGTGCGGCTCGGAAAGCTGATTCAGAATGTTTTTACGAGCGCGAAGACGCTGTCCCTTCTGGGGCTGATTTTCCTGGGGATTTTTGTGGGGAGAAATGCCGGGGCAATGATCGAGAATTTCGACCATTTCTGGACGATTCGCAACGCGCAGTCCATCGAGCCCGGCGCGAATTTCCTCAGAAGCTTTGTGCCGACGATCACTGCTGCAAGCGGCGCGTTTGGATTGCTGGTGGCGTATGGAGTGGCGCAAGTCGGTTCGCTGTTTTCTGCCGATGCGTGGAATAATATCGGCTTCACCGCCGCGGAAGTGAAGAACCCAAAGCGCGACGTGGCGCTCTCGATGGCCTTCGGCACCATCATCGTGATCACCCTGTACTGCCTCGCGAATCTAGCCTATCTTTGCACGTTGCCGCTGGTGCAAATTCAGACCGCCCCCGATGATCGCGTGGCCAGCGCGGCCCTGAACGCCATCTTCGGACCCACAGGGGCGATGATCATGGCCGGGGCAATCATCATTTCCACGTTTGGCTGTAACAACGGATTGATCTTGGCTGGCGCGCGTGTCTCTTATGCAATGGCAAAAGATGGGCTTTTTTTCAAATCCACCGGCATGCTGAACAAAAGGGGCGTCCCCGGCTCGGCTCTGATGTATCAAGGGGTTTGGATCACTATCCTGATTCTACTGCGCACACGGCGCGTGGACGCGGCCGGAGCGGTGACCTACGGGAATCTTTACAGCGACCTGCTCAATTACGTTGTATTTGCCGCCCTGCTCTTCTACGTGCTGACAATTATAGGAATTTTTGTGCTGCGAGCAAAACGGCCGGATGCCGAGCGGCCGTATCGTGCCTTCGGTTACCCAATTGTTCCCGCAATCTATGTAGTGGCGGCGGTAGCGATCATGATTGTGCTCCTGCTCTACCAGACACAGACGGCTGGAAAGGGACTGGAGATAGTTTTGATTGGAGTTCCGGTGTATCTGCTGTGGTCGTGGTGGTCGCGGCGGACCTCTAAGGTGGGGCCTGCGCGATAGTCGAATTTTCTTGTAGGGGGCCTAGCATGTGCGCCCCTACAATGCTTAAAGCCAAATTGGCAGCGGAATCAGAAAACGGGGCCGTCCCCCCAAAGGAGGAGTTGCATGGGCAACCCCTTGTTCGCGAGAAAACCGATGAGCATGCTGCTTTCGGAAGCGCAGGAAGAAGGAGGGCACAGCTTGAAGCGTACGCTCGGCCCCTTTCAGCTAACAGCGCTGGGGGTCGGTGCGATCATCGGCGCCGGCATTTTTGTACTTTCCGGACTGGGAGCGCATTACGCGGGGCCAGGCCTGATGCTTTCGTTTGTGCTCTCAGGTCTGGGATGCGCGTTTGCGGGACTCTGCTACGCTGAGTTTGCAGCCATGATTCCGTTGGCGGGCAGCGCTTACACTTACGCTTACGCCACGCTAGGCGAACTCTTCGCTTGGATCATCGGCTGGGACCTCACGCTGGAATACGCGATGGGTGCCAGCACGGTTTCCTCGGGATGGTCCAATCACTTCATCGAACTGCTCAATATTTTCAAGATCAAAATGCCGCTGTGGCTGGCCTACGATCACTGGACGGGCCTGGGCACCGCCACCAAGATCGTCGCTCGCCAGATGGCGCAGGCCTCGGACGCGGCGTTGCAGCCTGGCTCGCAAGCATTTCTCGACAAGGTCAACGCCATTGTCAGCGCGCAGTCGCCGGAATTAGTGCAGCAGGCTCACGCGTTGCTCAATGCACCGAAACTGTTTGGATGGGAAATGGGCTTCAATCTTCCAGCGTTCTTAATCGCACTAGTCATCACGGCGATCCTGGTTATCGGCATTAAAGAGAGTGCGAGGTTTAACGCGGGCATTGTGGCCATCAAGGTTAGTGTGGTTCTCTTCGTCATCGGCCTGGGCGTCCACTACGTGAACTTCTCCAATTGGGGTCACGATTTTTCCACGTTTGCTCCGAACGGCACAGGGGGAATTGTGAAGGCGGCGGGATATATCTTTTTTGCTTATATCGGCTTTGACGCGGTTTCTACCACGGCGCAAGAATGCAAGAAGCCGCAGCGTGATTTGCCTATTGGGATCATGGCATCACTGCTGATTTGTACCGTGCTATACATTCTCGTCGCCGGTGTGCTGACAGGAATGGTTCACTGGCGGGACGTGAACATCGAAGCGCCTATCGCCGAAGCATTTCTCGACCGAGGTCTTTCCACTGCGTCGCACGTCATCACGCTTGGCGCACTAGCCGGCCTGACCAGCGTTATGCTGGTTATGCTTCTTGGGCAGACGCGTGTTCTTTACGCCATGGCCAATGATGGCTTGCTTCCCAGGAAGTTTTTTGGGGCGGTTCACCCGAAGTTCCGCACTCCATATAAGAACACCATTCTAGTGGGGTTTCTCGCCGCGATTGTCGGCAGCGTAACTCCGATCGTCATTATCGGGAATATGGTGAATATAGGGACCTTATTGGCGTTTGTCATCGTAAGCATTGCCGTGATGGTGCTCCGGAAGACGAATCCGGATCAGCCTCGGCCGTTCCGAACGCCTTGGGTTCCACTGGTTCCGATTTTGGGTGTCCTAGTCAACGGACTCATGATGTGGAGTCTGGGCTGGCAAAACTGGGCGCGACTCATCATCTGGTTGATCATCGGTCTGGTCATCTACTTCACCTACAGCCGTTACCACAGCCGCGTCAGCAGCGTTCAGCGACAGTAAGACTTCCATACGGCCGGCCGGTTGGTGTGGCGGCCAGCCTGTCTTCATATTGTCAAACGCTGCTCTGCATTCGTTGCGCCGATTCAGGTAAAGTATTCATTCCGTTGATGGCACGATGACACCCTTCCGCGCTAACCTCAAAGAAGTCTGGAGCCGCCTCACGTGGCCCGATCTGGTTTCCACTGCCGTGGTGGCCGGAGGATTGCTAGCGGGCATATTTGAATTCAACAGCGGATTTTTCAGTTTTTTGAAATATCTGGCGGTTCTGGCCGCATTTTACCTTTTGTTCCGGTTGATCGGCTGGTGGAGAAACCGCCTGCTTTGGAGTCTGCGCAACCGCTTGATCGTGGCATACCTGTTTATCGCCGCGGTTCCGATTTTTTCGATTGTGACGTTGGTTGTGCTTGCCACGCGCATTCTCTATTCCCAGTTGGGCGCTTACTTGCTGTACGAAGATATCCACCAGCGCATCAACATGCTCGCAGATATCTCGGAGCACATCGCCATTGCACATCAAACGCTGCCGGCCAGCGTCACGGAAAATGACTCGGAGCGCATACTGGCCGCGCAATCCCGCGCGGTTCATGATCGCGAACTTCCCGGCTTGAGCATCCGCTTTTCAAATGATCAGACGCTTTCAGGAAAAGTGATTCTAGTGGGGAAAAAGTCGTTTGCGGGCTTATTGCAGGAAGGCGATGCGCTTTCCATCGTCAGCCTGCGAGTCATTCCGGATCGCAAAGGAGAGCGCGTTGTTACTCTCCGGGTGCCGGTTAATTCTGAATTCTTGAGCACAGTCGCGCCAGACCTCGGGAGCATCCAGTTGAATCTCATGGAGCGTGACACGGGAGGTGCGCGACCCGGTCTCCGATATAAGTCCGGCGACACTCAGTACGTTGCCGCTCGTCGCATCGTGGCGCGTAACCGGACGCTGCAGAACGCGATGTTCTGGATTGACGGTCCAGTGGACGTAGTCTCCAGGCTCGACTCTGTTTATGTTGGGTCCGATGGCAGAGTGGAGCCGGTGCGCCCAGTTTTTGCCGCATCCAATGCACGGCCATCCCGGTTGAACGGGCGGATCTTCGCGTCGCTCGGGGAACTGCGCGACTCCTATTCTATTTTTTTCATTTTAGTCTTAATCGTCTTTGTGCTTGTCGAAGCCGCGGCGTTCGCCACGGGAATTGTGCTCACACGCAGGATTACGCGGGCAGTAGCTGATCTCTACCGCGGGACGCAATATGTGCAGGCCATGGACTTTTCGCATCGCGTGCAAATCGAACGCCGCGACCAACTGGGCGAACTGGCCGAATCGTTCAATCGCATGACCGGCTCGATCAGCCAGCTCATCGAAGAGGAAAACAAGCGGCGTCGCCTGGAAAATGAAATCTCCATCGCTCGCGAAGTACAAAACCAGCTTTTCCCCAGTACTCTCCCATCGGTGCCGGGCGTTGAGATCGAAGCTATCTGCAAGGCCGCCCGCTCCGTCAGCGGCGACTACTATGACTTCATTCAACTTAGCCCCACCCACATCGCCATTGCCATCGCGGATATTTCAGGGAAGGGAATCTCTGCGGCCTTGCTCATGGCCAGTCTGCAGGCCGCACTCCGCAGCCAAATGCTCTCCGATGGCAGCGAACGCTTGAGTATGGCGGAGCTGGTTTCCCGGCTGAACAAGCATTTGGTGCGTAATACCGGAGACGACCGCTTCGCAACTTTCTTCATCGCCGTCTACGACAGCGCCACGCGAATACTGCGTTATACGAACGCGGGCCATCTGCCGGCATTTCTGATTTGCAGCAGCGCTTCGCATCTGTTGGATAAAGGTGGCATGGTCCTGGGCGTCATGGAAGATTACGTCTATGAGGAAGGATCGTTGACGGTAGCACCCGACTCACTGCTGATCGGCTACAGTGACGGCCTGATTGAGCCGGAAAATGTCTATGGCGAAGAATTTGGAATTCGCCGTCTCCAGGAGGCCGCCATCCACGTGCAGGGCGCGGCGCCGCTCTTGGTCGCCGAATCTTTGATGGCTGCAGCGGAAGAGTGGGCCGGGACTCCCGAACAGGCGGATGACATGACGGTGATCGTCGCGCGGCTCCGGTAGTACCTCTGCGGCGGCTAAGCTATACTGAAAATCTTTCCATGAGATTCTTCCGGGGAGACGAATGTCACTTCGCAACCGGGTGGCGCTGGTAACGGGGGGGAGCCGGGGCATCGGCCGCGGGCTTGCCCTGCGGTTGGCGCAGGACGGCGCGCGCATAGCCATTGCTTATCGCTCCAATAAAGCGGCGGCACAGCAAACCTTGCGCCAGTTGCAGGCCAGCGGCGTGGATTGCGTGGCCGTCGAAACGGACATCACTGATGCCGGCCGCTGCGACCAGTTGATCAAAACCGTCGTCGATCGCTTCGGGCGTCTCGACGTCATCGTCAACAACGTCGGCGATTTTCGTTGGGGCACGCTGGCGGAATCGTCGCTTCAGGATTGGCAGGGCATCTTCACCTCGAATCTGTACACGGTGTTGTACATGTGCCGCGCTACGCTGCCGTACATGCGTAAGGCCCGCTGGGGCCGGATCATCAATTTGGGAGCCGTCGGCGCGGAGCGCGCCTTCGGCCAGGCGAAAATTTCTGCCTACGCTGCTGCCAAGGCGGCGGTCGTAGCCTTGTCCCGCTCCTTGGCGCTTGAGGAAGCCAAAAACGGCATCACCGTGAACGTCGTGAATCCCTCCAGCATTGACGAAAATGAGCTGACGCTGGAAGAGGCCCGCAAGATTCGTGATGCGCGCTTCCCGATCGGCCGCCCGCCTACGGTCGAAGATGTTGCCGCAACAGTAGCCTTTTTCGCGTCCGAAGAGGCCGAGTATGTCACCGGACAGGTCGTCAACGTCAGCGGCGGCTGGATGCTGTGATCGCGCCATAGCCCACCCATGAAAGCCCTCACTGCCGCCGAAATGCGCGAAGTTGATCGGCTCACTACCGAGCGCTTCGGCATCCCCAGCCTGCAATTGATGGAAGAAGCTGGCAAACATGTTGCCGAGGCGGCGCTCGCAGCGTTCGCTCCCGATATGCCGCGGCGCATCTTGGTGCTCTGCGGCACTGGAAACAATGGTGGAGACGGGTTCGTCGCCGCGCGGCACTTACGACACGTGGGCCTTGCTCCTCGAATCTACCTTTTTGGGGCAATGTCTAAGGTAAGTGGAAATGCCGCCGAAAACCTCAAACGCTGGCAGGAAGGCGACGGCAAAATTGTTTGTGTCGAAGATGAAGCTACTTGGGAAAAAGCATGGCCCCTCGTGTCCAGCGCGCAAGTAATCGTTGATGCATTGCTTGGGACTGGCTTGCGAGGACCCGCGTCCGGACTGATTGCAAGAGCCATTGAGGATGTGAACCGTTTCTCACACCACGCAACAGCACCTTGCCCCGCATTGATTCTTGCCGTGGACAGTCCTTCGGGGCTGGCTTCCGACGGACAATATGCCGGAGGCCCCATTCTCCGCGCGCACCGGACGGTCACCTTTACGGCGCCCAAGATCGGCCAGCTCCTTTCCCCAGACGCGGACGCCGTCGGTGCGCTAGAAGTTTGCGCCATCGGATCGCCTGGCGCACTTGTCGAAGAAATAGGGCAGGGAACGCTTCGTTGGGCTGGCCCGGACGAATTCGCCGGGTTGCCGCTCGTTCGCTCCGTTAAATCTCACAAGGGTAACTTCGGGCACGTTTTGCTCGTAGCCGGTTCGCTCGGAAAAAGCGGCGCTGCCATCCTCTCCGGCCGGGGTGCTTTGCGCACTGGCGCAGGTCTGGTGACGATAGCAACGCCCGCGGCGGTGTCACCCACAGTTGCATCCGGTCAGCCGGAGTACATGACGGAAAGTCTGGCAGCTACCGACCAAGGCACCATTGCCTTCGGAAGCCTCGAGAAAAATAGTTTCGTAGAAATATTGAAAGGCAAGACGGTTCTTGGCATCGGTCCGGGTCTTGGCACACACTCCGAGACGCAAAAATTCATTCGCAAAGTCGTTCGCGAGACCTCACTGCCCACGATTCTCGATGCGGATGGTTTGAACGCCTTTGCTGGCAGCGGCAACCTTCTTCGCGATCGCCAATCGAAGTTTCTTGTTCTTACGCCTCATCCCGGGGAAATGGCTCGACTGCTCGGAGCCACAAGCCGAGCCATTCAGGCAGACCGCCTTGCGCTGGCACTCGACGCCGCTCATCGGTGGAATGCACACGTTGTGCTCAAAGGCTACCATTCCATCGTGGCTTCGCCAGAGGGGCAAACCTTCGTAAGCACGACCGGCAATGCCGGCTTGGGAAAGGGCGGCACAGGCGACGTCCTTACCGGGATCCTCTCGGCGCTCATTGCACAATTCGGCGCGGACGACGGAGCACGCATCCTGAGCCTCGGAGTCTACCTGCACGGTCTTGGGGCGGAGCTTGCAACGCGCGGAACGGATCTATCAGGCCTGCTTGCCAGCGAAGTGGCGGACGCCGTGCCCCAAGCCCGACTGAAACTCCTCGAGGAGCTACGCAAGGGTGCTTGAAGAAATCATCACTCATTCCGCCGAAGAAACCACCCACTGGGGCAGGGGATTCTCCAAGCGCCTCAAACCTCCTGTCCTAGTTCTTCTCACCGGCGACCTGGGCACAGGAAAGACCACGCTAACCAAAGGCATTGTTTCCGGCCTCGGTGCTGCCAGCGAAGACGATGTTACGAGCCCGACTTTCACCCTCGTTCACGTTTATGGCAAACCTGCCAAGGTCTACCACGCCGACCTCTACCGCATCGAAAACTTCCACGACTTTGAGACGCTTGGTATGGAGGACATGTTCTCGACCCCCTCCGTAGCCATTCTCGAGTGGTCCGAGCGCTTCCCCTTGCAGTCTCCCTGGCCGCAGATCCGCATCCGCCTGGAGCACCTCGGAGGCGACGCCCGCCGTATTACCGTTCTGTAGTTTCTCGAAAGATTGCTGTCCCGATACTGTCCTAACTCTCTGGTTACGGACCTTTTCGGACTTGTTGCCCGGCCTGTCGGCGGCTGCTAACGTAAAAATAGCCTAATCCGGCTAACTTGATGCTCAACGAACTACTAACGTCCGGCTCGACCGAGCAAGCGCGGACCGAACTCAAGAGTTACAACGTCACCATCCCCATGGGATCCTTGGCGATCGGTGTGGATAACATCCACCACGACGTATTCTTGAGCCCCAGGTTCGTCCAGGCGGCCCGCGAATATCTTTTCGATTTGATTCGCCAGCACACCAGCAGCACGTATCTTCCAGGCATCGAGCTGCGCGCCACGCGAGGGCCGGACAGCACCGCCTTTCGCAAGCTGCTTTCCGAGCTGTTGCAAAGTTCTCTAACCCAGGCCAAATACCACAAAAACATCGAGATCGATCTGCTTTTCCGCTTGAGCTTGCTCAAATTCCTGACTTTCGAAATCGGCAATCAGTTTGCCAACTTGATCCTCGAGGGCAAGGAGTGGATCCGTAAGCGCGGCGAGCATTTCGAGCGCAGCCAGCAGGCCCACGTCATCAAGGCACGGTTATCCGAACTGCAGTCCGCCCGGCGGAGCGTTATACGCCGCGTCGGACAGCAGGTGGCGCAGGTGGCCGCCGACGTGGAAGACAACGTCATCTCCAAAGCCCGCCGCGCTCTATTTGGAGAGGATTTCGCTTCCTACTACGAGCTTTGCAAGAACCGCGTCATATTCCTGGACGGCGGCAAAGACGACGAGTTCTTCCTCGAACACTACGTTCTCCTGGGCAACTACGTTCGTGACCCCGACCGCTTTGAGGCCATGGATACACTCTTCCAGGAATTCCTCCGCGAGGCCGGCGTAAAGCTCAGCCATGAACCCGCGCACACGGAGGCCATCCAGGGACATACCGCGCTCCTGGAAGGGGTGCAAGCGATTCGCACGGAAATCGCCAATCTCGAGGAACAGCGTGAAGCCACCCGCAGGCGTCTTGACCGGGGCGACGGTTTTTTTACCAAGTTTCTAACTTCCGGTGATCCCGCCGACCTCAAAGCCTCCCTGAACGACCTGGAGCTTCGTCTCAAGCATCAGGAATACAAGATGGAGGAGTTGGGTCCGCAGATTGACGCCGCCAGGCAGAAGCTTGATTTCTTCGTGAAGGATCATGCCGGAAGACTTGGTGAGTATCTGAACGAGCCGGAAAACGCCAATCGGCTGTTCGATGTAAGTTCCGCCGGAGAAGCGGAGGCGCCGGCGCGCGCGCGCCTTCTTGCCCAGCTTCTCGACCGTCTCGAGCTGCACGAAATTCTCTACCACATCCTCGCCAGCTATGAAATCCGGCCCATCGCTTCGGATTACTGCCCGCCCGTGCACTTGCAGCAGCTCCGCAAGGCGCTCGTTTCGAAAGACGAGCTCAAGCAGGTCGAGCAAGTCATCAAGCATGTGCCTGCCAAGAAACTGTCGCTCAAGGCTATCGACGATCTCTCGAAGAAAATACGCCGCTATTCCCGCGAGGAGAAACAGGCTTTCGTTCTGCGATTTGCCAACGACTTTCTTCGCCTGCGGAGAGACCTGCGTGACGCTGAACATCTGACCACCTGCATGGAGCGCGTCAACCTGGTAACCACAGAGAAGGCGCGCGAACTCTCACGCATGAACAACCGGCTGTACGAATGCGTGCTTCCGGACGAAGCCCGCCCGGAGCAGGACAACGTGATCTCGCACGTGATTATCAAGTCCGATGTGCGCGGCTCCACGCGCATGACACAAGATTTGCTTTCGCGCGGACTGAACCCTGCTTCTCACTTCAGTTTGAATCTGCACGAGCCCGTTAAAAAGCTGCTGGACCGCTATGCGGCGAAAAAAGTCTTCATCGAAGGCGACGCCATCATTCTCGCCATCTTCGAAACCGAATCGACCGTAGCGTATGCGCGCCCGGTGGCCAAGGCCTGCATCCTGTCGCGCCAAATTCTTACAGTCTGCAACTCCTACAACGAGCGCGCGTCGTCCAGCGATCTTCCCGCGCTCGAACTTGGCCTGGGAGTTGCCTTTCAAGGCTCTGCTCCCACCTACTGGACCGATGGCGATTCGCGTATCATGATTTCGAAAGCGCTCAATCTTTCCGACCGCCTATCCGGTTGCGCCAAGCTGGCAAAGCGCATGCTCGCCGGACAGAAAACGCATTTCTCCGTCTTTCAGTTTCTCAATACCATGGAAGGCGCCTCGGCCGAAGAGTTGGATGAATTCCTGGTCCGCTATAACCACAACGGCATCGAGCTCAACGACGAGGGCTTCCAAAAGCTCTCCGAAGAAATTTCCCTGGAGTCCATCGAAACAAAGCTCGATATGCCCTGGGGCAAACAAAGCGTCACTTTGTATTACGGAGAAGTGCCTCTCGGCGAGTCGGTTGAACTGCTCGTTCTGCGCAAGGGTTTCGCGCGCCAATTGCTTCCCGATGGCAAAATCGGCGGCCCCACGACGCACCCGTATTACGAAGTCTGTACCAGCCCCGCGCTGTATGACCTGGTCGCCGCATTGATCCGCACCCAGCAAGCCGCCGCCATGGCATCCCAGCGCTCCTGACCGCTCCTCCGCGCGATTTCCAATTCTTCAACCTGCCGATAGCGGCGTAACCGTAAGCGTTTGGAGCTCTTCCACGGGTTACCGGTCACAGTACTCAAGCTATACTGTTCCCGGAGGCGAAAAGGGTCCGGTGACTTTCCCGGCCTTCAAAGCCGGTGATTCGGTCCTTCGCGGGTCGAATGGTGGGTTCGACTCCCACACGCTTCCGCCATATCTTTCTCTTTCGGAAGCACTTGGCACCTGTGCGAGGGAAACAAGAGAACTTTAAGCCCGGCTCGGTGTACCCGTCGGGAGCAAAAGGGGCACAACTCTTCTGTTGGCTCCCCTTCTTTCCCACTTTGCGGCCTTCTACTTCGATGCGCTACACTCGACCGATGGGAATTCTGCGGCGGCTCTCACGTATATCCCGAGTGTTGCTCGCGACGGGCAGAAAGAGGACTCAGGAACACATGACGCACATCGTTGCCGGAAACGCAGCTCCCGGATTTTCGCTCCACTCTCTCGACAACAAGGAATATTCGCTCAACGCCCTTATGGAACGCGGCCCCGTCATCGCCGCCTTCTTCAAAATCTCCTGCCCCGTCTGCCAATTCACCTTCCCCTTCCTCGAACGCCTCTACAAACGCTACGGCAGCGACGGCGTAACTTTTCTCGGCATCTCCCAGGACGACGCGCGCTCTACAACGAAATTTGCGAAGGAGTACGGCATTACATTTCCAATCCTTCTCGACGACGAAAACGGCTACATAGTCTCCAACGCCTACCGACTGACCAGCGTCCCCACGATTTTTCTGATCGAAACAGACGGCGCTGTCAAGGTCAGTTCCATGGGCTTCGACAAAAAAGATTTGGAGGCTATCGCGGCCCATCTTGCCGAGCGCAGAAAAATATCTCTCGCGCCACTTTTCCAGCCCGGCGAGGTCGTCCCGGCCAACAAACCGGGATGAAGCTCAAAAAATTAGGCCCGGTCGGGCCTGCAGGATTTTGGGGTGCGGAGCAAAGCTCCCGCTTTTCCAAGAGTGCGCCCAGATTTTGCGGACGAAGAATTTGTAGCGGGAAAGGACTTTCGTAAGGAAGGACGGACAACAAGAGTTACATCAATTTGATTCGATCTCTGCTTCGAGCGCTTTTTTCTTGTGCTTCGAAGGCCGTTTCCGTTTATCAGGAATGACGCGGGTGACCGCCGGCGCAATTCCAGAATTCCGCGCCGCCCGCCGCGCTTCCGTTCCTTTGTCCAAAGCTTTTTTCCGTTTTCTCATCCCGGCCTCAGGCCGGGATTTTACCGGATTTAGAAATTGAACGATACCTGCAAATCAATGCGCCGGTTCGACGTCGACTGAGAAAAAGGCTGGCCGGCGAGTCCATTGGAAAGCCCGAATAGCGACGAGCTGAGATTGCCGACCGGGGTCGCCAAATTCACGTGGTTAAAAATATTCCGTGCCGCGACCGAAAACGTCAAGTTGTAGCGATGATTCGAAATATTGCCGTCCGGCCCTCCGGGACCGCGCCCGCCAAAACCGCCACGCTGTCCCGGCGGTCCGCCTGGGCCGCGTCCAAACGTGCCTCCGGCGCCCGGGCCGCCACCCGCACCTGTGTTTGTCGCTTCGGCTTTCTTTCCAAAACCAAACGCTTTACTTAATCTGAGATTTAGCGTGAATCGGCCCGGCCCGGCCAGAAAATTTATCGGAACGATTTTCTCTCCCGGCTGTGGCACGGAATCAAAGCATCCATATGTCGTTTGTTTGATGGTTGAGGAATTCGAAGGACAAGATGCAAACGCGGCGCGCTGATTGAACAAGGAGTCGCCAAACGGGTCAAGCGCCGTGGTGACGTTAAACGGGCTTCCGGAACTGGCAATCATGAATGGGCTCAGGCGGAATGCGAAGGGCAAACTCGCCGAACCGCCGATGAATACGCGATGGCGAACATCAAACGCGGCGCGCCCATAGTCTTCGCTGGGGTCGTAGGGATTCGAAGGAAAATAGCCTGGGCCGCCTGTGTTGCTGTTCGCATAGTTCAGGGTGTAGTAGCCGGAAGCGGAAAGCTTCGTTCCCATTCGAATGCTGCTGTTCACGATGAGCTGGTTTTGCCGGAAGATTCCGTCTGATTCGAATTGAAAGATATTGCCTTGATTCGGCAACGGGCGCTGATTGCCGTTTGCCGGATTCGGCGCATTGATGTTGTTCGTGAAAAAGGCGTGGACACCGCGCGCGTTCAAATACGTTATGGCCAGATTCGCGGATTTGCCAAGCTGGCGCTCGACGCTCACCCCTGTTTGCATTGTGTATGGCGTTCGCAGATGTGAATTGGCCTCGTAGATGGTTGCGGGAGCGCCGGACTGCTGCAGTTGGCTGACCGGCGGAGTGTCGCTCAAATAGAAATTCGGATTGTTCACGATAAATTTCTGCTGGATAAGTCCGTTGAGACGCTGCTGTTGCACCAGCAGGTCGTAGCCGAACCGGTCATAGAACATTCCGAAACCGGCGCGCACCACGGTTTTGGGCGGGTTCTTCGGCGTGCCGCCAACACCCCAGGCAATCCCCAGCCGCGGGGCGAAGTCGGCATGATCAGGGATATCGTTCTGGGTTTCAAAGCGAAACCCAGAACTCAGGGTGAGATTGGGCCGGACTCTCCAGTCATCTTGAGCGTACAGGCCGGCGTCGAACCAGTTCACACGAACCGCGGGATTTCCCACCGGGCTAGTGCTCACAGAATAATCGCTCGGCCCAAAACCGCAGGCGATCAGACTCTGCACGCTCTGTCCATTCGCCAGCCCCATTACCAACTGCTGGTAAGCCTGGATTCCCGTGAGCTGTGCGCTAGGGCCGGGGCAGGACACAGTCGGAGCCGGAGTCTGCCTGGTCCCAAAGGAAAACGACCCGTTAAAATTCGCAGTTTGAAAGTTGTCGTCGCGATTCTCGCGCAGCCTGGCTCCGAACTTTACGAAGTGCTTTCCCAAGGCCATGGAAGTGTAGTTCTGAAGTTCGTAACGGTTGAGGGTGTCGCTGCTGTTTCCCTGAACGTTGCCGCCGGCGGTGAATGCGCCTTGCACTTGAATTGTGGGAGAGGCGCTCACCGGGGTTTGCGCGTTGGTGGAGCGCACAAATTGGAATCGCGTTTCGTTGATCGTTTTTGCGTTCACGACCTGGGTGTCGCTGATTTGCAAAGTGTGCTCGGCTTTGACCTGGTTGAAGCCCTGTTCCGCAAGGTTGAACTGTCCGGACCCTTCGTTTTCATCGGTGTTGTGAAAATACTGATAACGGGCGGTCAGCGTATTGGTAGGGGTTACCTGGTAATCGAGGCGCGGGCTCGTGTTGTACCGTGTGCCCGGGTTCGGCACAACCTGGGTGAACTGAGGGATGATCTGAAATGTTGCGGGATCCACGAACGGCGTGTTGACTGCGTTCAAGTCGATGACGTTTCGCCCTTCAATGTTGAAGAAGAAAGAAGCCTTCTTGCTCAGCGGTCCGCCGACATTTCCACTGTATTGTGTCGAATGATTGCCCGGTTGCGCCATCCCGGCCGGGAGATTTCCAAAAGGATTTCTCGCGTTGAATGCGGCAGTCGTTCCCGAAAAAAAAGCCTGCCCGTGGAACTGGTCGGTGCCGGGCTTGGTAAGAATCTCGATTCGTCCGTATCCGAGCTTGTCGTACTCCGCAGAAAATGGATTTTGATTGATGCGGATTTCACGAATGGAGGCTTTTGGAGGGAGCGTCCCCGCAGTAAAGCCGTCGATGTAAATTTGTCCACCATTCGGGCCTGCGGAGGGGCCGGCAAGCGTTTGAAGTTCGGATTGCAACTCGTCTGGATCGTCGGAGAGCGCGTCGAGGTCTTTGCCTTGCATGACCACCATACCCGCGTTGTTCGAAGGAGCAATATCGACTTTCGTGGAGGAGTCCGAAACCTCCACTTTTTCTTCTTCCATCTGGATGAGGAGGCCGATGTTCAGTTGTCGGGTCTTCCCGGCGAGGATCTGGATATCTTCCTGGGTGAAAATGGCGAAACCCTTTGCGACGGCCTTTAGGGCATACGTGTCCGGAAGCAAAGCCTTGAATTCGTAAAAGCCGTCGCGGTTGGTGGTGGTGTCCAGCGACGCGCCGCTAGCGTTGGTCAGGCGAACGGCGGCCTTGGCGATAACTCCGCCCGAGGGATCGGTGACGACGCCATTCAGCGCGGCCGCTGGCGTCTGCGCAACCAAATTCCCGGCGACTGAACAAATCGACAGAAGGAAAAGTAGACTCCATAGAATCATTCGAACGTGCCAAAAACTCATCAGATCTCCAGAGCCAATCTGCTTTGATTTGGGCCAAGGCGGCATTATGGTGCGGCTGCTTCCCCGCCGCCCCCGCTGCCAAGGCTCCATGGCGAAAGGATTGTGGTCGCGCTGCTCTTCGGCGAGGCCTCCAATATCGGTTCAACTCCGCCGAGTAGAATAATCACCGTGGATACGCCGTTCGCTCCGCCTTCGGTCCCCACCATCATGACGGCATCGCCCTTCTGCAAGTCCGCCAGTGTGGCGGCAGGCATGCGGTTGATCATCTGTTGCAGATCGCCGTTGCCTGCGCCGCCGGGTTTTCCCATTCCGCCGGAACCACCAACCGCTGATCCACGAGGCGGCGGGCCACTGGGGTTCGTCGATTGCGTGGTATTCGCAGCGGACCCACCGCCATTCGAACTGGGAGAAGACGGCGGTTCGGCTGAAGTTCCCTTCAGCCGCGCGGCAATCCGCTGTGCCATCGGCGCTGGCAGTTTGCGCAACTGGGATTCCGGGGTAATTTTCACTGTGAGGGGCTTTTTCGAAGCCAAATCCTGAACGGTGATGGTGCCAGCGGAAGCGTCGATTGCGGAAATGGTTCCGGCGATATTGCGAAACGTGCCAGAGACAATCTCATCGGCAGTGAGTTCCGTGCCGTCGTTACTGCGAGTGCCGCGGGCGCGAAGCTGATCACCGGGCTTTATCTGATCGAGTGGAGCGGGCTTGGCGTCATCAAACTTCACCGAATCGGGAGCATACCGGCGCAAGATGGTGTCTTTGGAAAGATGGACGGCGACGGTCTTTTTTTCGCCCACGGAAGGCAGCGAAACACCGATGGTGCCGCCGGCGGCGTCAACGCTACTCACCAGACCTCCCACACCGTGTTTCTGCCACTCTTCGCGCTCGTGGGCCTGCTTATCTGCGATGTCTCCCTTCTTCATCGCGATGACTGAGGCCGCAAGAACGGACTTTCCATCGTCGGCGAGTCTGCCGCGAACGAGAATGCGATCACCGGGTTGCAGGTCTGCCAACAGAATGGGCGTGGCGTCCTTCAAATCCTTCTGGCCGGGGGCGATTCGAACGAGCTTCGCGCTGTCCTGGACCTGAATGCTGACTTCGCCTCCGGCATCGGTGTTCAAGATTATGGAATTCCCGGAAATCGACTTAATGGTTCCCACGGGCCGCGCAACCGCAGACGTTTGACCGGCCGGCTGAGCCGCAGATAGCGCGTTCAACGAGTGGGCAGATGCGAAGTAAAAGCAGCCCAAAACGAGGCAGGCAGCCGATAGCGGCCGGAGTTTCCGGGACAGAAGCCATTTGCAGATAGTCATCTCCAATCCTTGTCCGCCGGGATGGCTATGGAGCGCTAACGCTCCGTTCCGTGAGCCCACACATGACTATGCACACCCTATGGCACGCCAGGCATTAGACGTGTTCAGGCTCGGGAAATGTTACACTCCCGGAGATAAATTCACGGTTAACGCGCACCGAAATCCGCAGCCCCAGAAATCAGCACAAATGGATACTCGTTAAATAATCAAGTGGCGAACGATGCCGCTATCACGGCACGGTTCCTCTCCTCGCTACGTCTCACGGGACGCACCTGGGCGTCTCTGTCCCCCTTTGCCGAACTCTGGACATCACACTCCTGCCGGCGTAATATCTACCCCTCTGCTGAGCTTTCATCCCTGAGGTATGCAATGAAACGTATAGTTCCAATTCCTAGTGGGTGTGTCGATCGCTTGAAGCAAGCTAAAGAGACGGGCATCGGCTACCACGTTATCTCGGTGGAACTCAAGGACGGACGAGCTTTCGATCAGGTCGTCGCGAGTGAGGGCTGCATTATCGAAGTCCGTGGGTACAGGGAAATTCCTTTTTCTCCCGACGACGTGGTATCGGTAAGTATCAATCACAAGCGCTGGAATTTTAGAGAGGGGTCGGATGTGCGCGCCAAAAGCAGGGCTGCGACCGCCTGATCTTGTCCCCTCCATAAAGCGTGGACACCTTCTGCGTGCGGTTGCCAATCGGGTCGTAGGTGTACGTCACCGCCCTGTTTGCCAAGCGGCGGGAGTTTAGTCGCTGGCGTCCTTGATGTCTTCGCGGGCTCTGCGAAGAGCGTTTTTTGCTTCGGATTTGGCGCTGGAATCGGATTTCAGAAGGTCGATGGCCCTGTAAAGGCCCATCGCTTTGCCGCCGGCAGGACCGGCGCAGGAATCGGCGACAGGTTTGGGCTTCACACCGGTCACATCCCATTTCAGGCAAGAGAAATCGATTTGTAAGGAGCGGCTGACGCGGAGCGACGCGACACATTCGCCTAGTTCCTTGAAAGTGGAACAGGCGTCTTGCAAAATTTTGTCCTGCGGCAGAATTCCTTGGACTTGCAATTGATGCGTCAATTTTGCTTCCAGGTCGCCATTCGAAGCGAGCTGATCGTTGGCGGATTTCGGGTCCCGCCTAAACAATTTGACTGAATTGTATTTTTTGGGATTGTACCAGGGATCAGACTGCGCGGCTGGCGCATCCTTTGCTCCCTGCGGTTCTTGCGCCGGCGCAGAAAGGGAACCGAAGGAAAAAAACAGCGCGACCGCTAACAGAACGATGGAGGAGCCTTTCACGCTGACCTCTCGGATGGCTGGGAGGGCTACCCAATTCATACCTCAAATTTGGCGTTTGTGTCGAGATGTAGCATGGCCTTCCGCGCTGGCTAAAGGCTGGCGGGTACCCGCCGCTTGGGTTGAGTGAAAAGGACACTCGGCGATGAGATGCTGTATGGAAGTGAGTTCGCTGACGCCGGCGCGGAGGCGCTTGGTGGCGACGGCAGAAACGATCAGAACAATTGCGGTGATGGCGACGACGAGGGAGAGACGGCTGCGGCGTGAAGGTTCGTCGGCGGAGGCAGAAGGGAGAAGCGCGCCGACAACCAAGCCCATGACTAGGCCACCGATGTGGGCGGCGTTGCTGATGCCGGGGATGGCTGCGCCGAAAAGCAAATTGTAGGCGATGAAGCTGCCGAGGCTGCTGAGCATTTTGCGATTGATTTGGAGATGAGCGGGAGTTTTCTTCAGATAGACGAAGGAAACAAGCACGCCGGCGAGACCGAAGATGGCGCCGGACGCGCCGGCTCCAGCGACGCGCGGATGCCAATAGACACTGGCGATGCTTCCGAAAATGCCACTCCCTAGGTAGGCGAGAAGATAGGAGAAGCGACCGAGGAGCTGCTCGGCGGCGCGGCCGAGATTCCAGAGGCACCACATATTGAGGCCGAGGTGAATGAAGCCGAAGTGGACGAACATGCTGGTGAGGAGGCGCCACCACTCGCCACCGAGCGTGAGCGGGCCAAAGTCCGCGCCGAAGGCGATAGCTTGCTGTGGAGTGGGGGCGATAGCGGAAACTCCACGCAGCACCATGACGGCGAATACCAAAACGCTGGCGGCGATGAGGGCGATGGTGATGGGGAAGGAAGGTTGCGAGAGTGTTTGGGGTGGCGGGGGCAGCGAGGTGCGGATGGTCTGCGCGTGCTGGCGATCGCAGGCAGGGCAATTGAGGGATGGTGAGGAATCGCCGAGGCTGCTTTCAAATACCTGGCCGCAGGCGGCACAGCGCTGGAGGGACATGAGACGGAATGGTAACAGGTTTTTTGGGACAGGGAGAAGTTGAGAGTTCAGTGGATTTGCTTGGTTTTGCGAGACATGTAGTCCATTAGGAGATATTGGCCGAGGGTGTAGGGCGTTGTGAAGTAGGCTTTGCCGCGGCACATTTCGGTGATTTTCTGGACGAAGTGGACGAGGGAATAATCGCTGGCGAGCATGAAGGTGTTGATCATGATGCCGGCGCGCTTGCACTTGTTGACTTCTTCGAGGGTTTGGCCGACGACGAAGGGATCGAGGCCGAAAGCATTTTTGTAGATGCGGCCGTCTTCGAGGGTGAGGGCGGAGGGCTTGCCGTCGGTGATCATGATGATCTGGCGCATGTCTTTTTTCTGGCGTAGGAGGATGCGCTGAGCCAGGCGGAGGCCTTCACGGGTGTTGGTGTAATAGGGGCCGACCTGAACGCGGGCGAGTTCGCCAAGGGGGACTTCTTCTGCGGAATCATGGAAGAGGACTAGGCTCAGGGTGTCGCCGGGATACTGCGTGCGAATGAGATGCGAGAGAGCCATGGCGACGCGCTTGGCGGGCGTGAAGCGATCTTCGCCGTAGAGAATCATACTGTGGCTGCAATCGAGAAGGACGACGGTGGCGCAGGAGCTGTGGTATTCGCACTGATGGACCATGAGGTCGGAGTAGGTCATTTCGATGGGGACTTTGGCGCCTTCGCGGCGGACGGCGTTGAAGAGCGTGGCGCTGATGTCCATGTTGAGGGTGTCGCCGAATTCGTAAGGGCGTGAGACGCCGCCGGATTCGACGCCAGTGGAGAGGTCGCGGGTGTCGTGGCGGCCGAAGCTGCTGCGGCCCAGGGAGCCTAGCAAGTCCTGAAGAGTTTTGAATCCTAGGAAATCGATGGTTTTGTCGGTGATCTCGAAGCGTGCTTCGGGCTGGCGTTCGTGGGGCTGGCCGAGTTGGCCGCGGGCAGAGGATTGCGGCGGCGGGGTGACTTGCGGAGGTTGCTGCGGATTGATGAAACCTTCGTTAGCGAGGCGCTCGGTAATTTTGTCGAGGAGATCTTTGACCGCCTGGTTGTTCATGGCGGCGGGATCCTGGAGCATCTTGCGGAGTTTTTCGCTCAAGGCGTCTTCGGGGAGGAGGTCGCCTTCCTGGAGGGCGCGGAGGATGGCTTCGCGCAGAGCTTCCATGGAGCGCTCCGGGTCCATTTGGGAAACGCCGTAGAATTGGGACTCGAAACCGCTTTGGAGAAAGAAATCGCCGAGGCGTTTGATGAGTTCTTCGAGGTCGATGGCGTCGGCGGGTTCGCCCGTGTATTTGCCGTAGCGGATGAATTTCATTGGGCTCTTTCGCACTACCTACAACGGCGCACAGCCAGGATTGGCTGTGCCACAAAAAAATCCTAATTGAATTGGCGGCGCGGGGGGCGGGGCGGGCCTTCGCGCGATTCACGCTGGTCGGGTTGTTTGGGTTTTTCGGCGTAGTAGCCGCGCTCTTCGCTGCGGCCTATGCGGCGATGGGCCCACAAGCCTTCGAGGACCATTTCTGCGGCGGCTGCGGCGGGTCCGGCGTCTTTGCGGTCCTGGACGCCGAGGCGGTTGACGTGTTCCATCAGGCCTTGGATTTTTGAAAGCTGCTGGTGACGCTCGTTAGTGGTTGCGAGATCCGGGAGTTTAAGCTCGCCGCCCAGCTCGAACCATTGGATGACGGGCTGGAAGTTGATATCGGTGAAATGCTTGCTGAAGACACGACCGACGGACGTGCGGATGAGTTCGCGGGCGATGGTGTCGGCGCCCTTGAGTTCGCCTTCGTATTCGAGCTCCATTTTGCCAGTGATGGCGGGGAGTGCGGCGTAAACATCGGCGACGCGGGCGACTACTGATTTTTCGCCGTTGCGCGCTGCGCGCTGCTCGGCGCTGCTGACGAGACTCTCGAGAGTAGTGATGGGCAGGCGCTGGCTGACTCCGGAGCGGCGGTCAACGCGCTTGTCTTCGCGGGCCTGGAAGGCGATTTCTTCGACGACCTGACGGAGATAGTGCGGAATCTCGATTTTCTTGCCGGAATCGCGGCCTACCCAGGCTTCCTGCGCGGTGATGGTCATGCCTTCTTCTACGCTGGCGGGATAGTGGGTGCGGATTTCGGCGCCGATGCGGTCTTTTAGCGGGGTGATGATTTTTCCGCGGGCGGTGTAATCCTCGGGATTGGCGGTGAAGACGAGGAGCACGTCGAGCGGAAGGCGAAGCGGATAACCCTTAATCTGAATATCGCCTTCCTGCATGATGTTGAAAAGGCCGACCTGAATTTTTCCGGCGAGGTCGGGGAGTTCGTTGATGGCAAAGATGCCGCGATTGGCACGCGGCAGAAGTCCGTAGTGGATGGTGAGTTCGTCGGAAAGGTCGCGGCCGCCGCGAGCGGCGCGGATGGGATCGACATCGCCGATGATGTCGGCCATGGTTACGTCGGGGGTGGCCAGTTTCTCGACGAAACGATTTTCGCGAGGCATCCAAGCGATGGGAGTGTCATCGCCTTCAGCGGCGATTTTTTCGCGGCAGGCGCGGCAGATGGGTTTGAAAGGATCGTCGTTGATTTCGCAGCCTGCAACGACAGGCATTTCGAGATCGAGAAGATTGACGAGGCCGCGGAGAATGCGGCTTTTGGCCTGGCCACGCAGGCCCAGGAGAATGAAATTGTGGCGCGAGAGCAGGGCATTGACGATTTGCGGGACGACGGTGTCTTCATAGCCGTGGACGCCCGGGAACAGCGTTTCGCCCTTCTCGATGGCGCGGAGCAGATTGCGGCGGATCTCGTTCTTGACGGAGCGGGAGGCGCCGCCGGGATCAAAATCGGGGATGCGCTTGAGCTCGCCCAGAGTGCGCGGTTTGGGATGTGCCGAAGATTGTGTTGATGTACTTGCCGTCATGGGGTCCCATTCCGCGAGCCGACTGGGCTGGCTCGCCACAAACTAATTTAATCCGTGTCCATTGCCGCCGGCGCGCTGACGCAAGGCCTCTGACTTCTGTAGATGCGGAGCCCACTCGCGAAGGTACGTTACAAGACGCTCCTGGCGATCCGCTTCGGAGCGAAGTTCCAGAATTTGCTGCTTCCAGAGTAAGTCCATCGGGAGCGCGGCGGCAACGAGATAAGAGAGTTCCTCGGTTGCAGCGCCTTCGAGGTTTTTCGGATAGTCGTCGAAGATGAGGGTATGACAGGCTTCAAAGAGTTCCACCAGTTCACGTTGGATGCGCGGATCGGAAGGGAGTTCCCGGTCCTCGAGGTAATCCACTTGGCCTGCCATGAGAGGGTCTTCGGTGAACAGTTCGACTACGCGGAAGGGAGCGCGGCCAGCGGTGAGAATGTCCATGCGGCCGTCTTCGTAGCGTTTTGTGACATCAAGGATTTCGGCAGTGCAGCCGACGCGCGCTACGCCCTTCGGCAGAGAAAGTAGCATGCCGAATTCACGCGTTTCTTCGAGACAGTATTTGACCATTTCGCGATAACGCGGCTCGAAAATATGCAGGGGTAGTTCCGCGCCGGGAAGGAGGACGACGTTCAGCGGAAACAGAGGAATGCGTTCAGGCCGCATGGGTCCCAAGAAGCATGATACCAGAGGAAATGGCCGGTCGTGGTGGCTGGTGACTCTTGAAATTTTTGAGCGGTTGCGATCGTCTTTAGTTCCATTCCTACTCATGGGGCGATCGGCATTGTCGGTTAGGAGTGGGTGGGGGTACCCTACCCCACCCCGGGTGTTATTGTCAAAGAGTGCGCAATTTATTGAAATGAAAAGGGTTGCCATTTCTGCAGGCGCAAAAGAGTGTGCAAGAATATGAAAAGAAAGGGAATAGGGGATAGACAAATAGGACGTTTCCTTTCCAAAGGACTTACCCCCCTACCTACCTACCCCCTACCCCCCCCACCAATTTGCAAGAGGGTTTACGAAATTTGCATTTCATAAATAACTGATTTTAAAGAAGATGTTTTTGGTTGAGCAAACCAGGCGTCAGCCGAAAAAGCCAGCCAGAAAAAGAAAAGCGGGAGCAGAGCTCCCGCACTCTAAATGGAGTTTTCTACAGCGTTAATTATAGCAGGGAGTAGTAGAAAGTCAAGGAAAACTTTGCGGTGCAGCGATCGGCTAGCTACAAACGATCGTAAGTGCTTATCTTCTAATCGGTCACACATGGTCCAGGCCGCATGGGTCCTAAGATCTAGGATACCGGAGGATGGAACTGGTGAGCCGTTAATGGTGACGCATGTCAGGTCGAGTCTTGGCGGGAGGGTTGAACAGTGGCAGAATGCGAGGACTATGAATACTCGATACGTTGCTTTTGCCATCGCGATTGGCTGGGCCATTTTTCCATCGTGCGCTGGCGGCGCAGGGGCGCAAGAGACGCTGCGCTACACCGTCGTGTCCAATGGGAAGACCCAGGGCAACGAGGTGGATACGTATAGCGATGACGGCCGAATCGAGAGCACGTTTGAGTTCAACGACCGCGGCCGGGGTCCGAAAATATCGGCGCACTACGTGGTCAGCGCGGGCAGCATGCCGTTGCGCACAGATATCACGGGAAACGACTACCTGAAAGCGCCAGTTGATGAACACTTCGCAGTCGAGAATGGACGTGCACACTGGAAAAGCACGTCGGAAGACGGGTCGGGCGCGGAAGGCGGCTTCTACGTCAGCAACAACGGCCCTGCGGCGGAGTACGCGCTCCTGGCTGCGGCGCTACTGAAGGCGAAGAATGGTCCTGTGGGACTTCTTCCGGCCGGTGAGGCGCGACTGGAACGCCTGACGGACACAACGCTTCAGGATCACGGGCAGAAAATGCATGTGACGGAATTTGCGGTCACGGGACTTTCCTTTGAACCCCAGACTATCTGGCTGGATGACAATCAACGGTTTTTCGCGTCTCCGGGGCCCTGGTTCGCGATCCTTAGGGAGGGCTGGGAGAGCACGAACCAGCAACTCTACGATCTCCAACTGAAGGCTCAAAACGCACGCTACGCGCATTTGGCACAGGAGTTGGCCCGGCGCCCGAGTCATCCAGTTGCCATCGAGCACGTGCGCGTCTTTGATTCCGAACAGGCAATCGCAAGGGAAGATCAGACAGTGGTCATTGAGGGCGAGCGAATCGCGCAGGCTGGCCCGGCGGCCTCAACCCATGTACCCAAAGATGCAGAGCGCGTTGATGGCACGGGCAAGACGTTGCTGCCGGGTCTGTTTGACATGCATGTGCACGCGCAGCCATTGGATGGCCTGCTGAACATTGCGAGCGGTGTTACCAGCGTGCGCGACATGGGGAATAGCATCGAAGATCTGCAACGACTGCAAATGCAGTGGCAGAGTGGCGCCGCCGTGGGGCCCCGTGTCTGGAAATGTGGACTCATCGACGGCCCCGGCCAATTTCAGGCGCCGACCGGATTGTATGTAAGCACCGAGGAAGAAGCTCAGGCTGCGGTGAAGCGTTTTGCGGACCTCGGTTACATTCAGATTAAACTCTATAGCTCGCTGAAACCTGAACTGGTCCCTGGAATTGCCAAAACCGCCCATGAACTAGGAATGCGGCTGAGCGGGCACGTTCCCAATGGCATGATTGCCAGGCAGTTTGTTGAAGCGGGAGCTGACGAACTGCAACACATCAATTTCATTTTTTTGAATTTTCTGGCTTCGCAGGTGAAAGACACTCGCACGCCGGAACGGTTCACTGCCGTAGGGGCGAACGCGGCGAAACTGGATCTGGACTCGAAACCTGTGAAGGAGTTTATCGAGCTGCTGCAAAAGCATCACACGACGGTGGACGTAACGTTGGCGACGTTTGAAGGAATGTTCACCGGACGCCCGGGAAGCGTCTCTCCGGATTTTGCTCCCGTTTTGAACCGGCTGCCCGCGCAGGTTCAACGAAATGCATACACGGGAGGCTTGCCGGCGACTGGTGCGAATGACCAGCTATACAAGGATTCCTACCAAGCCTTGCTGCGGATGACGAAACGAATGTACGACGCAGGTATTCCCATTTTGGCAGGAACAGACGCGCTTGCGGGGCTCATGCTTCATCGAGAGTTGGAACTCGAAGTAAAAGCTGGGATACCCCCTGCCAAAGCGCTTCAGATTGCGACTTTCAATGCTGCGAAATTATTGAAACAGGACAAAGAACTCGGTTCGATTGCGCCAGGGAAAAGAGCCGATCTTTTGCTTGTGGAAGGAAATCCAGCCGAACACATAAGCGATATCCGGCGCTGCAGGATAGTGATGAAAAACGGAACGCTTTACAAGAGCAACGACGTTTACGCCTCAGCAGGCATTAAGCCGGGGGAGTGACGCGCTTCTTCGGAATCCAGTGCTAGCCACGTAAAAAAGGTTTGGTTCGCAATTCCCTCAAGAAAGATCGTTGAGGAGCGCTTCCATTTCGGAGCGAGCGTGCTGGTCGCCTTTTCTTGCGGCCGCGGCGATGCCGTTTGAGAGGATTTGTTTTGCTTCGCCGGTGCGGGATTCGCGGGCCAGAAGCTGGCCGTACATTAGATAGGCGGGGATGTAGTCGGCGTTGAGCTCGAGGAGGGCACGGAAATGGGTGTCGGCGGCTGCGGGGTCTCCGCTGTTCATGCACTCCATGGCCAAGCCGTAGCGAGAGAAGGCGTCATCGGGTTTTTTGGCGACGAACTCTTCGAGCATCTGGCGGCGGGTTTTCTTTTGGTCGGTCATTGGGTCGTCTCGTATTATACGGTTAGCATCAGCGGCGTCCAACATCAGGGGGGCGAGAGGCTCGAATGAAGCGGAAAAGCGAAAGCAAGCGAGAGCCTGAGAAGGAACTACGCGGGAAACCGGTCAGCGTATCGCGTTCAGAGATGACGGAAATTGTGCTGCCGGCACAGACGAATCCACTGGGGAAACTTCTTGGCGGACAGGTGATGCACCTTGTTGACATGGCAGGGGCATTGGCGGCACACCGACATTCGAACAGCTATGTGGTCACAGCGTCCGTGGATTACATCGATTTCCGCAATCCGGTAAACCTGGGTGAAATTGTGAACTTCAAGTCGCAAGTCAATCGAGTGTTTCATACGTCGATGGAAGTGGGCGTTGAGGTGTATTCGGAGAACGCGATGACCGGCGAGCGGAAACACACAACGACGGCATACGTGACGTTTGTGGCGATTGACGAGCATACGAAGAAGCCGAAACTGGTTCCGCCGCTGATCTTGAAGACGGCGGAGGAACGATGGCGATTTCGCGAAGCGGCGGAGCGGCGCAAGACACGTTTGGCGCTGCGGTACGGGACGGACCGAAAAAGAAGGAAGTAGAGATTTAGCTGGTGCCACCCACCGAGCGCGGCGCGAGTTTCTCGCGCACTTCTTCCGCGACGGCGAGAGCTTGATCTACGCATGACCCGATGGCGGGTCCGCGGAGATAGTTGCCGGTTAGCCAGAGGCCTGGGAAACGCGAGCAAGCTTTTGCGACTGCCGCCAGGCGGTCGGCGTGGCCGAGATTGTATTGTGGTAGGGCGCGCGGCCAAATCGTGACGTTTGAAAAAGCGGGGCCGCTCCCGATGGAGAGCACGCGGGAGATTTCACGGTGGACGAGGCTTGCGAGTTCATCCGGCTTCAACTCTGACGCGCCAGGGTCGGTTTTTCCGCCGACGAAGCTTGTCATGAGAGCGTGGCCATCCGGGGCGCGGCCAGGAAACAGCGATGAGTTCCAGACGGAACCGAGGACTCGGAGGCCGGCGGAGCGCGGCACGAGGAAACCGAAGCCGTTCAGAGAGCAGCCGATGTCGCGCTTGCGATAGCCGAGAGAAACCACGGCAACGGCGGCGTAGTCAATGGATCTCAGCGGGGCTTCGAATGACGGATCGAGATGCGAGAGAAGTCTTCCAGCGACGTCCGTGGGCGTAGCGAGAATCAAAGACTTGGCGGAAACAGATTCCTCTCCGCGCGGGCTTTCCAGGCCGAGATTGAACGAGCCGCCGTTTTGAAGAGAGATTTCCGCAACTTTTGCCTCGGTTAACAGCGCCGGACCGAGTTTATTCGCCAGTGCGCGCACGAGTGTTTCGTTGCCTTCGCGAAAAGATTGAAGGCTGGGGTGTTCGCGAAGGCCTTTCTTTGCTTTCGTAAGGCGGAGCATGCCGCGAACGATGCTGCCGGTAGTCTTTTCGGCCTCGTAGAGTTGGGGGAAGGCGCTTCGAACGCTGAGGCGTTCAGGATCCCCTGCATAGATTCCGGAAACGAACGGGCCCACGAGGCGATCGAGAAGTTGGGGCGAAAATTTCCTCGTAACGAAAGCAGCGACGGATTCGTCATCTTCGGGAGGAGTGGTCTTACCGAGGATGTCGCGTACAAGAGCCCATTTCGTGGAACCATCGATTAGCGAACTCAGGAAAAATGCGGGCGGACTGAACGGCACGGGGCGGAGTTTGCCGTCAATGAGAACGTATCGCGGGGCGTGTGGCGGGGCTTGCAGCAGTTCGTTGGAAATACCGAGTTCCCCGCAAAGCTCGCGGAGCGCATGCGTACTGCTGAAACTTTGAGGCCCCAATTCCAGCAGAAAGCCGTCACGAACGACGGAGTTGATAACGCCGCCGGGATGCGGAGAGGCTTCGACTAGTTGTGCTTCAATGCCGGCTTTGCGCAGTGCGTAGGCGCAGACGAGGCCGGAGATGCCGCCACCGACTACCAGTGCTGGGATGTGACGGGTCACGGAGATGTGGGCATCCTCGCAGAATCAGAGAGTTTTTGAAAAGAGCGGCTTGGCGATGAGCTGCTGTTTTTCGAGATACGGATCGAAAACCATGGCGAGATTGCGGATGAAGATGCGGCCAAGCCAGGTGGCGCGGACCTCGCCGCCATCGAGAAGCACGAGGCCGTCCTCACGCGATGGCTCTAGCCGGCGAAGTTCTGCCGCGAAATGCTCATCGAAATCGATGCCGAATTCGCGGGAGATTTCGTCCTTGATGACGATGGTGTGGCAAAGCAGGCGACTGATGACGGCGCGGCGCAGACGATCTTCGTTCGAAAGCTGATAGCCGCGCATGGTGGCGAGCCCGCGTTCGGCAACCGCCTTTTCCCAGGACGGAATGTCGCGGTAATTTTGCGCGTAGGCACCTTGAATGCCGCTGATGGCTGTGATACCCATGCCGTAGAGGTCGGCGCCGGCCTTCGTGGTATAGCCCTGAAAATTGCGGTGGAGCGTGCGGTTTTGCTGAGAGACGGCGAGTTCGTCACCGGGCTTTGCGAAGTGGTCCATGCCGATGTACAGATAGCCCGCCTCGAGAAGCTTGAGCAGGCCCACGCGGAAGATTTCGAATTTCTCCATGCCTTCGGGCAGGTGCGCGGCGAAGGAGCCCTGCTGCTTCTTCAACCACGGCACGTGCGCGTAGCTAAACAGAGCGATGCGATCTGGGGCGAGTCCGACAATTTGCTCCACAGTGTGGGCAAACGTGTGTGCCGTTTGGTACGGAAGGCCATAAATCAAATCGACGTTGATGCTATCGAAGCCTAGATCGCGCGCAGCAAAGAGCAAGTCGCGAGTCATTTCATAGGGCTGGATGCGGTGAACGGCTTGCTGAACATCGGCTTGAAAATCCTGAATGCCCATGCTGAGGCGATTGAAGCCCAGCTTGCGGAGAGTTTCGAGATGCCGGCGGGAGGTCACGCGCGGGTCGACCTCGATGCCAATCTCACCGTCGGGGTCGAAATGGAAATGCTCATTGGTGAATGCGAAGAGATCTTCGATCTGCTCGGGCGTCAGGTAGGTTGGTGTGCCGCCGCCCCAGTGGAACTGGACGACTGGGCGATTCTTCGAGACGCTGCGGCTGATGCGCTTCATTTCCTGCTTCAGCACGTCCAGATAAGGCGGGGCGACGCTTTTGTCTTTTTGGATAACGACGTTGCAGGCGCAGAAGAGGCAGAGGCTCTCACAGAAGGGAATGTGCATGTAGAGGGAAACAGGCGTCCTCGCGCGTTCGGCTTCTTCGTGGACTCTTTCGAGATCGGATGGGCCGAAAGCATCGTTCCAGACCGGCGCGGTGGGATAGCTTGTGTAGCGCGGCCCGGGACGATTATATTTTGTGAGGAATTCCTCGCCGACGTGGAGCTCGCCGCGCATCTGTTCGAGGCTTGGATGTGCGAGTGTCATGCTGGGTGTCTCCTACCGCACCTGCGCGACAGGTCTTGGTTGTTGAATTAGGGCGCGCTGGCCGGTCTCGATAAACAGCTGTGCGTTTTCGACCGGGGTACTCGGTAAAATGCCGTGGCCAAGGTTGAGGATGTGACCGTGGCCACGGAGAGCATTGATGGCGCCCAGAGTAGCTTCGCGGATTTTCTCTGGGGGGCCAAACAAGACGGCAGGATCCACATTTCCTTGCAACGCGATCTTCGGACCAAGCGTGTTTCGAATCTCCGCCAAATCCATGCGCCAATCGACACTGAGCACGTTCGCGCCAGAGCGCGCCACGGCAGCGAACAAATGTTGGGATGATTTCGTGTAATAAATGACAGGGACCGAGCCGCCGAGGCCCGCGATAATCTCCTGAACGGCGGGGAGAGCAAAGTCTTCGTAATCCTGCAAATTCAATTCGCCACACCAGGTATCAAACAATTGCACAGCGGATGCACCGGCAGCGATTTGGGCTTTGAGATAGGGAATCGTTGCCTGGGCGATACGATGGAGCAGGGCGCGGAAGACTTTCGGCTCATGGTAGAGAAGACCCTTCACCGTGGCAAATCCCTCTTTGGTCTTGCCTTCCACCATGTAAGTGGCGAGAGTCCAGGGAGCACCGGCGAAGCCCAAAACGGGAACTTCGGCACCGACGGATTTCACGATCCGCCGGATGGCTTCGGGCAGGAAGCCAGTCTCCATTTCTGGGTCAAATATCTTGAGCCGGTCGACATCCCGCTGGGAGCGCACTGGATTCGGCAAGTTTGGACCTCCCTCGCCGAGTTCTAACTGCAAGCCCATGGCTTCGGCGGGAATCAAAATGTCCGAGAAAACGATGACCGCGTCAACGCCAAGCCTGCGAAAGGGTTGGATGGAAACCTCAACCGCAAGTTGAGGTGTCTTGCAAACCTCAAGGAATGCATGCTTTGCACGGATTTCGCGGTATTCAGGAAGATAGCGGCCGGCCTGACGCATCATCCATACGGGAACCCGCGGGAGGACTTCGCCGCGGCAAGCGCGAAGGAACAAGTCTTTCCGGTTGATTGGTGCAGTTTGTCGAGTCATATTTCGCTTGATGGGTCAAGGATAGCAAATCCGGGCCGGTCTTGCTGATACGAGTACCAGAGGTCTCGGAGTATGCGAGTACCTGCGAGTGTGGGCTATACTCGAAATGTAGAGACTTTAGGTGAGAGCTGCGGTGCAGAGCCCTCAGGAGCCGTGTGTAAGCTTGAGTTGTGAGCTCAAGGATATAGCGTGAACCATCTCTTCCCAATCCTGACGGCGATTGCCTACTTCCTGAGTTTCGGACTGTACCTACGCTTCCTGGGTACGGGGAGCAAACCCACCGGAAGATTGGGTACGTTACTCCTGGGATTGGGCTTGATAGCACACTATTTTGCGCTTCTGGAGCGGTCCCGCGGATTGCACACGGTTCCTTACCATGATCTGTATGGCTCGATGTCGTTGTTCGGGTGGCTTCTCGCGCTAACTTATCTCGGCCTAGAACTCTATCACCGGCAGCGATCCGTTGGAGCCTTCGTCCTTCCCTTTATCCTGGTGTTTTTTCTGGCTGCGCATCTCGCTCCGGCGGACCGGCTGTCGCCTCCCGCAGCGCACGGAGTTACGTTCGCCTTTCACGTGACCCTGAGCATCCTTGCTTACGCCGCTTTTGCACTTTCCTTTGTTCTGAGCCTGATTTTTTTGGGTGAGGAGCGCCTGCTGCGAAGCCACAAACTCGGCAATATGGTCTGGCGGTTGCCGCCGCTCGAATTGCTGGAGCGCATGAGCCAGTCGAGTGTTCTGGTTGGATTGGTTTCGATTGCTATAGGAACAGCCCTGGGATTTGTCTGGGTCGACCGGCTTAGCAACCAATATTCGTTCTTCGACCCGAAATACGTGATCACGCTGCTGGTACTTGCGCTGTATGCGCTATATTTCCGTCTGGCCCGAACGACGAAGTGGCGCGGGGGCCGCGCATCAAAATTATGCATCTTCAATTTTGTGATTGTGGTGTTGAGTTTTACGGTCGTAAATCTGTATCTCTCGCATAGCCACCGGTATTTTTAGAAACGAGCGAACTACGGCATGGAAATTGTTCTCGTCGGATTGAATCACCGGACAGCGTCCGTTGAGGTGCGTGAGAGAGTGTCTTTCACCGCCGAGCAGACGCGGCGTGCAGCGGAGGAACTGCGCGCGCGGGGAATCCTCGAAGAGACGCTGGTGCTTTCCACTTGCAATCGCAGCGAAGTGTATGGCGTGCCGCCGGAATCTTCGCATGAATGCGCCCCCGGACTTTCCACTTTTCTGAGCGAGTTTCATTCCGTGCGGCCCGATATCCTGAGCATATCGCTCTATCACCACTACGACCAAGAAGCGGTGCGACATCTCTTTCGAGTTGCGGCGGGACTCGATTCCATGTTGCTGGGGGAAACGGAAATCCTAGGTCAGGTGCGAGAAGCGTATCGTTTCGCGCACGAGCAAGGCGCGACTGGGCCGGTTTTGAATCGTTTGTTCCAGGGCGCTCTGGAAGTCGGAAAGCGCGTACGTACGGAGACAGAGCTCGGCACGCGGCCGATGTCCGTGGCTTCCGCCGGCGTGAAACTGGCGGAGCGCATTTTTGGAAAACTGAGCGAACGCAGGGCGCTGGTCCTAGGCGCGGGAACGATTAGCGAGCAAGTGGTCGGGCAACTCCGGGATCGCGGGATCGCGCAGCTCCACTTGATGAACCGCTCGCGGGACCGCGCTGAGGAATTGGCCAAGCAGTTCGGCGGAAAGGCCGTCGGATGGGGCGAGTGGGATACGGCGTTGCAATCGCCGGACGTGGTGGTGTCGTCGGTCAGCGCGGAGGAGCCGGTTCTGAAGCGCGATATCGTAGAGCGAGCAATGGTAGCGCGCGGAAATCGGGCGTTGTTCCTGATGGACCTGGGGGTGCCGCGGAATATCGATCCCAGCGTTGGAAAGCTCTACAACGTCTACGTTTACAACACGGATGACTTGACCGAGATCGTCCAACAGAATCGCACGGCGCGCGAGAGTGAAATTCCCAAGGCGCAGGGAATTGTCGACGAGCATGTGACCAAGTTTCTCTCCTGGCAGGCGAGCGTGGAGCTGGTGGGGCTTGTGGAGGCGCTCCGGACGAAGCTGCGAGAGGAACGCGCGTCATTCATCCGAGCGCGCATGGAACCGATGAAGCATTTGACGGAGACGGATCGCGCGCACGTCGAAAAATTGATGGATGAGATGCTGGAGAAGCTGCTTCTGGAGCCGGCGGAACGCTTGCGGGGCGAAAAAGAACTGCGGCGGAAGATTCAAAACGTCGAGGCTTTGCGGGATTTGTTTCTTCTGAACCGGGAGAAGCCGTGAGAATCCTGCGGATCGGCACGCGTGGCAGCATGCTTGCCAAATGGCAGGCGGAATCCATCCGCAAACAACTGTTTGCTGCGACCGGCATGGAAGCAGAAATAGTCATCATCAAGACTAGCGGCGACAAGATGCAGCAAGCACCGCTGACGCAAATTGGCGGCAAGGGAATTTTTATAAAAGAATTGGAGGAGGCGCTGCTGGAGGAAACGATCGATCTTGCGGTGCACAGCGTGAAAGACGTGCCCACGGACATCCCTTCGCGGCTCATGTTTCCCGCGGTTTGCCGGCGCGACGACGTGCGCGATTGCCTGGTGGGCCCCACGCTGGCGAATCTTCGCCAGGGGGCACGAGTTGGGACCAGCAGTCTGCGGCGGCAAGCGCAGTTGAAACACCTCCGGCCGGACCTCGATTTGCGCGACTTGCGAGGAAATGTGGACACTCGATTGAGAAAAGTGGAGAGCGGGGAATATGACGCGGTGATGGTTGCGAAAGCGGGCCTCGATCGCCTTGGATTGAGCAAGCGGATTTCGGAAGTGCTCTCGCCGGAAGTGTGTATGCCGGCGGTCGGACAGGGCGCCATCGCCGTGGAGTGCCGGTTGAAGGACACAGAAGCGGGAGACCTCTTGGCTCCTTTGGACGATGCGGAGACGCGGACGGCGATCATTGCGGAGCGGGCACTCCTTGGGGCATTGCACGGTGGATGCCAGGTCCCTCTGGGCGCGTGGGCGCGTGTGGAGCGCGGGGAACTCTTGTTAGACGCGTGCGTCTGTTCCGTGGACGGTGTTCAATACGTGAAACAGCGTCTCATGGCTCCGCCGGATCAGGCGGCTCAACTTGGAGAGCACATGGCGAGGGTACTCATCGAGGCGGGCGCGCAGAGCATCCTGGAAGAAGTGAGCCGGCAGCGTGGCTGAGGATTTTACAAACGCCTTGGCCGGCAAGCAAATTATCATCACGCGCGCCGCGGCGCAGAGTGAGGCGCTGGCGCGGGAACTCTCTGCACGCGGAGCGATTCCGGTGGTACTTCCTCTAGTGTCCTTCGCAGATCCGGAAGACTTCGCGCCGCTCGATGCGGCGATTATGGGAATCCAGCGATTTGATTGGCTGATTCTCACCAGCGCACAGGCGGTTCGCTCGCTGGTGAAGCGCAGTGAGGAGATGAAGCGCGATTTGATTCCGCCGGGGAGCAGACTGCGAATTGGCTGTGTCGGTCCTGTGTCGGCCGATGCTGCCCGGAAGGCGGGACTGCCCGTCGAGTATGTAGCGGAGACACACACCGGTGCGGGTTTGGCAAAAGAGCTGGGCGATCGTCTGCGAGGAGCAAAGGTATTTCTGCCTCGGAGCGATCGCGCAAATCCCGATTTGCCTGTAGCGTTGAAGAACTGCGGCGCTCAGGTCAGGGAGGTGATCGCTTATCGCACGTTGAAGCCCGCCGCATTCGATGAAACCAATCTAAGAACGATCGCCGAACGGGCGGCGGATGCAATGTTGTTCTTCAGTCCGTCGGCAGTCCAGCATTTTGTTGATTTGGTTGGCGTCGAGCAATTACACGCTCTACAAGATAAACTGGCGATTGTGGCGGTCGGGCCTGTGACAGGCAAAGCCTTACGCGAGGCGGGCGTCCGGCGGATCGTGGTGGCGGGAGACACCACGGCAATAGCCGTCCTCGGAGCGCTGGAAGAACATTTTGTGGATACCGTGAAACAACCGCAGGCAGGAGCAAGAAAATTATGAGTTTTCCCACCCATCGTCCGCGGCGTTTGAGGAGGAGCGAAGCGCTGCGCGGCCTCGTTCGAGAGACACGGCTTACCACTTCGGGTCTCATCTATCCGATGTTTGTGTGCCCTGGTGTGATGGTCCGGCAGGAAGTCAGCTCCATGCCCGGCGTCTTTCAGCAGTCCGCCGACCAAATCGTGGAAGAGTGCCGCGAAGTGGAGTCGCTGGGCATTCCCGGCGTCATTCTCTTCGGTTTGCCCGAATCCAAGGACCCGCGCGGTGCCAGTTCCGTCAGCGCGCAGGGTGTGGTGCAGCGCGCTATTGAGGCGATTCGCAAAGCGAAGCTGAAGCTGCTCGTCATTACGGACGTGTGCCTGTGCGAATACACGGATCACGGCCACTGTGGCGTCATCGAGAACGGCGAAGTGGCCAATGATGCCACGCTGACGATTCTTGCCCAACAGGCGCTGTCGCACGCGCGCGCAGGCGCGGACATCGTTGCTCCGTCGGACATGATGGACGGGCGCGTTGGGGCCATTCGCGAAACGCTCGATGAACACAAGTTCGAAAACATTGCCATTCTTTCTTACGCCGCGAAATACTGTTCTGGGTTCTATGGACCGTTCCGGGAAGCGGCGCAGTCTGCGCCCCAGTTTGGCGACCGCCGCAGTTATCAGATGGATCCGGCCAATGTGCGGGAAGCGTTGAAGGAAGTGGAACTCGATCTCGACGAAGGCGCGGACATGGTGATGGTCAAACCCGCGCTGCCATACCTAGACGTTATTCGACGAGTGCGCGATGCGTTTGATGTCCCTGTCGGCGCTTACAACGTCAGCGGGGAGTACGCCATGGTCAAAGCCGCGGTGCAGAATGGTTGGCTGGATGAGCAGCGAGTTGTGCTGGAGGTTCTGACAGGTATCCAGCGTGCCGGAGCTGAAATCATTCTTACCTACCACGCCAAGGATGTCGCCCGCTGGCTGAAGGCGTGCTAATTTAATCTAGAAAATATGAGCACAGCGCAACCCCAATTGAAGCGCCAGCGTAAGCGTTCGCGCGAGATTTTCGAACGCGCCGAGAAGGTGCTGGTAGGAGGCGTGAACAGCCCCGTGCGGGCATTTCGGTCCGTCGGCGGAGAGCCGCTGATTATCGAGCGCGGGAGCGGGCAACATCTTTACGACGCTGACGGTAACGAACTGCTCGACTATGTATGCTCCTGGGGCGCAATGATCCTGGGACATGCGAATCCCGCCATCAGCGAGGCGATTGCCGACCAGGCGCGTCGCGGGACAAGTTTTGGAGTGACGACCGAGCTGGAGTTGGAGCTCGCCACGATGATTACTCGAACGATTCCATTTATTGAAAAGATTCGGTTTGTCTCGAGCGGCACAGAAGCAACGATGAGCGCTGTGCGGCTGGCGCGCGGAGTGACGAATCGTGACTTCATCGTAAAATTCGAGGGCTGCTATCACGGACACGCGGATAGTTTCCTGTCGCAGGCAGGGTCCGGACTCGCTACGCTGGGAATCGCCGAATGTCCTGGGGTGCCACCGGCGTTGGCCGCGTTGACGTTGAATGTGCCTTATAACGACCTCTCCGCCGTTGAGCGCGTATTTCTTCAGCACAAGGATAAAATCGCGGCGATCATCGTCGAACCCGTAGCCGCAAACATGGGAGTTGTTCTCCCGGAGGCCGGATTCTTGAAGGGATTGCAAGAAATCAGCAGAAAGAATGGTGCGCTGCTGGTCGTCGACGAAGTGATCACCGGATTTCGTCTTTGCAATGGTTCCGTGCAAGAACAATTCGGCGTCGAAGCGGATCTCACGACGCTGGGAAAAATCATCGGCGGCGGAGTCCCCGTGGCGGCCTACGGCGGGCGCGCCGAATTGATGGACCAGGTGGCGCCGCTTGGGCCGGTGTATCAGGCGGGCACTCTTGCAGGGAACCCTCTGGCGATGTGCGCCGGCATTGCTGCGCTCAAGCAGCTCACCAAGCCCGGGTTGTACGAAGAGATGACACGGCAAACCGGGCGATTGGTCTGCGGTCTGAAAGCGGAGCTGGCCGACGCGGGAATTCCCGTCCAGATCAATGCCATTGGCTCGCTCTCTACGGTGTTCTTCACGGCGGAACCGGTGAGAAATTACGCGGATGCCAAGCGCTCCCACACGAAGCGCTATGCAAGGTTTTTCCGCGAGATGCTCGATCGGGGCATATTGTTGGCGCCATCACAGTTTGAGGCAGCCTTTGTCTCTGCGGCACATACTTCGTCAGATATTGAGCGAACGCTTGCGGCCGCTCACGAATCGATCCAGGCGATGCCGTCCGATTCTGCTGCTTGACCACCAATAGGAGAAAAGTGCAATGAGCGAAGGCGTCGAACTTCCCGAGATCCACCACGAGCACACGGACGATCCTTTGGTTCTGCCTGTGTCGCTCACGGTCTCGATCATGGCCGTACTGCTTGCTACCGTATCGTTGCTGAGCCATCGCGCACATACAGAATCGTTGCGTTTCGAAACTCGAGCGGCAAGCCGGTGGACGCAATACCAGGCGAAAAGCATTCGCCTGCACGAAACGAAGGGATTTTCAGATGTGCTCAGCATCGTGGCGCCGCTGAACAAGGAACCGGGCGATAAACTGAAAGAGAAGTACGCAAAGGAAGTGGAGCACTACGAAGGCGACAAAGAGGATGTCGCCAACGAGGCCAAGAAACTGGAAGACGAGAGAGATCTGGCCGGCAACCGGGCGGATCGATTTGATGCAGGAGCGGAGCTTCTGGCGATCGGCCTCGTCATTTGTTCGATTACGCTTCTGACCAAGCGAAAAGGATTCTGGTTCGGCGGCATGCTCATCGGTGCGTTAGGAGTGGCTGTGGGAGCAACAGGTTACTTGCTTCATTGATTCAAGCGCGTGCCGGAGGCTGCGAACCTCTCAACTGGGAGATTTCCTGCGAAAGTCGCTCTAGCCTCCCCAGCAATTCCTGGTGGCGTACATCTTCTCCGGAGGGTTTCTTTCCAAGAAATGTAAGGGTGCCGCCGGGCTCCAGAACGCACTGTTCGACTTCGGAGAGCGATTCGAAGCCTTGCTTCCGGGCCGCGGCTTCCAGTTGTGTCATGGTGATGAGCTCCTTCTTCAAGTGCTGTGTGCGCACCTTCCCACCGTCGATTAGAACGTCAGCTCTGCCCTCGACCAACTGATCGAGCTTCCTATGATCGTAGAGAAAGCGAACCACGAGATAATTGGTGACGAGCAGGGAAGTGGCGGCAACGATTCCGCCAAGGACGCTATTGTCTTCGCCAATGATAGCGTTCTGGACGGTATTGGAAAGTGTCAGCAAGACAACCAGATCAAAGGGATTGAGCTGCACGAGTTCGCGCTTACCGGAGAGCCTTAGACTGACCACCAGGAAGGCATAAACGATGATCGGCCGAAGAATCTTTTCCGCCAGGGGAAGTCCCATGACGAACATATCTTTCCAGGTTTCGTGCATGACAGGATGACCTCCTAGAGTTGCCCGCAGAGATCATGACAAGGCGGGGCTTGTTCGTTGCTGTAGAACGGGGGCAGCGTAACACGCACGGAATCACAGTCAAAGCGGCCTGTTCTGAGAGGCTGTCCTGTACTTTGGTACAGTCATTTTTTCGCGACGCATTAGCATTGGATTGCATACACGACCCTTCGGCTTTTGTTATGATTAACAGGACTGAGAATTTTCTGGCCTGAGAAGTCGTCGCACTAAGTTAGAAAAGAACCCAAACGGAGGACGCAGGACTCACCCTCGCCCGCGGTGCACGTTTGCGCAGGCTGGTGTCGCGAGTAGTCGCCAAATGCCGCAACGTGCCACATTCCCTTTCAGCAGCGCAGGTAGCCAAGAGCAACTCTTCACTCTGCTGGATTCCACCAGGGAACTCATAGCTATTCTCACGCCACAAGGGATCGTCCTCTCTGCAAATGCCAGTTTTTCTCGCGTACTCGGCCACCCGACCGAGTACCTCGTCGGAAAATCCATTGTGAGCCTCATCCATGCAAATGATGCTGGGGGAGTTCGTGAATGTCTTCGCGATCTCTCCGCTACCGGAGGAGGGACGTTTGGTCGCCGCTGCCGTATGCAATGCAAAGATGGAGGCTGGCGCTGGTTCGATGGGTCTGCACACGATTATACCGAGGTGCCCGGAATCGAAGGCATTGTGGTTAGCTTTCAAGACGTTACTGAACTTCACCGCATGGAGGCGGAACGTCAGGTGATCTCCGAGATCGTGCACGCGCTCAACCAAACTGCCAACCTGGACGAACTGTTGAGCGGCATCCATCAGGCGCTAAAAAAGGTTCTTTATGCTGAGAATTGCTTTGTGGCCCTCCATGATCAGGAGGCGGACGCCTTTACCTTTCCATTTTTTGCCGACCAAGTTGACGTGGCGCCAGCGCCGCAAAAGGTAGGTCGCAGCTGTACCGCATTTGTCTTCCGCACGGGATCACCGATGTTGATTCCGCAGAGCGAATTCGACCGGCTTGCTGCACTAGGTGAAGTCGAGCTCGTCGGAACGCCGTCCCCTTCTTGGCTCGGCGTTCCTCTCAAGACCCCCACGGCAACCATCGGTGTGCTTGTCGTCCAGCATTACGAGAACGAAAACGCATACGACAGCCGCGACGTGGAGTTTCTGAGCTCCGTCGGTGGTCACATTGCTCTGGCCATCGAACGGCGCCGCTCGGAAGACGCGCTTCGCAAGAACGAAGAGATGTTCCGGCTGCTTTTCAGCTACAACCCTCTCCCCACCTGGGTCATTGACAAGGAAACGCGGCGGTTCCTAGAAGTGAACGACGCGGCTGTACTTCAATATGGATATTCGCTGAATGAATTCAAGGGCATGACAGTCCTCGACCTGCGCCCCGAGGAAGAACGGGCAAAATATCAGGAGCTGCTGAAGCAAATTCCAAACGACAGGCTCTATCATGGCAATTGGGAGCATCGCAAGAAAGACGGCAAAATCATCCAGGTCGAAATTATTTCTCACGAATTGGAATACGAGGGAAGGCCAGTCCGACTCGTAGTAGCCCAGGATCTCAGCGAGCGGCATCTTCTCGAACAGCAGCTCCGCCAGTCCCAAAAAATGGAGGCAGTGGGACGTCTCGCTGGCGGCGTCGCCCATGATTTTAACAATCTCCTGATGGTCATCAAGGGACACACAGAACTTCTCTTCAAAGCCCTCCCGTCTTCCGAACAGTATTCAAGAAGGATAGAACAGATCGACCGCGCCGCGGATCGCGCCTCCGGTCTAACACGCCAGCTTCTGGCTTTTAGCCGCTTGCAGGTATTGCAGCCCCGCGTCATGAACCTGAATGAAGTCGTAGAAGAAATGGGAAAGCTGCTGCCCCGATTGATCGGCGAGGACATTGAGCTGGTTATCCGCGGCTCCGAGGATTTGGGCGCTATACGTGCGGACGCAAGTCAGATGGAACAAGTGATCATGAATTTGGCCGTCAACGCGCGTGACGCCATGCCGGGCGGAGGCCGCCTGCTGATTGAAACCTCGAACGCCGAACTGGACAGCGCTTACAACGCGGTGCATCCCATCGTCCGGCAAGGCCGCTACGTGTTCCTGGCGGTCTCGGACACCGGAACCGGAATGAATGCGGAAACACAGGCGCACATTTTTGAGCCTTTCTTCACGACCAAGCCGCAAGGCAAGGGCACTGGTCTGGGCTTAGCCACTGTTTACGGCATCGTCAAGCAGAGCGGTGGATTTATCTGGGTCTACAGTGAGGTCGGAAGAGGGACGTCTTTCAAGATTTATCTGCCGCGAGTCGATCAGCCAGTGGAACACCTTGGCGCCGTGCGAGCCGTGTCGGAGGCGCCGCGAGGAACAGGGACGATCCTGCTCGCGGAAGACGAGCAGGACGTGCGCGAAGTCGCGCGCGAGTTTCTGGAATCCGGCGGGTATACGGTGATCGAAGCGCGCGACGGCGCGGAGGCATTGAAAAAGGTGGAGAGCCATGAAGGCGCTATCGACTTGCTCATCACGGACATGGTCATGCCTGGAATGACCGGCCAGGAGCTGACGGCGCGACTGCAGCGGAGCCGCCCGGAAATCTGCGTTCTTTACATGTCAGGTTACAGCGAACGGGCTGCCGCAGATGCGGCGCGGGGAGATTCCTCCATGCGTTTGCTTGCGAAACCGTTCAGCCGCTGGGCGCTCCTTCGCGCCATCCACGAAATCCTGAAACAATCCTGAAGTTAACGGCATTCCATCCACAGGACTGGACCCGGCCGATTTCTAGTGAATCTTCGGATGCCTCTTGTGCCAGTCCGTGTGCGATTGAAAAGTCCGCCCCGCTTGTATAACCGCAAAATCATCACCCGCTCTACTCACAAATTGCAGCCCAACCGGAAGATTTTTTTCGGTGAATCCGCAAGGAACGGACATCGTCGGAAGCCCGCAGATATTGCCTATGCCGCCCAGGGGGTCGGGAAAAGTCAAATCGGTCTCGAGATTCATGGTTAAGGGTGTCGCTGGAACAGGCTGCGATGCGGTCGCGATGACGTCAAACGAATCAAACAAGGAATCTATTTTTTTCTGAACGATTTCTCTCACCTTCAGTGCCTGCAGATAATCTGCGGCTGAGTACTGCTCGTTCACATAGCCCGCGATTTGCCCCAGCGGATCGGTCAATTCGCTCACTCTTCCAGAGCGAATCAGGGAGCGGAACGAAGCGGCGGACTCCACGGCAACGATGATATTTCCCGCTTCCTCCCAGGGACCAGCCGGCAAAGCTACATCTTTCACACTCGAAAAATATTTCTTGAGGATTCTGCTGGCGGCTTCGATGGGTTTCGCAACGCCTGGGGTAAGCGATTTCCACGCGTTGGTGAGCCAGCCGATTTTGAGTGGACGTGAATGCAATTCCATGGACGGTGAAAAAGTGAAGGCGCCCTTATCAATGGGCACGGTTCCACGATCCTTCGGGTCATGACCCGCGATAGCGGCAAAGATGCGCGCGCAGTCCTCCGCACTCCGGGCCATCGGGCCAATCTTGTCCATCGAAGGCGCGAGTGCCATCGCACCATAACGGCTGACGCGGCCGTAGGTCGGTCGCAGACCGCTCACTCCGCAGAAGGCGGACGGGCAGATGATGGAGCCCCATGTTTCCGTACCGATCGCAAACGCAGCTAGACCCGCGGCAACGATGGCACCAGAGCCGGAAGAGGAGCCGCAAGTCCAGCAGCTGGGATCCCAGGGATTCTTGGTTTCGCCCTGCAAGGATGCGGAGGCAAAGCGGTAGCCCATCCCGCCCGCAAGTTCGATCATAGATGCTTTGCCAATCATCACAGCGCCAACGCGGTTCAGATGATCGATCACTGTCGCGTTGTAATCGAATACCTGGTTCGCATAAGGCTTCGCGCCCCACGTGGTCGGAAGCCCCTTCACCGCCAGTAGATCTTTCGCGGCATAAGGGATCCCGTGGAGCGGGCCACGGTAATGGCCGCGCTGGATTTCTTTTTCTGCTGCCTTGGCGCGATCGAGGGCAATCTCCGGCGTCAAACGGGCATAGGCGTTAAAACGCGGTCCGAGTCTTTGGCTGCGGTCGAGATATGCCTGCGTCAACTCGACCGGAGAAAGCTTCTTTGATTCGATGCGTTTCGCGAGCTCGCTTACAGAAAGATAGAAAATCTCTTCGCCAGCCATTCCGGATGCTCCTCAGGAATTCTTCGGCGCAGCTGCCGGCTTTGCTTTCCCCGGCACGAACGAGGGCTTCTTTTCCCGTTCGATCAATGGTTTCAAATACAGCCCCGGCCCATCCCCGTTATCGGTTGCAAACGCACGCAGCCGATCAAGCGAAGACTGCGCTTCGGTGGCCAGGCGCCGAACATCGGTTTTCTGAGCGTCAGAAAGCCGGCCGCCGTATTGCGCGAAAATCGTTTGAATCCGTGATTCAACCTCGGCCAGTCCCTCCGGAGAGAGTTTTGGCGTGTTCGAAGGCTGCTGCGGGGGCAACGGTGCAGCAAGAGATTCCGAGGTAATAAAGTTTGACGGTGCCAGTGACGCAGCCGCGGAAACAAACGCGGCACGCCGAGCAAATTCACGCCGAGAGATAGCTGAGTCGTTCCTGTTGCCCATCGAGTATCCCCCTGATTGCAAGAAGAAGCGCAAAAACGGTGATGGTAGAGCGCAAATTGAGGCTACTGAAACCCTGTTCGGGCGTCAACTGTTAGCCGCATAGGCTGTATAGAATAAAGCAAACAACAAGCTGTCTTTCGAGTGGCTAGCCCACTTCCGTGAGTGTGCGAATCTGCGTTTCGAGAGCTTGATTGTATTGCCGCTCGATCTGAAGTTCCGTTTGCAATTTCTTAACGAGCAGATCCAAATGGGCGATCTCGACCCGAAGCCTCTGGACGTCGGCTGCCGTTGGGGCAGGCCGAACCGGGGCGGCAGTTGAATGCTGGGGATCCTGGCTTGTCTGCAGAGGTTGACGCGGGGTAAACGCCTCGGCAAGCGCTCGTGGCCACGCAGATTCCGATGCAGCAGGGGCTGGCGGTGGAGGCGCAACCGGAACGGGAGGCGGCGAAAAAAGATTGCTCAAAGCGTTCGAAGACGCAGGGCGGTCAGCCACCGGCGCAGGTACTGCCCCCTTTGGCTCAAGGAGGCTCTTCACACGCCCTATCAATTCCTGCGGCTGAAAAGGCTTGCGGATCAGTTCGTCGGCTTTCACGGAAACCGCTTTGTCGGCGACGCTCTTATTGACTACGCCGGACATCAGCACGACCGGAGTTTCACTGTACTCCGGATTCTGCTTGATCTGGCTGCAGACCGAGTAGCCGTCCTGATCCGGCATAATCACGTCTGTGATCACTACGTCGGGGCGGTTTTGTTCGAACTGTGCCAACGCTGAGGTGGCGTCGGCGCAGGTAATCACATTGATGTTTTCACGCCGGAAAGCGATCTTAATGACTTCGCGCATGGTAGCGCTGTCATCGATGAAGTAGACGGTAGGTGTCCGCTTGGCCGGAACTTCGCCCAGCGGCGGGATGGTCATCGCTTCGCTCATAGCGCTTCCTTGTCCGCCATGTCACGCGTTCCTTCGTCAAATTCGCGCATGGCATCCAGCATGAGATCCGTGGCCGAACGCAGCACGGTGCGCTGTGTCGACGTGGTCCCGTAGGTAAATTTGTAGACGCCTTCGTTGGAGTTTCCGAGGCTTTTCAAAATGTAAATCACGGCTTCATCACCAAACAAATTGCCGCACTCGGCGTGCGTGATCGCTCCCGCGTCGTAAAACAGCACCCCATCCGTCTCGCCGGCGTTAATGTGCAACGCGCCCGTCTGGTGCGCGTGCCCCAGCATCTGCATGACGCCGGTGAGATCGTGGTGCGTCAGATTTCCGCTGAGACTGGTATCGGACTGGTCGAGCATCTGCGTGGGCTGAAACCCTTCCGTTCTGCTGACCAGGATCTGCTTCACGTGGGCAGCAATGACCGCGGGTTGCTGGGTGCGGTCAATGTAATCGTCACAGCCGGCTTGAAATGCATCCATCAAGGCGCGCTGGCTTCCGTCGCCAAGCGCGATAATCGCCAGATTGGTGTTTTTGGAGTCCGCATGAATGATTCTTGCCATTTCCAGCGCACCCATTTCCCGCATGTTTGTCGCGCAGAGAATGGCCGATGGAGCGTCGTATTCGAGTGTGGTGAGGGCAAAAGCTGCCTGCGTGCTGGACACAACCTCAAAGCCTTCGCGCTTCAGCGCATCTCCCAGGCGCTTGGCAAAATAGACATTGCTGTCGATCAAGAGGAGTTTGGCGGAACGCCCGGAGGGCATCACGATAGCGCCTCCACTTTTTCGGCCAGGGCAACTTCACTGAGTGGTTGTCCCGAGCCCGGCGTGAGCGTATCGAGATTTAGGACTTCGATCGCGTCCCCGTCATGCGACAGCCAGCCAGCCACGTGCGGCGCGTCGGATTCCGATGCCGCTATCATCTCCGCATTGATTAGCTCGCATTCGCCCGTAACTGGCACTGCCACCCATTCTCTCTGCGTCCCGTAATTGCGCAGGACGATCAGGTAAAAACGGCGCGACGTCAGGCGTTTCCCGAGCAACATTTCAGAAACGTCGCAGACCGGAACAATCCGGCCGCGCCGCAGGATTACCCCTTCCAGTCTCGGCGTTCGGTGAGGAAAACGAAAAACTCGGCTTGGGGCGACGAGTTCGGCAATCTGTTTGGCCGAAACGGCAAACCGCCGTTCGCCCAGCCGCAGCAGGACGAAGGATTGCAGTTCGAGTTCGGCAGGCACTGTCATTGCGCGGAGTTAGTCTCCTCGAGAGCTGCTGCCGCGGCGTTGTCTGTCTGTAGAAGCGCCGCGTCGAGCAACGCAAGTTCTTCAGGGGACAAGAACCCTTCTGGATGGACCACTGGCACAACTGTTTGATCAAGTGCCGTCAGTCCGCGGTACCACTGCCGCTCTTCGTGACAAAAGGAGAGCGGAAGCGCCTGCAGCCGCGTCATGCTGGTCATCTTCTCGATGCCGTCGATCAACAGGGCTGTGCGGGTCTTGCGCAGCACAAAGAGCAACGCTCCCTCCACGGCGTGCAGTCCAAAATGCATGGCGCCATTGACGATGAAAAGGGATCGATCACCACGCCGCACAACGTGCCGTACTTTTCGAAGGCCCGGCGCACTGATTTCAATCGCCGCGCCGGACATGCTGTCCGCGCTGCGCACTTCCTGTACGGAGGCCGAAGAGACGGCAAACAGTTGTCCACTAACGCGGAAGAGAATGATTTGCTCCGTCTTTGCCGGGCTCGGCTTCACAGGGGCCGCCAGGCGCATCAGCGAACTCCCGCGGGTGCGGTACGGCAAATTCCGAGGACACGCTTTTCGATGGCGGCGTAGACATCGTCGATCCCGAGCACTTGATCAACGGCGCCGGCTTTGATGGCCTCAGCGGGCATGCCAAAGATAACGCAGGTCGCTTCGTCCTGTGCGAGCACCAGGCCGCCCGCGGCCTTGATGGCCTTCGCTCCATTGGCGCCGTCGTTCCCCATCCCTGTAAGCACGCCGGCAATACTCAGCGGGCCCGCGAATGCCGCAACGGATTCCATGGTGACATCAATATTCGGCAAGTAACCGCCGATCCGGCCGGTCGTGCCGTCAAGCTGAATTCGGCCTGTCGCCGTAACGCGAAGATGCTGGCCGCCGGGACAGATGTAGAGCGTACCCGGCTGTAGCGATTCATTGGCTTCCGCCTCTTTCACACGGATTCCCGTAAACTCCGCGAGTTGCGCGGCGTACTGCGTCGTGAATGCTGCCGGCATGTGCTGCACAAGAATCACGGCGGCAGGGAAGTCCGCTGTAAAACCAGGAGCGATTCGCATGACGGTAGCTGGCCCGCCGGTGGACGCCGCCAGCACGACTACTGGAAAACGTTGATCAAGACCGGAAGTAGCCGCAGGACGGGAACTCACTGGCGCAGGAGGCGGGTTCTTGGAGCCGTTTGAATTCTGAATTGTGTAGGCGAGACGTGAAGCAGTACGCACCACGCGGACTTTGGCGGCCATGCGCACCTTGCGCAGGAGTTCTTCTTTCACGCTTTGCATATCGAGATCAATGGCGCTTGATGGCTTGGCCACAAATTCGATGGCGCCGAGTTCCAGCGCTCGAAGAGTGCTTGAGGCGCCTTCGCGCGATTCAGAGCTGACGATGACGATCGGCCGCGGATTCGTGGTCATGATTTCCGCAGTGGCTTGGAGTCCGTCCACATGCGGCATATTAATGTCCATGGTGATGACATCGGGCTTTAGCGATTCCGCCATCGCCACGGCCTCGCGGCCGTCCTTCGCGTTGCCCACAACCTGGAGTAATTCGTCAGCGTTGAAAATCCCTTCCAGGACTTTCCGCATGAAAGTCGAATCATCCACGACGAGTACGCGGAATTTTTTGGTGGGGGTAGTCGCCATTGTATGTTTACGCGACCGGAGCAACCGGGCGTGGCGCCTCCGTTCCAATGAGTTGTTCGACAGCAGCAATGAGTTGATCTTCCTGCACGGGCTTCGTCAGGAACGCCGTGGCGCCTTCCTTCATCGCTCGATCGCGATGCTTTGCCCCCGCTCGCGACGTAACCACCATCACGGGAATGCGGCGTGTCGAGGGGCTCTGGCGCAGTTGCACCATCAATTCGTAACCGGTCATGCGTGGCATCTCGAGGTCGGTAATGACCAGGTGGCAGCCGTGCTGCGTCACCAGTTCGGCGGCCTCAAGTCCATCCGCCGCCAGTTTCACGCGGTATCCGTTCTTCTCCAGCATGCGCCCGACGAATTTGCGCACGCTGATGGAGTCGTCTGCCACCACGACGACGCGCTCTTGCTCGACGCGGTCGATGGCCTCGGAAGGAATGCTTCCGCGCGCAACCGCCGTCGAACCCGGCGCAAAGATTCGCGCGGCGCTGGCGCTGGCCTGAATAGGCCGGCGCTCGCCTGGCTCTGTCGCGACCATGCGGTTCAAGTCGATCAGCAGAATGAGGCTTCCGTCTGGCGCGATCGTCGTGCCTGGAAAGAGTTTTACCCGGCGCAGGTATTCGCCCAGATTCTTAATGACGATTTCGTCTTTGCCGAGAACTTCTTCCACGACGAGGCCAATCTTCCGGTTTCCGGCGTTTGCCACTACCATGCGGAAATAGCCGTTGATGGGTTCCAGTGGGGGCAAGCCAAGGTAGTTATCCAAACGCACGACCTCTGTAACCACGTCGCGCACCTTGGTAAGCAGTTTTCCGCCGACGTCTTCGATTTCATCGGCGCGCAGGCGGCGGATTTCTTCGACCACGGCTAAGGGCAGAGCGAAATTGGTCGTGCCGCAGCGCACAAACAGGGCCGGTGAGATGATTAGGGTGAGAGGCACCTTGAGCGTAAACTTCGTGCCCTTGCCGCTCGTGCTCTGTATATCGATTTCGCCGTTGAGCGCGTTCAGATTTGCGCGCACCACGTCAAGCCCGACTCCGCGCCCAGCCAGTTCTGTTTTCACGGGCGCCGTTGAGAACCCGGGATGGAAGAGCATCTCCCGAAGATCGCGTTCCGTAAGCCGGTCGGCCGTCTCCTCCGAAACAAGTCCGCGTTCGATCGCGCTTTGCTTCACGCGCTCGTAATTGATTCCACTGCCGTCATCTTCAACTTCAATATAAATGTGGTTGCCCCGGTGGTAGGCGCGCAGCATGATATTCCCGGAGGCCGATTTGCCGGCAGCGGTGCGGTCAGCGCTTTGCTCGATGCCATGCGCGACCGAGTTTCGCACCAGGTGCACGAGCGGGTCCGAAATCTGCTGAATGATATTGTTGTCGAGCTCGGTTTCACTCCCAGAAAGATCCATCTCGACGCGCTTGCCGGTAGAATTCGCCGCGTCGCGAACAGCTCGCGAAAGTCGCGAGTATAGCGTCCCGATGGGAACCATTCGCGCAGCCGTGATCTCGTCTTGCAGGTGATGCGCCAGCTTAGTGAATTCGTCGATATCGCCTTCGACGCGCCCGATGAAGCCTTGCAGCTGAGAAAGCACCTCATTCACGTCTGCCGAAATTTCCGCCATCGACCGCGACAGAATATTGAAATCGTCGTAACGGTCCATTTCCAGTTCGCTGAATTCGGACCAGAACGACGTGTCACCCGCGGCTGCGCTTGTAAGCATCTGTGGCGTCGGTTCGGGACTCCAGGGCGCTTGCGCGTTGCGGTTGTTGCTGATGCGGTTAAATTCGTACTTTTCCTGAAATTCCCCTACTTTTCCCTGCAGCCGCTCTTTCGAAAAGCTCAGTGTTTCGACGAGTTTTTCGAGTTCCGCCACGCGTCCAACCATCCGCGTGCGGTTGATGACCAGTTCGCCGACCGTATTCATCATGCGGTCGAGTCGGGCCAGCGCAATTCGAACAGATTTAGCCGTCGAAGTGCCGCCGGCAGATGGTTTCGCAGCTTTCTTCGCGGGCGCGGCGCTTTGTGTTGCAGCGTCAGTTTCCTTCGTACGCGAAGCTTCTGCCGCAGTGATTGCCGTGCTTGCGGCCTCGGCGTCATCTGGTTCGAGCGGCGCAAACTCCGCGACGCGCCCAAGCAGGGAATCGACGCCTGTCCGCATCTCCACTTCGTCGGTCCATTGGTGGTGGAGCGTCTTCTTCAGGACATCCACGGACTCAAGACACAAGTCCACCACGGCAGGCGACGGTTCAATCTCCCCGTCACGCAAACGCCCAATCAAGTCCTCAACACGGTGGGCAATGGCCCCGAGTCGCTTCAGGCCAACTTGTGCCGCAGAACCCTTTACGGTGTGAATCGCGCGAAACAGTTTGTTGATCTCTTCCGGGTTGTTGTTGCCTTCCAGTGAAATCAGACAATCGCTGACAACCTGAAGATGCTCTTCCGCTTCTGGCTGGAAAAACTCAAGAATCTCGTCGGGCACCTCGTCATCCATCGGCAGCGCGTCGAAGTAGGAGCCCGTCGCCGCGGCGACAATCGGCTCCTGAACCTCTTCTGCAGCGAACCGGTCCCGCAGCTCCGGCTGAGAAAGGTTTAGCGGCGGCGGTTCCGTCGGGAACGCGAAGCGATAGCGCTCTTTGAAAACGGCGATATCATCGACATTTTCTTTACCCGTGTCGCTGATTTCCAGGAGGTCCGTCTCCAGCAGCGAAATTCCATCTGATAAAAACTCCGTCAACGGCCCGTGCAAATCGCTGCCGAGTGTCGCGTTCAGTGCATATTGAAAGACGTGCGCAAGTTTTCCCGCAATTTCAGAGAATCGCGGAAATCCATAGCTCGCCGAAGTGCCGCTAAGCGTGTGTGCCGAAATGTAAAGCCGCTCCAGATCCTCGTGTCGCGGAGCGACGTCCTGAAGGACGCTGACGTATTCCCGCAAATATTGTAGGTTCTCCGAGGCTTCCTGGAGGAACACTTCGACGGCTTCGCGGTCCAGCGTGCTCAAGCTCGCCCCTCCGTCACGAGTTCCGGTTTCTGTAATTCATCCGCGGTCGGTTTCCGATAGAGAATGCAATCGTTCAGCACAATCGCCTGAAACTTAACCGGCATCTTGGAAATCGATTCCGAGTGCCCGAGGAACAAATAGCCGCCCGGCTCCAGCGTGTCGTAGAACCGTTGCACCAGCGAACGCCGGCGTTCTTCCGAAAAGTAAATCATCACGTTCATGCAAAAAATCATGTCCATGCGGCCGACGTACACCGCGGAAGCAAGGTTCATCTGGGCAAGCGAGACCATCTTTCGCAGCCGCGGCTTCACCTGATGGCCGCCGTTAACTTCGGCAAAGTGGTTTGCCAGCTGTCTCTCGCTGACGCTGGCGATGCTCCGGCCCTTGTAAATCCCAAGCTCGGCTTGCTTCAGAGCGTGCCGTCCGACATCGGTCGCAAGGATTTCCACGTTCCAAGCATCGGCGAACGAGAGCGAGTCCGCGATCGTGATTGCGATGGAGTAAGGCTCTTCGCCCGTCGAGCAGCCAGCGCTCCAGATCCTCAGTGTTCGTGGATTCTTCCAGAATTTCTTCGTATGCAGTTCGGGCAGCACGCGCTTCTCGAATGCTTCATACACGCCCGGATACCGGAAGAAGCTTGTCTCCTGCGTCAGCAGCCGCTCGAGCAACCCCTCATATTCGACGTTGGACTTGCGCATGACGCGCAGCAATTCCGTGCCGCGCTCCATTCCTTTTGCGCGCAGGTGTTCACGCACACGCGTGGAGAAGAAGCGCTCTCGCGATTCATCGAAGCAAATTCCCGTCCGCTCTTCGATCAACATGCGAATCTCGCTCAGCTCGTGCTCGCTTAGCCCCGACTCATGTCCCTGGCGTTCGCTCATCGTGCTCCGTTTTCTGGGCCTCGCTCTTGCTCTCGCCTGCCACCCAAGAAGAGCGTCGCTGCTTAACGAAGAGCGCCTGCCGGGACGGGCCGCTCGGAAACTTCATTTGCCGCCGCCGCCTTGGATGACGCACGGAATTGCGCCAGCGCTTCGTTCAATTGATCCGACAATTTGACGAGCTGGCTCACCGTTGCTACGGTTCCGCGTGTACCTTGCGACGTCTGCCGCGTAATGCTCGAAATGATTTGCATGGCGTGCGCGACACCTTCTGTTCCGCGCACCTGCTGTTTCGAAGCCAGCGAAATTTCCTGTACCAGTTCCGCCGACTGTCGCACCACGTTGGAAATAGCGTCCAGCGCGCGGCCTGCCTGATCCGCAAGCGTTGCGCCGCTTTCCACTTCCTTCGTGCCTTCTTCCATCACGACCACTGCTTCGTTTGTCTCCGCCTGAATCGCCTTGATGAGTGCCGCGATGTCCTTCGTTGCGCTACGGCTGTGTTCAGCCAGCTTGCGAACTTCATCGGCGACCACCGCAAATCCGCGGCCCGCCTCTCCCGCGCGTGCCGCCTCGATGGCTGCGTTCAGTGCTAGCAAGTTCGTCTGTTCCGTGATGTCGTTGATGACGTTGATGATTTCCGAAATCTCCAAGGAGCGGTCACCCAGCGATTTGATCTTCTTGGCGGTCGCCTGCACCGATGCGCGAATGCGCTGCATGCCCTCAAGCGTGTCGCGCACCGCGCGGTTCCCCTGTTCTGCGGCATCCAGCGCGCGGCGTGCCGCTTCGGCGCTCGCTTCGGCGTTGTTCGAAACCTGTTTCATGGAAACCGTGAGCTCTTCCACGGCGCTCGACGTATTCGTAATTTCCTGGTCTTGTTGAGTAGCGCCCGCCTGCATTTCATCGGCGGCCACCAGAATGTTGTTGGAGCACGCGGTCACTTCCATGGCCGCTTTGCGCACGCGCTCGAGAACCTTGGTGAAGTTGTCGAGCATGTAGTTGATCGAATCGGTGACGTTTCCTAGTGCGTCGTTGGTCACTTTGCCGCGCTGCGACAAGTCACCGCGCGCGACCTGATTGATGACGCTCAGCAACTCCGTGATGCTGCGCTGCAGCGCATCGTTCGCGTCCTGGTTGCTCGTGGCCTTGGATACTTTGGCCACCGCGCGGTTTAGGTTTTCCGCAATGTAGCCCAGCTCGTCATTGGATTGCACCTCCGCGCGCGCTCGCGGATCGCCTGCCGCCAGCCGCTCGGAGAATTCCGCCAGCGCTTGCACCGGCCCCAGCATTGCCCCGAACCGCCATGCCAGGATGATCGCCGTCGCCAGCGCCAGTACGATGGCCACGAGCACCGTTCCCCCGGCTGGCGAGCCGAAGTCGAACAACGATGCTTCACCGGCCTTTTTCCCGGCGCTGAAGGCCAGGCCGAGAACGACGAAGCCGACCACTCCGTTCAGCAGGACCAGCGTCCAGATTGTGGAACTCAGTCGCGATTTCATGCCACCCTCCAAATCTCTTCCGCGGAGCCCGCGCCATCGTTCGGCGTCGTCTCCACAAATCTCAAATGCTGGGTCCCGGAAAAACCTCGAGCAGCCGGCGTAAATCAATTACCAGCGCCAGTCGGTCGTCGTGTCGCAACATTCCAATGCAATGCGGCACATTTTCCGGTGCTTGCTCCAGCAAATCCTGTGTATTCACCGAATAGGTTCCGATGACTTCGTCGGAGGCAATCCCGATGCGAATGTCCTCGTGATGGCTCTCGCTGCGCAGGGAAGCCACCACTACGTGCTTGGGCAGCAATCCCGGTCGGCGGCCTTCCGTAATCGCGATGTCGATCAGCGGCACGATGGCGCCGCGCAAATTGAGAATTCCGACGAGATAGGGCGGGCCAAGCGGAAGTCTGGTCAGCAAAGGCCAATCCAGCACTTCCTCGACGTCCAAAACCGGAAGGCAAAACCGCTCGCGTCCGCTGCGAAACACGCAATACTGCGACTCCGGCGGCCGCTCTTCGACCGGCCCGAGGGCTTCAAGCAGATCGCCGGTATCGGCGTCCGCGGGGAGAGGCTCAAGATGGAAATCTTCGCTCATCGCC
>WNEZ01002006.1_pt1 | contig 58442 bp, 42 predicted proteins | sample 5400521 | NCBI WGS metagenome assembly WNEZ01 (sample SAMN13153339, study PRJNA577476) | soil metagenome | isolation source: 120 cm saprolite under Douglas fir tree site 2 hole 1 replicate 1 | place: USA:California | collected 2015-04-18
TGCAGATGTTGGGGTGATTGAGCGCGGAAGCGGCCTCAGCTTCGCGGCGGAAACGCTCCAGGGCCTGATGATCTTTCGCCATTCCCTCGGGCAGGAATTTAAGCGCTACGAAACGGTGCAGCCGCGTGTCCTCGGCCTTATAGACGACACCCATGCCACCGCCACCGAGCTTCTCGACGACGCGGTAGTGCGAGATGGTCGTGCCGATCACTGGAGCTGAATCCTACGTCCGTGAAACGGGCAAGTCAACGAAAGCTGTGGAGTTGGCCGAATGAAGCATCGTTGGCGAAACATCGCAATTACACTCATCGACCCGTGGATGGTGTAAACGCCTGATTTCGTCAAGTGACACACTATAATTTTGCAATATGCATGAGGTCATAGTGACACCAAGCTCGCCGCCACCAGTTCTCGATTGCGCCCGTGTCCTCCAGTATGCCGTCCTCGACAATGCAGTCCAGTTCTCAGGGCGGTCGCTGCTGTTCGTGGGCGGCAAAGAATTGGCTGCGGTGCCCTGCTTAGCAATCTGCGAGGAAAGAAAATCGGGCGGCGTTCTGTTGTTTCACTGCACAAACGATTGGGAAGTGTTGGGCTGCTCTGCGCATGGGTCAGTTGCTGATGCGCAGGTACGCGCCGAGCATATCTACAGGGGTGTCTCTTCACGATGGGTCGATCCGAATGTCTCAGTGGAAACTGCTGAAGCATATCTGGATGAGCTATTCAACGGGCAGCGATGCCGGATGTGCGGCAAGCGCCCCGACGAAGTGGACTCGATGATTCCAGACGGCTCGGGTTGGATATGCGGCCACTGTCGCAGATAACTGTCGCAAAATCGCCATCACACCAACTAGGCCCCCAAACCCACCCCTTCCGGGGGTCAATGAGTGTAATCGCCGCTATCGCCAGTTACAGCCAGTTCTGCTGAAATCGTGGCTGAGGAAAACCGTTTGCACGGAAAGTGATAGCCTTTGGAGCCGGTCATCGGCGCGTCGCTTTCGGGCTTTCAACGAGGTAGACCACAATGGAACATCACAATCACTCCCCTGAGTCACCGCGGCCGAATCGCCGCCAATTTCTATTGACCAGCGGCAGTACGGTGGCTGCCGGTGTGATCGCACACAGCGGCCGGGTGATAAACCAGTTCACTTCACCGCAACCATACAAGAAGGAGAGCAAGATGAAAGACACCAAACCCAGCATCGTGTTCTGCCACGGCATCTGGGCCGACGGCTCATGCTTCAGTAAGGTGATCCCGGCGCTCCAGGCCGAAGGGCACCAGTGTATTGCCGCCCAATACAGCCTCAACTCAACCGCTGACGACGTAGTCACCGTGAAACGCACGCTCTCGCGAGTCAGCAGTCCAGCCATTCTCGTCGGCCACTCTTATGGCGGAAGCGTCATCACCGGGGCCGGAACCGACGATCGTGTTGTCGGGCTGGTCTACCTCGCCGCATTTGCGCCGGACGCCGATGAGACGTCCGACACGCAACCGTCCAAGTTCCCGAAGACAGACGTCCTCTCGCACATCGAAGTCGCGGATGGACGTATCTGGCTGCTTCAGGAAGGCATCGAATCCTTCGCAGGCGACTTGTCCGAGCAGGAAAAGAAGCTTGTTTGGGCGACCCAATGCGTGCCGGCTCCAGACCTGTTCGCGGCGAAAGCGGGAGGAACGGCATGGAGGTCGAAGCCAAGCTGGTACATCGTCGCCAAGAACGACCGCACCATTCAACCTGACTGTGAGCGCTTTCTCGCCAAACGCATGGGCGCCACGACGACGGAAGTCGCGAGTAGCCACGTGGTGATGCTGTCGCAGCCGCAATTCGTGATCGATGTGATCCGAAAAGCGGCAAAAGCTGCCCAGGGAGTGATGGCAGCAGCCTAAAGCCGCCAAGCCTGCTTCATTCTTCGGCGGGGCCGTCGCTCAGTCGGCGGCCCCTGTTCTCGTTGTTGATAAATCGCGATTTCACTCATTGACCGGGTCGCTGGTGCAATCACCTGCCGCCGAATACGAGAAAGTCGCAACCATTGATCTGGCCAAGAGGCGGTTGTCTGCCGCTCAAGAGTGGCGGTCGTTGGGCGTTTTCTGCGGTCGTTGGGCGTTTTCTAAGGGCCCGTTGCCGGGCTATCACCCTCGAGCTATTCGGCAGGCTAGCAGCCCTTCCTAGGCGCCAGCCGTGAGTTTGTGGCTCTTGGTCTGCGCGATGCCGTACTGGCGGATTTTGTAGAGCAGGGCCTTGTAGCTGATCTGCAGCAGCGCTGCGGCCTGCTTGCGGTTCCAGTTGGTCTGGTCGAGCGCTTGCCGGATGGCTTCCGCTTCGGCTTCGTCCTTGGCGCTGCGCGCCACCGACTTTAATCCACCGCTACTGGCTTCGGCGGGACTGTGGGCTCCGTTCGCGCGCGTACCGTGACCGTCGTCGCGGGGCTGCAGTTCCTGCACCGCCAGTTTCTCGTCTCCCAGTACCAGGTATCGCTTGATGAAGTTGTTCAGTTCGCGCAGGTTGCCGGGCCAGGAGTAATCCTGGCAGGCCTGCAGCAGGTTCGGAGAGAGTGGCAGCGGCGGCCTGGCATATTGCTCCGACATGCGAGACATGAAATGCTTCAGCAGAATCGGAATTTCTTCCTTCCGCTCCCGCAAGGGAGGCAATTGCAGGGTGAAAGCGTTCAAGCGGTAGTAAAGATCTTCGCGCAGACGCTTGCTGGCCAGCGCTTCCGGAATATTGATATTGGTCGCGGCCAGAATGCGGACATCCACTTTGACCACTGAGCGGCTGCCTAACCGTGAAAACTGCTGGTCCTGCAACACGTGCAGCAACTTGGCCTGCAACAGCGGAGGCATCTCGCCGATTTCGTCGAGCAGGATTGTGCCTTTGTTGCACAGCTCGAACTTGCCCGGCTTGGCATGGTTCGCGCCGGTGAACGCGCCGGCTTCGTAGCCGAACAATTCGCTTTCCAGCAAGTCTCCCGGAACCGCTGCGCAATTTACCTTGAGAAAAGTGCGATGGGCGCGCGGAGACAGCTTGTGGATCAGGCGCGCCACGACTTCCTTGCCGGTGCCGCTTTCGCCCAGCATCAGCACAGGAATATCGACATTCGCTACCAGCGCGGCCTGCGAGCGAATCTTGCGCATGGCGGGACTGGCCGCCACGAAGAACACATCGTCGTAAAGCTCTTCCACCTCGCCGGGTAGATTCTGCTGGTTCTTTCCCAGACACTGGTCGATGACCTTGTCCAGTTCAGCCTTCTGGAAAGGTTTGGTCAGGTAGTCATGCGCGCCCAGGCGGATGGCCTGCACCACTTTGCGGGTATCACTCACGCAGGAAAGCATGACCACCTTCACGCCCGGCAGAATCTGGCGCATCTGCTCCAGGGTCTGCAGACCGTCGATGCCCGGCATGAGCAGGTCCATGAGCACGAGGTCTGGCCGCAGTCCTTTTTGCACGCGCTCGAGCGCGGCTTCTCCGGTCGCAGCGGTTTCGACCGTGTAGTCATCCACCTCCAGCAGCGTGCGAATGTAGCGCAGCATTCCTGGTTCGTCGTCAACCAACAAAATATTGACCGCTTCGGTCATTTGCTTTTCCCTTTACTGGGGGCACTGGAAACTGGTTTCAGCGGGACAATGAAGGAGAACTTGGCGCCCGCTCCGAGTTCACTTTCCACCCAGATCTTGCCGCCCATGGCACTGACCAGGCGGCGCGCGATGGCGAGCCCCAAACCCATGCCTTCGGTCTGCGCCTCGTTCTGTGGCAGCCGGAAAAAGTCGTCGAACACTTCGATGTGGTACTCAGCCGGAATTCCCGGGCCGGTGTCGGAAACGCTCACCTTCACCGAGTTGGGCAAAGGATCATTCTGCCGCCGCCGTTCGCTCGGCATGGAGGAGTTCGTGGGACCGCGGCGCTCCCACATGTAAGGCTCGGCGTGCAGCCAGACCGTGCCTCCCGCAGGTGTGAACTTGGAGGCATTTTCCAGCAGATTCGAAATCACGCGCTGCAGCTTGGCGGAGTCGAATGCGAACTCCGGCAATTTCTCGTTGGCCAGGAAGTACAGCGCGAGACCTCTTTCCTGAAAGCGGTGGGACCACAGACGGCAGACCTCTGACAGGCAAGGGTTTACATTGCCGGTCTCGTACCGCATCTTCATCTCGCCGGTTTCGAGCACGGTGTAGCTGAGAAAATCCTGGATAAATTGCTGCAAACGCTGCCCGCTGGAGTGCATGTCGCCCAGAATTTCCCGCTGCCGCTCGTTGAGCGGGCCCAGCTTTTCATTCTGCAGCAGTTCGATGTAGCCGTTCAGAATTGCCAGTGGCGTCTTGAGGTCGTGGGCGGCCGACCCAAGCGCATTGGTGGTCCGCATTGAGCGCTCCCGCAGCTGGTTGTACTCCTGCAACAGGGCGTCGTAACTGAGGCGCTGGGCTGGGATCAGGTCTGCGCCGGGTGCGACGGGCTCGGCTTCCCGAGAGATACACGCATTTTCTGGCACCACTCCCATAGTTTGAAACTCACAGGTTTGGCTTTGCATTGGGGAGGGAGAAACAGCCGGGCGCAATGAATCCAGTGCCAATAATCGTATGACACCGGGTTTCCACTGTCAACGGAAAATGCAAGCAAGTGGTAACTGAAGGACAAAACGTTGCAGGTTCTAAGAGCCACAAAGTTCGGGGCTAAGGGCATTTTGATGGGCGAACGTAAGGAGAAAATTGCAGGTGCCAGATATGGCTGGAATGCCGGACTTACAGGCAAATCACCTGAACTCTAGCCAGTTTCGTATGCCAAATGGCAAACCCGGCCTGGCTAGTTTGGCCCCCAAGGTGCGGGAGAACCGTTTATCTCGGTCTAAGAAGGGGTCGGTTTGAAGCGTTTGAAACCTGAAGCAGAGCGCCGCAAATGGCCGCGCCTCCCCATTGCTATACCCGTCTTCGTTCGCAGCCGGGACGAAAAAGGAAAAGAGCTTCTGGAATTCGCCACTGCACTGAACATCTCTGCCGGCGGAGCTCTGGTAGCCGTTCGCCGCTCTTTGCCGCTCTCCGCGCAGGTTTTGCTGGAAATCCCCAGCGCGCCACTGGCTGCCGCGAGCTCGTTGCCCAAGGCCGCCCGCAACCTGCGCGCTCGAACTCTATGGATCACCCATACCGATGGCTACCACCTGATGGGCCTCAAATTCTCCCATCCCCTGGTGGGACCGCCCGCTGCTCGCCCTTCCCGCCAAAGGAAAGTTGCTTCTGTTTTGTGAAAAGTTTTTCCCACCCGTCCGATTGTCCTCAAGCCGGATCGTTGTGTTTTAGCGAACCGCAGTGATTCCTCAAGAAAATCATACAACTGTATAAATCTAAATAAGTTAACTTGGATTCAGGGCTCGAATCCAGGGCTGGCTGGAGTTTGGCTCTTGGGGTGCACAACAAGGCTCGTACGCAAGGGCAATGGGCCACTAAAATACTCATGACGACTACACCGTCCGTTACTTCGCTGGCTACTTCTCTGGGAGAGTTTCCGCCCGAGGCGATTACATTTGGCCGCTCTGAGGTCATGCAATCGCTGCGCGATCGCATGGACAAAGTAGCGAGCGCCAACGTTCCCGTCCTGATTCAGGGCGAGAGCGGCACCGGCAAAGACATCATCGCTCGCATGATTCACGGCCTTTCGCCCTGGCGGAATGGACCGTTCGTCAAGGTCAACTGTCCAGCGATTCCGGGGACGCTGCTCGAAAGCGAGCTCTTCGGATACGAAAAGGGAGCCTTCACCGGGGCCTACGGATCGAAACCGGGGCGCGTGGAACTGGCTCATCGCGGCACGCTTTTCCTCGACGAGATATCCGAGCTCGACCTCGGCCTGCAATCCAAGCTGCTGCAGTTGCTCCAGGACGGGCAGTTCTGCCGTATCGGCGCGCAGGAGGACAAGAAAGTCGAAGTACGCGTGGTCTGCGCCACCAACCGGGTGCTGGAAGTGGAAATCGAAAGCGGCACGTTCCGTCAGGATTTGTTCTACCGCATCAACGTGGTGAATCTGCAGATGCCACCCTTGCGCGAGCGTCGCGCTGACATTCCCGACCTGGTCGCTTATTTTCTGGAGTACTACAACCGCAAATACAACTGCCGCGCCCGCGCTCTTTCGGGAGAATTGATGACCGCGCTGCAGAAGTATCACTGGCCAGGCAACATCCGCGAACTGGAAAACCTGATCAAGCGCTACGTGATTCTGGGCAACGAGGAAGTCATCAGCAGCGACCTGGTGGCGCACCAGCAGGAATACGTCATACCGGAAATTAATTTCGATGGCCCGATCGCGCTCAAGACCATCACGCGCCAGGCCACACGGGAACTGGAACGCAAGGTGATCCTGAAAGTGTTGCAGGCCCATCATTGGAATCGCAAGCAGGCGGCGCGCGCCTTGAGCATCAGCTATCGCGCCCTGCTGTACAAGATTCGCGATGCGGGTCTGCCTCCCAATCGCTCCTCCCGGCGTCCCCAGCCGGTTCCGGCCCAGGATGTGGCCGCCGACTAAATACCCCATGCTCCACAAGCACAAGACGATGGAGTGGCCAAGCGGCACGAAGGAGCATCCGCTCCAGGTTGTCCAGCAAAGCGAGGCTCAGGATGGCACTTCGCCTTCCGTAGCCGCACTCTTGCCCGAACCGCTCTCGCCACCCGCGCAAGACCTGGATAAAAGGATCGTCGCCCTACTCGCCCTATACAAAAATACAGAGTTGAGGGTATTGGATGACGCTCACACAATTCTTAGCATTTGTGCAGGATTGTGGGCCATGTTCATCTCACGGCGATGGCGCAAAAAGAATAGCTTGTATTTGTGGGTGATAGCCTGGGGCATCATTCTCGGTTTAGTGGTTGAACTGTCGCTGCAAATCGCCGCCCTGCTGCCGAACTGAAATTCTTTCGCTGGCCATCACACTCGCCAGCGGTCCGGGCGCCACTGTCCCACAGCCTTCTTGATGTCGGCCCTGGACAGTTTTTCTGACAAGGTTCTCGCGGCCAGCGCGGGCAACTCCGCGTCCGAAGCAAAGCGCAGCCCAATCAACTGTGATTCCGAAAATTCGCCAATGCGATCGCGCAGAGGCTCGTCCAGGAGAAGTACAAGCCGCTGCCGTTCCTCAAGCCGCACGACGCGGTCCTGCACCTTGAGAGCGTAGAGACGCATCTTGACCACGGCCGTCGCGGCCGCCAGCATGAATACCACCAGCCATGCCGAGCGCAGTCCCGGATGTCTCACCAGATCCACAATGACGATGACCAGGCTAATGGCAAATACCGGAACAATGAAGAAGTGAAATGGTGGGTCGAGCCGGGCATGATTGGAAAAATTCTGAGGAACTGTTTCGGCCATAGCAAGCAGAGCTCCTGAGGCTAGAGGTTGGTATTGCCGGCATCCCTTCGACTTTCGCTCAGGGCAGGCCTGCCGGCTGTCCCGAGGGCGTCCCGCCCTCGGCGGTGCGGGCGGGACGCCCCACGACAGCCGGCGAGACGCCGGCGCTACTTTGCCGACGTCTGACGTCCGAGGTCCGACGCCCACCCTTACTGTTTTTTCTTCTTCCCGAACAGCCCGCCCAGGGCATCAATGGGGGAGTTTGTATTTCCAGAGGGATTTTTTTGTCCCGTTAACCCTTGCAGGGCTCCGCCCAGGCCGCCCTGCAACTGACTGCCGACCATGCCTTTCACATCGGGCATGAATTTTGGATCGGAGGTGGTCCCCTGAATGAAAAAGGGAATGCTGCCGCCCTTGCCGCCGATGCCCGCGAGTTGGGTCAGCCCGGTTACAGCCCCGCCCGAAAGGTTCGCATTCATCTTGTAGTCGAGCGCGCCTCCGGGACTGATAGTTCCGTTTCCCGTGACCGTGCCGAGTGCGGGAATGGTCAGGTTGATGTTCTGCGTACGCACGCCCTCAGGCGCGACCCGTGCATCGGTGCTCAGATTTTGGATGGAGGTGTCCGACCCCGACGGCGTGCCCGAGAGGGCGGAGATGGCCGACATCTTGGAGGCGAGATTGAAGCCGGCAAGTTTGGTCTGGGCCAGGCGAATCGGGCCCGTGATCACCAACTTGTCCACCGGGCCGACGATGCCTACGTTGACCGAGAGCGTTCCGCCCTGTAGCGAGGATCCCTTGGGCAGGATGACGCCGAGCGCCGGCAGCATCGCCTGAAGATCGTCAACCGGCATGCCGTCGGCGTTGAGCTTCATGTTCAGCACCGTCGATTCTCCCTGTGACTGGTAAGTGCCGGTGAGCTTGGCCAGGGCCTTGCCCAGCGTGACATCGCCCTGGGTCAGGGTGCCGGATTGCTTCTGCAGGTCGTAGTCGGTGGCATATTTCACTTCCACCGGGCGTCCTGCCGGCGAACCTTTCACCGCCAGCTTGAGCTTCTCGGCCTTCAGGGTGCCGCTGGTCTTTGCCATCTTGCCGTCGGAGTTGAGCGTGCCATCGAAATCGGCGATACCAGCGATTCCAGTGGATGCATCAACAAATCCCGAAGCCGTCAGGTCCAGACCCTTGATATTGACTTGCGCTTCCAGCGGAGTCGCCGCGACGTCGCTGGAGTTGATCGGGCCCGCCTTGCCCTCAAGTTTCGCGCTGCCGCCTGCGGGAAGATTCGCGGTGACGGTAAAGGGGAACTGGGAAGTCAGGGAAAAATCGCGCACGCTGATGTTCACGTTGTCATACACGTGAGGCTTGATCGACGAGTTGGCCCGGTTCACCAACAGGCGGCCATCGGTCACGTCCAGCTTGCTGACCGAAAGATTCGCGGTCGAGCTCGAGCCTGTGTTGGCGGGCTTCTTCTCAGCCTCCGACTTGCTGCCCAGGCTGGAGAAGTTCCATTTTCCCGAGGCGTCGCGCAGCAGATCGATCTCCGGCTTGTCGAGCGTGATATCGGTCACGTGCAGCGTCTTGGAAAAAATCAGCGGCATCACTTCCACGCCGACCTTCAGCGCTTTGGCGCGGATGAAGGGTTCTTTACTGAAGCCAGGATCGTCGGAGATCGACAGATCCTCCGCCGAAACGCTTCCCGACAAGATGGAAAGGCTGAGGTTGCCGACTTTGACCTCGCGGCCCAGGGCCGTAGAGAGCTCTGACTCCAGTTTGGGCCGGAAGCTGTTTACGTTCACCAGGAAGGGCAGCGCGATGACGACGAGCAGAATAACGACGACCACGATCCCGACAATTTTCAGTATGCGTTTCATAACGGAACTCCTTCGTGAGGCTTTAATTCCTGAGAGGGCCTGCAACCTTGCGGAGTAAGCCGATGACGGCCAACAGTTTACCAAAAGGATGGGGCTACTGGGGTTCTTGCGTCAGCTCGGGATTCGGCGCCGGACCACCATAAAGTTCTTTCTGCCGCTGATCGCGTTGTTGGTTCATCACCCGGGTGGTGGCGTCCATTTCGGCGCGTGCTTCCTGGGTGCGCCCCAGCCGCTGCAGGAGCTGTCCGCGCAGGTAGTGGACGCTGGAATTCGCGGGATCGATTTTGGCCGCGGCATCGATTTCAGCCAGCGCCTCGGCGTATTTACTTTCCGCCTGGTAGACGCGTGCCAGTTGGTAATGAGCGCTACCCAGACCGGGCTCGATCCGTATTGCATGCCGCAGATTATTTTCCGCTTCCTGATTATTTCCCTGGAGCGAGTTCACCAGCCCCAGCTGATCGTAGTTGTAGGCAACGTCCGCCTCGAGGGCTATATCTTTGAGAAATTCTTCTTTGGCGCGCTCCAGATTCTGCTTTTTGAAATAGGCCACTCCGAGATTGAAGTGAACGAAGGGAAGTTTGGGATTGGCCTTGACGGCCAGATCGAGCTCCCTGATCGCGTCGTCATATTCTTCACGATTGATGTGCGCTTTGCCCAACAGCAGATGCAACTCGGGCGAGTCCTGGCCAGTCTCAATGAGTCGCCCCAGCGCGCGCTGCTCGAGCTCCGGACGTGCCGACTTGCCCGCGGCAATTCCCAACACGTAGAGATAGTTCAACTGATTCGACGCCTGCGCCCACAGCGGTTCGAGCGTGCGAGCAGCGTCAGCGTAACGCTCGGTGAAGAAGTAGCAAAGCCCCAGAAGGTATTGTGCCTGGTACGAATCCGGCGCATCGCGCGCCACAGATTCGAAGGGAGCGATGGCGGAGCGAAAGTCGTTTTGCCGATAGTAAACCAGGCCCACGTTGAGACGAATGCCGGGCACTTGTGGCATCAGGTGTTCAGCTTTGCGCAACATCGCCAAGGCCTGCGGCCATTGTTTGCGCCGCATGGCAATGACCCCGAGGTTGGCATAGGCGCTGGCGGCTTGCGGGTCCAGAGCCAGCACGCTGCGAAAGCAGCGCTCGGCCAGGTGGAGATTGTTTTTCTTCAGCGCGGCCTCGCCCTCCTCAAACAATTGCTGAGGACTCGCGGTTGCCGCCGAGGGCCGCGCCGGATGCGTGCTTTGCGCTGTCGCGCGGTAGAGGGACGCCACCACGACTATGATCAGGAGCCTTGACAGTGATTTCACTCTGCTGTAGTGTCCGCCAACGACGGGGTGGAATTCAAGCTACGTAAAGCTTTGCGTACTTTGCGGCATTCTTAGGGTACTCTGCGATTGAAAGCTTTTAACCGCGAAGTCCGCAAAGACAACGCCAAGGGTCGCGAAGAAAATCTTTCTATGGTCAAGACTTCGGTGATCACTATTCGAGACGTGGCCAAGGAGGCAGGTTTTTCCTCGACTACAGTTTCTATCGTCCTGAACAACGCCCCTCTGGCGCGCTACATTCCCGCAGCCACCAAGAAGCGGATCGAAAAGGCGGCCAAGAAGCTGGGTTACCGCCCCAACCTGTTTGCCCGCTCGCTGCGCAGCAAACGCAGTCACACGGTCGGCGTGATGGTTTTCGACATGACCGATCCGTACTGCACCCTGATCCTGCGGGGCATCGAAAACTCTCTCTACCAGTCTTCCTACCTGCCTATTCTGACCGATGTGCACAACGAGCGCAGCCGCTTTGAGCGCTACCTGGAAATGCTGCTGGACCGCCGGGTGGAAGCCTTGATCGTTCTGGCCAACTGGTTGTTCGTGGATATCGACGTTCTCGCGGACCTGGAGAAGAGCAGCATTCCGACGGTGATGATAGGACGCGAACTGCAAACCGATACGGTCAGTTCGGTGATCGTGGACAACGAACTCGGGGCCTACGCTGCGGTGGAACACTTGCACCAGATGGGACATCGCAAGATCGCCTTCATCCGCGGGCCTAAGACTCTGGCCGACAGCGCTCCACGCTGGCGCGGGGTGCGCTCGTTTGCGAAGACCAGCGGGTTGGAGCTCGAAGCTCGCCTGATCCTCGATCTGCCGGAGTCGCGCGATCCGATTTCAAGTTTTGAAGCGGGCTACAAATTAACGGAGGAATTGATCAAGAGTAAGCGCCCATTCACGGCGTTGATGGCCTTTGACGACATGACGGCATTTGGTGCGATACGTGCAATGGCGAAGGCGGGTCTGCGAGTGCCCGAGCACTGCTCTGTGGTCGGCTTCGACGACGTTGCCGCCTGCAGCCTCTACACTCCTCCGCTCACCACGGTCCGCCAACCCATGGAAGCTATGGGAGCGATGGCGGCGAATCTGGTGGTGGAGGGCATCAACGCGGTGCTGGAGAAGCGGGAAGTGTCGGCGGTGCACCGCAAAATGGCTCCCGAGCTGGCGGTGCGGGAATCCACGCGCAATCTGCCCTAAACCTGTGACTGTCGGTGGAAAAACCTCACCGAACCCCTATTAATCAAAAAGCTGATGGTCATCATTTTCCGGCTTTTCTTCTTGACACTCACAGTTGAATTAACGCAATATTCACGCTATTGATACGTTTTAATAAACCAATTCCTTTTGAAACATCAAAATGGGTCCCAGGGCGCGCACGACGAAAACAGTAGAAACTTAAGGGGGTCGTCATGAAATCCCGCGTGTTGTGGTTAGGTTTAATTCTTTGTTTCTCGATTGCGGTCTTCGGGCAGGACTCGGCTTCGATCACGGGTACGGTGACCGACCAGAGCGGAGCGGCAATCGCCAATGCCCAGGTCACAGTCAGCAGCCTGGATCGAGGAATCAACCGTCCCACGACCACCAACGCCAGCGGCGACTACCTGGTGGCCGGTTTGCCCTCCGGGCCGGTCAATGTGACCGTGGTCGCGGCGGGCTTCAAAAAATATGAAGCCAAGGGTGTGGTGCTGGCGGTGGGACAAAAAGCTCGCGCGGACGTGGCCCTGCAGGTAGGAGCGGCCAACACCACCGTCGAGGTCGAAGGCACCGACGTGGCTCAGGTCGAGACCCAGTCGTCGGAACTCGCCGGTACCGTTAACGGAAAACAAATTACACAGTTGGAGCTGAATGGGCGGAACTTTACCCAGCTCATCACCCTGGTTCCCGGCGTCAGCAACCAGACCGGCCAGGATGAGGGAACGGTTGGAATTAACGGCAGCGTAGCCTTTAGCGTCAATGGCGGCCGCACCGAGTACAACAACTGGGAGCTGGACGGCGGCGACAACATGGACAACGGCAGCAACGGCACGCTGAACGTCTATCCCAGTCTGGAAGCTATCTCTGAAGTCAAAGTCCTAACCTCAAACTATGGCGCGCAGTATGGCCGCAACGGCTCGGGTACGGTGGAAGTTGAAACCAAGTCCGGGACCAACCGTTTCCACGGCAACGCCTATGAGTTCGTCCGCAACGATGCGTTCAACGCCTTCAATTACTTTGACGATCCCACCGCGCCGAAACCTGGCTACAAGAAGAATGACTTCGGCTACACCATCGGAGGACCGATCTGGAAAGACAAGACGTTCTTCTTCTGGTCGCAGGAATGGCGCAGGGATCGAGTGCCTGGGCAGGTATTCAGTCAATTCGTTCCGTCGGACGCCGAGCGCGCCGGCAATTTCAGCGATCTGTGTCCTAATAGCGGAGACTTCTCCGATTGCCCCGCGGTACCGGGGTTTCTGGATGCGACCGGACACACTCCGGACCTGACCATCGTGCCGGCGTTTCAGGCGAACGCCACCGTGGCGCAGGCTCTGCTGGGCATGATCCCTGCGGCCAACGCCGGCTCGCCCGGGGCTGAGCTGTTCAACGATTCACCGGTGCAGCCCACGAATTGGCGCGAAGAATTGATCCGGATCGATCACAATATCACCGACAAACAACGCATCACCGTCCGCTACATTCATGATTCCTGGAAGACCGTGACCGCTACTCCATTGTGGACGAACCAGGGAAGTTTTCCGACCATTCAGACGGATTTCAGCGGGCCGGGTGTCAGTCTGGTGGTCCGCCTGAACTCCACCTTTTCGCCCACCCTGCTGAACGAATTCGTGGCCAGCTACACCACCGATCACATCGTCCTGAACAACGTGGGTAACTGGCAGCGTCCCTCTACCTTCCCCATGGGAGACTTGTTCCCGGGGAACGGAGACGGCATTTTGCCGGGAATCAACCTTTCGGGCGGCAACGCGTATGGCGGAGGTTTCGGAGAAGATGCGGGCTACATTCCCAACGGTCCCTACAATTCAAATCCGACATACACGTATCGCGACAACGTCAGCAAGATTATCGGCAAGCACAATTTGCAATTTGGCGCTTACTTCGTGGCGGCGCAAAAGAACGAATTAGGTGGGGAACTGGCGGCAGGCTCGGTCCCGGGCTACCTAACCTTTGACTCGTCCAACGGCCTTTCGACCGGGAATCCCTTCGCTGACCTGTTACTGGGCGACATCACCAGCTACGGACAGCAAAATACGCGCCTCAAGTATTACAACCGCTACAAGATTTTTGAGCCTTATTTCCAGGACGACTGGCGGATCACCAGCCACCTGACCCTGAACCTGGGGTTGCGCGTCAGTCTGTTCGGCACCTATCGGGAAAAACAACAACAGGCCTTCAACTTTGATCCCGCGGCTTATGTTCAGGGTGACACCACCGTAGACCCGGATACCGGCGTCGTTTCGGGCAATCTCTTTAATGGAATCGTTCAGTGCGGAGTGGGCAGCGTGCCCGCCGGTTGTATGAAGGGGCATCTTTTCAATCCGGCCCCTCGTATCGGATTTTCCTGGGACCCCAAAGGCAACGGGAAGATGGCGATCCGTGGCGGATACGGCATTTTCTTCGAGCACGGCAATGGCAACGAGTCGAGTACGGAATCGCTGGAGAACTCGCCGCCTCTGGCGTTTGCGTCGGTGCAAAACAACATTCAGGACTACGCTGCGATCGGCGGAGGCAGCGGCTCGGCCGCGCCGGCGTTCCCGATCAGCGTTACCGCGATTCCCACCAAGGCGATCTGGCCCTACGTGCAGCAGTGGCACTTTGACGTGCAGCGCGAGGTGCTGCCGAATACGGTGGCAACGGTTTCCTACGTGGGAAGCAAGGGCACGAAACTGGCCCGTTTGACTGATCTGAATCAGCTATCTCCGGTTCCACTCAGCCAGAACCCTTACAAGCCGGGTGAGCCCATCAATGGCGGGGTGGATGCCAACGGCAATCCCATCCATGACGACTGCGGCACCATGACCACGCCCAGCGGCGTCCCCGTGACTGGCCAAGCGGCGATCAATCTCTCCGTGGCTTGCGGCGGCCTCGCCGATCCGCTCCGACATTTTCTGGGATATTCCGATATCGCCAGCCTGCAGGACGCAGCCTCCTCCACCTACCATGCCCTGCAAGCAACCATACGGCGCAGCGTCGGCGGCCTGCAAGTCAGCGGCGCCTACACTTACAGCCACGCGATTGATGACGCGTCGGATCGCTTTGACGCCAGCTTCGTCAATTCGGAAGATCCGGCCGCCAATCGCGCCAGTTCCAATTTCGACGAGAGGCACATCTTTTCCGGCAGCTACATTTGGGATCTGCCCTTCTTCAAGGCGCCCGGATTGACCAACAAGGTTCTGGGCGGGTGGGAATTTTCCGGCATCGTGAGCATGCAAAACGGAACCCCATTCAGCGTAATCAGCAGTGGTTCCAGCGGCAGCTTTACGGACAATGCCGGCGTGGGCAACGGACTTGCCACTTCCGGATCGCGGCCTGACATCATCGGAAATCCCCGGGCAGGAATCGTTCAGCCTCCGCTTCAGCCGGGAGTCGGGCCTCTGCTCTACAACCCGGCGGCGTTTGCCCTGCCGCGCGGTTTGACTTTTGGCGACTCGGGCCGGAACATTCTGAGCAATCCCCGCCGGATTAACTTTGACATGGCGCTATTCAAGCGCTTTGTGATCCGGGAGGCAATGGCGTTCGAGTTCCGCGCCGAGGCCTTCAACATCTTTAACCACACCCAGTTCGGGGCCCTCTACGGTGATTCCGGGTCGGGAGCCAACGCGGTCAATTCCAACACCAATAAGTTCCCCTCCAACAACTTTCTGTTTACGGGAACGGCGCACAATGCGCGCATTCTGCAGCTCGGTCTGAAGTTTGTTTTCTAGAATGTCGCACGGATAAGTCATCCTGAGCGGAGTGTGGGCTTCGCGTAGCGAAGCCCACACGCAGTCGAAGAGCCTGCCCCGAGCGCCGAGGGGACCCCTACCTACAGTTAGAGGCCTACGCCAGGGAATTTCATCTGGGGTTGCCAGTCTCTTCTCACGACGGACCGCGGCAATACAGAGGTCCTTCGACTCCGCGCGATTATTCGCCAGCGAATGATCGTGCTGCGCTCAGGATGACATATTTTTTTATCCCACCTGGGCGTGCTCGCGGGTTGAGGTCACGACCGTCAGGGCCTGTTCCAGGTCGGCAATCAGGTCGCCGGCGTTTTCAATTCCTACCGAAAGCCGGATCAGTTGCTCGGTCACGCCCATCTTAGCGCGCTGTTCGGCCGAGATCATGCCGTGCGATGTGAGCACCGGAATGGTGACCAGGGAATCCGTGCCCCCCAGACTCGGTGCCAGCGTGAACAGGTGCAGAGCCTCTGACAGGCGCTTGGCGGCTTCTCCATTGCCCTCAACCTCGAAGCTCAGGACCCCGCCGCCACCGTGCATCTGCTCCATGGCCAGGGCACGCTGGGGATGGCCTTCGAGAAACGGATAATGTACGCGCCGCACTTTGGGGTGTTGCGCCAGGAACTGGGCCACGCGCAAGGCGTTGTCGTTCTGCCGCTGTACGCGGACGGCCAGCGTCTTGATACCGCGCAGGAGCAGCCAGGCGGCGTGAGGGTCCATGTTCCCGCCCAGGGTGGTGCGGGTGGAGTGGATGGTCTCGATCAGGTCGCCGCGGCCGGCTACGATGCCGCAGATCAGGTCTGAGTGTCCGGCAAAATATTTCGTTCCGGAATGCATCACCAGATCGATGCCGAAATCCGCCGGGCGCTGGTTGATGGGCGTGGCGAAAGTGCTGTCGATAAAGGTGATCAGATTGTGCTGCCTGGCAAGCGCGGCTACTTTCTTCAGATCCACCACCCGCAGTGTGGGGTTGGTCGGCGATTCCAGATAGAGCAGTTTGGTGTTCGGCTGGATGGCGCGCGCATGCTGATCGTATTCGATCGTATCCACAAGAGTAGCTTCGACGCCGAGTCTGGGCAGCCACTGGCTGAGAAATTTTGTAGCACCGCCGTAAATGTCGCGCTGGGCGACGATGTGGTCGCCACTTTTCAGCAGGGCCAGGATTGAAGTTGTGATGGCGTTCATGCCGGAAGCGAAGAGCAGCGCGGCGTCCGTGCCTTCCAGCTCCGCAATCGCTTTTTCAGCAACCGTGTGGGTGGGGTTGCCGTAGCGAGTGTAGAACATGTCGGTGGAGGTGGCGCGCACCTGCTGATCGCAGTCCGTGACCTCGAAGGTGGAAGTCTGGTAGATCGGGGTGGTGAGCGGGCCGTTTTTCCTGTGAAGGTCGGTGCCGCCGCGAACCGCTTCGGTTTCCGGATGGTGCTTGTGCTTTTTCATACCTGCTCCTCTTATGCTCCGGCTAAAGCTGCGTCGAAGGCGGGAACCGGAGACAGCCACTCGGCGGAGCGCGGATGGCGCCCGCTGGTGAGCTTGTCAAATTCAGCTTGCAGCGCGTGTGTGACCGGACCGGTCTTCCCATCGCCGATGGTGCGGAAGTCGATCTCCCGCAGGCCGACGACTTCGGCGGCGGTGCCGCAGACGAAAACTTCATCAGCAATGTAGAGTTGGTCGCGTGAAATCGGCTCTTCGACTACGGTGTGCCCAAGGTCTCGCGCCAGCGCCAGCAGGCTGTCGCGCGTGACGCCCTCGAGAATGGCTCCCCGAGCCGGAGTGTAAATTACGTTGTTGCGAACCAGGAAAATGTTCTCGCCCGTACATTCCGCGACGTAGCCTTGGGGATCGAGCATGATGGCTTCATCGAAGCCGGCGCGTTGCGATTCGGTCTGCCGGGGTTTGCCGCTGTCCACTACCAGGTCCATGGCGCCGTCAAGATAAATCACAGGACGGATGTAACACGCCGAAAACTTGTTGGCTGAGACAGTCTTGTGAATGGCGTCGATCAGCGAGGCGCGCGTCCAACTCAGATCGCGGAAGCCGACGATCAGGGCTGAGTCGAGCAGGCGATCGACGTGCTCCTCTAGTCGGAAAACGGCGGGTCCGCCGCTGGTGGCATAGCAGCGAATGCCTTCGAAGACGCTAAAACCGTAGTGCAGGCCGGCGTTGACGATGGGGATTCCGCTTTGCGCGGCATCCTTCAAACCGTCATCAAGCCATACGTATTTTGCGGGATTTGCCATGAATGCCCTCGGTCGGGAACGAAAGGCCAGACTCAAATGAACCGTCCCAAGAGTAACGTTCCGGAGGCAAACTGGGCAAGGGATCGCAGTCATCTTGAACCCACACGTAGGCCCGGACGCCCCTACGTGGACCGTCGCACCTGCAGGCTCCCCATCTGGACCGAATTCCGGTTGCCACGCTCCGCCAAATTCTCGTAAGCTGTGCCGACTCTTTTGTTCTCGCGGAAAGGTGTGATGAATGGCAAAGAAGAAAGCAAAGCCGGTCATGAAACGTAAAGCTACGAGATCAGCCAGACCGAAAACCGCCGGTCGCAAGGCAGCAAACAAGAGCCGCGCCAAGATGGAGCTGAAGCACGTTCCGTGGCACACCATCGAACTGGAAGACTTGAACCCGCTACTGCAGCGCCAATTTGTGGTTGGTCAAGAAATCATGGTGGCGCGTGTCCTGATGAAGAAAGGCTGCATCATCCCGTTGCATAGTCATCACAACGAACAATTCACGTACATTCTGGAAGGCGCGCTGAAGTTTTGGGTTGACGGCAAAGAGATCGTAGTGAATGCGGGCGAGGTGCTGACCATCCCTCCGCACATGCCGCACAAGGCGGAAGCCATGGAGGACACGGTCGATCTCGACATCTTCAACCCGCCGCGCGCCGACTGGATCAACAAGTCTGATCAGTACCTGCGTGGCGGCAAATAATTCATCCATCCCGTATGCTAATACCTGAATGACTGACCAGGCCGCCTCCATTTCAAAACTGGAACCAGCCGTATCGCAATTGCGCTGCATCGGGTGCGGAGCCGTGGGCGAAGACGGGGCCAAGAGCGTCCGCTGCGCCCAGTGCGGCGATCTGCTGGAAGTCGTTTATCCCGATTGGAAAGCAAGTAGGCGCGCGGGTGGGCTGGACGCGGCGGGGCTCAAAGGTCTCTGGAAGCAACGGCGCACATCTTACAAAGCTCTGGATGAAAGCGGCGTCTGGCGCTTTCGTGAAGTCCTTCCCGCATTGCACGATTGGAATCGCGTCATCACCCTCCGGGAGGGGAATACTCCGGTGTATGAACTGCCTTCCTGCGGCCGCGCCGCGGGAGTGCAGCAGCTTTATGCCAAACACCAGGGAATGAATCCTACCGGGTCGTTCAAGGACACGGGGATGACCGTGGCCGCGTCCTTTGCCCGGCAGGGCGGTTTTCGCTGGGTGGCGTGTGCATCCACCGGAAACACCTCGGCGTCCATGGCCGCCTACGCGGCGCGCGCCGGAATGCGCAGCCTGGTCCTGATTCCGCAGGGACAGATTACCTGGGGCAAACTTTCGCAAGCCCTCGACTACGGAGCCGTGACCTGCCAGCTGAAGACTGACTTTGACGGCTGCATGCGCGTGCTGGACGAAGTGGTGCAGCGCATGCCGGTTTATCTTTTGAATTCGGTGAATCCGTACCGCCTGGAAGGACAGAAAACAGCCGCGGTGGAGTTGCTGGAACGGTTCGACTGGCAATCGCCCGATCACGTGATCGTGCCCGGCGGGAATTTGGGAAATTCCTCCGCCCTGGGGAAAGCGTTTCTCGAAATGAAAGAACTCGGGCTCATCTCCAGGCTGCCGAAACTTTCCGTGATTCAGGCTGAAGGCGCCAACGCGCTGGTCCGAACCATGCGCGAGACCGGAGGGAAAGAACTGGTTTCAGTGCAAGCTGAAACCATGGCAACCGCTATCCGCATCGGGAGTCCGGCCTCGTGGAAGAAAGCTGTGCGCGTGCTCGAAGCCACCGGGGGCGCGGTCGAGCAGGTGAGCGAGGTTGAGATTGCCCTGGCGAAAGCGGAAATTGGAGCGGATGGCATTGGCTGCGAGCCTGCGTCGGCGGTCACGCTCGCCGGATTGAAGAAACTGGTCACCCAGGGATTCGTGAAGAAGAACGAATCCGTCGTGCTGATCCTGACCGGCAATCTGCTCAAGGACCCCGATTTCACGCTCAAGTTTCATCGCGGAGACCTGTTCGCGGGCACACCGCACGAAGAGGAAGCGGAAAGCCTTCTCACCCATCGACAGCGCGCGCCCATGGTGCTGGATGCGAGCGCGAACGCAGTGGTCAAGGTGCTGGAGCACGCGGAGAGAACGGACCCGGCCGGGTAGCGGATTTGGATGCGGATGGAGCGTCGCTCCATCGGGCTGCCAACTAGCGTTCCCAAACTAATGTCTGGAAAGAAAAATCGCGCGTCGGTGAAATCGCAACTGGAGCTTGTGCTCCCCGCCACCTCCGCCAATCTCGGCCCCGCGTTCGATGCCGCGGCGCTGGCCTTTGGACTATTCCTGAGAGTCCGGGCCCGGATCGCAGATGATTTCTCCATCACCGCCAGCGGGCGCGACGCTGAAATCTGCGGCCGGATTGAAAATCATCTCATCCTCACCACCTATCGGGAGGTGTTGCAGCAGGCAGGCAAGCCGGTGAGACCGGTCGCTCTCCATATCGATAACCAGATCCCCATCGGCAAGGGCTGCGGTTCCTCTGCCGCGGCGCGCCTGGCGGGGATTGCGCTGGCAGTCCATTTTGGCAAGCTGCGCTGGACGGACAGCCGGATCATCGGAGAGGCCTCCCGCCGTGAACACCATCCCGATAACGCGGCCGCGTGCTGGATGGGCGGATTAGCAGTTGCCCGGATGTCGGGTGACGGTGAAGCGCAAGTCGCGTGCGTGACTCCGAAGGGGAAATGGCCGCTGCTGCTGGCGGTGCCCGACGATGCCCTCCCCACCGAAGAAGCCCGCCGTGTGCTTCCTTCCGAATATTCGCGTGCGGACGCCGTAACTAACGTTCAGAACTCCATGTTGCTGCTGGCGGCTTTTGTGCAGGGCCGGCGTGATCTTCTGGCCTCTGCCCTCGAGGATCGCATGCACCAGCCTTACCGCGCCGCGCTGTGTCCGCTATTGCCAGCGCTGCAAAATCTGGCTGGCAGCGGTTCGGGCCTTCTGGGGGCGGTACTGAGCGGAGCGGGCCCGTCAGTGCTGATTTTTCTGAATGGAAAAGTTGGCGCAGATCGCGCCAGCGCGCAGGTGAGTGCTCATCTTCGGGCGCACGGACTCAAGGCCGAACTAATATCAACCGCGATTACCAGACAAGGAGCGGGCCAGAACAGAGCCTGGATCAAACGACGCTCCTAAGCGCGACGGCGTTCCTCGCGGCTCGCCAGTTGATTGGCCGCCACCAACTGGAAAAGATGCTGCTCGAAGCTGAGCTCAGGCTCAACCGCAAAGCGGTCGGGATAGGAAACCAGGGCGCTGAGAAAGCTCTTGATTTCGTACTGCACATCGCGCTCACGAGTGACGCGACCCAGGCCCGAAGCGCTCGGACGACGTTTGTTGTTCTTCATACTCCTCCCAAATTTATTCCCCACCACAAGATGGTCCGAAGACACTTCATCCCGTCTGATTATTAGGGGAGACAAATAAATACGCGGGTGGGGAGAAAGAGTAAATGGCACTCTCGTGCTATTCCATTTACGCCGCGGAAGAATGATTCTAGAGGGGATTTCCACAGCTTTCCAGGCTACTCCTCCTCCCGGCCCATCCACAGACTCCCCTCAGGCAGATCCGTACGTAGGCCCCTAACATAGGCTCCAGGCCATTCCTCCCCCCAAGGTTCGGGCTATGCGTTCTTGACCGTGGAGGGCAGGCCTTTGTGAACCCACCATCACGAGATGAATACGAGGACTTTTACCGGCAGCTCCATTCAGCGTTGGCATCATTGAAGCGCAGGGAATGCCACATCTGCCAAAAGAAGGTTGAGTTTATTCAATCCGGCGAGAACGTCGTCGGTTCTTGCGGCCACAAGCTCTACAAGGGTACGCTGGGAGCGTTTCCTCAGCCTCCGCCTGACGACCCAGAATCAGGAGCCGGTTGAGGGACAGAAATCAGTTCGCATCCCAACCGGCAATATCCTTACTGCCGGCTGGCCGGCGGAATGATGCTGTTCATTCTCAGGTATTCCACCATCTGCCCGTAGTGATCGAAGCAATGGCCGGTGGCGCCGATGGCGAATGCCAGGCGGGTGCCGGTACCCTCGCCGAAAGGATTCTTCACCGGCGTGAGCAGGTTCTTGTCGTCGATGGATCCGGCTGCTTTGTGAAGGTAGGCAAAAGAATCCCTCAAGTATTTCATTATGTCAGCCTTGGCCGTGAGGGAATCGGCGCCGTTTTCATTGCTGGTATCGACTGGCGGCTTCTCTTCCACAATGCCGGCAGCCAGTATGTAGTTGACCGTGGCCACATGCTTTACCTGCTGGCTGAACGTTCGCACTCCCTTGAACTCGCCGCTGATCGGCGCGAAAGAGTACTTGTCTTCCGGCATGGCGTCTGCCGCGGAGACGACTTCGTTCTCCACGCTGCTGACCGCATGGTTTAGGACTTGGCTGACGGTGCGTGGGTCGGCTGGTTTGTCCATTTGTGCGAATGCCGACGCGCTGCACAAAAGCAACAGTGTCCACAACAAGTTAATACGCTTCATCAATGTTCTCCTTGGAATGCCGGGGGATTGCCGGGCCAAGAGAAATGCTCGCCCCTTTAGCCGAAAATCCCGAATCGCTAATCTCGCACCACGGACGGCGTCAGCTCCAATTGCTCCGAGGTAAGGCGGTGGCGGCGGACGGCAAAGAGTCCGCCGACCAGAGCGATTGCCGAACATAACAGCGCCGCGGGAACTCCTACTCGTGTGGCCAGCGCTCCCCAGGCCGCGCTGCCCAGTGCCATTCCTCCCTGCAGCACCAGCAGGTACATGGACAGCGCCCGGGCGCGCAGAAATGACGGAGACATGGTCTGGGCCGCAATGTTCAGGCAGGCCAATATTCCAATCCATGCCGTGCCGCTGGCAAACATGACCAGGCACAGCAAGGTGAAGGTCTGGACGCGTCCGGCAGCAAACGTCATAGCGGCAAACAGCAGGATGTCAAAAGCGACAACGCCGTCGACAGAAAGGCGAGTGCGCACCCGGGGCAAAATAGCCGCGCCCGCAAGCGCTCCCAGACCAAAGAACCCCAGCAGCAGGCCATAGCCCGTGGCGCCATGGGGACGAGCCAGGATCGGCAGCAGCGCGGGCAGGGAACTGGCGGCCATGCTGAAAGCTCCGGTCCGAATCAAAATTGAGCGCACCAGCGGGGCGCCGCGAACGTAGCGCAGGCCGGCCATGATCGCGTCGCTGACCCGGCCAGTGGCAACATGCTCGACGTGAGGACGCTTCCAGCGGTACAGGAAGAAGATCACACCGAAGAACGAAGCGGCATTGAGCAGAAACGCAACTCCAGAGCCGGCGGCCGCGATCACCAGTCCGCCGAGTGCGGGACCGAAGGCGCGCGCCACATTGAAGCCAACGGAATTCAGGGCCACCGCCGGGGCATGATTTTCCGGACACACCACTTCGGGAGTGATCGCCTGCCAGGCGGGATCGTTCATGACCGCGCCGAGGCCGAGAATGAAGGTGAACACCAGCAGCGTCCACGGGGTCACGTGGTGCTCGAGCGTGAGAATGCCAAGCAAGGCGGCGGCCACCACCATCCAGCTCTGGGTGATGAGCAGGAATCGCCGCCGGTCCACCAGATCGGCTAGCGCGCCCGCTGGCAGGATTACCAGAAACACCGGCAGCGTAGTAGCGGCGGTGACCAGGCTGACCATTAAGGGGGACATGGTGAGCTGAGTCATCAGCCAGCCCGCGCCCACGTTTTGCATCCAGGTTCCGGTGTAGGAGATTACGGCGGCGATCCAGAGTGAACGAAAAAGTGGTTCGCCCAGAGGAGCCCAGGCTGAAGTCGCCAGATGCCGAGGCAAGCTCGGCGGCATCGGCGTTGTTTTGACCGCGTCCGCCATATTCAAGCGCCTGCAGCCTCTTCTGCAGCAGTCGGGCCGCCACCAAATGGCCATTCCCTGTTTCGCCACGCCCGCAGCAGATATATAAAAACTCCGGTGATAAGTATGACCGCCGCGTAGCGGACCTGCTTCAACGAGTTGGTGCGAGAGACCAACACAAACGTGAACCCAATCGAAGCCAGCAAGGCTGGCAACGGAAACAGCCACATACGGAACGGGCGCGGCAAATCCGGTCTTCGAATGCGCAACACGATCACGCCAATCGCCTGCACCAGAAACTGCAGCGTAATGCGAATCACGACCAGGGCCGCGATGACGTCGGCCAGGGCAAAGAAGCAAAAGACGACGGCCACTCCGCCCAGCGCGAGCAGCGACACGTAAGGGAAACGGTGTTGCGCATGCACTCGGGCGAAGGCGCGAAAGTAGTTGCCATCGAGGGCCGCCGCATAGGGCACGCGGGAGTAGCCGAGCAGCAGCGAGAAAACCGACGCAAATGCGGTCCACATCACCAGCGCGGTGACCAGGTTCGCGGCCCAGGCGCCGTAAATCTTTTGCATGAAAACGGAGACCACATACAAACCGCGATTGGACTGTCCTGTCTGCGTGATTTCCTGCCAGGGAACGACGCCCAGGATACTGACGTTCATCAACACGTATAGACAAGCTACCAGCAGAATGGATAGCAAGAGCGCCCGCGGGATGGTTTTGCCGGGGTCCTGAACTTCATCGCCCAAAAAGCAAACGTTGTAGTAGCCCCAATAATCATAGGTGGCAATGAGCATGGCCGAGCCCAGCCCAAGGAAAAAATTGTGCGACAAGGTAAAAGCGCCTGGCGGAAAATTGAAGGCGCGAGACCCATCGAAGTGAGTGAATCCCGCGATGATGATCCATCCCATGGTCACTAGCACGCCGGCCAGCAGCAGCTTTGACATCCATCCGATGCTGGTGATCTTGCGATAGAGCAAGACGACCGCGACCAGCACAATGCCGACGGCGACGAACGTGGCCCCGGACATCAGCCAATGCAGTTGTAGGGTGCCCAGCAACGGAACATGCAACTCCCAGGCCCGGTCGGCATATTGCCGTTCCAGACCGGGCCAGAAGTACGATGCGTAACCAGCCAGCCCAATCGCGCCCGATGCCACCGACAGGGGAGCGCTGAAAGAAAGCTGCCAGATAAAAAGAAACGAAATCAGACGCCCCAGACTTCTGGAACCGTAAATCTCGCGCAGATAGTTGTAGGATCCTCCCGACCCAGGCATGGCGGCGCCCAGTTCAGCCCATACCAGGCCGTCACACATGGCAAAGATTGCACCCAGGATCCAGCCCAGCATAGCCTGTGGGCCTCCCATCGCGCTCACGATCAGGGGAATGGTGATGAACGGGCCCACTCCGATCATGTCGATCATGTTCAGGGCGGTGGCACTGCCAACGCTGATTCCGCGGATGAGGGAGGCTTGCTCCTCGGTCGTACGGCCTGAGTCGTTGGTCGTTCGTCGTTGGTCGTTGGCCGGGACCATGAGCTTCACGGGTGGATCGCGTTACGGATAAACCGAAAATGCCGGACGTCAGAAGCGATCGCAGCAAGAACAACGTTCAATAACCAACCATCAATAACCAACGATTTCCGTGCATGCCTGCCGAGCGACGGCGGGACGCCGGCGCTACGGGAAATGCCAGCTCAGGTTGAGAGCTCGCAGCTGCCAACGGCCAACGACCAAGGGCCAACGACGGCTTCTAGTGTCCCGCGTTCAGCAGGTTTACATACAGCCGAATTGCTCCCGGAACTCCGGCCGGCAATTGTCGGAAAAATGCGTAACCGGTGTAGATATAGGTGCCCTTGCCGTATTGCGCTCGTAACAACCCGCCCTTGAGCGCTGGCTCACCTGGATCATGAGATGACAGTAGCGGCTTGAAGTTACTGTCCCACTGCTCCATGAAATACAGTCCCCGCTCCTGCACCCAGCCGTCGAAGTCACGCGGCGTAATCTGGTTGGGATATCGGAATACGCTATCGTCGGCCGCAAGAATCTCCACCGGAGCCTCTTCGACGGAAACCCTGCTCCGGGTCAGTTGCGCGGGGAACGGCGTGAAGTGGCCGCTGTTGAAGTCACCGACGCCGGCGTTGTACTGCACGATCAGGGTGCCGCCCGCGGAAACGTAGTCCAGGAGTTTCTTGTTGTTCGAGGCAACCTCCTTCTGGGTGTCGTAAGCGCGGATGCCCAGAACGATGGTTCTGTAGCGCGCCAGGTCTTCGCTGGCAAGCTTCTCCGCGGGAATAACAGTTACGTCGATTCCGATCTGCTGCAAAACAGTGGGAATTTCATCACCAGCGCCCGGGATGTAAGCCACCTTGAGGCCGGCGGGAACTTTCACATCCACGATGCTGACGCGCTGCAACGCCGGTTGATAGTAGTAAGCGCTGGCCAGATCCTCACGCGTGACCAGGGTGTAGCCTTCGCTGTAATTCTTGCCGCCTGCGGCCAGCACTGCTCGAACTAGGGTGTGCCCTTCCTGCAAGCTGCCGGGAACAATTTTGAATTCAAAATCCTTCCTCTCCCCTCGCTGGCCTAATTCGACGGGAATTTCCTTCGGCTCAACCCGCCAGCCTGCGGGGGCCTCCAAACGCAGACTGCCCGCCGGCGCGCCGGTCAAGTTTGAACTTACGCGTACCTTCACCGTCCGTTCGTGAGCGTTCGGGATGGGAATGACCTGCTCGCCCGGTTCCAGTTCGACGGAAAAAACCGGTACCACTGCCAGTGGACGTTTCTGTTGGGCGTCCGCTTGGTCCAGGAAGGGAACCATTACCGCTGTAGAAATCTCGACCCTTCCGTGAACATTGCTGGGATTGTTTTTCCTGGGACCACCCGAACTCGAAGCATCAATGGTGAACAGGGGGTAAGCGACGTGTGCACGCAACGAAAGCGGGGGAAAGGGCAGAGTCTGGTACTGCGGCACGTCCACTCTATAGATACTGTCCTTCTCCGGATCATCGCGGTGCTCGGATGGCTTGTTGTATTGAATGTGCTGGGGAACCTCCACCTTGAAATTGACGTAGAAATCTTTCCCGGGAGCGATGTCAGTAATTTCGCCCTTTGCGATATGTTGCGACCAGCCGTCCCATCCGTCCAGCCAGATGTCTTCAATGTGCATGGGATTTCGCAAGTCGCGTGATCCGCTGTTAAATCTCACCCTGACTGTGAGCTTCTGTCCTGGGGATGCGACTGTAAGCGCATCCTGCTCATGTGGCAGGACCCCATCTGGCCCCGTCGATGGGGCCACCGTCGCCTCCAACGAGACGTTGGCCGCCAGATTGAATGCAGTTTGGAGTTGTTCCGATTTTTCGTTTAATCGAGCTAGGACATCAAGCTTCGCGGCGTTGCTGACACTGCTACGCTCCAGTTCGCTTTTCGCTCCATCAAACGCCATGAGAGCCAACCTGAGATGGTGGATCACGGCATCTTGATCCTTCCCGCTCTGTTCGGCGGCTTGCCTGACATCTTGCGCAACCCATCCCAGCGACTGCCGGAAAAGTGGCACTTTCTTCTCTTCCTCACCCAGCCGTGAGGCCAACCCTGCCAGGCTGGTATCGATTCCATCGAAGAAATCCTTCTCGTGACCGTCTTTGTCCGTAGTTGGGGGCAGCACCGAGTCCACCAGCTTGTAGTATGTAAAACGATCTCCGGGCTCGACCGACCAGCCGCCCGCGCCCTGCGAAAGCTGGTGCCGTAATCCCTCCATCGCGAACTGGATGTAGGACATCTGCAGTTGCGGATTTACCTGCCCTGTGTTCAGCCTGATCGTGTAGTTTTCCGCGGGACACGTGCTCGCACCAAAGCCGCAGACGTTCCCGATGTAAAGCTTTTTGGCCTGCCAGGGAAGCAACCCCTCTTTGATCTGCTCGGGAAAGCGGTTGGGATCCTCGGCCGCGCGGAACGCTTCTTTGGTGAGAATCGCGGAGGCCTGATGATGGCCGTGGCCGTCGCGCTCGGTCCCGGAGAAGCGCGCAATCAGCACATCTGGGCGAAAGGTTCGGATGACCCGCACCATGTCGCCGAGTGGGATATCGTGCCCGCCCCACTTCTGAAATGTCTCGTCGGGGTTTTTGGAATAGCCGAAATCCGCCACCCGGCTGAAACGCTGCTCCACTCCGTAGTAGCGATCTGAGGCCGTCAGTTCCAGCGTGCGCAGTACGCCCAAGACATCGAACAAATTACTCCCTACCTTGTTTTGGCCGCCCTCTCCTCGAGTAAGAGTCATCAACAACGTCGTGACTCCGTGGCCGCGAGACTCGAGCGTCAGCATGCCTCCATCTTCATCGTCTGGATGAGCCGTGGTCTGCATCAGCCGCGCTGTGGTTTGTAGCCGAACCAGCATCTGCTTCAGACCGGCGGCGCCAGTGTCCGGGGGCAGAGGATCGACGGGACTTGGCTGGGTCGCGGCACCTTTGCTCGCGGGAGCTTGGGCTCGTATCGGCGCAACCAACGTGCCCAGACACGCCAGCAGGCCAACGCCGAGGGCGCAGAGTTTCCAAATCCAAAGTCGTATGCGTTGGGCATACCGGTGGACTGGGACTCCTTGACGGGCCTGCTTCATAGGTAGGGGATGGTGGTTCTCGACGATGAAAGGCAAAGTTTTTCCGGACTTCCTCTTTAAGTATATGGACTGCGCGGGAAACGAAGAGTTAGCCGCAACCGTGCGACTATCCTACCTGAATCACTTGCCCGGTGGCGTGGTGGAGGCCTGAACCGCCTGTTGGCAGGCGTGCGCCGCGGTCAGCAACTCGTCGAATCGGCGATCGCTGTGCAGACCTCTCAGCAAGGGATCGGACAGCAAGTTGGAGTACGCGCAGTAGTTCTGTTCGATGGCGGTCTTAAGCTGGTGAAAGGCCGCTTCCTTCTTTCCCGCATAGGCAAAAAGGGTTCCCTGATAATAAGAGTTTTCAGGGTCGGGGTCCGAAGGTCCGCTGGTCTCTGCGTCGTGCGCCAGGCGATCCAGTTCGGAGGAAGGCCGAAGCCCAAGCGAGGCTTCTACCAGATCACGGCGATAGTGGGGAGCGTTCGACATGCGCTTCACCGCCTCTCGCGCCTCCGCTACCCGGCCTTCTCGCAGCAGCAGGGAAGGAATGGCGTAGTTGGCCCATTCGGAGCCTGCATCCAACTGGATGAAATCACGCGCCCGGTCGAACCTGCCCAGCTCCATAAAGGCCCACGCGCAGGAACGGAACGAGTAGTTTCCCGGAGCCAAAGTGAGCGCGGTATCACATTGTCGCGCCGATTCCTCAAGCATGCCTGCATAGCGCTGCACATAGCCCAGGGTGAAGTGGACCTGAGCGTTCTCCGGCCGGCGCTTGACCAGCGCCTGGGCGGCCTCAAAGGCCTTTGTTAATTCACCCCGGTCCACCCGGTTCACGATGAGTTGAGAAGCCGCGGCGATCAAATTCGGATCCAGAGCCAGGGAGCGTTCCAACGCAACATTCGAATGCTGGAACATCTGCTCTCCACCATTCGAGTAGGTGGAGTCGTAGTAGTAGCGCTGGCCAACTTCTTCCCAGGCGGGAGCATAATTCGGGTCCAGTTCCACCGCGCGTTCCAGCGCCTTGATTCCCTCTCGATTGGGAGCGGCGTCGTGGGGCAGGGCCACGCTGCGCAAATAAAGCTCGTAGGCCTCCTGATTGCTCGGGCGGGTGCTGGTTTCGAGGAATCCGCTCGCCGCGCCCAGCATGGGGAGCAGACCCTCACGGACCTGCTTTGCCATCTGTTGCTGCAAGGCAATCAGGTCTTGCGTGGAACCTGTGAGGTTGGCTTGCCACAGTAACTTGTCGGTGCCAGTCTCAATTGCCTCCAGGGTCACGAGCAGATGGTTTCCCTGCTTCTGGAAGTGTCCGGTCAGGACGTTGGCCACGTGAAGCTCATGGCCCACCTTCTGCGGATCCATATCGGCGTTTACATACTTCCTCGTGACCGCCGAAGGCCGAACGTCCAGCGTGCGCGAATAGGTGAGCACGTTGGCGATCTCATCGGCGAGAGCGAACCGAAGATAATCCACACTGAAGTCCCCATTGAGATTCTGCAGGGGTAGGACCGCAATGGTATTTTTTCCCTCGCCCTGGGCAGCCGCCGCGCGATGTTTCATCCACCACGTTCCCACCGCTGCCAGCACCGTCAACAGCAAGGCTGACACGCCCAGCAGAAGATAGGTCTGCGATTTGCTCGCGGTTTGAAAGCTCTTGGTGGCGGCCACCCGCGATGGCGAGGCTTCCCCCCTGCCACCGGTCCGGGTCAATCCCGATTCTGTCTCTTTCTTCAGGCGCTGCAGGTCAGCCTTCATCTCCGTTGCGTTGGCGTAACGCTTGCTGCGGTCCTTCTCCATCGCCTTCCCGATGATGCCTTCCAGTTCCTTGGGAAGCGTGGGGTTCACGGTGAGAGGGGAGGGAGGCTTGGTGTGCAGGACCGCGTCCAGAGTGGTAATGACATTGTTGCCGCTGAAGGGCTTCTTCCCGGTCGCCATTTCATAAAGCACTACGCCGAAGGAAAAGAGGTCGGTTCGAGGGTCGAGTTCGTCGCTTCGCGCCTGCTCCGGGGACATGTAAACCGCCGTCCCCGGAATCACACCCACCGCGGTCAGCGAGTCCTCGACCGGAGTCTCTTCACTGGTTCCCATCTTCTCATCGCGCAAAAGCTTTGCCAGGCCGAAGTCGAGGACCTTGGTCTGGCCGCTGCTAGTTAGAAAGATATTGGCAGGTTTGATATCGCGATGAATAATCCCTTTGGCGTGGGAAGCGGACAGGGCGTCGGCGACGTGGATGGCGACGTCGAGCATTTCGTCGAGGTCCATGGGCTTGCCCCGGATGCGCTGCTTCAGGCTCTCCCCCTCCAGCTTCTCCATCACAATGAAGGGATGGCCGTGATAGTCTTCGACTTCGAAGATGGTGCAGATGGAAGGGTGGTTGAGCAACGACGAGGCCCGAGCCTCACGCTCGAAGCGTTCCATGGCCTTGCTGTCGCCGGTGAGGTTGTCGGGAAGAAACTTTATGGCGACGTGGCGGCCGAGCCGGGTGTCTTCCGCCTCGTAGACCACGCCCATGCCGCCGCCCCCAAGTTTACCCAAAATACGATAGTGCGAGATCGTCTGGCCGATCATCGTCACACCGGTCGATATTGGGCCGGACGTTTCGCGATTCATGGGGAAGCGCAGCCCCGCAGGCGGTAATGTTAGGCCGGGAGGCGTGTCAGGTCAACCCTCCGTAAAGGATAACTCTAGGGAACCGGGAATGCGACCACCCCTGCCTGGCGACGGAGGGGGTGGGGTGCCTGGGGCGAGCGCCGGCATATGAAAATGACGCTATAATGCTGGCCACCCATGGCGCTTTCCTCAGGAACGAAGCTGGGGCCTTACGAGATCCAGTCTCTGCTCGGCGCGGGCGGCATGGGCGAAGTCTATCGCGCGCGCGATGCCCGGCTGGATCGAACTGTCGCGATCAAGGTCCTGCCTGCGTCATTCTCGGCCGATCGTGACCGGATGCAGCGCTTCGAACAGGAAGCACGCGCGGCCGCGGCTCTGAATCATCCCAACATTCTTTCGATCTTCGACATCGGGGACGAGCACGGCTCGCTTTACGTGGTCTCCGAGTTGTTGGAAGGGGAAACGCTGCGCGAGCGGCTCCGGAGTGGGGCGCTTTCCAGCCGGAAGGTTATCGACTACGGGTTGCAGGTGGCACGGGGACTGGCGGCGGCCCACGAAAAGGGCATCGTGCACCGCGACCTGAAGCCGGAAAACCTGTTCATCACCAGCGACGGCCGGGTGAAGATCCTCGATTTCGGTCTGGCGAAGCTGACCCGGCCGGAAGCCACCAGCGGGGACGATGCTCCGACCGTCCATGCGGTGACAGAACCGGGCTTGATCATGGGCACGGCCGGTTACATGTCGCCGGAGCAAGTGCGCGGACAAGTGGCCGATCCGCGATCAGACATCTTTGCCTTCGGGGCGATCCTGTACGAGATGATTGCCGGCAAACGGGCCTTCCACGGCGAGACCACTGCCGACACCATGAGCGCCATCCTTAAAGAAGAAACCCCCGAGCTTTCCGAAACCGCGCGTAACGTTCCGGCCGGGTTGGAAAGAATTGTGCGCCACTGCCTGGAGAAAAATCCTGCGCAGCGTTTCCATTCCGCGGGCGACCTGGCGTTCGATCTGGAATCGCTGACCGAGATTTCCGCCACCAGCAGCAAATCGGGTGCGCAGGCGGCGGTGGCGCAAGCCAGAGGTGCGGAGTCGCGCCGCAAATTGGCTGGCGTAACAGGTGCAATCGCGCTGGCGGCGGCGATGCTTGGCCTGGGCTGGTGGCTGGGACGAGGCGGCGGTGCGGCACTGCCGGCGGAGTATCAGCAAATTACCTTCCGCATGGGTTCCATTGGCAATGCCCGCTTCGCTCCTGACGGCAGCATTGTTTACGACGCGTCCTGGGAAGGTGGAGAGCGTCAGTTGTATCTGGCCCACACGGATGACAATGGCGCTCGCGAACTGGGAATGAAGGATGCGACCCTTCTTTCCATCTCGAAAAACGGTGAACTTGCGATCCGGCTCAACACGGCGAATCTGGGCGGCTATGCGCGTTCGGGAACGCTGGCCCGGGTTCCCCTGAGCGGCGGTACGCCGCGGGAAGTGCTGGAGAACGTGGGGGACGCGGAATGGGCGGCAAACGGCGAGAGCATGGCGGTGGTCCGGTACGTCCCGGAGAACAGCCACTGGCGCCTGGAATATCCGATCGGCAGAGTTCTGTTGGACACCATTAACTGGATCAGCCATCCAAAGATTTCGCCGGACGGCAAATTGGTGGCATTCGCGGATCACGAAAATACGGCGGGCGACGACGAAGGTTCCGTGGCAGTAATCGATCTGGAGGGCCACGAGAAAAAACTGGCATCAGGATTTGTTTCGTTGGAAGGAATCGAATGGTCAGCCGCGGGCGACGAGCTTTGGTTTACCGCGACCCGCATGGGAAGTGCGGAGAATCTTCGCGGGGTGACTTTGGCCGGTAAGGAGCGGGCGATCACAAACGTCCCGGGAGGTATGTGGCTCCAGGATCAGCGCGATGGACTGGCGCTCATGGTTGCGCACCAGATTCGCATCGGTATTCGTGGTATGCCACCGGGCGGAAAAGACGAACGCGAGCTGGGATGGTTGGGATGGTCGGTCCTGAGGGACATCAGCCGTGACGGCAAAAAAGTCTTGTTCGAGGAAGATGGAGACGGAGGTGGGCCGAGCTATACGGTTTTCATCCGTGACACCGATGGGTCGCCGCCGGTTCGAATTGGCAACGGGACGGGCGAAGCCATTTCTCCGGATAGCAAGTGGGTGATCACCAGGCCAGCCAAGGAGGGAGCGCTGTTCCTGGTCCCGACCGGAGCAGGTGAGGCCCGGCAGTTGACCCATGACAACATAAGCTACGGCGCAGTTCGATATCTGCCCGATGGCAAACAGTTGCTGGCCAGCGGAATTGAAGCTGGACACGGAGCGCGGGATTACCTGATAGATCTGAGCAATGGGAATTCCAAGCCCATCACTCCCGAGGGCGTCGTCGGCACGCAACTGTCTCCCGACGGTCGCAGCGCGGCGGTGCTGGGCCCCGATGGCAAGTGGGGCATCTGGCCACTGGACGGAGGCGGGATGCGACCGGTTCCCGACCTTGACTCGAAATATCGGGTGGCGGCCTGGACATCGGATGGCGCTTTCCTCTACGCGGGCTCCAGGAAACTGGGTCTGCGTACTTCCCAGGTCTACCGGGTAAATGTAGCCACGGGAAAGATGGAATTGTGGAAAACCTTCGGGGAAGGTACGCCGACGGGAGCTGCCGGAGTGAGCCCGCCGCTCTTCTCGAGCGATCAAAGCGCTTACGCCTATGTTTACTCTCAGGTGCTGTCTCAGGCTTACGTGGTCAAAGGGTTGAAGTAGAAAGGCTACTGATTCAGAGGGTGCCCCGCTCAAGCTCCGCTTGGGCGGGGGTTTTTGATTTTGATCTTCCGGCGAACTTCCGAGACCTCCGCCCAAGGGAAGCTTGAGCGGGGCACCCTCGAGGGGTTACTGGTAGTATCCCGCCGCGGAACCCACCCATTCCAGATTGCGATTGTGGTCGACGCCCATCATCAGCCCGCGACCCATGCGGATGATGGTCATCACCGGCTGCAGTTCATCCAGCCAGATGTACATGACGCGCACTTCGGCTTTGGCGCCGCCGAAAGGCGTTTCCACCCCAGGCCGGCGAAAGAAAATAGAGGCTTGACCACGTAGTTTTCCAGGTCGGACGGGATGCGCTCCACCCGATCCAGGAACCAGGTCTTGGGTACGCTGACGTGACGCAGATAGGGCAGCGAAAATTTGCTCATCCGGAAATACCAGTTGGGGTGTCCAGCCCATTCGACTTCGATGTCGTCGGTGAGCTGAAACGAAGTTTTCAGGCCTTTGCGCACCATTTCATCCACGATAGCGCGGTTGTAGATGCGCAGGATGGGAACGCGTTTGCCGTTGTTTTCGTAAAACAGAAACTTGCCCACCTTCTTTACATCGGTAATCGCGACCGTCTTTACGCCCAGCAACTTCTCGGTCAGCAGAAAGTCAGGCAGGGTTTTCTGATGCAGGGGATCGATTTCCATCAGAATGACATTCGCGGGATCGTGGTCCCCAAGGATGGCGCGCCGCAGCAGCTTTTTGTAATTCTCCCAATCCAGCCCGCCCAGCAGGTAAGGCAGGTTCGGATCCAGACCGAAAACCTCGCCGCAGGCTTGCGACAGCATGGCCTGGTAGGCGTACAGGGAAGGGAACCCTTGCAGCTCGACCAGCTTTGGTTGTAGCTGGCCCGATTGGTCCCGCACCAGTCCGAAGTCTACCTGCACGAAGAGAGGATGAGCGCTCGCGCGCGGGACCTTGAACTCGTCGGGAATCGCTTCGAAGGATGCTTTGCGGTACTCGATGCCGTTCAGTTGCTGGATCAGTTCCTTCCCGTACTCGCACATCTGGTCGAGTAGCGCCTTGGGCAGGAAGACGGGTGTCTCGCACACGCGGAATTTGACTGGCGTCCCGCAACGTTCTTCCAAAAGCTTGAGCAACCGCTGATATTTTTCCGGCGTGAAGTTCGCGTTGAACTGCTGTCGAAGGGCGGGAATCATGGTAACGCCGACATCTGGGAAACCACTCTCAAGTTCGTGTCATCCTGAGCGGAGTGGCTGCTTCGCTTCGCGAAGCAGCCGCGCAGTCGAAGGACCCCTCTACCCCGCACGGGGCGTCCTCAGCGTAACTACCCTTCCAGCAAGAACTGCCCATTGCGCATGATCTGCGCGCCATCCACCCAGATGTCGAAATTCCTCCCCACCACATCAATATGCGTGGAAGAGTACCACTGCGCCCCGGTATGCGCGCCGTAGGGATTGCCAAACGCAATGTGTACTCCGGGATATTTTTCGTCCTGCAGAATCTGCCCGATCACGTCCTTCAGCTCGATGTTCGTTCCGATGGCGAACTCGCCTACGCGATCGCTGTTCTCGTCGGTGTGGGTGTAGCGCCAAAAGTCGGCTTCGAGTTCGTGATTGGCGGAATGGGCCTCAGTCAGACGATTGTTTTTCACCTTGATGGTCAGTGGGTTCTCGCGCAGGCTGCCAAACTTCGCGCACAGCCAATCGCCCACGACCCCGTCGATCACAAAGGTTCCGTTGACCTCGCCGGGCGTGGTAAACACTTCGCCGCCGGGCAAGTTGCCCCATTTGTCGGGACTAATAATGCCGCTGGTCTTGAGCCAGCGATATTCGGAGCTCAGATCAGCGGTGAGATCGGTCCCAGCTGAGGTCCTGGCCCGCACCTGCTTCGCGCGCCTGACCGTGTCCACAACCTTGGTGCTGATGCGGTCCACTTTCAGGAAATCCGCGCGCATGCCTTCCAGCATGATCTGGTGATTGATGTTGACCATGTGGGCGTGCCGGATTTTGCGGCGATTGACCACATCCGTCATCTGCATCCGGGACTTCAGCTCGTTGGCTTGCGCCTGCACCGCAAAGATGCTGACCTGGCTGGTCTCCAGATCGTCGATGATTTCGCGCGGCAGATCGGTCAGCGGGCGGGGAGCCAGCTCTTCGAGAATCCACGCCCGGTAGGGAGCGCCCAGAATCTCGAGTTCGTGGACCAGGCTGGCCGCAATTTCGCGCGTGGCTTCGTCAGTGATGACGGTAACTTTCTCGCTGGGCTGGATGCGTAGGCACACGTTCACCGCATTGCGGGCGCCGGGAGTTAGTTCTGGATCGAACGAGAGCGTGCTGAGCTGCCGGTTGGCTTGACTGACAGGAAAGTTCATTACCCTACTTTTCTAGCGGGAGCTTGGGCTTCGGTCTCGGCCAGGCCCACTTCCGTCTCTTCAATAATGTAGTCTACGACCTTTTTCAGATCGCTAGTCTCACGAAATACGCGCAGCTGCCGGTCGGCGCCGGTGCCGTTGTCCAGGATTTCGTGGATGTAGTTGAGCTCTTCGCGGGAACCGAGTTCGTCCACCACATCGTCGATGAACTCAAGATATTCCCGCACCAGGTCGCGTGCGGGAACTTCCGTCTGCTTGCCAAAATCAATCAGCTTGCCTTCCAGGCCGTAGCGCGAGGCGCGCCACTTGTTCTCCATGATCAGGGCGCGGCGATACAGACGAAATCCCTGGTTCGCAGTGTAGAGCTTATACAGCTTGGCCACCGTGGCCTGGATCAGCGCCGCCAGCGCAATGGTCTCGTCTACCCGCATGGGAATATCGCACACCCGGAATTCCAGCGTGTTGAAGAACGGATGCGGGCGAATGTCCCACCAGATTTTCTTGGCGTTATCGATGCAGTTGGTCTTGATCAGCAGCTTGATGAAATTCTCGTACTCGCCCCAGCTGGGGAAATAGTCCGGAATATTGGTGCGGGGAAACTTGTCAAAGACTTTGCAGCGATACGATTTCAACCCCGTGTCCATCCCCAGCCAGAAGGGGGAGTTGGTCGAAAGTGCCAGGATGTGGGGTAGAAAATAGCGCGCGTGATTCATCAACTGGATGGCGGTCTCGCGGTCTTCCACTCCGACGTGCACGTGCAGACCAAAGATCAGGTTGGCCCGGGCCACCAGTTGCAGGTCTTCGACAATGTTCTTGTAGCGGATGTCCTCGGTAATCTCCTGCACCCGCCAGTCGGCAAAAGGATGAGTGGCGGCGGCAGCCAGCCGCAGGCCGTTTTCCTTCGCCAAGGCGATCATGTCGCGACGAAGCTTTTTGACCTCTACCTTGGCATCTTTAATGTTGCTGCAAACCGAGGTCCCAACCTCGACCACCGACTGGTGCATCTCAGCCTTCACCCGCTCCTGCAAGAGCAGCTTGCCCTTCTCGATCATTTCGGCGTGGATGTGCGAGCGCAGGTCGCGCGAGACCGGGTCTACGGTCTGGTATTCCTCTTCGATGCCGATGGTAAATGTCGGAAGCATGGCTACCGCAGTCCTTCTGGGAGAGTACTCGCTGCCAGCCTAGTTGCGGCAGCCTTCTGAAGCGGCAATTAGTATAGCAATCCGTCTCCGAAACCCGAAGCATCGACTTTCCTTCGTGTTACTTAGTGTCCTTCGTGGTTCATGCCTTTGCTCTCTTCCGCGCCGGAGCCTTGGCCTTGGGCACGTCTGCCGGGCTGCCGCCCGCCAGAAACGACGCCCAGCGCAGCTCCTGCACCGGATTCTCATCGCTAAGCGCTTTCTTTACAGCCATTTCTGCGACGGCATTCACGATCCATTCAAAATTCTCCTGGCCCACGGAATGGATGTCGGCATCCGGCGCCGGGTTGAGGAAATCAATAGCGTAGGGCACACCATCTTCGACCGCGAACTCGACCGTGTTCAGGTCGTAGCCCAGCGCCCGGCACAGGCTTTGCGCATCTTTGACCACGCGGTCGAGGAGTTTGGGATCGGTCGGCGGAGGGTTCCTGACATAACGCTCATGATGAGGCGCTCTCGGATCGTAGTGCATGATGTGCACCTTTTCCTGCCCGACTACGTAGCAGCGAAAGTATTCTTTGAACTCGACTCCATGTTGCAAGGTCATGCATAAGTCGCCGGTCTGGTTGTAATGGTGGAAGAACTCCTCCGCCGAATGCACCTTGTACACGTGCTTCCAGCCCCCGCCCGAATACGGCTTGAGGAAAGCGGGGAAGCCCACATAGTCGAAAATCTCCTCCCAGTTCAGCGGATAGATCAGGTTGCGCATGGACTGGTCGGTCGTGCCCTCGGGATGCTTGTGGTGAGGCAGGATCACGGTCGGCGGAATGGCCACGCCCAGGCGGTGAGCCAGAGCGTAGTTGAAAAATTTGTCGTCGGCGGTCCACCAGAACGGGTTGTTGATGACGATGGTGCCGTTGAGTTCCGCGTTCTTCAGGTACGCGCGATAAAAAGGGATGTCCTGCGAGATGCGATCGATGATGACGCGGTAGCCGCTGGGCTCGGCCATCTTTACTCCGCCAAGTTTGACGAACTCCGCGGTGACGCCCTCGACCTTCATGCTGTTGATCTTTTCCACCAGAGCCGGAGGAAAAGTATTTTCCATGCCGAACATGATGCCGATCTTGTTCACAATAACCTCTTCTCCGTCATCCTGAGCGAAGTAGCTGCTTCGCGAGGCGAAGCAGCCACGCAGTCGAAGGACCCCTACCCGTACAGTGAAGGTAGGGGTCCTTCGACTCCGCCAGCCGATTCGCGAGCGAATCGATTGTCTTCGCTCAGGATGACATTCACGAAAAATATTTTACTGCCATCCTCTGCCACAACGGCCAGTCGTGCTTCGAGTTGTCTCCCCACACATCCAGCCAGTGCGGGATTCCCTTGGCATTCAAAATGGCTGAAAACTTGATGTTCTGATCCAGGCAAATATCCCAATCGGCCGAGCCCAGCACAATGTTCATTTTCCGGTAGCGGCTCAGGAACCAGTCATCGCTCATGTGCGGCAGAAAATCGGGCGGGCAATTGAAATAGCAGTTGTCATCGTAATACCCGTCCAGAAACTGATGGATATCGTAGGCCCCGCTCATGGTCACGCAGTAGGTCACCACATCGGGATGCTTGAGCGAGAAATTCATCGCATGATAGCCACCGAAGCTGCATCCGGTAAGCGCCAGCCGCGGCGCGTTGTTTTTCCAGCGCATAAAGGGGAGCATTTCGTGCAGGATATAGCGCTCGTACTGCAGGTGCCGCAGCACGCGCACCCGGGGATGAACGCCCCGGTTGTACCAGCTTTCGCCATCCACCGCGTCGGGACAGAACACCTGCAACTCACCCGCATCGATCTTCGGCGCCAGAACGCCAATCATGCCGCGGTCTTCATACTCGAAAAACCTGCCCTGGGACGTGGGGAACACGAGCAGGGGCGTGCCTGCGTGTCCGAAAATCAGCACTTCCATGTCGCGATTCAGTTCGGAGCTGTATCCCTTGAAGTATTCCCGGTTCATATGGGTGAGACCGTCTAGCTGAGGGCGGCGCGAAGTATCTTACCTGATCGTCCCGTCAGGAGCCACGGCGGAACTGCTAACTGCATGAGCTGAGATGAACCACGTAAGGGCAGATGTCCTCATCTGCCCAGTCGAGCGAAGCTCGACATGATCTTGCAACCGCGACAAATAGCGGAGCTTCGCTCCGTCACCTCCCGTATCTCCATCCCGATCATCCGCTCGAAGCGGCGCTCCGCCGCGTCTATCAGGTGCCGCTGGTGCCGGTGGTCCATCGCGCGGACTTCCGTCTCCTGGAAGGTGTGGTCTCCCGCGAAGATGTGCCGGAGAAATACAAGATGGAGGAACAAGAAGGCGATTGAGATTTGCTTTGCGACCTTTGCGGTTAAAAGCTCTTGACGTACGGATCCCGAACAATGCAAGCTGGTCTTGTCTTACACACTGAGATGTGTGAATATATACACATGGCAACCAATCTAGCTCTGGATGACCGCCTGATCGAAGAGGCCCGCCGTGTTGGCCGGCACAAGACCAAGCGAGAGGCGGTGTCCGCCGCGCTCGCCGAGTATGTGAAGCGACGGAAACAGCTTCGCATCCTGGACGCTTTCGGCACCTTTGATTTTGACCCCAAGTACAATTACAAGGCCGAGCGCCGCAGGAAACGTCGGTGATGGTGCTCGTCGACACCTCCATCTGGTCGCTTGCCCTGCGACGAAAACAGACTGATCTAAGCTCCGCAGAACGGACCCTCAGGGAAGCGCTGGAAGAGCTGGTGCGAGAAGGTAGGGCTCAGATAGTCGGCCCCGTCCGGCAGGAGCTGCTTTCCGGAATCCGGGAAGAAGAGGCTTTCCGCAGGCTGCGCGACTACTTGCGGGCCTTCGACGATCCTCAGCTTCAGGTCGAGGACTATGAGGAAGCCGCCCGCATGAATAATGCATGCCGCGCTCGAGGCATTGTAGGATCGCCAGTAGACTTTCTAATCTGTGCCGTTGCCCACCTTCGCAATTGGCACGTCTTCACGACGGATCGCGACTTTGCCCGATACGGCAAGGTTCTGCCACTCAGGCTTTATTGACCAGGGAGATTTCAGACAATACCTTTCCTTTTCAATACTTTACACGCCATCCAATGCTTGGTTCTCCCGCTAAACCCCTGTTTTTCCCCTTTCGTTGACATGTGCTCGGCCTTCTCCCGTGTCTTCAATAACATAAAGCTAGACCAATCCATCAAGAGGAAACGCTAACCAGCGATCTTGGGGTGAAGGTCGTAAGAGAAGGGCAATTTCCGGGTTCAAACAGCCTGGTTCAAACCCAGGAATCTGCGGCAAAGCTGCAATTTGCCGTGGTATCCCAGCACTGGAAAGCGAGAACGCATGCACAAGCCAGTAAAGTATGTGGAAAAAGCAGTAACCGTCGCCGCCAAGGGCGCGTGGGTGGTGTTCAACAGCTTGAACAAGATCAAGCAGAACCCCTCGCCAACGCCTAAGTGGTCGGAGAAGCCGCTGCTCAAGTCCTACGAAAAGACCAAGCCGCCGCTGGGTTGGCCGCGTATGACTGACTCGTTGTGCCCCAAGTGCATCCCTGAAATCCGCCAGCAGATTCTCGACGGCAAACTGCCGTACGAAGTGCTGATGAACGAAAAAGTCGGCGAGATCAAGGCCGAAATCGTCGAGCGCGACGGCAAGATTTTGATGGTAAAAGACTGCGCCATCCACGGCCATTTTGAAGATGTGATGTCCATCGACACCGACTTCTCGCGCCACCTGGAAGAAGTGTTCCCTGGCCGCGATATCCGCGCCCACAACGACGAGAAGCTGCATCACCACGGGTCGTCCACCGTTAAATACGGCCGCGGCTCGGTGCTGACCATCGACCTGACCAACCGCTGCAACATGATGTGCGATCCCTGCTTCATGGACGCCAACCAGGTTGGCTTCGTCCACGAATTGAGCTGGGAAGACATCAAGACCATGCTGGACAATGCCATCACCATCAAGCCGCGCCGCCAAATGTCGGTGCAGTTCTCGGGTGGCGAACCCACGCTTTCGCCATACTTTCTCGACGCAGTCCGCTATGCCCGCAAGGTGGGCTACAACTCGGTGCAGGCCGCAACCAACGGAATCGAATTCGCCAAGAGCTTCGAGTTTGCGCAACAGGCCGCCGAAGCCGGCATGCGCTACGCCTATCTGCAATTTGACGGAATTGGCAACGCAGCCAACGCGCACCGCAAAGTTGGCAACCTGTTCGACGTGAAGCTGAAGGCGATCGAGAACATGCACAAGGCCGGCATCGAAATCGTTCCGGTCGTCACCATCGTCAACGGCATTAACAACGAGCAGGTGGGACGCATCATCAAGTTTGCCCTGGACAATCCCAAGACCATCGGATTCCTTTCGTTCCAGCCCGTTTCTTTTACCGGCAGGGATGAAGCTGTCACCGATGATCGCCGCGAAGCGCAGCGTTACACGCTGTCTCATCTGGCGCACGACGTGAAGAATCAGACTGGCCTCGGCGAGCCTTCGCGCGACTGGTTCCCCATATCCTTCATGGGAACATTCTCGGACTGGGCTGACCTGATGCACGTCAATGACGCCAACAACGATTGGGGCCAGTTGAGCTGCGGTTGCCATCCCAATTGCGGCACCGGCATGGCGGTCATGATCGACAAGGAGACCAAGGAGGCGGTTCCCGTGACCGCGTTCCTGAAGGGCGATCAACTCGCCAAGGACATTGCCAAAGTCAACGATGCGGCTCGCGGCAAGTTCCTCACCGTCGTTGGTATGGCGCTGTGCCTGATGAAGAACTACGATCCATTCCAGTCGCCAACGCACTTCAAGCTGATGGATCTGCTGAAGAAGTTCGACAAGAACTTCAACGCCACCGGCAAGAACTACGGCAAGGTCGGTCCGGACCGAACTCTCGACGACGTCATGAAGCGCCGCCAGGACCGCTGGAACTTCCTTTTCATTGCGGGGATGTGGTTCCAGGATCTGTTCAATTACGACTTCCGCCGCACCGAGCAATGCATCATTCCTTACGCCACCCAGGAAGGCGAAATTTCCTTCTGCGCCTACAACACCGGCGTAGGCTGGCGCAACATCATCGAGAAGATGCACATGACGGCCACCCTCACCAAGTGGTACGAGGAGCACGGTCGGCACGAGATTTTCGCGGGTGGCAAGAACGTGAAAATGGACTCCGTCGAGCACGCCCTGGTGCTCAAGGAAGAACTGGTCACCAACGAAGAGCAGCACGATCTGGATAAGCTGGGCATCGCCAAGAACTCTCGCGAGGAGAAGATGCGGGCCCGCGACGCGAAGCAGAAGGAAGATCCGGCCTACAACGCCCGCATGGCTGCGCTCTATCGCGAAGTCGTGCTCAAGGAGAAGCCGGTGGTAGCAGAGAACGGCTTCATTCCGCTGGGTGCGCTCACCCAGGCCAACGGCAACGGCCACGCTCCGGCGAAGAGGGAAGCGGAGCCGGTGCTGGGAGACTAGGTAGGTAGTTTCTAGTTTCTGGTTTCAGAGGCCGCCACTCCGGCGGCCTTTTTATTCGATGGAGCAACGGGCGTCCTCGCCCGTTCTTCCCGTGAGACGGGCGGGACGCCCGTCCTCCATCGGCCCTGCTTGACTTCGCACTAGCTCTCGGATAATCTCCGCGCAACTCCGGGTTGTCCTTTTGATTGCTTGGGTAAGGCCTGTTGTGAATCTCAATTCAAATCTGCTTCGCGACCGAGGAGGTCAGCATCCATGAAAAAGATCACAGGGTTGCTGTTGGGGTTGTGTGTGGTAGTCGGGTCCGTGTGTCTTGCGGCGGCGCAGGAGACGACGCCACCGCCCAAAGTTCTCAGTGTCATTCGGGAGTTTGTTAAACCGGGCAAGAGCGGCGCCATGCACGAAAAGAGCGAAAGCGCTTTCGTGCAGGCCATGGCGCGGGCCAAGTGGCCCAGCCACTATCTGGCCGTGAGTTCGATGAGCGGCAAGCCGCGAGTGCTGTTTTTTACAGGCTACGATTCATTCGAGGCCTGGGAGAAGGACGTAATGGCGGAACAGAAGAATTCGACACTTTCAGCCGCGCTCGACCGAGCTTCTGTCGCCGACGGTGAATTGCTCAGCGATTACGACGCCAGTGCGCTGGTCTACAGCGACGAATACAGCCTGCGTTCGGCGGTCGATATTGCCCACATGCGCTATTTTGAAATCTCCGTGTACCGCGTACGACCGGGACACGATGGCGACTGGGACACAATCGTCAAGATGGTCAAAGCCGCCTACGATAAGATCCCCCAAGCCCACTGGGCTACGTATCATGCTCAGTACGGGCAGGAGGGCAATACGTATGTGGTCTTCACGCAACTGAAGTCGGCGGCGGAGATCGATCAGGGCTTTGCCCAGGACAAACAGTTCATGGCTAACATGGGCGAAGACGGCATGAAGAAGTTCAGCGAGTTGCTGGCAGGGGCAATCGAGTTCAGCCAGCACAACCTGTTCTCCTTTACGCCGTCGATGAGCTACGTTTCTGACGAGTGGATCAAGGCTGATCCGGATTTCTGGAAGCCCAAGGCCAGCGCCGCCGCACCCAAGAAGGCGGCAGAAAAGCCGGCAGCCACTCAGTAAGCCGGGATTTCAGCAAAACGCTCAGGGGCATCCGCATACATGAAGTAAACATGCGGCTGCCCTTTTTTTCTGGCGCGAGTACAATAATCAGAGAAGTTCTTGAATTCGTCCCGGCACAAAGGAAGCTTTTGTGTCAGGACGCGGTAACCTTCATCCGTTCTCGCCTTTATAAGGGGATCGTAATGGCCGATGTTCAGGTAGCACTGTGGGTTCGCCTGGACGCAAGGCCCGGTAAGGAAAAGGAAGTCGCAGCGTTTCTACGCAGTGGTCTGGCCATTGTGCAGGAGGAGCCGGCAACCACCGCGTGGTTCGCGATCCAGATGGGACCGTCGACTTTTGGCATCTTCGACGCCTTTCCCAACGAGGCTGGGCGGCAGGCTCACCTCTCGGGACGCGTCGCGGCGGCGCTGATGGCGAAAGCGCCGGAGTTGCTGGCGAAACCGCCCGCCATCGAGAAGATCGATGTGCTGGCCGCCAAGCTTCCCGGCTAGAGTTTAGGGATATAGAGAAACTTAAGAATAAGTGACGAGAGAACCGTGTATCTTTTGCTCAGGTGTTTCCTGTTCAATAATTTGCGCATCTAACTACTATGGACAACAATGCGATATTCGAAGAGAGGTACAGAGTTATCGCCATTGACGAGCAGAATCTCATTCTTCGGGGAGTCCGCAGCGGAGAGGTCCTAACCATAAAGAACGCGGACCCGGAAAACCCACTCACCGCGGAAGATTACCCGCCCGGGAAGCTTATCGCCCTGAACGATCCTTCGACTGACATTAAAAGTTGATCGGGTGTCTAGCCGGTCAGCTCCGTGCTGTTCTAGACAACTTCAAAAACGGAAAGGTGGACAGCCGCCCTTTCTACTCTAACCTTTTTCCGTACGAGTGCAACGGCAGCCGTATTGTGGTCAGTTTTGGAACCCCCGCGCTGCTGTCATCCGAGTGGCCTTCAGTCTGCGAAGGACCTCGCGTGCATCGCATCAACTCGTGGGCAACCCTCCGAATCGCTGCAAGCCAGATCCTTCGCAAAGCTCAGTATGACGGCATCGATGGGATGAGTGAGAATGCCAAACTGACCACGACCGGCAGCCGTTTACACTTGACGCCCCTGGTGCTCGGGACTAGCATCGCCGAAGCATGGGCGTTTCCGCCACGGTTCCGGCGGCCCCGACACCGAACGTTGCGGTGATTGCGGTTCATGGTGTGGCGTATCACGCGGCGGGTGCTTCGGCCAACGCCATGGCGGACTTGCTGCTCTCTCTTCCCACCGCACCGGCCGGCGCTGTCCGCTGGTACAGCTCTTTCGACTCACAAACCATCCACCTGCCTTTGCAGCCGACGCGGCTGGAGAAGAAGGCGGCTGCGCCGGCGAGGACTCGGATTGACAAAGTATTCGCCTTTCTGCAGGAGCGCAGCGTCAACTTCGCGACCCTCCTCGACATCTGGACAAGCCAGCGGGGAAGGCCCGGGCGAGGAATGGTTGGGCACGAATTCATGCGGCTGCTGCTGCAGGATTACCTCGGAGGCGCCGACGGCGACACCTACGTCACCGCGCGGCTGGCAGGACAGCGTGCCGCGAATGCGCCGGGGGGCGAAGCGAATGTACACGTGTATGAGGCATACTGGGCCGATCTGGCGCGGCCCCAGAACTCACTGCTCAGCTTTTTTCAGGCGCTATTTCAGCTCTTGCTCCACCTCGGCAGTTTGAGCCGCCTGACCATCGACGCCAGCGCTGCCGAGAACGTGACCTGGATCTGGCGGGTTTACCGGACGATGCAGAAGTACGCAGTGCGGATGTTGCAGATACCCATTCCGTTACTGAATGTCATCCTCTTCATCGCCGCATTTTCGGTATTGCCACGGCAATTTATCGACCCGTACTCGTGCAAATGCCCTGACTGGCTGCCGCTGGTGGGTGGCGGGATCGCGGGACTGGTTGCTGGATTCCTGCTGGCCAGGCGCAGGCAGCCGTGGTGGTTCGTGGCCCGTGGGCCGCTGCGCTGGGCGCTGATGCCAGTGGCGGCGGCCACTCTCGGGGTTGGGCTTGCCGCCGGGCTGGTTACCTGGTTGGTTTCAGCCTGCTCCCTTGCGGCGATGGAATGGTGGCTGGTAGGGGCGGCGCTGTTCAAATACGTCCTCGACAAATATGACGACATTCGCGCCGGCACCAAGGAGGTGGGCTGGGTACTGTACGCCCTGGCCTTCATCGTGTTCTGTGTGAATCTCCGCAGCGCCACCGGAGCAGCCTTGCCCTCGGAAGCCTTCCTGTCGCAGACCGTCCTGTGGACGATGCAGTGCATCCTGCTGGCGCTGCGTATCTCCTGGATTGGGTTGTTCTCGTTCGCCTTTCTCGCGTGTGCCTTCGGCGGCCTGGCCTGGCGGACTCTGCCCGCAGCCAGCCCGGAGCGAGCACGCGCCCGGGCCGCAGTCCGCACTAGCCGTTTGGCCCTGGCGCTGCCTACTTTACTGGTTTTGCTGCTGCTGATCTTTTTGTGGGGCGGGGTGTTTCATTGGGCAACCACGACCCATCTCTTCCCCAAGCAGCTGTTTGCCGAGGAGCTTGTGCCGACTCTGCCTCCTGGCGGGGGTTGGTTGAAGATTTTCATTTGCGATCCTGCCGATGTTAAGACCCTGGTTCCACGTCTATTCCGCGATCCGAACGGTCACCTCATTGACCGTCCAGCCGCCCCCAACGATTATTTCGCGGCCTCCCTGGTGTTTAGCGTTGGGCCAGGACTTACTTTCACACTGGCCCTCATGGTGCTGGGCTTCGTTCTCCTGATCTGGTGGGCCCTCCCTGCGGTGTTGACCGAGACCTTCCCGTCTCGCGGGAAGGATGGGCCGCCGCGCTCCTCCACCAATGACCAATCTCTCCACCTTGGCCTATGGCTTTCTCGCGGCCTGGACGCGACTTCGATCGTGACCGTACTGATTTGGTGCGCGATTTTCCTGATCCCCTCCGCCTCCTTTTTCTGGTCACGTTTACCGGCTGGTTTAGACAAGATCGCCGCCATGAACGGCTGGACCGATTTCATTGTGGATCACACCGGAAGGCTCACGGCGTCCATAGCCGTGTTGGCGCTCATTGTCCGCTACAGCAGTTCGGCGCTCGGAATTGTGCTTGACGTGGACAACTATCTGCGGGGTACGCCCGCCTGGGTCACTCCACGCGCAAAAATCGCCGAGCGTTACGTCTCACTCCTGCGCTATATCGCCCAGTATCGCGGAGCAGACGGGCGCGGCTATGACTCGGTGGTCATCGTCGCCCACAGTCTGGGTGCTTTGATTTCCGCTGACTTGCTGCGCTTCTTGAAGCGGGAGCGTCGCGACCCTGCGCTGACCCGCCTGGGCTATGGGTACGGGACAGAGCCAGAGGAAGGCTGCGTCGAGGTGCGACTGTTTACCATGGGAAACCCTCTGCGGCAGCTCCTGAACCGTTTCTTTCCGTATCTTTACGACTGGGTGCGCAACCTGCCCGATAACGGCCTACGCCCGCTCCAGCCTGGCGGGCTGGTTCCGCTGCCTACGCTTATTCCCGCCATGGAATCACCGGATCCCGGAGAACTGGGGGTGCAGGTATGGCTGAATTCCTATCGCAGTGGCGATTATGTCGGCCGCTCCCTTTGGACCGAGGAATGGTACGGACGTACCAGCGGTGGCCCGACGGTGGGAGCCTACCAAGAGCCCATCCACGTGGTCGCGCAGGCGCCGCCACCACCCATCAACCGCTCGGAAACCTGCATTGGCGCTGGGGCGCATCAGCATTACTGGGACGACACTGCTCCGGATATTGCCGAACAGCTTGACGCGCTGATTGGGTAACTGCGTCTCGGGAAATTGGCTCGCGGCCGGAGGAGCGGTTGATCTCCACGTGGCTCTTGCCGGTGAACTACCGCGCCGGGCCGGCCTTACCCGTTGGAGTTAGCCTGAGCCCAGCCTTACAATAGGCGGTCGACGCGATTCAGGAATCTCGGATGCGGAGGCTGATCAAATGGATCTCCACAGATTCACGCTGGTTCTGATCCTGGCTGCATCGTGTATTTTGGCGCTGGGAGCCGGCGAGGACAGCCCCAGTTCCCCCAAGGAAGTTACCTACAACCGGGATGTAGCCCCGATTCTGTTCAAGAACTGCGCGGTCTGCCACCGTCCCAATGACATTGCGCCGATGTCGCTGATGACCTACAAGGAAACCCGTATCTGGGCCCGGCCGATTCGTGATGCAGTGGTGCAGCGCAAGATGCCGCCCTGGCATGCCGATCCCAAGGTGGGCGATTTCAGCAACGATCCCCGACTGTCTGACCAAGACATTGCGACTATCGACGCCTGGGTCAGAACCGGCACCAAGGAAGGGGATGCGAAGGATCTGCCTCCGACCCCTGTGTTCCCCGAAGGCTGGCATATCAAGCCTGACGTGGTGCTGACCATCCCCGAGTTTACGGTGAGCGGCGGCAGTATGGACGACTACGAATACATCTACGTTCCCACCAACTTTACCGAGGACAGATGGGTGCAGGCGGCCGAGGTGATGCCCGGAGACCGCCGCGTGGTTCATCACGCTACGGTTTCGGTCATCGCGGCTGACAAGGTGGCGAAAAAGGAAGAAGAAAACGCCAAGTCTGACGCCGGCGTAGACAAGTACCACTACCGTACCGGCAGGGTGCTGCACTTGCGGCGCGACGCGCCGGTTATTGATGATGGATGCTCATCGCCCGACGGCGGCGGGGTTCCGGGCGAGTCGTCCGGGTATCTGAATATCGTGCCCGGGATCTATCTTCCGGGGCATTTGGCGGAAACGCGACCCTCGGGTTATGCGCTCAGAATTCCTGTGGGCTCGTATTTGCAATTTCAGGTTCACTACAGCAACCATACCGGCGACGACGTGAAAGACCGCACCAGCATCGGCCTGGTGTTTGCCAAAGAGCCGGTAAAGCATGAAATTGCGCAGTACGAGATCTGGAACAATCTTTTTCTGATTCCCGCCAATGACGACAATCATCGCGTGACTTCGTGCTACACCTTGCCCAAGGATGTGACCGCCGTGGCCTATACCGCGCACATGCATTTTCGCGGGAAGAGCATGACCACGGAAGCCATCTATCCCGACGGCCGGCACGAGGTGATTCTGAACGTGCCGCACTACGATTTCCGCTGGCAGGAAATCTACTTCCTGAAACACCAGTTTCTGCTGCCCAAAGGGACCAAGCTGGTGACCACGGCGTACTTCGACAATTCCCTGGACAACCCGCAGAATCCCGATCCTTCGAAAGCCATTCGCTGGGGCGAGCCTAGCGACGAAGAGATGATGGGCTTCTGGCTGCAATTCGCCGATCCTAAACCGGTGGACGAAAAAGCTGCGGTCGCGCATAAGTGAAGTTGTCGAATTCTGAAAACTGTTTGATCCGTGTTTGATCGGGAGAGCGTGACTATACAAGTCACGGCGGTTGTCCGGTGGGCGTCTCGCCCACCGCGCCGAGGGCGGGGCGCCCCCGAGACAGCCGGCAAGATGCCGGCGCTACGGCACAGGTTTAAGGCTTTTCTGGCGGGGTCCTGTGATTGTGGTGGTCATGGGGGTAACCGGGGCGGGAAAGACTACCATCGGTAGACTGCTGGCCCAGCAGCTCGGCTGGGAGTTCACGGATGCCGACAGCTTCCATTCACCGGCAAGTGTAGAAAAGATCAGGCAGGGGATTCCGCTGGACGATGCCGACCGCGCACCGTGGCTCAAATCCTTGCGCCAGGCCATGGAACAGTGGGTCGCGGAAGGCAGGAACATGGTGCTGGCCTGTTCGGCATTGAAGAAAAGTTATCGCCATGAACTTTATCTCGGCAGCGAGGTCAAGTTTGTCTACCTGAAGGGAAGCTACGACCTGATCTACCAGCGCCTGCGGGCGCGGCACGGTCATTTTGCGTCGGAGAAAATCCTGGCCAGCCAATTCGCTGGGGTGAAAGTCGTCTCCAAGCTTACCCGGCGGCTGCTCCCCTTTCTGTTTCTTCTTTATATCGTCAACTACCTCGATCGCATCAATGTCGGATTCGCGGCTCTGCAGATGCGAGGGCAACTGGGATTCAGCGATAAAGTGTATGGTCTGGGCGCGGGAATTTTCTTCGCCGGCTATTTCTTTTTTCAGGTGCCGAGCAATCTGGCGCTGGCGCGCGTGGGCGCACGCAAATGGATTGCGGTCATCATGGTGCTTTGGGGGGCGGTTTCAGCCGCGATGATATTCGTGGCTACGCCGCAAAGTTTTTACCTGCTGCGTTTTCTGCTGGGGGCCACTGAGGCGGGATTTTTCCCCGGCATGATCCTTTATCTGAGGCGATGGTTTCCCTCGGCGGCGCGGGCGCGCGCAGTGGCGCTGTTCATGACGGCCGGGCCATTGGCTGGGGTGGTGGGCGGTCCCATCTCGGGCGCGCTTCTTGGAATACACTCTTTCAATCTGGCGGGATGGCAGTGGCTGTTCCTGATCGAAGGAGTGCCCGCCGTGCTGCTGGGCGGGGTTGTGCTGGCCTTCCTGACGGACCGTCCCGAAGCCGCACCGTGGTTGAACACGAAGGAACGCGCGTGGCTGACCGCGGAACTGGCGCGCGAGCAGAAGGCGCATCCAGAGGCCTCCAGGAGCCAGGTGTTTGCCGCCTTCACTCATGGCAAGGTCTGGCTGCTGGTGCTGGTCTATTTAAGCGTTACCACTTGCACATATGGAGTGGGTCTGTGGCTTCCCAGCATGATTCGCAGTGTTTCGGGTGTCAGCAATTTCCTCATCGGCCTGCTCTCAGCCATTCCCTATATCGCGACCGCAATCGCCATGGCTCTGGTAGGAATGCATTCCGACCGCACCCGCGAAAGGCGGTGGCATCTCGCAGGATCGGCGTTTGTGGGGGCAGGCGGCATGGCATGTGCCGCCTACGCAACCTCGACCGCCGCCAATATTGTCTTCCTCAGCGTGACCTTGCTGGCGGCATTTTCCATGATGGGCCCATTTTGGGCGACTTCCACCGAGCTGCTCAGTGAAACCTCGGCTGTAGCCGGGATTGCTCTCATCAATTCATTCGGCAATCTGGGTGGCTTCCTCGGGCCTTATTCCATCGGGCTGGTTCGCACCTGGACCGGTAGCTTCCGCGGCGGGCTCCTGGCGGTGGCCGCGCTGCTGGGAATTGGCGGGGTTTTGGCGTTGCTGGTCTATAGAATTGACCCGCGGAAACTGCCGGCGGTGATGTAAGGTAGCGTCGGCCTCCGTCGGCCCGAGGCCGGCGAGACGCCCGCCAGACAGTCGGCGAACCTGTCCCGTTTCGCCGAAGCCCCGAGCAAAGTCGAGGGGCAAGTCGAAGGAACGCTGGCGCCACAAGAGACTGGGAGGGGTTACGGGCCGGTGTCCCCTCTTCGTGCTTTTGGTTCGATTGTTTACAATAGGCTTCGACCTGGGCGGAAGGGAGCCGTAGCCCCTAAGCCCAGGGACGAAAACAATTTGGAACAGCCCAATCACAATTCAAGCTTCCCTCCCCGGGTGTACTGGCGAGTAGAAGGCAGCCTCGCGGACTTGACCACTGTCCGCCCCGTCGCTTTCTTCACCTGGAACGCGCAAACCTTCCTGGAACGCTGGGTGCGTCGCGGGCTGGTGTTGATGATGGCGGTATTGCGGCCGTTCCTCTACGCCGCGAACCGCATCTTTGCAACGCGGACGGTGCACACGGTTCTGCGCGGGATCAGCCGGGACCGGCTGGATTTTCTGGGCGAGGAATACTTCAAGTATGAACTGCAGCCATATCTTAAAGTTGATGGTATAGAAGAACTTAAGCTTCGCATCACTGCGGGTGATGAGATCGTTCTGGTCAGCCAGGGGCTGGAACACGTCATGCGCCCGCTGGCGCAGCATCTGGGAGTGAGGTGGCTGATCGCCAACCGGCTGGAGTTCCGGGATGGCATCGCCACCGGGCGCCTGTTGGATCCGGTAGTGCGCCCCCGAGGCCTGTTCGCCGGCATCAGCGGTTCTGGACCCGATGGCCGACGCGCTCCGGAACGTTTGACTCGCGATCTCGGTCTACCGGAAACAAGCGTTTTGGAGTCTGCGGTGATCCCGGCTGCACGCCACGTTACGGGGGGAGACCGTCCGATCGTTTATTTCGACGGAGTGCGCCGCCCGGATCGGCTGTCGATCCGGCGAGCGATGGCAGGGAAGCACGTCCTGCTCATTGGCGTGACCGGCTTCATCGGGAAGGTGTGGTTGGTCAATACGCTCCGGCAGCTTCCCGAGATCGGGCGTATTTATCTGCTCATCCGGCGGCAGAAATCGAACCCTGCGTTGCGACGCTTCGAGAAATTGGTCGAGGAGTCTCCCGTCTTTGATCCGCTTTACACGCGGTATGGTGCCGACCTTTCGCGATTTCTGCGGGAACGGGTGGAAGTGATTGAGGGCGACGTTTGCCAGCCGGACCTTGGTCTCTCCCCCGAAATCGGTGAGTCCCTGCGAAAGAATCTTGATCTCATCATCAATAGTTCCGGTCTGACCGATTTCAATCCCGATCTGCGGGATGCACTGGCAACCAATGTGGACGCGGCGGTGAACGTCACGGCGTTTGTGCGCAAGTCGGATCACGCGGGGCTTCTGCATCTTTCCACCTGCTACGTAGCTGGGGCGCGCGATGGCCGGGTGGGAGAAACGCTGCGCCCCAATTACACGCCCGCGGGAGTCGCCGGCTTCGACGCGGAAACCGAGTGGCGAGCATTGCATGACTTCGTCAGGCAGGCGGAAGAACTGGCAGAGAGCGCCGGTGTGACCGAACAGCTTCGCCAGCAGGCCTTGAGCAAGGAACATGCCGCCAAAGACTTGGGCGGCGCTGCGCTGGAGAATCAGATCCGGAAAAATCGTTTCCGCTGGCTGCGCGAATATCTGACCGAGGCGGGGATGAAACGCGCCGCCGAGTTAGGCTGGCCGAACACTTACACGCTGACCAAGAGTCTGGCCGAGTCGCTGATTGCGAAGCACGGCATTGGCCTGCCCATCGCAATGGTGCGTCCGGCAATCGTGGAGACTTCGGTCGCAGAGCCATTTGTGGGCTGGAACGAGGGCATTAATACTTCTGCGTCCCTCTCATATTTGTTGGGAACTTCGTTCCGGCAACTGCCCACCAATGAGAGAAAGCGCCTGGACATTATTCCAGTGGATTCGGTCTGCCGCGGCATGACTCTGATCGGGGCAGCGATTGTGGAAAGACGTCACGAGCCGCTCTATCAGCTGGCCACATCGGTCACCAATCCCTGCGATATGCGGCGTTCCATCGAACTGACATCGCTGGCCCACCGCAAGCATTACCGCGCGCAGGAAGGCCTGGAATACTGGCTGCGGCTGCGGTTGGACGCGATTCCGGTTTCCAAGGAGCGCTACAACCGCATGTCTGCGCCGGCGCAGAAAGCAATTGTGAAGTCCATTCAGCGCATCATGTCGCCGTTGCCGCTGAAGAAAACTCCGCTGGTGCGCGCGGAACGCAATCTGGAAAGAGTGGAGAAGCTCATCAAACTGTTTGAGCCGTTCATTTTGCACAATGAACACGATTTCGCCGCGGACAATGTCGAAAAACTGTCGCATGCCTTGCCTGACGACGAGACGTCCGCATTCCGCTACGACACCCGATCGATTGACTGGTGGGACTACTGGATCAATATCCACATTCCCGCACTGCGCAAGTGGACTTATCCTCTGATCGAGGGCCGTCCGCTGGAAGCGCGTCCCGCCCGCAGCCTCCATTTTGAGGCCGTCCCGGACAGCGCGGAAGTAGTCAAGACAGGCACCAACGGAGCAACGTGGCGATATTCCTGACCGGTTCCACCGGATACATCGGCGCACACGTCACCGCGAACCTGCTGGAGCAGCACGGTGCTTCCTTGAACCTGCTGGTTCGCGCCCGCGACCCACAGGAAGCGGCTGGGCGTCTTTGGCAGGCCCTGCAGTTGCATCTCGATTTTGCGCGTTTTTATGAGCATCTCCAGACCCGCATGCGGGTCTTTTGCGGTGACCTGACCGCGCCCCACTTCGGCCTGGCCGATGACGATTACGATCGCCTGATCCACACCACCGATTCCGTGGTCCATTGCGCCGCATCCCTCAATCGCAAGTCCGAGAAAAGCTGCCTGAACGTGAACCTGCGGGGCACGCTCGAAGTGCTGCTGCTGGCGCAAAAGTCGAACTACTATCACGGGCTGCGCCGTTTCAGCCAGGTGAGCACGGTGGCGGTGGCGGGGAAGAGGCAGGATGAAGTTGTCACCGAGGATCGCGCCATCGATTGGGATCGCTCCGATTACGATCCCTACGCCCGCACCAAGAAATTTACCGAACACATGATGCGCCAGCTTCTGCCCGAGGTCCCGATTACGATTTTCCGTCCCAGCATCGTTCTGGGCGACAGCCGTCATCCCGAGACCACTCAGTTCGACATGGTGAAGGCGTTTGTGTTCCTAGCCGGCCTGCCGGTGCTGCCGTTCCCTTCCAAAGACAAGATTGACATCGTGAACGTCGATTTCGTGGCCGATGCGATCGCGACCCTGCACCAGAAGGAAAACCCGCTGCACGACACCTATCACCTTTCATCCGGCGTGGACTCGCAAACTTTCCGCCAGCTCACCAGCGCGTTGGCGGCCGCACAGAACAAGCGGGGTCCGGTTTTTCTGCCGTTCCTGCAGCGGCCGTTCAGCGCTGCGGTGAATTTCTTGTCCAACCGGCAGGGTTCGCTGGGCTACGGGGCTTCGCTGATGAAAGTGTTCATGCCCTATCTGGTGTGGAACACGGTCTTCGACAATACGCGCGTGACTCAGGAGCTCGGGCGCAAGCCGGTGCCATTCTCGCAATACAGTTATCCGCTGCTCAAGTTCAGCCGCGAAACCAACTTTACCTATCCCTACCAGAGTTGGCCTTCCACCAGGGCCGGAGGGTCCGCCGCATGATGGATCTGCTCCTCGAAGCCTGGGTCAGCAGCAGCATCGAAGCCGCCAAGCTGAGTTGGATGATGGGTAAAGGCAAACCATGGCAGCCGGGTGAAAAGCTGAAGCTGTTGTTTGCCGGCTATAACGGCACGCGCAACATGGGCTCCGACGTACGGGTGGAAGAAATGTTGCGCCAGATCCGCCCCAAGCTTTCTGAAGGCTATTTTGAAGGTACGGCGCAAACCCATTTGCCGAATATCTTTCCGCCGTTCTTGTCTGACGAAGTTCCCAAGCATCACGGTGTGGTGGCTTGCGAAGGCTCAATGTTCAAGAGCAAATTCGCCAACGCGCTCACCACCATGATGATCGGGTCGCTGGGAATCGCGGCGGCGCAGAACAAGCTCTCGGTCGGCTACGGTGCTGAAGCCGGGCACATGGACCCCCTGATCGCGAAGATGTGCGCGCGCTATTGCCAGAACTCCTTCGTGATCACGCGCAATGAAGAGTCCCGAACCGTACTGCGTGAACTAGGAGTGCCAACCGAGTTGGGCACTGACACGGCATGGACGTTTGAACCCGCTCCGGTCGAATATGGCCGGGGAATCTTGCGAAAAATTGGCTGGGACGGCAGCACGCCGGTGCTTGTGGTCTGTCCGATTAATCCCTTCGAGTGGCCGGTCAAAGCCTCGATCGCGAAGTTTGCGGCGCGCAGTCTGACTGGCGCATACAAGGACAGTCATTATCGTTCGGTGTATTTTCACAACTCGGGTCCGGCTGCAGACCGCGCCCTGGAGCACTACCTCACCGCTATTGCTAACGCAGTCGCCGCATTTCGCAAACAACGCAAGGTTTTCGTGGTTCTCGCCGCCACCGAGCGCCTGGACGCGCGTCCGGCGGGCCGCATTTCGGAGAAGCTGGGAGGCGTGCCCGTGTTGAGCTCTGAAGACTACAAAATGCATGAACTGGTGAGCATTCTGCGCGCCTGTCACATGATGGTTTCGTCCCGCTATCACGGTATTGTGACGTCCATGCCGGGGTTGGTGCCGTCGGCGGGCATCACTATGGACGAACGCATCCGAAACCTGATGCGCGAACGCGGGCATCAGGACCTGCTGATGAATGTGGACGATCCTGATCTCGAACCAAAATTGATGGCGGCCCTGGAGAAACTTGCCACTCAAGGCGAAGCCGTCTCGGTGGGGATCGGACAGACGGTAGTGAAAAATTTGAAAGTTATGGCCCGCATGGGCGTGTACTTCGAAGAAGAAGTGCAACGGCGCTATCCCGAGTTCCCGACGCGTAAGGGAGAATGGGGCTGGGAGGATTATTTGCCGCCGCTAAGCCCCCGATTGAAGCAATTGATCGAAGCCTTCGGCTGACGAAGAACACGTAGTCCGGTGTGTGGAGCACCGAAACCCCGGAGCTTCGCTCCGCCGGGCAGGTGAGACATCCTTCGACTGCGCTCAGGACAGGCTCTGCCCCTACGTGGGTGCGGAGAGATGCAAGTATCAAGAATGAACGATGAATTTTCTGGAAAGCATCTTCGCGCAACTCGCAGCAGCCGGCGACAGGCCTGTTCTACAAGAGCTTCGCGAAGGCCGGGGGTTCGCGGTCACCGGCCGGCAGCTGTTGGTTCGAGTGAGTCAAGCCCGGTCTTTTCTCGCCACCCGAGGCCTGAAGAAGGGCGACCGCGGCGCCCTGCTGGCCCACAACGGCATGGACTGGGTCGCGCTTGATCTGGCAATGATGGCCGAAAGCCTCATCGTCGTTCCGCTCTACGCGCGGCAGGCGCCCGCAGAACTAGTGGCCATGATGAAGGATTGCTCGCCGGCCCTGATCTGCTGCGGAGACGAAGCCCTGCGCGATGGGATCAGGCAGATTTGGCCGGACGCACCCCCGCAATATTTGTTTAAAGACGTCTTTGCGCAGCCCGATAGCGGCGCCGCGGCGAAACCAGGACTGGCTGATTCTGACCCAGTTACTATCATCTACACATCCGGTACTTCGGGTGAAGCCAAAGGTGTTGTCCTGACCGCGGGCAACGTCAGCCACATGCTGGACTGCACTTCGGGGCGGCTCGATCTCCTGATGGAGAACAAGTCCGGGCAGGACCGCGTGTTTCACTATTTGCCATTTTGTTTCGCAGGCTCCTGGATCATGCTGCTCACCTGCCTGCTGCGCGGCAGCCTGCTCACATTGAATACTGACCTGAACAAATTGGCGAACGAAATGCGCACCGTCGCGCCGGATTATTTTCTCAACGTCCCGGCCTTGCTCGAACGCATGCGCAAAGCGGTAGACGAACAGCTTTGGAAGACCGGAGGCCCTGCGCTCGCCATCTACCGTCGCGCCAAAGCGGCATGGATCCGCAGCCAGGATGGCCCTTCCCGGTTCTCCGACAGGACTTGGCTAGGGTTGGCGAACACAATGATTTTTCCGACCATCCGAAAGAAGATGATTGGTGCGAACCTCAAAGCCCTGATCTGCGGCTCGGCGCCGTTGAACCTGGAAACCCAACTGTATTTCAAGATGGTCGGCATCCCTGTTCTCCAGGTCTACGGCCTGACCGAGACCACCGCTATCTGCACTATGGACGATCCTGGCCACGTCGAACCTGGGCGCGTAGGGCCGGCCATCCGCGGCGTCGAAATGAAACTCGGCGACAACGAAGAGATCGTGGTGCGCGGTCCGAATATTTTTCTCGGCTACTGGAACCGTCAGGATCAGACCGCGAAGGTGTTCCACGACGGCTGGTTCCATACCGGCGACCAGGGAGAAGTCAGCGCGGCCGGGAACTGGCGTATCATCGGGCGCATTAAGAACCTGATTATTCTGGGGTCGGGCCACAACATTGCTCCCGAGCCTATCGAGGATGAGCTGCTGCGAAATCTGCCCGGGGCCCTGCAAGTCGTGCTCGTGGGTAATGGGCGCGGATATCTTTCCGCGATCGTTACCGGAAACGTGACTCGAGAGCAGGTGCAGACCGCGGTGGATGCAGTGAATCCGCACCTGCCGCACTATAAGCAGGTGCGCGCATTTCATCTTCACCCCGAGTCCTTCTCGATCGAAAACGGTTTGCTGACGGCAAACGGCAAGCTGAAGCGGGATTTGATCGCCACGCGCCTGCACCACGAGATCGAAGAAATGTACGCAGTGAAGCAAGCCTCATGAGAGTAGCGCCAACTCAGGCGGGCGCCGTGACCGTAGCGCCGGCATCCCGCCGGCTGTCCCGAGGGCGTCTCGCCCTCGAATTGCGAGTGAGCTGCTCAAATGAAGTGAGTTACTAGATGAACCAATTCAAAGGCCAGGCGCTCTCGTGGGAGTTGAAGAACGGCGTCATTGAGCTGGTGCTCCACCGCGAGCCCTGCAACGAGATCGGTTCGTCCGCACTCGCCGAGTTGGAGAAGTTTGCCTCCGCTCTGAAGGATTTGGAAAGCAAGGCCCATGCGCTGATTCTGCACAGCACTTTGAAGTCAGGCTTCTGCGCCGGCGCCGACCTGCGCGAGCTCTATCGCGGCGTGCAGGGCATGGAAAAGCAGACAGCGGCGCGCGGCGTGCGGGAATTTCTGGAACGAATTCACAAAGTGATGAACGCGATCGACAGTTCGCCGCTCACCACCATCGCTGCCGTCAACGGCGTAACTTTCGGTGGCGGGCTCGAACTCGCGCTGGTGTGCGACCTGATCATTGCCGACAAGATGGCGCGCTTCTGCTTTCCTGAACTGCGGTTGGGCCTGGTCCCGGGATTCGGCGGCATACCGCGGCTAAAGAGAGACCTGGGCAACGCAGTTGTGCGCGACCTGCTCCTCACCGGCCGCAGCTTCAACGCCACCAAGGCTCAGCAAATCGGTCTGGTCAGCCAGGTAGTGGCGGAAGGCGAGACACTGAGAGCGCCTCGTGCCACCGCGGCTCAACTGGGCAAGTTCGACCGCAGAACGTCAGCCGC
>WNEZ01000656.1_pt1 | contig 57471 bp, 50 predicted proteins | sample 5400521 | NCBI WGS metagenome assembly WNEZ01 (sample SAMN13153339, study PRJNA577476) | soil metagenome | isolation source: 120 cm saprolite under Douglas fir tree site 2 hole 1 replicate 1 | place: USA:California | collected 2015-04-18
CGTTCCCGAGCGTGGCGGCCGCGGTCGACACCGTGGTCGCCACCATCCAGGCCGGCATCCCCATCGCCCGCATCGAATTGCTCGACGCCAAGCAGATGGATGCCGTCAACAAATACGCCAAGCTCAGCTACGCGGTCGCGCCCACGCTGTTCTTCGAGTTCCACGGCACCCAGGCCGGCGTCGCGGAGCAGGTGGCGCAGGTGAAGGAGTTCGCCGCCGAGCAGGGCGGGGTCGATTTCCGCTGGGCGGCGACGCCCGAGGAGCGCTCGAAGCTGTGGCAGGCGCGCCACGATGCGCATTACGCGACGATGGCGCGTCGCCCGGGCGCGCGCGTCTGGGCGACCGACGTCTGCGTGCCGATCTCCCAGCTTGCGCAATGCATCGCCGAGACGCGCGCGGATATCGAGCGATCGAGCCTGATGGCCGGCATGGTCGGCCATGTCGGCGACGGCAATTTCCATGTCGCCTTTCTTGTCGATCCCCAGCAGCCGGAGGAGATCGCCGAGGCGGCACACCTCAACGAGCAACTGGTGCTGCGCGCCATCGCCATGGACGGCACCTCGACCGGCGAGCACGGCATCGGCAGCGGCAAGATGGATTTCCTGGTCGCCGAGCATGGCGACGCCGTTTCGGTCATGCGCACGCTGAAACGGGCGCTCGATCCCGACAACATCCTCAATCCCGGCAAGATCGTGCGCGTGTGAGGCGCTTTCGGCCGGCCCTCCGATCCGTCATGGCGCGCTGCGGCTGGGCTGCCGCCGCCGTCGCGTGCCTTGCCGCGCAGGCGATGCCGGCGCTTGCCGGGCCGCCTGATCCCGCCTGGGTCACGAGCTTCGTCGAGGAGGACGATTTCTGGGCGCCGCACAACAAGGATCGCCATTACACGCATGGCGTCAGGGTCGCCTTCACCTCGCCCGACGTGCACAGCCCGTTCTGGCAGGCGCCCTTCGACTGGATCGGCAGCGTCACGACCGCCTTTCCGAGCAAGGATCCGTCCCTCGCCGGCGGCGAGACCGTGGTGCGGCGCTACAACATCATCCCGCTCGGCCAGAACATGTATACGCCGCAGAATCCTGCGCTCGTCGATCCCGACCCGCGCGACCGGCCCTTTGCCGGCTGGCTCTACGGCGGGATCGGGTTGATCCAGGACACGCCGGGCAGCGCGACCGAACCGATTGACCGCTTCGACGCGCTCCAGCTCAATCTCGGCATCGTCGGACCGGGCTCGCTGGCCAACGCCATGCAGACGCATTATCACCTGCTGATCCAAGTGGCGCCGTTCCAAGGCTGGCACGCGCAGCTCCATAACGAGCCGGCGGCCGATCTCTATTACGAACGCAAATGGCGCCACCACGGCGAGTCCGAGGGAGGCTGGGGCTGGGACGCCATCCCGCAAGCCGGCGCGCGCGTCGGCAACGTCTACGACTATCTGGCGGCGGGCGGCCTGCTGCGCGTCGGCCGCAACCTGCGCGTCGATTACGGCCCGCCGCATATCGACCTCAACACCGGCGCCGAATATCTCAACCTCGAGCGCCTGACCGCTGGCGATTGGGGCATCTATTTTTTCGTCGGCGGCGAGGCGCGCGCCGTCGCCCACAACATCTTTCTCGACGGCAACGATTTCAAATCGAGCGCGCATGTGCAGAAGATTCCGGCGGTCGGCGACGCCGAAATGGGGGCGGCATTCTTCTGGTGGCATTTGCGGCTGGCCTATACCTTGATCTACCGCAGCCCGGAATTCATCCATCAGACCGGGCCCGATCATTACGGCTCCCTCAACCTGACGCTTCATCTGTCGTTCTGACCGGCAGGAACGTCATGTCGCAAGCAGGGCCCTCGCATCGGCGGAGTGACGAACATGGCGAAGGCTGACGCGCGACCCGCCCGACCGCGCGACGCCGCGAGCCTGATCCTGCTGCGCGACGGCGAGGCCGGGCTCGAGGTGCTGATCGGCCGGCGCGGCAAGGGCGCGCGCTTCATGCCTGGGCGCTATGTCTTCCCCGGCGGCCGCATCACGCCCGGCGACGCCCGCCCGTGGCAGGGCGAGGCGAGCGCGGCGGCCGACGCCGCCGACCCCTCATTCCTGGCGCTCAAACGCGCGGCGCTGCGCGAGACCTTCGAGGAGACGGGTCTGGTCATCGGCAGGGCTGCACCGGCGCACGAGCACGACACGAGCGCGCTGTCGGCGATCGAGCGGGCGTATCGCGCGCTCGGCGTGGCGCCGGCACCCGATCTGCTGCGCCTGGTCGGCCGCGCCATCACGCCGACCAATTCGCCGATCCGCTTCCACGCCCGCTTTTTCGTCGCCGATGGGGGGTATGCGCGGGGCGAGCTCGCGCCCTGCGAGGAGCTCGACGACCTCCACTGGCATCCGGTCGCCGTGGAGCCGCCGGGCGCGATGCAGAACGTGACCCGCTTCATGCTGCGCTGCGCTATCGAGGCCTGGCGCGGCGCCGCGCCGGCCGAACCGCCGCTCTACTGGCATCGCGGCGACCGAACCCTCGTGCGGCACCGACGGAAGCCTCGCTAGGGATTGACCACTTCCCAGCCTTCGGGAACCCACCGCAGGAGCTGCGTCGAGATCCTTCGCTGGTCGCCCTTCGCCGTCGCCTCGGCCACTCTCGTGAGAGCGTCGAGCGAGGCGCGATCCTTCCCTTCGGCGTATAGAATCCCCTCGGGCACGGGTACGGCAACGACCAGCTGCCCGTTCATTTCCTGGGAGAGCGCTGCCCAGTCATCATGCATGAGCAGGCGACTCGACTCGTAGAAATGCCCGGTGATATAGCCGATCGCATCGGGTTTTAGCCGGCTGATGACCGCGCTCCCTGGCGGCAGCTCCGCCGCCACATTCTGCTTGCCGAGAGCGATCGCTTCCTCCTGGGAAAGCCCGAGTTTTTCGAGGTCGCGGTCGGTCAGCATATTTATTTGGCGCGGCAGATCGACGACGCAGACGAGCCACAGATCGCCGGCAAGCGGCCGAACGATCGGCTGCGGCTCCAGCCGCTCGGCGGCATGCTTGCGAAGCGCATCGACATAGCCGGTGGATCGAACAATGACGCGAAGGTCGGATGTCGCGACGGGCCGATTTGTTTCGACCGCGAGGTCAGCCGCGTCTGCCGGCCTCGCGAAGGCGAGCAGCGCGGCGAGCAGGCTCATGAGTACCACGCGAATGGCCATCGATCGCGCCATTGCAATTCCTCTCGTCTCGATGCGACCCCTAAATCAAGGGCTGCCCAGAGGGCCATAAATTTCTACCACATCGCCACTCGGTGTACCGTACCCTGAGGTTCATGCTGCGCGATCGCATCATCGACCAGTATGGCGAAGGCTGCCGCATCCGGCAGGTGCGGCGCACGCCGCGCTTCGCCTCCGCGCTCTTCGTCGTCGACTTTATGCAGGGCGCGCGGCTCACCCGCATCCTCGGCGCCATCGGCCGGGACGGACGGCTCACCGAGCAATCGGGCATGGATCTGCTGCGCCCGGAGCGCCTCGTCTTTCTCTATGAGCGGCTGATGCTGCTGGCCTTCGCGATGGTTGAGCGGCCCGCGGCGGCGCTGCTGCTCGGCCTCGGCGGCGGCGCCATGTGCCGTCACCTCGCGGCCTATCTCCCGGATTGCGCGGTCACCGTGGTGGAGCGCGACGGCGCGGTCATCGACCTGGCGCGTCGCTTCTTCCACGTCACACACCCGATCCGCCGCGGCGACGCGCAGGACGTGGTCGCCGACAGCGCCGGCGCGTATGACGTGGTGCTCGTCGACCTCTACGACGGCAGCGGCGCGTCGGGCGTCGAGCCGGGCTTCTGGCAGGACTGCACGCGCGCGCTGCGCCCGGACGGCTGCCTCGCCGTCAACTGGGCCGCCTTCGTCGATGACCAGACCGCGCGCGAAGAGGCGCGGCGCATCGCCGCCGCGGCCGGCCGCTCGCTCTTCCTCGGCCCGCGCGCGCTCACCGAGAATGTCGTGCAGCTGGCGTCGCCCGGCGGCAAGCTCACCCCCGCCGCGCTCGCCGCACGCTGGCGTCGCTTCGCCCTCGCCCACCATCTGCCGCGCGAGGATCGCGACGTGCTCAAGCGCTGCACCATCCGCGCCGAGTTTCCCGTAAAGGGCGACGCGCGGGTCACCGCCCGGTGAAGCGGGCGGCGCGCTTCTCGACGAAATGCGCGACACCCTCGCGGAAATCCTCGGTCTTGAAGCTGGCGCGCATCTCCTCGTTGGCGAGCTCGACCGCTTCGCCGAGCCCGCCGAGCAGCGCCTCCCACACCTGGCGCTTCATCACGCGCATCGAGCGCGGCGAGACGGCGTCGGCGAGCTCGCGGGCGTAGTCGCGCACCTGGGCCATGAGTTCGGTCTGCGGCACCGCGCGGTTGACCAAGCCGATACGCTCCGCCTCCTGCGCCGAGACGCGGCGCGCCGAGAACAGCAGGTCCATCGCATGGCCCGGCCCGACCAGGCGCGGCAGCAACCAGGCGAGGCCGTACTCGGCGATGAGGCCGCGGCGCGAGAAGGCGGTGGTGAAGATGGCCTCGCTGCCGGCAAAGCGGATGTCGCAATAGCAGGCGAAGACGAAGCCGAGCCCCGCCGCCGGGCCGTTGACCGCGGCGATGACCGGCTTGGGGATCGCCGGGAAATAGCTGTAGCGGTGTTGGAAATCGGCGCGCGCGGGGCCGCCGAGATCGAGCGGCGCCGGCGCTTCCGGCGGGATGCTCGCACCGCCGCCGCCGGCCGCGCCGGAGAGGCGCTCCATATCGGCGCCGGCGCAGAAGCCGCGCCCCGCGCCGGTGAGAATGATGACGCGCACCGCAGCATCGCGCGCCGCTGCCTCCATCGCCTGGCGCAAACCGCTCCCCATCTCTGCATTGAAAGCGTTGAGCCGGTCGGGCCGGTTCAGCGTGACGGTGGCGATGCGCTCCTTGACTTCATAGAGCACGACGGGCTCGGCCATGACGTCCTCCCAGTCATTCTGCTTTGCCCGGCAGCATAGCCGACGCGCTCGCGGGGGCGCCACCGGGTTGCTAAGGTCGCGCGATGAGCTTACCCGCCGAGAGCGCGGCCGAGCGGCGCTGGAACCTCGCGGCGGCGATCTCGAGCGTGACGGTGTTCGGCATGGGCATCGGCCTGGGCGGGCCGCTGCTGTCGCTGGTGCTGGAGGCGCGCGGGGTCGACGCCACGCTCAACGGGCTCAACGCCGCCTCGACCTTCCTCGGCGTCATCCTCGGCCCGCTGCTGACGCCGCGCGCCGTCGGCCGCTTCGGCATCCGGCGCTTCCTGCTGGGCTGCTTCGCCCTCGACATCGCGCTGTTCCTGCTGATGAAGCTCGTCGACAGCATCGGCGCATGGTTCCTGCTGCGCATGATGCTCGGCATCGTCGGCTCCAGCATCTTCACGACCACCGAGGCGTGGATCAACCTGCTCTCCGACGACGCCGAGCGTGGGCGCATCCTCGGCCTCTACATCGCCTCGCTCTCGGCTGGATTCGGCATCGGCCCACTGCTGCTGTCGATCACGGGCACCGCGGGCTGGACGCCGTTCATCGCCGCAAGCGTTATCGTCGCCGTCGCTGCGATCCCGCTGCTCGCCGCCGGCGACGGCACGCGCGATCTCGGCCGCGCGTCCACGCAAAGCCCGTTCGCGGTCTTCACCAGGCAGCCGATCCTCATCTTCATCGTCGCGCTGTTCGGCCTTTACGAGGCGGCGATCATGACGCTGCTGCCGATCTGGGGGGTGCGCATCGGACTCGGCTATAAGCTCGGCGCCGCCACCGTCTCGGCGATCTATTTCGGCGCCATCGCGCTGCAGGTGCCGATCGGCTGGCTGTCCGACAAGATCGAACGCCGCGCCGTGTTGCGCCTATGCGCCGCAGCGGGCCTGGTTGGCGCCGCGCTGCTGCCGCTCGTCGCTGGCGCGATGCCCGCGCTCTTCACGGTGCTGTTCCTGTGGGGCGGGTTCACCACCGCGATCTACCCGGTCGCCCTCGCCATGGCCGGCGAGCGCTTTCGCGGCGCCGAGCTGGTCAGCGTCAATGCCGCGATCGTCATCGGCTACGGGCTGGGCGCGCTGGTCGGGCCAGTGCTGGGCGGGGCGGCCATGGATGCGTGCAATCCGCAAGGCCTGCCGGCGCTGCTGGCGCTGCTCTTCGCCGTCCTCGCTGCGACGACCTTCGCCCGCCGTTGACCGGCGCAGCGAGGAGAGCGCGCTCAGTGGAGCGGCCGCCCAAGCCGAGGCCAACCAACCGGCTGGATTGGTCGACCGGGCCCGGCGATCGGGTTGGCCGGGCCCGGCCGTCTTCACCCTTGCTGGCGTGGTCGCCGCGCTGGGCTCTGCGCGCGCCGCGCAAGCGGAGGGGAAGTCTTGGAATGGGGGCGTGGCACTGCCTGGCGGGTCGCAAGATCCGGGCCAACACGGACCACGCTCGCTGCACCTGTTTTTGCGCCGATGCATGCGCGGTCTGTGCGTCCTCACCCGCAGTCGCTGCTAATTTCTGAATCGCGCACGCCTAAAATCCGGGCACGGGCAGCATTTGGGCAAAATTGCGGCAGCCTGCGCAGATCCTGTGCCGCCGGCCGCGCAGCGAGCACCGGGTCCTTTCGAGTAAGCCACTGACGCGCTTTGCAATTCGCATGCTCGACGGAGTGGCCCCGGTTTTGCTTGTGATATGCCGTAAGCCCGAAGCGACTTCGCCAAGGAGTAACAAGAGTGCAGCTCGCGTATCCATCGTCTCCTTTCTTGCTCTTGCCGCCGCGCCCGCCTGGGCGCATTTCGGCAGCGCCAGCGGCGGTGGCTGGCATGAAGGCTTCGCGCATCCCTTTTCCGGCCTCGACCACGTCGTGGCGATGATCGCGGTGGGCTTGTGGGCGACGCAGATGCCGCGCCCGGCGGTGTGGCTGCTGCCGGTGATCTTTCCGCTGTTCATGGCGGTCGGCGTGAGTCTGGTACCGGCCGGCGTGGCGCTTCCTGGTGCCGAGGATGGCACCGCCATCTCCGTCGCCGTGCTCGGCGTGCTGCTCGCGGTGGCGGCGCGGCCGCCGCTTGCCGTCGCTGCCGCGGTAACGGCGCTGTTCGGATTGGTCCACGGCTATGCGCATGGCGCGGAGATGCCCGAGACGGCCGCGCCGCTGCTGTACGGCGCCGGCCTGATCACCGCCACCACGGCGCTGCAGCTTGCCGGCATCGGCATGGGATTGCTGGCGAGGAGCGCCATCGGCCAGCGCGTGCTGCCGATCGGCGCCGCCGCCATCGCCGGCATCGGCATCACCCTCGTGCTGGCGCTTTAAGCACCCCGACGCTTCTTTAACGATCGTGGCAATTTAGCGCGTTCCGCCCGAGGGCGGCCATCCGGCGCGGTGGCGCCCGACGGCTTTGTCGCCGGCAGCGGCGTGATCGACCTCCGCGCTGCCTTTAATGCCGATCGCCTCGGCGGCTGTCAACCGCCCGCAGGCCATTTGATTTCATTCATAAAAAGTCTCTGCCGGGAGGTCGGGCCGGGTCAGCGCGACTAGCAAATCTGACGGGCGCGCCGCGCAGGTTATTGCAAATGGTTCTCATTTGCATTATCAGTTCAAAAACGCCTTCGCGGCATTGGCTGCGGGCTACCGGAGCAAACGATGCGACGATTGTTGCCGCGGCTGGTTCTGCCCTTGCTGCTCGCTCTGTGCGGCGCGCTGCCCACACAAGCCGAGGAGGGCACCTATACCCTCACCATCAAGGACCACCGCTTCGCGCCGACCGAGCTCGAGATCCCCGCGGACAAGAAGATCACGCTCATTGTCAAGAACCTCGATTCCACTCCCGAGGAGTTCGAGAGCCTCGAGCTGCATCGCGAGAAGGTCGTCACCGGCGGCCAGGAGATCACCGTCTATATCGGCCCGTTGCGGCCGGGCCGCTACGAGTTCTTCGGCGATTTCAACCCGCAGACCGCGCGCGGACACATCGTCGCTAAATAAGCAGACATCCCATGCTCGGCACCGCCAGCATCGTCTTCCGCGAGGTCCTCGAGGCCGCGCTCATCGTCAGCATCGTCATGGCAGCCTGCAAAGGCGTCGCCGGGCGCGACTTCTGGGTCGCCTGCGGCCTGGTCGCGGGAATCCTCGGTGCCGGCCTAGGCGCCGCCGGAATGGCGTCGCACGGCGCCCGGGGACGCAGGTGCTGTTCTACCGCGCCGCCCTCGCCATCATCGGCGCTGATGCGGGGCTCGGGAAACGACCGCTCGCCACGCCGAGGCGGCGCCGGCCCGTCGCTGTCGTGCCTGGCCGGCGCCGTGCTCGCGATCGGCCTGGGCGCGGCGGCGACCGCGTCGCCGGCGCAGGCCGAGTTCAAGCTGCGCTATCCCTTCGTCGACTATCGCGAGATCGAGTTCGAGCACAACGGCGACACCACCTTCGACAGGAGCAAGAGCGGCAAGAACAACAACCAGAGCTACACCCACGAGATCGAAGTCGGTGCCACGCCCTTCTGGCTGTTCGGGCTGGAGGCCGAGACCGGCGCCGCGTCCGGCGAGAATTTGCGCTACGAGGCGACCACCTTCGAAAACATCTTTCAGCTCACGCCGCAGGGAAAGTACTGGGCCGATCTCGGCTTTTTCGCCGAATACTCGCATGCCGCGTCGCGGCGCGACGCCGACTCCTTCACCTTCGGACCGCTGATCCAGAAGGAGCTCTCAGACGTGATGGGCACCGACACCGTGCACACGCTGAACCTGCTGTTCTCCAAGGAGGTCGGCCGCAACCGCACCGACGACACACCCTTCTTCTATGCCTGGCAGTCGAGGCTCCGTCTCGACCCGCATTTCGAGCCGGGCATCGAGATCTATGGCCAGATCGACGACATCGCGGCGCCCGGCAAGCTCGCCGATCAGCGGCATCGGGCGGGCCCGGTGGTAGCGGGCCTGCACAGCCTTGCGCCTTACGGCAAGATCAAATACGAGGTCGGCTATCTGTTCGGCCTGACGCACGCGACCGAGGACGGCACAGTGCGCTGGCGCCTCGAATACGAGATTCCGTTCTAGCGCCGCGGCGCGAGCAGCACCTCGGCGCTCACCGAGACCGAGACGGTGGCGTCGCCGGGCTCGGCGACGGGCGCGGCCTCGCGGTAGCGGTTGAGAAAGCCACGCGGCACGGGCTGCGTGCCGTCGGCATTGCCGACCTGGAGGTCGCGGATGCGCTCGACGGTCATGCCGAGATCGCCGGCGACGCGCTCGGCGCGCTGCCGCAAGCGCGCCAGCGCTTCCTTGGTGAGCTCGTCCTCGACGGCGCGCGCCGCCTCCGGCGTCAGCTCGTAAGCGAGCGAGGACAGGACCAAGCGCTGCTGCTGCAGCATGCCGGCCAGCGCCAGCAGCGCGCCGGCGTCGCGCGATTGCAGCAGCAAGCTCTGCATGCCCTGCCAGCGCGGCGGCGGGTTGGCGCTGCGGCGGTCTGGCGCCGGCCGGCTGGGCGGCTTCTGGTAGACTTGGTAGTCGCCGGTGGTCACGGTGACCGCGGCGGCCGCTTTGGCGCGCTCCAGCGCCGTCGCCATGCGCCGGTTGATCTCGGCCTGGAGCCGTGCGGGATCAGCGTCGCTCGCCTCGACGCGCAGCTCGGCGGTGAGCCGATCGCGCTTGACCATCCGCTCGCTACGCTCGACCAGATGCAGCACCGTGGTGTTGTCGTCGCGCGGCGCCACGGTCCCGGGGGCCTGCGCCCAGGCCGGCGCCGCCAGCAAGATCGCGCTCAGCGCCAGCGTCACGCGGCGCGCCGTCGCGGCGGCGTGCCGCCCAGTGATTTTCCGCGCTCGTTCAAACATAGCTGGGCCTCCGGGTTCGGGCAGACGACAATCTTCGCTGGACTGTATTTCCAAGACAAAGCTCTGGTATGCACGATATCTTGCAGTCATTTACCCTATATCTAAGCAAGACATAGCATCGCACGCACTGATACAGGCCCTTCTATCTTATCGTTACAGCGACTTTGCTGGTGACCTCGGCTGCGCAGGCGACAACGGCACCTCGGACATTTCTGCAAGGCTTCCCAGAACCAAGATTGCGCCTGTACCGGTGCCCGGGTGCTGTGATAGCGTAGCTCGCAAAGCCGGGCGGCGGAAATTGCGTGGCGCCTGAACGGGGCTATAAGGCGGCCCGCGAGTCGAGACAACAATCTAGGGGATGGAAATGTCGATGACAGGATCTTCCCAAGCCCATGGAGTGGGCTCTTATCGGTGGGTGCAGCTCATCATCGGCATCATCTGCATGACGATGATCGCCAACCTGCAATATGGTTGGACGCTCTTCGTCAATCCGATGGATGCCAAATATCATTGGGGCCGCGCCGCGATCCAGGTGGCGTTCAGCATTTTCGTGCTGACGGAAACCTGGTTGGTGCCGGTCGAGGGCTGGTTCGTCGACAAATACGGCCCGAAGATCGTCGTGCTGATCGGCGGCATTCTCGTCGGCATCGCTTGGGCGCTCAATTCGGTGGCGAGCTCGCTGCCGGTGCTTTACATCGCGGCAGCGCTGGGCGGCATCGGCGCCGGCGGCGTCTACGGCACTTGCGTCGGCAACGCGCTCAAATGGTTCCCCGACCACCGCGGCCTCGCTGCGGGGCTCACCGCCGCCGGCTTCGGCGCCGGCTCGGCGCTCACCATCATCCCAATTCAGAAAATGATCGCGTCGACCGGATATGAGTCGACTTTCCTCACCTTCGGTATCGGCCAGGGCATTGTGGTGGTTCTGATGGCGCTGTTCCTAGCGGCGCCTCGGCCCGGCCAGGTGGCGGCCGCGAAGCCCGCCAAAGTGAGGCAGAGCGGCCGCGACTATTACTGGACCGAGATGATCCGCTCACCGATCTTCTGGGTGATGTATGTGATGTTCGTGCTGGTGGGCGCCGGCGGGTTGATGGCGACCGCGCAGCTCGCGCCCATTGCCAAGGATTGGGGGATCGACAAGACGCCGGTCAGCCTGATCGGCATCACGCTGCCCGCCCTCACCTTCGCACTATCGATCGACCGCATCCTCAACGGCATCACGCGACCCTTCTTCGGCTGGGTGTCCGACAATATCGGGCGCGAGAACACCATGTTCATCGCCTTCGGGCTCGAGGCCATCGGTATCTGGGCGCTCAGCAAGCTCGGCGGCAACCCGGTGCTGTTCGTGATCTTGAGCGGGCTCGTGTTCTTCGCCTGGGGCGAGATCTACAGCCTCTTCCCCTCGACCTGCACCGACGTCTACGGGGCGAGATACGCGACGACCAATGCCGGACTGCTCTACACCGCGAAGGGCACGGCCTCGCTGCTGGTGCCCTTCGGCAATACGCTCGCCGAGGCTACCGGGAGCTGGTATTGGGTCTTCGTCATCGCCGCCATCATGAACGCGATCGCGGCGGTTGCGGCGCTGGCCGTGTTGAAGCCGATGCGAGCGGCACATCGCGATACGCTGGGCGGCGCGCCGGCGCGCGCCGCCGAATAGCCGTCTGCGCTGCAAACGGCGGGCGAGCTGCACCCGGCTCGCCCGCCCGATTTTTTTCGCTATTGCCGTAACCCGCGCAAGCGCGCATCGCCCGGCCCGGGCGAGGGCGCGAACGCCGCGCTCGCCGCGGCGGCGATGATCTTGTCGATGAAGCGCCGATAGGCGTCATCCCAAGCCGGAGTAGGGGAGCCCAGCGCGGCGCCCGGTGCTGCGGGCGACAGGAAGATGGCACCGTTGCCCGGGTCGGATTCGCCGGCATGGCGCGAGGCGCGGACGAGATCGAATGCGCCCGAATCATCGGCCGCGGAGACGATGCGCACGCCGCTGAGCACGCTGGCATTGGCGCAGCCATTGGCATTGGCTTCCTGCTGGAAGACGGCGCGCGGATAGATGCGCTCGACCGTGCCGCGATCTTTGATGTTGGGACGCTGCATGATCAGGGCAACGGCGCGCATCGCGCGATCGTTCCCGGCCGCCAGCCTTGACCGCTCTCTCGGTCAGGGCGACAGTCGTCGCCTCGGCCGCGCCGACAATAAGGGCTCGTCATGACCACCATCTCGCCGCTCGCGGCTTCTCTCACCACGGACGAGCGCGCCCTACTCGACAGCGCCGCGCGCTTCCGCCGCGACCACGTGGCGCCGCGCGCGGCGGGGTGGGAGCGCGCGCGCCAGATGGCGCGCGAGAGCCTGCGCGAGGCGGCGCGGCTGGGCCTCACCGGCATCGAGGTGCCGCGCGTGCAAGGCGGACACGGCGCCGGCTTTGTCGCCAAGGCGCTCATCGCCGAGGAGGTGGCGCGCTCCTGCATGGCTTTCGCCTTCAGCCTCATCAACACGCAGAACGTCGCGGTGCGCATCGCCGGCGCGGGCTCGGCGGCGCAGATCGCGCGCTACCTCGCGCCGCTGCTGGCGGGCGAGTTGATCGGCGGCACGTCGCTCACCGAGCCGCATGCCGGCAGCGACTTCCCGGCCATCTCGACGACGGCGCGCCGCGCCGGCAGCGGCTGGGTGCTCGACGGCGAGAAGGCTTGGCTCAGCAACGCCGCCGTGGCCGAGGTGATCATCGTCTTTGCCAAGACCGACGCAGCACTCGGCAGCGATGGCATCGCCGCTTTCCTCATCGATGCACGCGCGCCGGGTTTCGAGCGCTTGCCGCCCTATGCGCTCATGGGCGGCCATGCCATCGGCGCCGGCGGCTTCCGCCTCAAGGACTACCGTGCCGACGAGCACGCGCTCTTCTACCCGCCGGGCCAGGCATTCAAGCGCGCGCTTGCCAGCATCAACGGCGCGCGCACCTATGTCGCGGCCATGTGCTGCGGCATGGTGGCGGAAAGCCTGCGCATCGCGCTCGACCACGCGGCGCGGCGGCGAAGCTTCGGCAAGCGGCTTTTGGATCATCAGGGCCTGCGTTGGTCGCTCGCCGACGTCGCGACCGATCTCGAGGCGGCGCGGCTCCTGACCTGGCGCGCCGCCGATCTCATCGCGCGCGGCGAAGATGCCATGCTCGCCGCCGCGCATGCCAAGAAATTCGCGGTGCGCGTGGCGCAGCAGCGCCTCGGCGACTGCATGCAGGCAATGGGTGCCGAAGGCTTGCGCGAGGATTACCCGATCGGCCGCCACATCGCCTCAGCCCGCATCGCCGGCTATGTCGATGGCTCGACCGAGATGCAAAACGAGCGCATCGGCGCGCTGCTGGAGAAGACGTATTTGTGATGGAAGTACGGCCGAATTTCGCATTGCCAATGCAAAACCAGATCTACCTCATCCTGAGCCCGTCGAAGGACGCACCGCCGGCGATGCAGTGCTCAGCAATCGTATGAGCGCCTATCTCTACATGCTCCGCTGCGCCGACGGCTCCTACTATGTTGGAACCGCGCAAGCATCACTCGAGCAGTGCATCGCGCAGCACGATGCCGGCACGTTCGACGGCTGCACGGCAAGGCGTCGGCCGGTGACGCTGGTGTTTCACGAGCACTTCGACCGCGTCACGGATGCGATCGCGGCCGAGCGTCAGGTCAAAGGGTGGCGGCGCGACAAAAAGGAAGCGCTGATCCGCGGCGATTACGATGCGCTGCGGGAGCTGTCTCTCGCCTACGAGAAGCGCTGCATCGGCGACGTGCGTCCTTCGACAAGCTCAGGATGAGGTAAAGCGAGACCTGCATTCACACATGCGAAGGACGCACTCCGCGGATGCAACCTCAGCCGCCTACACCGCCTCGACCTTGGCGGCGCAGAATTTGAACTCCGGGATCTTGCCGATGGGATCGAGCTGCGGGTTGGTGAGGATGTTGGCGGCGGCCTCGGCGAAGCAGAAGGGGATGAACACCATGCCGGGCGGAATGGCGCCATCGGCGCGCGCCTTGAGCTCGATGGCGCCGCGTCGCGTGGCGACGCGGATCATGCCGCCCGCCTTGACGCCCATGCGCCGCAGATCGGACGGCGCCAGGCTCGCTACCGCCTCGGGCTCGAGATCGTCGAGCACGCTGGCGCGGCGCGTCATCGCGCCGGTGTGCCAGTGCTCGAGCTGCCGGCCGGTGGTGAGCACCATCGGGTATTGCGCGTCCGGCTCCTCGGCCGGTGAGACGAGCTGCACCGGCACGAGCTTGCCGCGCCCCGACGGCGTCGGGAATCCATCGCCGAAGACGATGTCGTTGCCAGGCTTGTCCTCGGCATCGCAGGGATAGGTCACGGAGCTCTCGCGCTCGAGCCGCTCCCAGGTGATGTTGTTCAAGGACGGCATCGCCAGCTTCATCTCGGCGAAGACATCGCGCGGATGCGAGTATTTCCAGTCGAGGCCCATCCGTTTGGCGATGTCGATGGTGATCGCCCAATCCTCGCGCGCCTGGCCGGGCAGCGGCAGCGCCTTGCGCCCCATCTGCACCTGGCGGTTGGTGTTGGAGACAGTGCCGGTCTTCTCCGGCCAAGCCGAGGCCGGCAGGATCACGTCGGCGAAGCGCGCCGTCTCGGTCAGGAAGATGTCCTGCACCACGAGATGCTCGAGCTTGGCCAGCGCCTCGCGCGCATGCTCGACATCCGGATCGGACATCGCCGGGTTCTCGCCCATGATGTACATGCCGCGGATCACCCCCTCGTGGATCGCGGTCATGATCTCGACGACGGTGAGGCCGGCCTTCGGGTCGAGCTTGGTGCCCCAGAGCTTCTCGTAGAAGGCGCGCACCTTGGGATCGGTCACGGATTGGTAGTCGGGGAAGACCATGGGAATGAGGCCGGCGTCGGACGCACCCTGCACGTTGTTCTGGCCGCGCAGCGGGTGGAGCCCGGTGCCGGGACGGCCGACCTGGCCCGTCACCAGCGCCAGCGAGATGAGGCGACGCGAATTGTCGGTGCCGTGGACGTGCTGCGAGATGCCCATGCCCCAGAAGATGATGGCGGCGTTGGCGCGGGCGTAGGTGCGCGCCACCAGGCGCAGCGTGTCGGCGTCGACGCCGCAGATCGGCGCCATCTTCTCGGGCGGGAAATCCTTCACATTCTCGGCGAGCTTCTCGAAATCCTCGGTATGCGCCTGGACGTACTGCTTGTCGTGCAAACCCTCGCTGATGATGACGTTGAGCATGGCCGAGAGCAGCGCCACGTCGCGCCCGGGCTTGAACTGCAGCATGTGCGTGGCGTGGCGCTTCAGGGTCTGGCCGCGCGGGTCCATGACGATGAGCGTCGCGCCGCGCTTCACCGCATTCTTGAAGAAGGTCGCGGCGACCGGATGGTTCTCGGTCGGGTTGGCGCCGATGACGATGATCACGTCGGCGTCCTTGGCCGCCATGAAGGGCGCGGTCACCGCGCCCGAGCCGATGCCCTCCATCAGCGCCGCCACCGAAGAGGCGTGGCAGAGCCGCGTGCAGTGGTCGACATTGTTGGTGCCGAAGCCGGTGCGCACCAGCTTCTGGAACAGATAGGCCTCCTCGTTCGAGCCCTTGGCCGAGCCGAAGCCGGCAAGGCCCTTGCCGCCATGCTGGTCGCGGATGTGCTTCAGCCCTTGCGCGGCGCGGTCGAGCGCCTCGTCCCAGCTCGCCTTGCGGAAATGCGTCCACGGATTCGCCGGGTCGAGCTCGTCATGCGCGTTCTTGGGCACGCCGTCCTTGCGGATGAGCGGCACGGTCAGGCGATCCGGATGGCTCACATAGTCGAAGCCGAAGCGGCCCTTGACGCAAAGCCGGTTCTGGTTGGACGGCCCGTCTCGGCCGTCGACGTAGAGGAGCTTGTCGTCCTTGATGTTGTAGGCGAGCTGGCAGCCGACGCCGCAATACGGGCAGACGCTGTCGACCGTGCGGTCGGGCTGCGTGGTGAAGACGTTGTGCTCGTCGACCAGGGTGGCCGGCATGAGCGCACCGGTCGGGCAGGCCTGCACGCACTCGCCGCAGGCGACGCAGGTGCTCTCGCCCATCGGATCGTCGAAATCGAACACGATCTTTTCGCCGTGGCCGCGCCCGGCCATGCCGATGACGTCGTTGACCTGGACTTCGCGGCAGGCGCGGACGCAGAGAGTGCACTGGATGCAGGCGTCGAGGTTGACTGCCATCGCCGGATGGCTGCGATCGGGCTCGGGCTGCGCGCGCGCGGGGAAGCGGCTCTCCTCGACGCCGACGCGATCGGCCCAGCGCCAGAAGCGCGAATCCGGATCATGCGCGGTCTCGCGCTCCGGCTGATCGCCGACCAGCAGCTCGAACACCATCTTGCGCGAGAATTTGGCGCGCTCGGACGCGGTCTTGACCTTCATCCCGGCGGCCGGCTTGCGGATGCAGGACGCGGCGAGCACGCGCTCGCCCTCGATCTCGACCATGCAGGCGCGGCAATTGCCGTCGGGGCGGTAGCCCGGCGCCGGGCTGTAGCAGAGATGCGGGATCTCGGTGCCGCGCCGCTGCGCCGCCTGCCAGATGGTCTCACCCGGTAGTGCCTCGACCTCGACGCCGTCGAGGAAGAATTTGACCGCGTCGCTCATCACGCCGGAGCCGTCGCTCATGGCACATCCTCGGGGAAATGCTTCATCACCATCTTGACCGGGTTCATCGCCGCCTGGCCCAGCCCGCAGATCGAAGCGTCGCTCATCACCTTGGTCAACTCCTCGATCAGCGGCTTGTCCCAGCGCTTCGCCTGCATCAGCTTCACCGCCTTCTCGGTGCCGACGCGGCACGGCGTGCACTGGCCGCAGCTCTCATCCTCGAAGAAGCGCAGGAGGTTGAGGGCGACATCCTTCATATCGTCCTTGTCGGAGAGCACGACAACCGCCGCCGAGCCGATGAAGCAGCCATGCTGCTCGAGCGTGCCGAAATCAAGCGGCAGGTCGGCCATCGCCGCCGGCAGGATGCCGCCCGAGGCACCGCCGGGGAGGTAGCCCTTGAAGGCGTGGCCGTCGGCCATGCCGCCGCAGAACTCGTCGATGAGCTCGCGCGCGGTGATGCCCGCCGGCGCCAGCTTCATGCCGGGGTTCTTGACCCGGCCGGAGACCGAGAAGCTGCGCGGCCCCTTGCGGCCGCGGCGGCCTTGATTGGCGAACCAGTCGGCGCCCTTCTCGACGATGTCGCGCACCCAGTAGAGCGTCTCGATGTTGTTGATCAGCGTCGGCCGGCCGAACAATCCGACCTGCGAGGGATAAGGCGGCTTGTGGCGCGGCAGCCCGCGCTTGCCCTCGATGCTCTCGAGCATCGCCGATTCCTCGCCGCAGATATAGGCGCCGGCGCCGCGCCGCAGATGGACGCGCACATGCCGGGCGAGCCCGGCAGCCGCGACCTTGGGCATCTCCTCGACCAGCAGCGCGCGGCATTGCGGATATTCGTCGCGCAGGTAGATGTAGACATCGGACGCCTCGATCGCCCAGGCGCCGATCAGCATGCCCTCGATGAAGCGGTGCGGGTCGGTCTCGAGATAGATGCGGTCCTTGAAGGTGCCGGGCTCGCCCTCGTCGCCATTGACGGCCATCAGGCGCGGCTTGGGCTCGGCGCGCACGAAGCGCCATTTGCGGCCGGTGGGAAATCCGGCGCCGCCCAGGCCCTTGAGCTGCGAATCCTCGAGCTTCTTCAGCACATCCTCGAGCGGCATCTTGCCGCCGAGGCAGGCCTCGAGCAGCTTGTAGCCGCCCTCGGCGCGATAGGCGGCGAAATCGCGGTAGTCCGGGCGCGCCGGATGCGTGGCACCGCTCGTCACCGCCTTGGCGACGCTGTCGACCGTGGCGTGCTCGTGGAGCGCGTGGCCGATCGCCGTCACCGGCGCGTTGTGGCAGCCGCCCATGCAAGGCGCGCGCACGACGCGGACGTCCTTGCCCAGTTTCTTCGGCAGCGCCGCGAGCAGTTGCTGCGCGCCCAGGAGCTCGCAGGTCAGGCTGTCGCAGACGCGCACGGTGATCGGCGGCGGCGGCGTCTCGCCGTCGAGCACAATGTCGAAATGCGCATAGAAGGAGGCGACTTCGTAGACCTCGACCAGCGCCAGTTTCATCTCCTGCGCGAGGGCGGCGATATGGCGGGCGTGGAGGCAATGGAATTCGTCCTGGAGCAGATGCAGGTGCTCGATGAGCAGGTCCGCCTGGCGCGAGCGGTGGCCGAGCAACGCCTGCACCTCGGCCAGCGCCTCGGGCTCGACCTGCCGGCCTCGCGGCATGTTCCGGCCGCCGCGCCGTCCGGCACCGGGATGAATGCTGCGCTGTCCTTTGTTCCCGTCCGCCATGTCAGCCCTTCAGCACCTTGACCATCGTGCTGCCGAGCGCCGCCGGGGAATCGGCGACGGCGACGCCGGCGCTCTTCATCGCCTCGATCTTGTCCTTGGCCGAGCCGCTGCCGCCGGAGATGATGGCGCCGGCATGGCCCATGCGCCGGCCGGGCGGTGCGGTGGCGCCGGCGATGAAACCGACCACCGGCTTCTTGGTCTTGCTGCGCTTGAGGAACTCCGCCGCCTCTTCCTCGGCCGAGCCGCCGATCTCGCCGATCATGATGATCGACTTGGTCTCCTCGTCCTTGAGGAAGAGTTCGAGGCAGTCGATGAAATTGGTGCCGTTGACGGGATCGCCGCCGATGCCGACGCAGCTCGACTGACCGAGGCCGGCCGCGGTGGTCTGCGCTACCGCCTCATAGGTCAAGGTGCCCGAGCGCGAGACGATGCCGACATTGCCCTTGGCGTGGATGTGGCCGGGCATGATGCCGATCTTGCACTGCTCGGGCGTGATGACGCCCGGACAGTTGGGGCCGATGAGCCGGCTGCGCGAGCCGCCGAGGGCGCGCTTCACCATCACCATGTCGAGCACGGGGATGCCCTCGGTGATGCAGACGATGAGCAGCACGCCCGCATCGATCGCCTCGAGAATGGCGTCGGCGGCGAAGGGCGGCGGCACGTAGATGGCCGAGGCGGTGGCGCCGGTCCTGCGCACCGCTTCGTCGACGGTGTCGAAGACGGGCAGGTCGAGATGCTTGGTGCCGCCTTTGCCGGGTGTCACGCCGCCGACCATCTTGGTGCCGTAGGCGATCGCCTGCTCGGAGTGGAACGTGCCCTGGGCGCCGGTGAAGCCCTGGCAAATGACTTTCGTCTGGGAATTGACCAGGACTGCCATCAGGCCGCCTCCTTCACCGCTTTGACCACCTTCTCGGCCGCGTCGGCGAGATTGTCGGCCGAGAGGATGGGCAGGCCCGACTCGCTCAAGATTTTCTTGCCGAGGCGCACATTGGTGCCCTCGAGCCGCACGACCAGCGGCACATGCAGCGCCACCTCGCGTGCCGCGGCGACGATGCCCTCGGCGATGACGTCGCAGCGCATGATGCCGCCGAAGATGTTGACCAGGATGCCTTCGACATTGGGATCGGAGAGGATGAGCTTGAAGGCGGTGGTGACGCGCTCCTTGGTGGCGCCGCCGCCGACATCGAGGAAGTTCGCGGGCTCGCCGCCATAGAGCTTGATGATGTCCATGGTCGCCATGGCGAGGCCGGCGCCGTTCACCATGCAGCCGATATTGCCCTCGAGCTTCACGTAGTTGAGCGCGTGCTTGGCCGCTTCGAGCTCGGCCGGGTCCTCCTCGGCCTCGTCACGCATCTCCTCGACCTCCTTGTGGCGGAAGAGCGCGTTGTCGTCGAAATTCATCTTGGCGTCGAGCGCGATGACCGCGCCGGCGCCGGTCACCACCAGCGGGTTGATCTCGAGCACCGAGGCGTCGAGGCTGGTGAAGGCGCGGTACATGCCGGCCATGAACTTGGTCGCCGCCGCCACCTGCTTGCCTTCGAGGCCGAGGCCATAGGCGAGCTTGCGCGCGTGGAAGCCCTGCAGGCCGGTGGTCGGATCGATCGCCACTTTGAGAATTTTTTCCGGGTGCTTGGCGGCGACTTCCTCGATCTCCATGCCGCCTTCGGTCGACGCCATCACGGTGATGCGCGAGGTCTTGCGGTCGACGAGCATGCCGAGATAGAGCTCGCGCTTGATATCGCAGCCCTCCTCGATATAGACGCGCTTCACCTCGCGTCCCTTGGGGCCCGTCTGCTTGGTGACGAGCACGTGGCCCAGCATCTCGCCGGCGTTCTTGCCGACTTCTTCGACCGACTTGACGACGCGCACGCCGCCCTTGCCTTGCGGGTTGTCCTTGAAGCGCCCGGCGCCGCGGCCGCCGGCGTGGATCTGCGACTTCACCACCCAGACCGGCCCGCCGATATCGCGCGCCACCTTCTCCGCCTCCTGCGGCGTGTAGGCAGCCGCGCCGCGCGGTACCGCGACGCCGTATTTCTGCAGCAGGCTTTTGGCCTGATATTCATGGATGTTCATGGCTCGCCTCGGCTTTCAGCGCACCAACCCCGCCCCGCGCGCCCATTTGTACTTGGCGCCCAGCACCGCCACCGGGATCTCCGTCGAGTAGGCATAGGCGGGGATGCCGTGGTCGTAAAGATGTTCGGCCGCCTCCTCGACCTGCACATCGCCGGCGAGCGAGGCGACGATCGGCTTGGCGATGCCTTTCGCCTTCATCTCCTCGACGACCTCGACGACCAGCTTGGCGAACACCATCGGCGGCGTGATGATCGTGTGCCAGTAGCCCAGGATGAGCGCATGGATGCGCTCGTCCTCGAGGCCGAGCTTGATCGTGTTCTTGTAGGTCGTCGGCGGCTCGCCGCCGGTAATGTCCACGGGATTGCCGGCGGCGCCGAAGGGCGGGATGAACTTGCGGAAGGCGGTGTCGAGATCCTGCGGCATCTTCATCAGCGACAGGCCGTTATCGACGCAGGCGTCCGAGAGCAGCACGCCCGAGCCGCCGGCGCCGGTGATGATGACGACGTTCTCGCCCTTGGGCGTCGGCAGCTTCTGCAGCGCGCGCGCGTAGTCGAGCATGTCGCGCAAACCGGGGGCGCGGATCACGCCCGACTGCCTCAGCACGTCGTCATAGATCTTGTCGTTGCCGGCGAGCGCGCCGGTGTGCGAGCTCGCCGCCTTGGCGCCGGCCGAGGTGCGGCCGGCCTTCAGCATGATCACCGGTTTCTTCTTCGACACGCGCTTCGCCACCTCGGCGAAGGAGCGGCCGTCCTTCAAATCCTCACAATGCATGGCGATCACATGCGTGTTGTCGTCCTGCTCGAAGAAGGTGAGCAGATCGTCCTCGTCGAGATCGGACTTGTTGCCGAGGCCGACGATGGCCGAGACGCCCATCTTGGCCGAGCGCGAGAAGCCGATGATGGCCATGCCGATGCCGCCCGATTGCGAGCTGAGCGCGGCGTGTCCCTTGTAGTCGTAGGGCGTGCAGAAAGTGGCACAGAGGTTCTTGGGCGTGTAGTAGTAGCCGTAGATGTTGGGGCCCATGAGGCGGATGCCGTATTTGCGGCCGATCTCCTGGATCTCCTTCTGGCCTTCGACATTGCCGGTCTCGGCGAAGCCCGAGGGAATCAGCACGGCGCCGGGGATCTTCTTCTCGCCGCACTCGGCGAGCGCCTGCGCCACGAACTTCGCGGGAATGGCGAAGACGGCGACGTCGACAGTGCCGGGCACGTCCTTGACCGATTTGTAGGCTTTGCGGCCCATGATCTCGTCCGCCTTCGGATGGATCGGGTAGATCTTGCCCTGGTAGCCGCCGTTGATGAGATTCTTCATCACGGAATTGCCGATCTTGCCCTCCTCGGCGGAGGCGCCGATCACCGCGACCGAATTAGGCCGCATGATGCGGTTCATCTGGCCGACGATCTCCTGCTGGCCCGGGCGGTAGCGCTGGGGCGGCGGATTCCAGTCCATGACGATGCGCACATCGGCCGCGACGGCGCCGCCCTTTGAGGCGAACACCGGGTTCAGATCCATCTCGGCGATCTCCGGGAAATCGCTGATGAGCTGCGACACGTTCTGGATGAGGCTCGCCAGCGCCTCGCGGCTGACCGGCTCGGCGCCGCGCACGCCCTTGAGGATCTCGGCGGCCTTGATGCCGTCGAGCATCGAGAGCGCGTCCTCCTTGCTCGCCGGCGCGAGGCGGAAGGTGATGTCCTTCAGCACCTCGACCAGCACGCCGCCGAGCCCGAAGGCGACGAGCTTGCCGAAGCTCGGATCGGTGACGGCACCGATGATCACTTCCTGGCCGCCTTGCAGCATCTGCTGCACCTGAACGCCCTCGATCCTGGCGCCGGACTTGTAGCTCTTGGCGTTGGAAATGATGCGGTCGTAGGCCTTCTCGGCCTCCTCGGCGCTCTTGACGCCGACGACGACGCCACCCGCCTCGGTCTTGTGCAGGATGTCCGGCGAGACGATCTTCAGCACCACCGGGAAGCCCATGCCCTGGGCGAGCTTGCCGGCTTCCTGGGCCGAGCGGGCCACGCCTTCCTTCGGCACGGCGATGTCGTAGGCGTCGCACACCAGCTTGCCTTCGGGCGCGGTCAGGCTGTCGCGCTTTTCCGCCTTGGCCTTGTCGAGGACCTTGCGAACGGCGGCCTTGTCTACCGAAGCCTTGTCATGTGCCATGGACTCTCCTCCCGGGATCTCTCAAGAGCCTGCCGACGGCTCCCGTCATTCGAGAGCGCGGCACGGCCAAATATTTCGACGCAGTTCCTGCTCAGATCGCCTTCTCGGCGCGCATCGCCGCGATCTGGTCCTTCTTGAAGCCAAGCTCCGCCAGGACCTCGTCGGTGTGCTCGCCCAAGAGCGGCGACCGCGTCACCTCGCTCGGGCTGTCCGACATCTTTATCGGATTGCCGACGGTGAGATACTTGCCGCGCTTGGGATGATCGACTTCGACCACGGTGCCGGTCTTGCGCAGGCTCGGCTCGTAGGCGATCTCTTTCATCGACAGGATCGGGCCGCAGGGGATGTCGTATTTGTTGAGTATCTCCATGGCCTCGAACTTGTCCTTGGTCATGGTCCATCGCTCGATCGTGTCGAAGATCTCCGTGAGTCGCGGCAGCCGCGCCTCGGGCTTCGCATAATCGGGATGGGTGATCCACTCCTCCTTGCCGATCACCTTGCAGATCGCCTCCCATACCGGGGCCTGCGTGATGAAATAGATGTAGGCGTTGGGATCGGTCTCCCAGCCCTTGCATTTGAGGATCCAGCCGGGCTGGCCGCCGCCCGAGGCATTGCCCGCGCGCGGCACCGCCTCGCCGAACTTGCCGTGCGGGTATTGCGGATACTCCTTCATGACCTTGTTGCGCTCGAGGCGCTGCTGGTCGCGCAGCTTGACGCGGCAGAGATTGAGCACGCCATCCTGCATGGCGGCGAGCACGCGCTGGCCGCGGCCGGTCGTATTGCGCTGGTAGAGCGCGCAGACGATGCCAAGGGCCAGGTTGAGTCCGGTGCCGCTGTCGCCGATCTGCGCACCTGTGACGACCGGCGGCCCGTCGTCGAAGCCGGTGGTGGAGGCCGAGCCGCCGGCGCATTGCGCGACGTTCTCGTAGACCTTGTAGTCCTCATAGGGGCCCGGGCCGAACCCCTTCACCGAGGCGACGATCATGCGCGGGTTGAGCTGCTGGATGCGCTCCCAGGTGAAGCCCATGCGGTCGAGCACGCCGGGCGCGAAATTCTCGACCAGCACGTCGCAATGCTTCACCAGCGCCTCGAGCACCTGCTTGCCCTTGGGGTTCTTGGTGTCGATCGTGATCGAGCGCTTGTTGTGGTTCAGCATGGTGAAATAGAGGCTGTCGACATCGGGGATGTCGCGCAGCTGCCCGCGTGTGATGTCGCCGATCCCCGGCCGCTCCACCTTGATGACATCGGCGCCGAACCAGGCGAGAAGCTGCGTGCAGGTCGGCCCCGATTGCACATGGGTGAAATCGAGAATTCTGACACCGTCGAGTGCCTTACCCATTATCCCTCTCCGAAATTCCGTCCTTGCGTTCCTGTGATTCCTTGTCGGCGGCGCACCACCTCGTGCTGCGCCGCATGCCCGAAGACGTTCTATTTCTTGCGAAGCACGCTTTGAGGGTTGAGGTTGCCGATACGGCCGCTCTCGCTGCCCGCAGCCGGGTCGATCACCGCGTTGATGAGGGTGGGTTTGCCCGAGTCCATGGCCGCGTCGACGGCCCGCTTCAGCTCGTCGGGCGTTTCCGCTTGCACGCCGACGCCGCCGAACGCGCCGATTATCTTGTCATAGCGCGCGCCTTTGACGAAGACGGTCGTCGCAGGATCCGATCCGCCGCCCGGATTGACGTCGGTTCCGCGGTAGATGCCGCTGTTGTTGAAGACGACGATGCAGACCGGCAGATTGTACCGGCAGATCGTCTCCACCTCCATGCCGCAGAAGCCGAAGGCGCTGTCGCCTTCGACCGCGAGCACGGGCTTGCCGGTTTCGACGGCCGCGCCGATGGCCTGGCCCATGCCGATGCCCATCACGCCCCAGGTACCAACGTCCAGGCGCTTGCGCGGCTTGTACATGTCGATGACGCCGCGCGCGAGGTCGAGCGTGTTGGCGCCTTCGTTAACGAGGATCGCATCCGGCCGCTCCTTGATGATGGTGCGCAAGGCACCCAGCGCGCCGTGATAGTCCATCGGCGAGTTGTTGTTCATCAGGCGCGGCGCCATCTTGGCGACGTTTTCTTCGCGCTTCGTCTTGACGGCGTTGGTCCACTCGGCCGGCGCCGCCGGCCAGTTGCCGCCCATGCCCTCGATCAGGGCGGCGACGCAGGAGCCGATATCGCCCACGACCGGGGCGGCGATTTCGACGTTGCTGTCCATTTCCTTGGGCTCGATGTCGATCTGGATGAACTTCTTCGGGGCCTCGCCCCAGGTCTTGCCCTTGCCGTGCGACAAGAGCCAGTTGAGGCGGGCGCCGATCAGCATCACGACGTCGGACTCCTTCAATACGGTCGAGCGCGCGGCGCCGGCGCACTGCGGATGCGTATCAGGCAACAGGCCCTTGGCCATGCTCATCGGCAGGAAAGGAATGCCGCTCTTCTCGACCAGCGTCTTGATCGCGTCGTCGACCTGCGCATAGGCCGCACCCTTGCCGAGGATGATCAGCGGCCGCTTGGCCGATTTGAGGACATCCAGCGCGCGCTTGATGGCGGCCGGCGCCGGGATCTGGGTCGGTGCCGCGTCGATGACCTTGACCAGCGACTTCTTGCCGGCGTCCGCATTCATGACCTGGCCGAACAGCTTGGCCGGCAGGTCGAGATAGACGCCGCCTGGCCGCCCCGAGACGGCGGCGCGGATCGCGCGCGCAAGGCCGATGCCGATGTCGGCGGCATGCAGCACGCGGAACGCCGCCTTGCACAGCGGCTTGGCGATGGCGAGCTGGTCCATCTCCTCATAGTCGCCCTGCTGCAGGTCGACGATCTCGCGCTCGGACGAGCCCGAGATCAGGATCATCGGGAAACAGTTGGTCGTGGCGTGGGCAAGGGCCGTCAGGCCATTGAGGAAGCCGGGTGCGGACACCGTGAGGCAGATGCCGGGCTTCTTGGTCAGGAAGCCGGCGATGGCGGCCGCGTAGCCGGCATTCTGCTCGTGCCGGAACGAGAGCACGCGGATGCCCGCGGCCTGCGCCATGCGGCCGAAATCCGTGATCGGGATGCCAGGCACGCCGTAGATCGTGGTCAGGCCGTTGAGCTTGAGCGCGTCGATGACGAGGTGAAAGCCGTCGGTCAGTTCCTGCGTCTCGTCCGCCGTAGTCCTCGCCTGCTCTTTGAGCGTCGTGGCTTGCGTCATCAGGGCTGTTCTCCCTCCGGGTCGTTTGATTGTTCAGCTCAGGAAATCGCAATGCTTTTCCACATGCGCGGCGAGATCCAGCGTGTGCTGGCGCGTCAGTTTCTCCGCAAGTTCCGTGTCGCGCTTCTCCAGCGCGTTGATCATGTTGAGATGATCAACGATCGACCGTGCCGCGCGATGGTCCTGGCCGATCGTCATCTGCCGGATGGCGCGGACGTGGATGAACAGGTTCTCGGTCATGTCGCTAATGAGCTGGTTGCCGCCCAGCCGAATGATGGATTGATGGAACTTGATGTTGGCGTCGGAGTAATCGTTGAGGTGCCCTTCCGGCGAATGCCCCGCCTCCTGGAACTCGTCGAACAGGTGGCGCAGACCGGCAATCTCGTCGTCGGAGGCATGCAGCGTGATCAGGCGGGCGGCAAGGCTCTCGAGCGCCGCCCAAACCTGGATCATCTCGACGATCTCCCTCTTGGTCTTGCGCACCACGAAGATGCCGCGCCGTGGCAGCGTCTTGACGAAGCCCTCTTGCTCCAATAGCGTCATTGCTTCGCGGATCGGGGTTCGGCTTACCCCCAGATCCTGTGAAAGCTGCCGCTCGTCGAGACGGATTTCGTGCGGCTGCGCGTAGATATTGACCGATGTGATGGCCTGCTTGAGCGCATGGTAGGCCTGGGTACGGAAGCTCGATTGCGTATCGATCGGCTTCACATCGAGTCTCGATGCCACCACGGGGTGCCCCCTTCCTTCAGCCGCACATGATATGCCAGATTATTGTATCTGGCATATCAGTTTGTCAAATGTCCTTTGCCCCGACCACCGGAGCGGACGCATGGTGCCAGAACAGGAAGCGGGACCCCCACCAGGCAACCGCCGGTTCCATATGTAGAATGCTCATGTGGCTCGCTCGCGGCCTCCGCTGCTATTGTCAGTAAGGGTGGCTTCCACCGCACACCAAAGCGGGCGTAAGCTTCTCAAGAATTCCCGTCGTTCCTGAACATTGGCGCGGCTCGCGTGCTGCGCCGGGCGGCGGCCTCCGCGAGGACGGCCGGTACGCGAGGCAGGTGGTGAACGCGACGATGACGACGGCGCCGGCAGCAGCAAATGACGAGGCGGCGCGCCTCAGCGCCCTTGACCGTTTCGATATCCTCGACAGCGAGACCGAACCGGCGTTCGACCGGGTGACGTCGCTCGCCGCGCGGCTCTTCCGCACGCCGATCGCGCTGGTGGGCCTCATCGATCGCGAGCGCCAATGGTTCAAGTCGCGCATCGGCTTCGAGCCGAGCGAGGTGCCGCGCGAGATGGCGTTGTGCAACGATACCATCCGCGGCAGCGGCGTCTCGTTTGTGCCGGACCTGTGGCGCGATGCGCGCTTTGCTGACAAGCCGGCCACGCGCCAGCTGGGGATCCGCTTCTATGCTGGTGCGCCCCTCGTCACGCGCGAAGGCCATCGTGTCGGCACGGTCTGCGTCATGGATCGCAAGCCGCGCCCCGATCTCACCACGGAAGACGCGGAGTGCCTGACGCAGCTCGCGGCCATGGTGATGAGCGAACTCGAGCTTCGCCTAGCCAGGCGTCAGCTCAGCGCCGAGATGTCCTCGCGCAGCCTCGCCGAGAGCCGCCTCAAGCTGCTCAACGATCTTACCGAGGCCGCGCTCGAGGCGCCCGATTTCAAGACCGCGATCGGCGCCTGCTTGCACATCATCGCCGGGCAGGTCGGCGCCGATTGCGCTGTCGCCTATGGCTTGCGGCCCAACGCCACGCGCCTCGAGCTCGAGGCGGAATACACCACGCCCGGGCTTGATGCCGATGCCTTCCTCGACTTCCTGCGCCGCTTTCCCATGCACGGCGACAATTCGCTGACCGGCGAAGCGGTGCTGCACCAGCGCCTCATTGCCGTCGCCGATCTCTCCTCGCTCGACAGTCGCCGCTTCCCTATTTCGCGCACTGCCGCAGATCATGGCTTCCGCAGCTGGCTCGGCGTGCCGTTCGAGAACGCCGGTGCGAAGTTCGGCCTCACCTTCCTGTTCCGCCGACCGCTGCGCGACATGAGCCAGGTGGCCGAGACCATCCACAGCTTATCGGGCAAGGTGCGCGACCTGCTGGCGCGCAAGCAGGTGGAGGAGCGCATCGCTCTGCTGCAGTCGGTGGTGCTGCATGCCAATGACGCCGTAATGATCACCGAGGCAGGCGCGGCGGCCGGCGAGGCGCCGCGTATCGTCTACGTCAATCGCTCCTTCGGCGCCATGACCGGCTATCCCGAGGAAAACGTGCTCGGGCGCGCGCCGCACTTCCTGCAGGGCCCGAGCACGGACGCCGAAAGCAGCGAGCGGGTGCGGACCGCGCTGGCGCGCTGGGAACCGGTACGCGTCGAGATGATCAACTACCGCAAGGACGGCAGCAAGTTCTGGGCCGAGATGGATATCGCGCCGGTGGCGGACGCCAACGGGTGGTACACGCACTGGATCGCCATCCTGCGCGACACCACCGCGCGAAAGCACTCCGAGGAGCGGCTGCGTGAACGCGAGCTCAGGCTGCAGCAGCTCGCCGACCACCAGGCGGCAATCCTCGACGCGCTCCCGGCCCATGTCGCGCTGCTCGACCAGGACGGCTGCATCCTGTCGGTAAGCCGCAGCTGGCACGACTTCGCGGTCGCCAGCGGCATCGACGCGCCCGCGCCGGTCGGGCGCAGCTATCTCGAGTTCGGCGCCTCGAATTGCTGGGCCGAGTTGGGCGTCGCGATCACCGAGGGTCTCGCCGCCGTGCTTGCCGGGCGGCTGCCGCAATTCAGCATCGACCACCCGTGCGACCAGGGTGGCTGGCGACGCTGGTATCGTTTCATGGCGGCGCCGCTCGTCGTCGGCCGCTCGGCGGGCGCGGTCGTGATGCATCTCGACGTCACCTCGAACAAGCTTGCCGAGGAGGCGCTGCGGCGCGAGAAGGAGTTCTCGGAATTCCTGATCAAGAGTAGCACCGAGGGCATTGTCGTATTCGACCGTGGGTTCCGCATCACGCTGTGGAATCCGGGCATAGAGCGCATCACCGGAATGACCGTCGACCGCGTGCTGGGGCAACGCATCTTCGACGTGCTGGCCTACCTCGTCGGCACCGTCGGCGAGGCGGCGATGCGCAGCACGCTCGACGGCCGCGAGACGTCGCTCTACGACCAGCGCTACGCCATCGCCGAGAACGGGCGCGAGGGCAATTACGACGGCTTCTTTTCGCCGCTCTACAGCCGCGGCCGCGAGGTGATCGGCGGTATCGGCTTCCTGCGCGAGACAACCGAGCGGCGGCGCATCGAGGACGCGCTGCGCCAGTCGCAGAAGATGGAGGCGGTGGGCCAGCTCACCGGCGGCATCGCCCACGACTTCAACAACATGCTCACGGTGATCGCCGGCAATCTGGAGCTGCTCGAGGGCAAGCTCGGCGACGAGCCGCGCCTGCTGCGCCTGGTGACTTCGGCCGCGCTGGCGGCGAGCCGCGCCGAGAAGCTGACGCAACAGCTCCTCACCTTCTCGCGCCGCCAGCAGCTGCGTTCGCAGCCGATTGACTTCAATCAGATCGTCATCGGCATGGACGACCTTCTGCATCGGACCGTGGGCGAGCATGTCGAGATCCGCAAGCAGCTCGCCGCCGAGCTGTGGCCGGCCTTAGCCGACCCCAACCAGATCGAGACCGCGCTCCTCAACCTCATCCTCAACGCGCGCGATGCCATGCCCGGCGGCGGCCACATCACCATCGAGACCGGCAATACCGAGGTAGCACCCGGGCAACGCGAATTCTCGCCCGGCGCCTATGCGGTCCTGTCGGTGACCGATACCGGCCAGGGCATGTCCGACGAGGTTCTGGCGCACGTCTTCGAGCCGTTCTTCACCACCAAGGAGGTCGGCAAGGGCACGGGGCTCGGCCTGTCGCAGGTCTATGGCTTCGTCAAGCAATCCGCCGGCCACGTCAAGATCGAGAGCTGCCTCGGTGGCGGCACGACCGTGTGCCTCTATCTGCCACGGGCCGAGGGCACCGTCGGCACTTCCGACGGCATGCCGATGCACGAGCAGCAGTATCGCGGCAGCGAATGCGTCCTCGTGGTCGAGGACGACCACGGCGTCCGCGACTTCGCCGTCTCGGTGCTGCGCGAGCTCGGTTATCACGTGCTCGAGGCGGCCAATGGCGATGCCGCGCTCGGCGTTCTGGACGCCAGCCCCGGCATCGATCTTGTGTTCACCGACGTGGTCATGCCCGGCGCGCTGAGCGGCGCCGACCTGGCCAAGGCCGCGCTCGAGCGTCGCCCGGAGCTGCGGGTGCTCTTCACCTCGGGCTACACCACGCGACTCGTCGAGAAGGAGTGGCCGGGTCGGACGCTGGAGCTACTGCGCAAGCCTTACCGCTCGATCGACTTGGCCGCGCGCGTCCGCGCCGTGCTTAACGGCGCCTCGACAGCGGCCTAGCACGGCATCGGCCGCGACCGCGCGGCCCATCCTCTTGGCTTCCTTCACGCTTTGCTTGACAACGTCCGGTCGTGGCCTTAACGCGTTGCTTGCTGCGCTGGTGTTCGGCGTGGCGCCGCCGCCGCGTTTCGGCGACCGCTTTCGGGTGTCGCGTCATGTCTCGCTTCAAGAAGCACGTGAAGGTCCCCGGCCGTCTCGTCATTGTCGGGTTCGGCAGCATCGGCCAGGGAGTGCTGCCGCTGCTCCTGCGCCACCTCGATATCGCCCCGAAGCAGGTGACGATCGTCACCGCCGAGGAGCGCGGTCATGGCGAGGCCGATGAGAACGGCGTCCGCTTCATCGTCCACCCGCTGACGCCGGAGAATTACGCCGCAGTGCTCGACCCGCTGCTCGGAAGAGGCGATTTCCTGCTGAACGTTTCCGTCGAGGTGTCGAGCGTCGCGCTGGCCGAGCTGTGCCGCGGCAAGGAAGTGCTTTATCTCGACACCTGCATCGAGCCGTGGCCGGGCGGCTACACCGACCCGGCGCTGCCGCCCTCGCTGCGCACCAACTACGCCCTGCGCGAGCGGGCGCTGGCGTTGCGCGAGGGGCAAGGCAAGGCGCCGACCGCGGTCCTCACTCACGGCGCCAACCCGGGCATGGTCTCGCATCTGGTGAAGCAGGCGCTGCTCAACATCGCCGCCGACACCGGGCTCGAAACAGCGAAGCCCAAGACGCGCGAAGAGTGGGGCGCACTCGCCGAGCGGCTCGGCATTCGCTCGATCCACATCGCCGAGCGCGACACCCAGGTCTCGCCGCAGCCGAAGAGGCCCGGCGAATTCGTCAACACCTGGTCGATCGACGGCTTCGTCAGCGAGGGCGAGCAACCCGCCGAGCTCGGCTGGGGCAGCCATGAGCGCCACTTCCCCGCCGATGGCGGGCGCCACGAATTCGGCTCGGGCTGCGCCATCTATCTGAATCGGCCGGGCGCGTCCACGCGCGTGCGCACCTGGACCCCGCTCGAAGGTCCGTTCCTCGGCTTCCTCATCACGCATGGCGAGTCGATCTCGATCGCCGATTATTTCACCGTGCGAGATGGCAATACGGTGCGCTACCGCCCCACCGTCCACTATGCCTATCATCCTTGCGACGCCGCCGTGGTGTCGATACACGAGCTCGCCGGCAAGAACTGGGCGCTGCAGGAGCGCAAGCGGCTGATGGTCGACGAAATCAGCCACGGCATCGACGAGCTCGGCGTGCTGCTGATGGGCCACGCCCGGGGCGCCTACTGGTACGGATCACAACTGTCGATCGAGGAAGCGCGGCGGCTCGTCCCCTATAACAATGCAACGAGCTTGCAGGTCACCGCGGCCGTGCTCGCCGGCGTGGTGTGGGCCATCGAGAATCCGCGCGCCGGCATCATCGAGCCCGACGAAATGGATTTCGAGCGCTGCATGAAAATCATGCGGCCCTATCTCGGCAAGATTGTCGGCGCATATAGCGACTGGACGCCGCTGCGCGACCGCGGGCACCTCTTCCCGGAAGATATCGACACCGACGATCCGTGGCAGTTCAAGAACTTCCGCGTCGTTTGACGACTGGCGGCACCGCCGCATGAATTCCCGTCCGCTGCCGGTGTTATCCCACTGGACATGGAGGGATCATCATGCGCGGAACGGGTCGGGTGCTTGCAATCGTCCTTGTCGGCGGGTTGGGAGCAGCAGTGCCGGCCGCGGCAAAGTCGGTCGATCTCGCCCTCGTCCTCGCGGTCGATGTCTCCGGCAGCGTCAACAACGAGCGCTTCGAGCTGCAACGCCGCGGCTACGCTGAGGCCTTCGCCAGCCGCGAGGTGATGGAGGCCATCGCCGCCGGCGAGAACCATGCCATCGCCGTCACGCTGGTCGAATGGTCGGGCGCAGGCCATCAGCGCCAGATCGTCGGCTGGACGCTCGTCGAGAGTGCCGCCTCCGCCGAATCCTTCGGCAGCGCCATCGCCGAGGCATCGCGCGCCTTCTCCGACTGGACCTCGATCAGCGGCGCGATCGATTACTCGGTGGCGCTGTTCGCGGAGGCGCAGGTCGACGCGATGCGCCGCGTCATCGACATCTCCGGCGACGGCATCAACAACAACGGCCGCTCGGTCACCGAGGCACGCGACGCGGCGGTCGACGCCGGGATCACCCTGAACGGGCTGCCGATCCTGACCGAGTATCCCGATCTGGACGCCTATTACCGCGACAACGTCATTGGCGGCCCCGGCGCGTTCGCGTTGGCCGCGAGCAATTTCAATTCCTTCGGCGCCGCCATCCTCGGCAAGCTGGTGCGCGAGATCGCCGGCACGACAGGGCCAACGACAGTCACCTTGGCCGCGTCTCCGAGCGTCCGATCGCCGTGACGGAGCGCCTGCTCACGCCGCGCTGGCTGCCGCCGGACCGAGTTTCGGCCGTCGCACCGCGGGTGGGCGATCGTCCATGGGCCATTGCAGCGAGGCCGCGAGAAAGCCGATGACGATGAGCGCCAGCCAGGCGATGCCATAGGAGCCGGTCAGGTCGAAGACAACGCCACCGAGCATGGCGCCGCAGAACGAGCCTAGCTGGTGGCTGAAGAAGACGATGCCGTAGAGCGTGCTGAAATGCTTCAGGCCGAACATGCGACCGATGAGGCCACTCACCAGCGGCGCCACGCTGAGCCATAGGAGTCCCATGGCCGCGGCAAAGGCGAGGGTCGATCCGGGCGTGACGGGCACCGCGAGATATACGGCGATCGACAAGGTGCGGATCATGTAGACCAGCGCCAGGAGGCGCTTCTGGCTGTAGCGCGCGCCCAGCAGGCCGACGATGTAGGTGCCGACCGTGTTGCAGAGACCGATAACGGCGAGCGCACTCGCGCCGACGCTCGGCGGCAACCCGCAAAACGCCAAGTAGGATGGCAAATGAGTGGTGATGAAGACGAGTTGGAAGCCGCAGGCGAAGAAGGCGGCGGTCATGGCGATATAGCCGGGATGCTGCACGGCCGCGCGCAACACATCGCCGAGCGAGTGAGTGTCGTCCGCCGCCGACGGCGTCTTGCCGCCTGCGGCGGGCGGCATGCTGGCGAGGGCGAGGAGTGCCATGCATGCGGCGATTCCCGCGTAAACCGCAAGCGCCATCCGCCAGCCATGGGCATCCATCAGCGCCTGACCGATCGGCGGCAGGAAGAACGTCCCGAGCGATCCCAAGGCGGCGACGGTGCCGACCGCCTGGCTCTGGCGGTGCGGCGGCACCGCGCGCGCCACAACGCCCACCAGCACGCCGAAGCCGGTCCCGGCGATGCCGATGCCGATCAGGAGGCCGCCGCCGAGGTCGAGCGCCGCCGCGCTGCCGGCCATGCTCATCACCAGCAGGCCGCCGGCGTAGACGAGCGCTGTCCCTATCAGCACGGGCCGCGTGCCATAGCGGTCGGCGAGCATGCCGATGAAAGGCTGGCTCGCGCCCCATACCATGCTCTGCAAGGCCAGCGCGAAGCTGAAGGCCGAGACGGAGATGCCGAGATCCGCAGTCACCGGTCTCAAGAACAGGCCGAGGCCTTGGCGCAGGCCCATGCACAACGTCAAGATCGCCGCGCTGACCAGCAGCAGCACCCAGCCGCTGCGGACGGGTGCGACACGGACATCAGACATCGACCGGCTCCGGCGAGATCAACGGCACCGCCTTGAATGAGGCCGAGCCGGCCACCAGGCAAATGCTGAAAACACAGGCCTGGGTCGACGCAGCGTCGGACTGAAGGTCAGCCCGAGGCGTTGATCAGCACGATCTCGTCATCGACGATGCGGATCGCCGCCGGCTTGAGACTCTTGCCGGCGCACGGACCCTCAAGGCAGAAGCCGTCCGTAACGCGGAACAGCGCGCCATGCGTGGCGCAGAGCAGATGCTCCCCGGCGCGGTCGAAGAAGCGGTCGGGCAGAAAATTGAGCGGCGTGCCCATATGCGGGCAGGCATTCTTATAGGCGTGCAGCGCGCCGCTCCGGCGCACTACGAAGACCAGCTGCAGATCCGGGCCCGAGCCGAAGCGGAAACCGCGGCCGCCGCCTTCGGGTATTTCCTCGGCGCGGCAGAGCCGCCGCCCGCTCACGCGGGGACGCCGGCCATCTTGCAGATGAGGCGCCACTCCTCGGCCGCGACCGGCACGACCGAAAGCCGCGACTGCCGCACCAGCGCGAGATCGCCGAGCTTGGGCTCGGCCTTGATCGATGCCAGCGTCACCGGAGTCTTCACCGGCTGCAGCGGGCGCACATCGACCATGACGAAGCGGCCTTGCTTGTCGCCGGGATCGGGATAGGCCTCTTTCACGATCTCGACGATGCCGACGATGTCCAGCCCCTCGTTCGAATGGTAGAAGAAGGCACGGTCGCCCTTCTTCATCGCCTTCAGATTGCTGGCGGCTTGGAAGTTGCGCACGCCGCTCCAATTCGTGCGTCCGTCCTTCACCAGCTGATCCCACGAATATGCCGACGGCTCCGACGTCTTGCCGTCGCCGCGTCGCGGGTAGGCTTGGCGCAGCTTGGCGCCATAGGCGGCGATAAAGGACGCGTGTTCGCCGGCCGGCAACGCCTCGAGCGCCGGCCGGAGCGCCGTGCCGCGCACCCATTCGAGCACTGCATCCTCGCCGATGAGGACGTGCAGATAGTCGGTCTCCCACAGGTCGATGTCGGCCGCGAGCGGCGCCAGCAGGTCGTAATAGGCCTCAGGCGGCATCACCGGCTCGCGCCGCAGCACCGTGGCGCCGCTACCGAGCAGCGGCGCGAGCCGTGCGGCCCACGGGCCTTGCGTCGCCGTCTCGCGCATCAGGCGATGCGAGTCCCGGTCGAAATTGCGCGGCATCTGCACCGCCAGCATGCCGCCGGGCACGAGCTGCCGCAGCAGATGCGGGAACAAGCGCTCGTGGTCGCCGAGCCATTGCAGCGTCGCGTTGGAGAAGATGAGCGCGCCCGGCGCCGGCGCCGACCACCGTGCGATGTCCGCCTCGATCCATTGGATCGGCACCGGCTCGGCCGCCGCCTTGGTCAGCATCTCGCGCGAGCGGTCGATGGCACTGAGCGCGCGATCGGGCCACCGCGCGGCGATGGCCCGGGCATGGACGCCGGTGCCGCAGCCCAGCTCGTAGAGTGGCCCGGGCGGCAGCTCGCCGATGCGCGCCAGCAGCTCGAAGCCCGGCCGCAGCCGCTCATCGCCGAATTTCAGGTAAAGCGCCGGATCCCAGGCCATCACCGCCCTCGCCGCTCTGTCGGATACCATCGGTGATAACCGATCGCGTGTAATCTCGCGAGAGATGCTGGTTCGGTGAACGCAACTAACAACACAAAACTTATGTATGATATGCCCATTTGACAAATGAATTACAGGTAATTAGATTGATATCACAGCGCCGAGTTGAGGCTCAGCTTGCGGGCGCTTTAGAAGTGCGGCTAAAGCGAGGTGATCCGCCCCGCCGCGTCGCAAAAAGACAGGTCGGGATCAGGGGCGAGAGATGAAGGTCAAGGGCGCGCCATCCAAGGTCGAAGAGGTGAAGCAGGAGAGTGGTGGCCTGCGCGGCGAACTCGCGGCGGGCCTTGCCAGTCCAGCGCCCACCTTCGACGATGACGGCTACAGCCTGCTCAAGTTCCACGGCATCTATCAAGGCTACGACCGCGACACCGCGACCGAGCGCAAGCAGCAGGGGCTTGAGAAGGAGCACCAGTTCATGGTGCGCGTCCGCATCCCCGGCGGGCGCCTGACCGCGGCGCAATATCTGGCGCTCGACGACCTCGCCGACCGCTACGCGAACGGCACGCTGCGCATCACCACGCGCCAGAGCATCCAATATCACGGCGTCATCAAGCGCGACCTCAAGGAGACGATCGCCGGAATCAACCAGACGCTGCTGACGACGCTGGCGGCCTGCGGCGACGTCGTGCGCACCGTCACCACCGTGGCGGCGCCGATCCGCGACGCGGCGCATAGGCGCCTCGAGGAGGATGCGCGCCGGCTCTCGATGCATCTGCTGCCGCAGAGCGGCGCCTACCACGAGATCTGGCTCGACGGCGAGCGCGTCGCCGGCACGGACGAAGAGAGTCTTTATGGTTCGACCTACCTGCCACGCAAATTCAAGATCGGCCTCGCCTTGCCCGAGGACAATTCGGTCGACGTGCTGACCAACGACCTCGGCATCATTGCGCTGTATGAGGGCGATCGGCTCGCCGGCTACAATTTCGCGCTGGGCGGCGGGCTCGGCATGACCCACAACAATCCGCGCACGTATCCGCGCCTGGCGACGCTGGTCGCCTTCGTCGCGCCCGAGGATCTCGCCGCGGCGGCGGCGGCTGTCGTGAAGCTGCACCGCGATCATGGCGACCGCTCCGACCGTCGCCATGCGCGCCTCAAATACCTCATCGCCGAGCGCGGCGAGGCCTGGGCCAAGGCGCAGCTCGAGCTTTACCTCGGCAAGCCGCTCGAGGCGCCGCGGACGATGCCGCCCTTCCGCGTCAAGGACCATCTCGGCTGGCACGAGCAGGGCGACGGCAGGCTTTATCTCGGCATCCCCGTGGCGAGCGGCCGGATCGTCGATGTCGCGCAGGGCAGCCGCCTGCGCACGGCGCTGCGGCGGATCATGCAGCGCGTTGCGCCCGATCCGATCCTGACGCCGCAGCAGGACATCATCCTCAGCGATGTCGCGCCTGCCGACCGCCCGGTCGTCGAGGACATCCTCGAAGCGCACGGCGTCACCCGCGCCGAGAGCCTGACGCCAGTGCAGCGCTGGGCGCTCGCTTGCCCGGCGCTGCCGACCTGCGGCCTCGCGCTCACCGAGGCCGAGCGCGTGCGCGAGCCGCTGCTTGACGGCATCGCGCAGGAGCTCGGGCGCTACGGGCTCGAGGGCGAGCGGCTCAGCATCCGCATCACCGGCTGCCCCAATGGCTGCGCCCGCCCCTATGCCGGCGACATCGGCATCGTCGGCCGCATGCCCGGTTTCTACGCGCTTTATGTCGGCGGCGATTTCGAGGGTACGCGGCTGAGCTTCGCGCTGGTCGACCGCGTGCCTTACGCACAGGTGGCCGAACGCCTCGGCCTGTTGTTCGCGCTATTCGCCGCCGAGCGCATCGTCGGCGAAGGCTTTGGCGATTTCTGCCACCGCGCCGGGGCCGAGCGCCTCACGGCCGCGCTCGGCACGGCCCGGCTCAAGGAGGCTTCGTGATGCTCCCGATGGTTCTCGACCTGGCGCGGCTGAGGGTCGTCCTCGTCGGTAACGGCGCGGCGGCGGAGCGGCGTCTGGCGCTGCTCGACGAAGCCGGCGCCGCCGACCTCACGGTCTATGCCGACGATCCGACAGCGCGCCTCGCCCGCGCCGCCGCGGGTCGCCTCGTGCGCCGTCTGCCGAGCGCCCAGGAGCTGTCGGCGGCGCGCGTCGTATTCATCGCCGAGCGCGGCTCGCGCCACGCCCGCGACCTCGCCGCGACGGCGCGCGCGGCCGGCCCGCTGGTCCATGTCGAGGATGAGCCGGCACTGTGCGACGTGCACGCGCCGGCCACGCTGCGCCGGGGCGATCTCCTCATCGCCGTCTCCACCGGCGGCCAGAGCCCCGCCTTGGCCGCGCAAGTCAAGCGTTTCCTCGGCGCTCTCTTTGGTACAGAATGGCAGCAACGCCTCGACGAAGTGGCCGCGCTTCGGCAGGGCTGGCGCGAAGGCGGAGCCGATTCAGAGACCGTGGCCCGCTGGACCGGGGAATGGGTCGGCCGGCGGGGCTGGCTGCCGCCGAACGGCGCGAGCGACGGCGAGAGATCGCTCGCCGCTGCCCGCTCCGCCGCGGCGCTGGACACGATCTCTGCATCGAGACACTGAGCGACGAACACGGACAAAATGAGGAGGAGAGCATGGCATTGCAGATTGGCGACGTGGCGCCGGATTTCGAGGCCGACACCACGCAAGGTCGTATCCGCTTCCACGATTGGATCGGCGATTCCTGGGCGGTGCTGTTCTCGCATCCCAAGGATTTCACGCCGGTATGCACGACCGAGCTCGGCTACATGGCGCGCATCAAGCCGGAATTCGACAAGCGCAACACCAAGATCATCGGGCTCAGCGTCGACGGCACACAGGACCACAGCCGCTGGGCCAACGACATCAAGGAGACCCAGGGCACCGCGCCGAACTACCCGATCATCGGCGATCCCGAGCTCAAGGTGGCGAAGCTCTACCAGATGCTGGCCGCCAGCACCTCGGGCGACGCTTCCAAGCGCACACCGGCCGACAATCAGACGGTACGCAACGTTTTCGTGGTCGGGCCGGACAAGAAGATCAAGCTGATCCTCATCTACCCGATGACGACCGGGCGGAATTTCGACGAGGTGCTGCGCGTCATCGATTCGCTGCAGCTGACCGCGAAGCATCGCGTGGCGACGCCGGTCAACTGGAAGCCGGGTGACGATGTGATCATCGCCGGCTCCGTGTCGGACGACGAGGCCAAGAAGATCTACCCGCAGGGCTGGAAGGCGCCGCGGCCCTATCTGCGCATCGTGCCGCAGCCAGGCAGCTCGCGCTGAGCTGCGCGTTCGCTTCATCACAGTGGAACGGCCGGCGACAGCGCCGGCCGTTTTTTTGCGCCCACGGCGCGCAAAGATATTCCCTAGAAAACGGGCGAAAACCACGACAATAAAGGGACGAATTTGACTGAAGAATCAGCCGCGACTCGCCGTTTATTTTACTCGGATTTAACGGGAACCCGGTATCATCCTCGCACGACGCGGGAGGCCCCAATGACCGATTTGGCATCGACTCTCCTCCACGACGACGACAGCGGCGAATACGCTTTCGTGACCGTGATCGCGATCGGAATCATCACCCTGTTTGCCGGCGTCATCAGCATCATTCCGCCCCATTTCGCGGCAGCGGCCGCGGATGTGCCCTCTCTGGCCCAGTTCTATCTCTGAACTAGTCTCGCGCGCGAAGGCCGCGGCCCGGAGGCGGGGTCCCCTCACCCCTCCGGCCGCGGCCACTCTTTTCAGCGCAGCGCGTAATCCGCCTGATCCTCATAGATGGCGCCGCTCTTCGTCAGATAGCTCGCGATCAGGTTGAACCGATCGACCGCGAAGGGCTCGGCGCGAAATAGTGCGTGCTCCTGGATGTAGGCTTGGAGCCGCGCCTCCGAGGCACCCTTCAAGCGCGCCAGCGTGACATGTGGCGCGTAGCGACGCGCCTCGGGCTCGAGGCCGAGCCGCACCAGCGCGCTCTCCACCTTGTCGCGCAGGTGCAGCAGGGCGAGGTTCTTCTCGACGCCGGCCCACAGCATGCGGTCGGCGAACCGGCCGACCCCGGTCAACAAGAGGTCGAAAGGCTTGGCGCGGATGCGCGTCAGCACCGCATCGATATCGCCGGCCATGCCCTCGTCGACCTCGCCGATGAAGCGCAGCGTCACATGGTAGTTGCCGGGATCCACCCAGCGGGCGCCCGGCACGCCCCCTGCGATGAGCGACAGGCGAAGCTTGGTCTCGGGCGGCAGCGCAATGCCGACGAACAGGCGAAGCATGGTGTGAGCCTGTCACAAGAACAGCGCGAGGACGCCGGTGTAGCCGTACAGCCGGTCATGCGCGATCTCGCCATTGCCGAAGAATCCGGCGAGCGGGAACGCGCCGAGCGCGTCGCGAATCATGCGCAGCTCTTGCGAGGATTCACCGAACAGGTTCGGGCCGCGCGCGACGCAGCTGAAATAGAGCCCGGCGCGCGGTGTGCGGCCGGCGCGCCGCTTTAGATCGGCCAGCATGCGTTGGAGATCGGTAGTGGCACTTGCCGGGTCGCGCCGGCAGAACAGCACGGGATCGCCGCTCGACACCTTGTGCGCGACGGCGAGCCATTGCCGCTGTACGTCGATGGCGACAAGATTGCGCACGATATAATCGCCCGTGTCGGTGCCGGCGACCGGGAAAGCGGCGAAGACGAGGCCGGCGACGCGCTTCAGATCGCGCGACAGCAGCTCGCCGATATCCTCCTTGAAGACCTCGAGCGCCGGGCGGTCCTCGATCGCCATGATGATGTTGTCGCGCGCCACGGTGATGCGTCGCGCCGGACCGATCGGCGAGCACCCCTGAGTCAAGCCGGTGATGACGGGAATGTCGGGCGACAGCAGCACGCCGGAGAGACCGCCCTCGACGACGCGGCCGGCGATCTGGACCGGCGTGCCGCCCGCAGCGGCGATGCCGCCGACGAGAAAGAGCGACGCCTCGCGCGCCAGCGTGGCGATGGTGGCGGCGGAAGCCGCGTCGCGGGGGTCGCCATGGACGATGCCGACCATCGGCCGCATGCGCCTCAGCCACTCGCTCTGCAGCACAGTGGGGCCGGTCGCGCCCGCGGATTGCGGCCCGAACACCTCGTACCCGCCCGGCGGCAGCGCGGCGATCAGCACGGCGAGCGCGGGCGCGCCGAAATATTCCTGCCCGCTGGCGCAGACGCCCATGCCGACGCTGCCGACCCAGTCGGCGATGCGGGTGCGTTGGCGCAGGAACGCGAGGATGTCGGGAACATCGCCGGCGAGCCGATCACTGGCATAAAGAAAACCGAGATTGGCACCTTCAGGCAGCGAGCTCAGCTGGTCCGCGCAGGAGGCCGCCGCCGCGGCCCAGCCGTCGGCGGTCGCATGCGCGGCGACAAAGCGCGTGGCCGACACGCCGTTCATCCCTGCGCCGCCTTGTCTGCCAGGAGGCGTGCGACGAGCGGCGCGATGCGCTCGGCAATGATGTCGGCGCCGCGCGCCGTCGGGTGGAGCCCATCGCTCTGATTGAGCGCCGGATCCAGCGCGACGCCGTCGAGGAAGAAGGGATAGAGCGGCACATGGTGCTTCGTGGCGAGATCGGGAAAGATGGCGTCGAACTGCGCCTGGTAGCGCCGGCCCCAGTTGGGCGGCGCGCGCATTCCCAGCAGCATGACCTTGGCGCCCGCCGCTTTGAGCCGGGTCAGGATCTTGTCGAGATTTTCGTAGGTCAGCCGCGGGTCGATGCCGCGCAACGCGTCGTTGGCGCCGAGCTCGACGAGCACCACGTCGGGGTGATCGGCGAGCGCCCAGTCGAGCCGCGCCAGCCCGCCCGCACTGGTGTCGCCGGAGACACCGCCGTTCACCACCTGCGCGTCGACGCCGGCAGCGCCGAGCTTCGCCTGAAGGCGCGCCGGGAAGGACTCCTGCGGCGCCAGGCCGAAACCGGCGGTCAGGCTGTCGCCAAGCGCGAGGATTCGCGGCGACGCCCGCGCTTCGGTGCGCGCGCCTGCGGCGACGCCGATCGCGAGCAACGCGATCAGCGAAAATGCGCGCAACCTCTTGGCGATGTTGACAATGGCGCGGATATAGCCATATCGGCGGAGGATGCGCCGGCCGAGAAGACATCCGGGCCGTTCCCACATAATTAGAGGTGACATGCAGGCCCCGCCCGGTTCCGACGATCCGATGATCTTGCTCGACGAAGTGCGCCTAACACTGACGAGCGCCGCCGGTCCCGTCAACGTCCTGCGCGGCGTCTCGCTCTGCGTCGGCGCCGGCGAGACGGTGAGCCTGGTCGGCCCGTCGGGATCGGGCAAGTCGACCCTGATGATGGTGACGGGTGGCCTGGAGCGGCCGAGCGCCGGCCGCGTCGTGGTGGCCGGCGCCGACCTCGCCAGGCTCGACGAGGACGGTCTTGCCCGATTCCGCCGCGACGCCATCGGCATCGTCTTCCAGTCTTTCCATCTCATCCCCACCATGACCGCACTCGAGAACGTCGCCATTCCGCTCGAGCTCGCCGGGCGCGGCGACGCCTTCGAGGCGGCGCGCGCCGGGCTCGCCGCCGTCGGGCTCGCGGAGCGCGTGCTGCATTATCCAGGTCAGCTCTCGGGCGGCGAGCAGCAGCGCGTCGCCCTGGCGCGCGCTTTCGCCGCGGCGCCCAAGCTGCTGCTCGCGGACGAGCCGACCGGCAATCTCGACACCGCGACCGGGCGGCGCGTCATCGACCTGCTGTTCGAGTTGAGCGCGCAGCACGGGACGACGTTGCTGCTCATCACGCATGACCGCGACCTGGCGCGGCAATGCCACCGCATCGTCCACATGGCGGACGGCCGCATCGTCGAGGCGCCGGAGCAAGCCGGCACAGCCGGCGGCGTTGCCCGGCTGGGCGTGCGCTGAGCCATGCCGACGATGCCGCTCGCTTGGCGGCTGGCGCGGCGTGAGCTGCGCGGCGGGCTGCGCGGCTTTCGCATCTTTCTCGCCTGCCTTGCCCTGGGCGTCGCCGTCATCGCCGGCGTCGGCTCGCTCTCGGCGGCGGTGGGCGCGGGCTTGCGCGCCGATGCGCGCGCCATGCTCGGCGGCGATGTCGAGCTGCACCTCGTGCATCGCCCCGCGACGCCGCAGCAGCGCGCATACCTTGCCAAGGACGCCGATGTCTCGGAAGTCGCGCAGATGCGCGCGATGGCGCGCACCGAAGATGGCAACGAGCGCGCCCTGGTCGAGTTGAAGGCCGTCGACGGCGCCTACCCGCTCTACGGCGCGGTCACGCTCGACCCGGCGCAGATGCTCGACGCGGCGATCGCCAAGCGCGACGGCCATTGGGGCGCGGTGGTCGCGCCGGGGCTGCTGACGCGGCTCAAACTGCATCTCGGCGATCCCGTCCGCGTCGGCGACGCCACCTTCATCCTGCGCGCGGTCCTGACGCACGAGCCCGACGCGGCGACCGGCGGCTTCGAGTTCGGCCCGCGCGTCATGGTCGCAACGGCGGCGCTCGCCGAGACCGGGCTGCTCGCGCCCGGCGCGCTGGTCGGCTACGGCTATCGCCTCAGGCTGCCGCCGGACACCGACACATCCGCCTGGATCGCCGCCGTCAAATCGGCGTTCCCTGATGCGGGCTGGCGCATCCGCGAGTTCGCCAACGCCGCGCCCAATTTGCAGCGGCTGATCGGCCGCGTCACCGTGTTCATGACCTTGGTCGGCCTCACCGCGCTGCTGGTCGGCGGCGTCGGCGTCGGCAATGCCGTGCGCGGATATCTCGGCGGCAAGACGGCGACGATCGCCACACTCAAATGCCTGGGCGCGCCCGGGCGCCTCATCTTCACCGCCTACCTCACGCAGATCCTGGCACTGGCGGCGGGCGGCATTGCCGTCGGCCTGGTGCTGGGCGCGCTCACGCCGGCGCTGGCGATGCCGCTCCTCTCGTCCTTTCCCATCACCGCACGGCTCAGCCTCTATCCCGCGCCGCTGCTGCTCGCCGCGGTGTTCGGCCTGCTCACCACCCTCGCCTTCGCGCTGTGGCCGCTGGCGGCGGCGCGCGAGGTCTCGGCGGCCAGCCTGTTCCGCGATCTCGTCGATCCCGCGCCGCGCCGGCCGCGGCTCGGCTATGTCCTTGCCACCGCCGCCGCGGCGCTGGCGCTCGCCGGGCTCGGCATCGTCACCGCCAGCGATCGCTTCACTGCCGCCTGGTTCATCGCCGGTGCGGCGGGCGCACTGGTCGCCTTCCATCTCGTCGCCGCCGGCATCGTGCTGGCGGCGCGGCGTGCCGGGCGGCCGCGCGCGCCGCGGCTGCGTCTGGCGCTGGCCAATCTCTACCGGCCGGGCGCGCCCACCGCCGGCATCGTCGCCTCGCTCGGCCTCGGCCTCACCGTGCTGGTGGCCATCGCCCTCATCGAGCGCAATATCGACAGCACCATCGACGAGCGCCTGCCGGAGCAGGCGCCGTCCTTCTTCTTCATCGACATCCAGCCCGATCAGGTGGCCGAGTTCGACAAGCTCGTCGCCGCGACGCCGGGCGTCACGCAATTCGCGCGCGTCGCGAGCCTGCGCGGCCGCATCACCCAGCTCAACGGCGTGCCGGTCGAGCAGGCGGTGGTGGCGCCCGAGGCACAGTGGACGATCCAGAGCGAGCGCGGGCTGACCTACGCGGCGACGCCACCGCGCGGCTCGCGCATCGTCGCCGGCCATTGGTGGCCGGCGGATTATCACGGCCCGCCGCTCGTCTCGATGGATGCCGAGATCGCCCGCGGCATGGCCCTCAAGCTCGGCGACACCATCACCGTCAACGTGCTCGGGCGCGACGTCACCGCCACCATCGCCAATCTGCGCGAGATCGACTGGACCTCGCTCGGCATCAATTTCGTGCTCGTCTTCTCGCCGGGCATGCTCGAAGCGGCGCCGCAGACGCATATCGCCACGGCGCGCACACCGCCCGGCGAGGAGGCAGCACTCGAGCGCGCCGTCACCGACCGCTTCCCCAATGTCTCCGCCATCGCCGTCAAGGACGCGCTCGCGGCGCTGGGCGAGATCGTGTCCGCGATCGGCACGGCGCTGCGCGCCACCGCGGCAATCACGCTCGCCGCCGGCACGCTCGTGCTGGCGGGCGCGGTGGCGGCGGGACAACGGCGGCGCGTCTACGAGGCGGTGGTGCTCAAGGTGTTGGGCGCGACGCGCAGCGACGTCACGCGCGCCTTCCTTATCGAATACGGCATCCTCGGCCTTACCACCGCCGCGATCGCCGCCACCCTCGGCACGTTCGCAGCCTATCTCGTGCTGACCCGCGTCATGCACCAGGACTGGACCTTCATGCCGGGCGCCCTGGTGTCGACGGCGCTCATCGCCACTGCGCTGACGCTCGGCATCGGCTATGCTGGGACGTGGAAGGCGTTGGGCGCCAAGGCGGCGCCCTTCCTGCGCAACGAATGAGGGCTGCCATGTCCCGGCTTGCCTTGACGACCGCCCTCGTACTGCTGGCCGCGCCGGCCTATGCCGAGCGGCCGGCCGATCGGTTCTCGCCGCAGGATACCGAGGAATGGCACCGCGCCGAGCAAAGCGCACGCGAGGCGCTCGACAAGCTGATGCGGTCGTTCGATCTCCTGCTGCAGACGATGCCTTATGGCGCGCCCCGCATCGACGAGGACGGCAATATCGTTATCCCACGCCAACATCCTCACCCCTTGCCGCCCGGCGGCGGGCAGGACGGCACGCTGCGCACGTGAGCGGCATTGCGCCACGTCATTGAATTGGCCGGGAACCGTGCCAATATCGTGTTGCGAACCCATAACCCTTCCGAGGTTCTAGGGGGTCATATATGTCCTACGATTCGGGTGACCGCTGGACTGCGCGCACGGCGGTGCCGCAAGTCGATGTCGATGTCGGCCTGCGGCAATACATGCTGCGCGTCTACAACTACATGGCGGGCGGACTGGCGCTCACCGGCATCGTCGCCTATCTGAGCCAGGGCATCTACCAGCAGTACATCATCGGCACGCCGCTGTATTGGGTGGTGTTGCTGGCGCCGCTGGCGCTGGTGATGGTGCTGAGCTTCGGCATTCAGCGCATGAGCCTCTCGGCCGCGCAACTCGCCTTCTGGGCCTACTCGGCCCTGATGGGACTGTGGTTCGCCGGCGTCTTCCTGCTGTTCACCACCGAAAGCATCGCGCGGGTGTTCTTCATCACCGCGGGAACGTTCGCGGCGATGAGCATCTACGGCTACACCACGCGCACCGATCTCTCGCGCTTCGGCTCGTTCCTGATGATGGGCCTCATCGGCATCATCCTCGCCGGGCTGGTGAACATCTTCATCGGCTCGTCCGCGCTGCAATTCGCCATCTCCGTGATCGGCATCATCGTGTTCGTCGGCCTCACCGCCTACGACACGCAACGCATCAAGGAGATGTACCTGGAGAGCGATGGCGCTGTGGTCGCCGGCAAGAAGGCGATCATGGGCGCGCTGGCGCTCTATCTCGACTTCATCAACCTGTTCTTATTGCTCCTGCAGTTCATGGGCGTGCAGCGGCGCGACTGAGCGCACGCGACGCTACAGCCTCGAGGACCCGCGCCAAGCGCGGGTCCTTTTTTGTGTGCCGCCGCCGTCACGATTTGCCGTAGACCGGCACGACCGCGCCGCGCGTCACCTTGTTCTCGGGCGAGGCCAGGAACAGGATCGTCGCGGCGACTTCCTCGACCTTGGGCCACAGCACGAAATTCGCCTTCGGCATGTCCTTGCGGTTGGCGGGCGTGTCCATGATCGACGGCGCTACGGCATTGACGAGGATGCCGTCGCCGACCACCTCCTGGGCCAGCGCCTCGGTCAGCGCGGCGACCCCGGCCTTCGCCACGGTGTACGCGGTCATGCCGGCGCCGAGGCGCGGCTCGAGCGCGGGGCGCGAGGCGACATTGACGATGCGGCCAGCGCCGGTGCCCTTCATCGCCCGCACCGCGGCGCGGCAGCACAGGAAGCAGCTCACGAGGTTCGTCTCGAGCTGCGCCGTCAGCGTCGCCTTGTCGGTCTCGGTGATCGGCGCCATGGCGAAGCCGCCGGCGATATGGATGGACGCCCAGAGCGGCGCGATGCCGCCATAGAGCCGCGCCACCGCCGCCTCGTCCGCCAGGTTCGCGCCGGCGATGAGCGTCACGCGCTGGTGCCGGCGGTGCGGGAAGCGCTCCGCCTCGGCCTCGTGGATGTAAGGCACATGGCACAGCGCGCCGGCCTCGAGCAGCGCGGCGACCACGGCGCCGCCGAGGGCGCCGGTGCCGCCGGTGACGACGACATGCTTGTCGTGGTACTCCATTGCCATTCTCCCACTGGATTATTGCTTGCGAGGTCCCAGCTTACGCCGCAACGCGTCGGATTCCGAGCGGCGCGATGCGGCGCGTCTCGGAAAGCGGAACCTTGCCCTTCACGAGATCGTTTTTTTAGGCAGCACCGTCCTCTCCTGGGGAGATTTTCTTATGCCTGATACCGTCGCGCGCGCCGATATGCGAAATGTCGGCGAATTGGAGCGCGTCGCGTCCGGGCTCGGCGGCGCGGCGCTGCTGGGCTATGGCCTGGCGCGTCCCTCCGCGCTCAACACGCTCCTCGCCATCGGCGGCGCGCTGCTGGTGGGACGGGCGTTCACCGGTCAGTGCAGCCTCTATCGCGCGCTCGGCATCGACACCCGCGACGTCGGCGCGGCACCGCCGCGCGAGACCCGCGGCTACGGCAAGCGCGGCCGGCACTCGATCGCCGACGAGATCGAACGCGCCTCGGACGAGAGCTTCCCGGCGAGCGACCCGCCTTCCTGGACCCCCCACCGCGTCGGCAGCCCGGCCGGCGCGGAATGAGCGTGGGCTAAGTCCCGCCCGCCCGCGTTCACGCAAAGCTCGCCGACTCAAAAATCGGTGCAGCGACCGTTGTGCTCCCAATCGCCGTAACGCGTCGGCTCCGGCCCCCTGGGCCCGCCGATCTCACGCGACGTCGCCGCCTCGCCACCGGATTTGGGCTTCTCTCGTAGCGGTTCTCTGGCGCCTGCCGGCTCGGACGGGCTCTTGCGGTCAGCCATCCCCACGATATGTGCTCGGTCATCTGCCTTGCCAAGGCTTGACGACGGTCGCGCCGTACGCCAGCTATGCAGGAACAGGACGTTTTGCCATGATCAACCTTTTCCGCACCGGCGTGCTTCTCGCGGTGCTCACCGCGCTCTTCATGGGCGCCGGTTATCTGATCGGCGGCGGCGGCGGCATGATGATCGCGCTGCTCGTCGCCGCGGCGACAAATCTGTTCGCCTACTGGAATGCCGATCGCCTCGTGCTGTCGATGTATGGCGCGCGACCGATCGCGCGCGCCGACGCACCGCGGCTTTATGACCTCGTCGCCGATCTCGCCGGCCGTGCCGGCATCCCCATGCCGCAGCTCTATCTCATCGACGGCGCGCAACCCAACGCCTTCGCCACCGGCCGCGATCCGCATCACGCCGCGGTCGCCGTCACCAGCGGGCTGCTCAACGCGCTCGACGAGCATGAGGTGGCCGGCGTCATCGCCCACGAGCTGTCGCATGTCATTCATCGCGATACGCTCACCATGACGATCACCGCCACCATCGCCGGCGCGATCAGCATGCTCGCGAACTTTGCCTTCTTCTTCGGCGGACGCAGCGACGAGCGCACTTCGCCGCTCGGCGGCGTCGGCACGGTGCTCGCGGCGATCCTCGCTCCCATCATGGCCTTGCTGGTGCAGATGGCGATCTCGCGCACCCGCGAGTACGAGGCCGATCGCAGCGGCGCCGAGCTTTCCGGCAATCCGCTGTGGCTCGCCTCGGCGTTGCGCAAGATCGAGGCCATCGCGCGAGGCACGGCCGTGCCCGAAGCCGAGCGCAACCCTGCCACCGCGCATCTCTTCATCGTCAACCCGCTGCATGCCGCCGGCCTTCAGAGCTTGTTCGCGACGCATCCCTCGACCGAGGAGCGCGTGCGGCGGCTCGAGGCGATGGCGGCTTCCGCCGGTGCCAGTATCGACGCGGCAGGCCCATGGGGCGCACGACCGCGCGGCCTCGCCTGACAAAACCGGCCGCGGAACAATTGCCGCAGTCCGGCGTTTGCCGACACCACCGGAACCTTGGGGTACGGATCCTTTGGTAGTACATTCCGCAACAACCCAGACGGCTCCTGCCACCGCACGCAGCGTCGCCATCGATCTGATCGGTGCGGTATTGCGCCGTAAGCGACCGCTCGACGACGCGATCGAGGACAATGGCGAGATGTCGGGCCTGCCCGCGCGGGACCGCGCCTTCGCCCGCCTCCTCGTCGCCACCGTGCTGCGGCGCCTCGGCCAGATCGACGCGCTCATCGCGCATTGCCTCAACACGCCGCTGCCGCCGCGCGCCGCCATGGTGCACGACATGCTGCGGCTGGGCATCGCGCAGCTGCTGTTCCTGCGCACGCCCCCGCACGCCGCCGTGGCCACCACGGTCGATCTCGCCGAGCTGCGCGGCTTCATCTCGCATAAGGGGCTGGTCAATGCCGTACTCCGCCGCCTGAGCCAGGAAGGTCCCGGGCTCGTGGCGCAGCAGGACGCGGCGCGGCTCGACACGCCCGATTGGCTGTGGCGGGGGTGGAGCCAGGCCTATGGCGAGGAGCGCACGCGCGGCATTGCGCTCGCCCATCTCAAGGAGGCGCCGCTCGACCTCACCGTGCGCCGCGATCCGGAGACATGGCGCGATCAGCTCGAGGCGATCCTGCTGCCGACGGGCACGCTGCGCCGGACCGGCGGCGGCGCGATCATGAGCCTGCCGGGCTACAGCGCCGGCGCGTGGTGGGTGCAGGACGCCGCCGCGGCGATGCCCGCGACGCTCTTCGGCGACATCGCCGGCCAGCGTGTCATTGATCTCTGTGCCGCGCCGGGCGGCAAGACGGCGCAGCTCGCCGCCGCCGGCGCGCGCGTCACGGCCATCGACCGCTCGCCGCGCCGGCTCGATCGCCTCAACGCGAACCTCGCGCGCCTGTCCTTCACCGTCGAGAGCCTGGTCGCCGACGCTGCCACATGGCGCCCGCCCGAGCCGGTGCGCTACGTGCTGCTCGACGCGCCCTGCACCGCCACCGGCGCGATCCGCCGCCACCCGGACGTGCCGCATCTAAAGACGCCCGACGACGTGGCGCGGCTCGCCGCCGTCCAGGAGCGGCTGGTGGCCGCCGCCGTCGAGATGCTCGCGCCCGGCGGCACGCTCGTCTACTGCACCTGCTCGCTCGAGCCGCAGGAAGGGCCGCAGCAGGTGGCGAAGCTGATGGCCCGCGGCGCGCCGGTGACGCGCCGGCCGATCGCGCCGCACGAAATCGGCGGGCTGGCCGAGTGCCTGACGCCCGAGGGCGATCTGCGCACGCTGCCGAGCCATCTCTCGGAATTCGACGGCATCGACGGCTTCTTCGCCACTCGCCTCGTCCGCACCGCCTAACTGCTCAGCCTCGCTCTGCCAGCGCCCCCTCTTGGGGCGGACGGCTTCGCCTTGACCGGCGCGGAGCCGTCGGTTATGGGCTCTCCCGCAACCTATGGTTCTGGCTCGCCTGAACCTCGTCAGCCGGGAACGTCTCTCCGCAATGAAGAGACGAGTGGGCTTTGTCCTGCTCGCGCTCGCCCTGCTCGTCCTCGGCGAGTGGGCGGGCGAGGATCTTGTCGAAAGACCGCGTCTGCTCCTGGTTCTGGACAGCCCCGTGCCGCTGTTGGGTGCAGCCGGGCTGCTCGTCGCCTGGTGCGTGCTTGGCCGATCGTGGCGGCGGGCGGCGGTTCGGGCCGCCCTTTCAGCATTGCTCGTTGCGGCGCTCGCGGCCGGGCTCTGGGGCGGCAACGACATCGGCAGGCACGCGTTCGACGCGTGCGTGGAGCACGGCGAAGAGGTCCGCCAGGCGCTTGAGGCTTACCGCATCGCGCATGGGCGCTATCCGCCGTCGCTCGCGGCGCTCGACCGGCCGAGCTTGCCCGGCAACCGCCTGCTGCACGGCGATCTCTTGTCCTACGAGTCCGACGGGTCGAGCTATCGGCTGAGTTTCCACGATTGGCTCTACGACCACCAAGCGACCGACGACTCCGCCTTCATGGCCCACAAATGATGCCGGCATGACCGACCTCGAGCGACGCGCTCCCCGATGGGCCGCAACGGCCATCCTGGCGCTCGGAATTTGGGGCATGCTCATCGGTGAGCCGTACTGGCGCGCCGTGGGCCACGGTCCGACCGCGTTCACCTGGTCCACTTGGACGGCGATCGTGCTGAGCGCGCCGGCCTCGCTGTTCGCGCGCCCGGCCGCCCGGATCATTACGGCCGACATAGAGAGAGACTTGGAGCTCGTATTCGTCCTGGAGCATATTTTCTGGGCGATCCTTATCATCCTGCAATGGCTTGTCCTGTTCTACGGCGCAGCGCGGCTGCCTCCCGCGCGGAAATTGACGCTCTTCGCGGCAGCACTGTCGGGGACGAGTCTGGTCGCCGGCGCAATCTCCTGGACCGGGTGGTGGCCCATCGTCCATGGCGAAAGCATCAGCTGGAACGTTCTGGACCGGCCTATCGGAATCTTTGGTCTGGCCCTGGTGCCGCCGGCATGGCTCCTGCTGCAGCGGCGGTATCATCAGGCCGGCGCGACCCTCGAAACATTACGGCGCAACCGCCGAGGGTGGCGCCTCTGGGCGGCCGGCTCCGCCTGCATGCTGCTCGCGCTGGGTTGGCTGGTCATTCTGAGCGCGCAACCCGGCTCCTGGCTGTTCGCGCTCGAGTACCGCGACGAGTTCCGCCGGAGTGACGTCGCCATCCAGGCGGTCGAGGCTTTTCGGCGCGCGCATGGACGCCTCCCGGATAGCCTTCAGGAAGCCGGGCTGCCGCTGGCGCAGTTCGACGAGAGGTGTCCTTGCTACCAGAAGCAGAACGAGCAGTCTTACATTGTCTCGTTCGGATGGACGCTCGGTGAATCGGTGGTCTACGACTCCGTCACCCGAGAGTGGCAGTATTAGGCACCGCCACGCGCCGCCTTGCGGCGCGGCCCGTTCCCTGATACCAACCGGCCATGCAGCAGAAAATCCGGATCGCGCCGTCGATCCTGTCGGCCGATTTCGCGCGGCTCGGCGAGGAAGTGCGCGCGGTCACCGCTGCCGGAGCCGATTACATCCATATCGATGTCATGGACGGGCATTTCGTGCCCAACCTGACCATCGGGCCGGGCGTGGTGAAGGCGCTCCGGCCGCACTCGACGCTGCCCTTCGACGTCCATCTGATGATCGCGCCGGTCGACGCCTTCGTGCCCGACTTCGCCGGCGCGGGCGCCGACATCATCACCGTCCATCCCGAGGCCGGGCCGCACCTGCACCGCACGCTGCAGCTCATCAAATCGCTCGGCAAGAAGGCCGGCGTGTCGCTCAATCCGGCAACGCCGCTCGAGGCCGTCGATAACGTCCTCGACGCCGTCGATCTGGTGCTGGTGATGAGCGTCAATCCCGGCTTCGGCGGGCAGAGCTTCATCACCTCGCAGCTCGACAAGATCCGCGCGTTGCGCCGGCGCATCGACGCGACCGGCCGCGCCATCGACCTCGAAGTCGACGGCGGCATAAACCCCGAGACGGCGCGCGCCGCCATCGCCGCGGGAGCCGATGTCCTCGTCGCGGGCACGGCCACCTTCAGCGGCGGCGCTTCCGCCTATGCCGCCAACATCAAGCGCATGCGCGGCGACGGCGCGGCACCCAAAGGCGGTTGATGCGCCTGTCGCGGTCACTGCTCTACGGCTCGGCCCCCTATCACCTGAGCTTGCTCGGCCGCGCGCCGGCGGCGCTGGCGCTGCGACTCGACCAGCCCTGGCCTGGCGACCCCGCGCGCGGCACCGCGCTGCTCGCCGGCGCGTTCAGCTTTGCCGGCGAGACGATGCAGGCGGCGATGCCGCCATGGGCCGCGCCGATGCCGCCGCAATGGCTCGCCGGCCTGCACGGCTTTTCCTGGCTCGCCGATCTCGCCGCGACCGGGGAGGCCACGGCGGCGCAGGCGGCGCGCCGCTGGACCGGCGACTGGCTGGCGCGCTGCGACGCGTGGGACGCCATCGCCTGGCGCGCCGACGTCACCGGCGACCGGCTCTTCGCCTGGATCGAGCACATGGATCTGCTCGCCGGCGCGCAAGAGGCCACCGCGCGCAAGTGTCTGGTCGCCAGTATCGCGCGCCAGGCGCGCCATCTCGCCCGCGTCGCGGCGCGCGAAGCAGTGAGCGTGAAGCGCCTTGCCGCGCTGCGCGGCCTAGTCGCGGCCGTGGCGGCGCTCGGCGGCGAGCGCCGGCTCGGGCGCGCACTGGCGCGCCTCGCGCGCGAGATCGTCGCGCAAATCCTGCCCGATGGCGGCCATGCCGCGCGCAGCCCGGCGGCGCAGCTCGCGGCGCTGCGCTACCTCGTCGACGCCCGCGCCGCGCTGCGGGCACGCCAGGTCGAAGTGCCCGCTGCGCTGCAGTCGGCGATCGACCGCGCCGCGCCCATGCTGCGCTTTTTCCGGCACGGCGACGGCACGCTGGCGCTGTTCAACGGGGCGGATGAGGGCGAGACCGCGCTCACCGACCGCGTGCTGGCGCGCACCGACGCCAAGGGCCGCCCGCCACCTTCAGCGCCCTATGCCGGGTTCCAGCGCGCGCAAGCCGGCCGCACGCTCGTCCTCGCCGACACCGGCGTCCCCGCCAGGCCGGGCTTCGACGACGACGCTCACGCCGGCACTTTGTCCTTCGAGTTGAGCCATGGCCGCGAGCGCCTGGTGGTCAATTGCGGCGGCTACCAGGGTACCAACTCCGACTGGCGCAACGTCGCGCGCGCCACCGCCGCCCATTCGACCCTGGTCGTTGCCGACACCAATTCCTCGGAGATCGGCACTCATGGCGGACTCGGGCGCTGCCCGACGCATGTCCCGTGCGAGCGCATCGAGGATGGCGGCAGCCATTGGGTGTCGGCGAGCCACGACGGCTATCAGCCGGTGTTCGGCCTGACCCATGCCCGCCAGCTCTTCATCGCCGCCGACGGCGAGGATTTGCGTGGCGAGGACCGGCTGATCGGACCGGCGGGACGGAGCTTCACCATCCGCTTCCATCTCCATCCGCAGGTGCAGGCCTCGTTGACACAGGACGGCGCCGCGGCGCTGCTGCGGCTGCCGAGCGGCACGGGCTGGCGCTTGCGCGCCCAGGGCGCGGTGATGAGCCTCGCCGAGAGCGTCTATCTCGGCGGCGGTGACGTGCGGAAGTCGCAACAGGTCGTGCTCGACGGCCACGTCGGCAGCAGCGGGGCGACCGTCAAATGGGCACTCCGCCGCGAGGCGAAGAAGCCGGCCGAGGGTAGTGACAGCCAGGGCTGACGCCGGCGAGTGTCCGTTCAGTGAGCGACGTGGCGCGAGCCGGGACCGCGCACGATGACGACGCCCTCGAGCGTGGTCTCGACGCTCGGCCGCTCCTCGACCGCGGTGCGCCGCGGCAGCGGCGTGCCGGCCGCGACGCCGGGCATGACATCGCCGACGAAGAATCCACCCGGAAAGACGACCGGAGCGTCGAAGGCAAAAGGACCGAGAAAGGGGCGATGGCGAAAAAAGCCCTGTCGCAGGAACGACGTCTGGACATCGCCGTTGAGGGCAACGTTCGGCGATCGAGCGGTCATGTTGTTCGCGGCGGCGGGCAACGCGCTCGCCGCAGTCAGGCCGGCGCTGAGCACCAGCAGGCAAATCCAAGGACGCATCGCGCGCTTCCTCTCCGGGGTCGACGAATCCGATAACGCTCTGGAAGGCAAAACCGCCGGCAAAATTGCCGCCGGGCCGCAAGGCCTTCCTACGCTCTTTGGCAACGCTCCAAGACGATGGTACAGCTGCGGCGGGAATCCAAGCCGGATTCGCCGCGGCCGACGCATTTTGCGCGTCCCCGGGCGCCGGCGCGCCGCTTGATCGCCCCACCCTGTCGCACTATCGTCGCATCCTTGCTCGCCGGGGTGAAGATGGCCGCCGACTCGCTCCGCCCGATCGCCCGGGCGCTCCTCTCCGTCTCCGACAAGAGCGGCCTCGTCCCCTTCGCCCAAGCCCTGGCGGGGCGCGGCATCGAGCTGCTGTCGACGGGCGGCACGGCAAAGGCGCTGGCCGAGGCCGGCCTCAAAGTCGCCGAGGTGGAGGATGTGACGGGCTTCCCCGAGATGCTCGACGGCCGCGTCAAGACATTGCACCCGGCGATCCATGGCGGCCTGCTCGCCCGGCGCGACCGGCCGGAGCATGAGGCGGCCCTCGCCCGGCACGGCATCCGCCCGATCGATCTCCTGGTGGTCAACCTCTATCCCTTCGCCGCCACCGTGGCGCGCGGCGCGCCCTACGAGGAATGCGTCGAGAACATCGACATCGGCGGCCCGGCGCTGATCCGCGCCGCGGCGAAGAACCATCAGGACGTGACGGTAGTGACGGACCCCGATGACTACGGCGCGGTGCTCGAGGACATGGCGCGGACCAACGGCGCGACGGGCCTGGCGCTGCGCCGGCGGCTGGCCGGCCTCGCCTATGCGCGCACCGCCGCCTATGACGCCGCCATCGCCGCGTGGCTCGCCGCACAGCAGGGCGAGACCTTCCCACCGGTGCTGGCGCTGGCCGGCCGCCTGAGGCAGCGGCTGCGCTATGGCGAGAACCCGCATCAAGAGGCGGCCTTCTACACCGGCGGCGAAATGCGCCGCGGCGTCGCCACGGCGCAGCAGATCCAGGGCAAGGAGCTCAGCTTCAACAATTTCAACGACACCGACGCCGCCTTCGAGCTCGTGGCCGAATTCGCCGAGCCCGCCGTCGCCATCATCAAGCATGCCAACCCCTGTGGGGTTGCGGTCGCGGCGGATCTGCGCAGTGCCTGGGACATGGCGCTCGCCTGCGATCCCGTGAGCGCCTATGGCGGCATCATCGCCGTCAACCGCCCGCTCGATGCCGCCACGGCGGAGGCGATTGCCAAGCTATTCGTCGAAGTCGTGATCGCGCCGGCGATCCTGCCGGAAGCAGAAGCGGCGCTGCGCCGCAAGACGGCGCTGCGCCTGCTCGTCACCGGCGGCATGCCTGATCCGGCCGCGCCGGGCGTGACGCTGCGCTCGCTCGCCGGCGGCTATCTCCTGCAGAGCCGCGACAATGGCGAGGTCGCGGCGGCGCAGCTCAAGACCGTGACCCGGCGCGCGCCGACGCCGCAGGAAGTCGCCGATCTCCTCTTCGCCTTCCGCGTCGCCAAGCACGTCAAGTCGAACGCCATCGTCTATGCCAAGGGCGGCGCCACCGTCGGCATCGGCGCGGGCCAGATGAGCCGGGTCGACAGCGCGCGCATCGCCGCGTGGAAGGCGGCCGAGGCGGGCAAGGCGGCGGGCCTGGCGGAAAGTCCGGCCATAGGCGCGGTGGTGGCGTCCGACGCGTTCTTCCCCTTCGCCGACGGGCTCGAGGCGGTGGTCGCCGCCGGGGCCACCGCGGTGATCCAGCCGGGCGGCTCGGTGCGCGACAGCGAAGTCATCGCCGCCGCCGACAAGGCCGGCATCGCCATGGTCTTCACGGGCATGCGCCACTTCCGGCACTAAGCCGTGTAGCATCGCCCTGCCGCGCTTGCAAAGAAAAGGGGCCCGCGGGCCCCCTTTTTCATGACGCTGATCTGGCGCTCGTCACGGGCCCGTCTGCATTCCGAAGGCGACCTTGACGGCAGGGTCCGTGCCCGCGCGCGGCAGCGTCAAAGCGTAGCCCATGCCGTTCGTCACGCGATAGAGCGTGGTGACGTCGCCATTGCTGTCGGCGCGCGGCGGGGCATCGGCAGTCGCGACAGGGGCGACGAAAAGCGAGGCAGGCCGGCCGGCACTGTCGCGGTAGACGAGCACCGCGGCCGCACCCGAGGAATTCGGCACAAGGCGCACGCCATGCAGGCTGAGCCCGGCGCGCTCGACGTCGGGCAGGGCCACGGGCGCGCCGAGCCGCTCGCTCAAGGATTGCGCGAGGCTGGCGCTGCGCTGGGCGGCGAAATCGCTGGCCCAGCGCGCGTCGCCGGCGAACAGCCGATGCGCGCGCTGCGCCTCCGCCACCAGCGCGCCGGGCCCCGCCGTCTCGCGGCTATGGCGGAGTTCGTTGAACCACCAGCCCATGCCCGTCGACACCATCACCAGCGCCAGCGTCGCCGCAGCGACCGCGAGCCCGCGCCAGGTCGCCGCCGAGCGCCGGCGTCGCAGCAGGGCGAGCATCGGCTCGGGCAGCGGCTCGTCGATGATCTTGTCGTAAAGCGCGTGCAGCCCTGCGGTTTGCGCGCGGTAGGCCTCGACCAGCGCAGCGGCCTCCGGGTGACGCGCCAGATAGTCGGCGACGCGCGTCGCGTCGGCCGAGACGAGGTGGCCGTCGATGTAAGCGTGGAGATCCTGTTCGGTGGGTGGCCCTTGCTCGATCATGCGCCCTGCCGCACTGTCGTCAATGTTGTCGGAGGATCCGATCGGCGGCCCGATTTCCGCGCCGAACGGCGGTCTTCAGCCCACCAGGCGCCAGCCAAGGATGCCGCAACCAGCGCTTTTTCTCAAGCCGCGCCCGCCCACGCGCCGCGCGGGCTTCGTGGCTCAAACGAGCAAGTCGAGATAGTGCGCACGGGGTAGTCGCCGACACCGGCACGAGCGGCGCGGCGGCCGGCGCTTCAGCAGCCGCGCGCGGTAGCGCGGGCAAAGCCGGGCGCGCCTGCAGCAGCGGAAGACGATACGTCGCGGTCGGTGCCAGCGGTTGCGTCGGCGGGGCCATGGCGAAAGCACAGAAAACCTGTTTACACAGCCTGTGCCGACGGCGATGAATGGCGGGTTAAGGGCCGCGCCGAGAGGGCTCGGAAGAGAACGCGCGTATTCGCGGCCGCCTCGTCTCATGGATGCGTTTCTGCTGTTGCAGCTGCCCCCATGGGATTACATTTTGATACACAACCTTACAAAACCTTACTTCATTCGGGTCACCCAACCGGCGATCCTGTCTTGGCACGGGCCGAGAAACCCCGGAGCGACGCGGCGGGCGGCGCTGGCGGTTTCGGATAGAGCGGCCCGGCGCTACGGATGGAGGAGAGCGTGGGACGTCTCGGCCGGAACGACCTCGACCTGTCGGCGGCGTCGGAGAGCGACACCGCCCCCGGCGCGGCGGCGAGCGCCGTCGCCATCATCGATCGCAGCCGCCTCAGGCGCGAGTGCCTCAAGCTGGCGCTCGCCCAGCACAACCCGCATTGGCACGTCGCCGAATTCGCCACCGCCGACGAGCTCTTGCGCATCGTCGCCGCGAGCGAGCAGTTCGACCTGGTGCTGATCGGCGCGGCGACGGCCGAGCATG
>WNEZ01000128.1_pt1 | contig 57264 bp, 43 predicted proteins | sample 5400521 | NCBI WGS metagenome assembly WNEZ01 (sample SAMN13153339, study PRJNA577476) | soil metagenome | isolation source: 120 cm saprolite under Douglas fir tree site 2 hole 1 replicate 1 | place: USA:California | collected 2015-04-18
TTGCTGCCAGCAGTCGCTAGGCAGTTGAGCAAGAGTTCCGTGGGATATGGTTTGCTATTGGGTTTCTTCGGAATGGGCGCCGTTATCGGCGCAATTGTGCTCCAACGCGCGCGAAAAACGGCCTCAGTCGAGGCCGTGGTCTCCGCAGCAACGATTGTCTTCGGCGGGGTGGTATTGGCGGTCGCAACGCTGCACAGCTTGTGGATATTGTGCCTTCTTATGTCTTTTGGCGGTGCGGCGTGGACCGTCTTCATGTCGGTCTTCAATACGTTGGCTCAGACCCTTGCCCCTGACTGGGTTCGCGCGCGGGTCCTGGCTATTTATCTGTTCGTCTTTCAAGGAAGCGTCGCAGTCGGAAGCGCCATGTGGGGCTTTGCTGCCGTGCACACAAGCTCACACACAGCTCTCTTGCTTTCCGGCGTCGGTATAGGGACCTGCTTGGTGCTTCAGTTTCCTTTACGGCTCCCTGACGCCGGGCCAGCTCTCGATGTATGGAATCACTGGAAAATGCCCACCTTGTTTGCGGAGCCGGCGCCGGATCAGGGCCCGGTTCTCGTAACGGTCGAGTACAAGGTCGATCCGGACCAGAGGTCACATTTCCTCGACGCAATTCACGAGTACCAGCGAGTTCGGCGACGGGACGGGGCAACGCAATGGGGCGTGTTCTACGATGCGGAGATTCCGGGCCGGTATCTCGAGAGTTTTCTTGTCGATTCCTGGGCAGAGCACCAGCGACAGCACGATCGCTTTACAGTGGCGGATCGCAAACTGGAAGATCGAGTCTCCCAGTATTTGCTCGAACCTCCAAAGATTCGACACTTCATCTACGCGGAGAGAGAGTCCAGTTTCCGCCAGGCCTGACCTCGAACAGCGGGCTAAAGCAGGCCATCGTCCTTGCAACCGGTGACTTCGGGTTTCGCTGACGTTTCTCAGATACACGGGCGCGAAGAGCAACGAACAAATGCCTTCATCTCACCCGTCGCTCTCTTCCGAAAAGTACACGGCTTTAGAACTGGACGCACAGGAGGTACGGAGAAAAATGGAACACAAGATATTTATCTCTACCTAGTTTCTCCAGTACTTCCGCCATCTTTCGACTTGTTTGTCTACGCCGCATCGAAGGTAGCGCCTTTGGCAAAGTGACTTAAGTTAGCAGCTCAACTCTCTTCGCGAACTCTCGCAATTCCTTCTCGCGCGCTTCCATGGAAACCCACTCTCCAAGAGTTCGACCACACTTCTGACACACCAGCATGTATACCAGCTGGTCTTTGTTCGGAGCCCCATAGGCATGGTCGGGATACGTCCGGCATTTCGAGCACACAAAGACGATTGTTCCCGCGCTGTTCTTGACTCCAGCGAGTCCATCGATCACGTGTGAACCTCCGAAGGAAACAAAGTTATCCCGTCGGACCGTCTCTGCCAAGCAGTATTGGCCCGACCATCGATCGAACTAGAGGAGAAATCACTGCCCGCGGAGCCTGTTGAGCACTCCAGGTAGAGAGTCCCAGAGAGTGGCGCTGAGTTCCTCGCCTTTTCCAACCTCTTCGCGTCTCCACGTAAAGATCTGCCCACCTGTAATTGCATAGTTTAAGGTCCGCATGAACGAAGATGCATCGGAATCGATTTTGCGGTCCTTAAGGGCCTGCGTAATCAGTCCCACAAGGGGTGCCGACTGACCAGCGTAGAACTGAATCGGAGATGCATAGACCTCCTTAAGAGAGGGAATAGGCGCGAAAAGCCTTCGCACTGCTTCAGACCGACCGGCCTCGCAAGCAGCGAGGAAAAGAAATTCCGGCTCAAATTTTGCGACCCACTGACCGACCGCCTGCCAAGAGCAAAAATGATCGTTCGTTAGTTGAAGTCCCATGGCGTTGCTGTGCCCGACGACCAGAACTGACCGGAAGCGGCCGTACTCGGCTGACGCTCCTGCAAGCGACGGTCCCAACTCAGAGAGGCTGGATGTTGGCACCAGCACGATGCGTTTCGAGGGGAACAAGGCTTTAAGGAAGGGCACAATTCTGCTGCCGAAGTTCAGCGCCTGGTCGGTGAGTTTCTGCTCTTGGCACTCTAGGACAAGCAAGTGAGCAGCAGACGGTCGGTGCTTAGTGAGCCCTCCAGGTGAGGGCTGTTTTCGGCGAGTTGGCCTCATGGTTAGCTTACCGCCAGGATTGCAGAGTTCGCGGCGAGCCTCACGTGTACCACAGGACCTTCATGTCGATTTGACAGGCAAACGGAAATGCCCAACAGCAGGATCCGCGCCGCCAAACTCAATTGTTACGGTATCATCATCCTTCTCTGGAAGATGCTCGACGGTCACCTTGGATATCAGCCGCCCCTGAGAAAGCATTGCTCGAAACAGGTTTGATTGTGGTGCCATCGCATATTCGTTTTCAAATTCCTCGATGGTTTTAACACCAGCCAGCAGTTCTTGAAATTCTCGCAGTGACATTTTCATATTGCCGCCTGTTATCAATTTTCCGAAGTAGCGCCCGAACATGCCGTTTTCTGACCTCAAATGGTGCATTGCATTCTCGGGCGTGTACTGGGCTTCGGGCAAAAGCCTGTGGATCCTAGCGAGGACCTGAGTTAGTGGCGCGAAATCGGTTTTCCATTTGGGATTCAGATGAAGCTTAGCCTCGACAACCCTCCTCCAGTCACTAAAGGAATTTGAAGAGTATTCGCGCACAATGAAAGCCACTACAAACGATACTGAATCGAAGTGTCTAAAGAACTCGCGGACAATCTCATCAACGCTATGGGATGCCCAGTTATTCATGGTTGAACGCAACATCTCGCAGCCGCCATCGCAGAGAAAGATACCGGTAATACCGTCATATCCAACACCCTTGAGCTGGTCACCCTTGGCTTTCAGCGCGTTGTACACTGGATTCTGATCGATGATGCTGGCAAACGTGAAAGAGGGATGGCCACCGCTGCTGGTCCCGCGTCGGGAAGGCTCGTAGGTGAAGTGGACACTAGTATCGGCTGTGACCACATCAAATCGGTGCTTTTGTTCAGGGGCCGTTTGGACGTTGCGAAGAAAGGCGAGGAATCCTGAATTAAAGATTTTGTCGTTGAACTCGGCGCGATTCGGTAGTTTCAGTCGAACCTTTTCCTCTGAGCCGCGGTATACCGAGTTGGCGTACGCATCAATCTGAACATCGAAGCCACCCATTAACAACTTCCTCTTTTGCCGGTGACGCCAGAACTCTTCGTGAAGTGCATCCACCGGATTCAACTTATGAAGTCCCTTATCTGATGCCGTTGCCACGTCCGCAATGAATTGAAGCGGTGGCTCGTTAGCTTGGAACTGAAGATCCGGTCTGCGATTCCCCGCCAAACGCGGTTCGTATTGAACCACACCAACCTTGCTCGCCGCATTGACTATGACTTGCTCCCACTCCATGGCTAAGTAATCATCGCGAACCGTGTTGAGCAGGCCACAGATCGTGGAAAGTTGCTTTGGCAAGAGAAAAGCAGCATTTTCATTCAAAACACGTTGAAGATGTCTTCGCGCAAATAGGGCCATAGAGATATTTCAAGTTTAGAACACAAAGTAATTCCCTTTCACGCCTGCCTTTCGTACCCTCCTCAATCTCTCTTTGGTTGCAATTCCAGCCAGCAGGTCATTGCTCTCTCAAAAACCGATTCGCTCGGCGAGTTCTGTCCCTCGGGACGGGGTGATAACAACCCGGCGGAAGGAGGAAAGCACAATGCGTTGTCCATATTGCGGAGACAGACGAACAGAAGTGCTCAAGACCGTGTACCGCGGCCATAGTTCCTATCGCCACCGGCGATGTCTGTACTGCGGGTCTCGCTTCAGTACTCAAGAGAGGCCAGTGCGCTGGAGCCGCGTTGAGCGCAAGTGGCCGGGCCCCCGCCCATTGCGCAAGGGATGGAGCAATCTGCGAACGCCAGCTCTCCGGGGGAACTGCGAAGTAGAGACCTGCGGAGTGGATTTCAAGAAGGCAGGAGTCAGGCGCCATGTGGACCACATCGTGCCGGCAAGGCTCATCCGGCGACTAAAGGCGGGGAATCCCGACCGTCGCGAAAACCTTCAGTGCATCTGCGGGACCTGCCACGGGTGCAAGCTCCAAGCAGACCACAAGCTGTGCATGGGGGATAAGCTGGGGTACCTGGAGGTTCTTCGCACCCACAATTTTGATCTTGGGCGGGTCGAGCGGGCATTGGTCCTGTACGGGCTGTAGCTCCCGCGAGGCCATCGTTGTCTGAACTCTTCGATGGTGTTCACTAACGGAATTTGCTCGCAGGGCAGTGGCCAGGCACCCCACGACCTTGGTAGCCAGTTTCGCGATCTGGTGGATAGGAAGCAGCGCGTGGTGGTTTTTGGAGTTGAAAAAGGCTCGAAGGGAATTCGAGAACATGTTGGGAACGACTGGCGGGCGCGTTCAAACGCGGAGGGTTAGCCGCTACCTCGACGCTTCTACTCTGCCCAAGCTTCTCGTCACTAGCTGTGCCTCCGAAGGCTTCGTGTCTTGATGCTCGTCGGTGCAATTCTTGGGATTGCAACTCGGGCAGATGGTCGAGGTCGAAAAGTCCTGGGACAATGAAATCTTTCGTTCCTTGCGAGTGCTTGGCGCTTTCTCTTCGATCATTCTGACTGCTTCGAGAAACTTTGTCCGAGTGAGCTGGTACATCGCGCCACGCGCGCCTTCAAATTCACAGTTCAATGCCGCCATGGCCTGACCATGTTCAAGGGCCGTAGTAATATCTGGCTTGGTTGCTGCCGCAAGGTTGGATTTACCATTTCGGAAGAGAGCAGAGAGCAACCCCACCGTGGTCCAGTCTCCAGAGCCCGCGGTGTCTTTGATTGCTACTTCGTGGGCGGGAAGCGACTGCCAGGACGCAAAATTACGCCGCGTGCGAAAACGCAAGCCGTCTTCCCCAAAAGTTTCTATTTCTAACAGTGCGTTGTGGCTACGCAGCAGGTCGGAGAAAGCGCGCGCGCGCTGAGCCGAGTACTTCAGTACGGTTGATTGTTTTAGCATCTCGCGAAAGAGCTTCGGATCACCAGTGCCGGAAGGTTCGAAATAGACAATAGAGCCTTTGGCGCGAAAATGCCGAGCCAATTCGACGGTGGACCGGGAGACGCGGTCCGTAAAGAAGACGTGAGGCTTGTCCACTTTCTCTTGAATCAACTCCAGTTGGCTTCGTAGTACCGCCCGATACGGCGGAAAATAGGACCCGCAATCGGGACAATTCCAAAGAAATCTGTGCTTAGGCACTCCGTTCTTGCTTCGCGCAATTCGTTCGAGAACAATGGGCGTTGGAGCAACAGGATTAAGACCCAAATACCGTGTCTTCACGCCCCAGTGCTCAAGATCGCGGCGCACGACGACGCCCGCTTCGTCGTCGCTCAATCGAGCAAGCGGCGAAACGTCCCAGCCAAGGAAGGCCAAACCCGCGGCGACGTTCCCACAAGTTCCGCCCGCATAGGATTTCGGTTCGGGGTGCTCCAGACCGAAAACGACATCCAGAGCCAAGAAACCGGCAGTCAGCAGGCGGGGTTTTTGCTCCTTCTTGCGGTCAGGCATAACAATCCCCCGAAAGCCAAAGACCGTAAAGCTTGCTTTCGTTCGCCAGCGGAGTTAGGTCGGCCGAGTCCTTCAGGGTGTAGCCGTGGGTCTCGACATGTGCAATGGCAATGTCGACTCCTGCACGCTTCAGCTCGTAAGCCGCTAATAGAGCGCCCACAGAAAGGAGTTTACTAGAATTCGCTGAGATTACGGCATTCGATCCACCCAACTGCTTTAATGCGTCACCGTAATGCAGTATCGAGCGCCTCAATTGCCGATACACCTCAAAGGGATTGGTCTCGGAAGCGTAAATAAAGTTTTGTGTTTCCACACGCAGCCTCTCAAAGAGCATCTCGCGATATTCCATAACCAGATTGTCAGCACGCCGGGGGTCGACGGATGGGGATGGCAAGAGCGGGCAAATCTCGGCGGGATTGACCAAATCATAGATTCGCGTGAGTTGTAAGTGCTGGGTTTCACCCAAAAGGGGAAACCAAACCCTCGGTACCGCGGCAGCGGACTCGCGGTCCACTCCGCCCCGAAACGGATGGATATATCCACCATCTTCATCGATGCCTTCCTCAACAATCCGCCCATCCAAGGCAGCACTCTCGCTCACAAGTACAAATAGATTTGGAGCACGGGTGCCATCCATACCGTCCAGTAGAAAGAGCAGTTTCGCGACGACTGGAAAATACACGCTCCGCGGCAGCGAGCTTACGTCAACGAAAATGTCGCTAAACTGCTGGAGTTCACTGGGTGAACGAAAGGCTGCTTCGGCTGATCTCGAGGTGATGCGGCGACCCTCCGACGAGAACATCTGGATCTGACGGTCTTCGGTCTGGCCATTAGGAATGGTGTCCTTGAGCTTGGCAAGATTTTCTTGAACAAGAGCATCGTACCTTCGAGAGGGAGATGTTGGACCCTCGTCAAAGACAAGTACAATGGCGACCATTTCCTTCGGATCGAAAACCTGGCGAAGGAGCTGTAGTCCCCCGAGCATGCGAGGGTCGAAACCGCGCCCGAGGATCAGGCACACCTTCTTAGTCTTATCGCGTTTCGTGCTCTGCTCGCGCAGCAGATCAGTGAGCGCCGGACCTGCTTCCTGGACGTACGTGCCCCATCGATCGTACGGGCCGGGCTTCATATCAAAGCAGGAAGTTTAGGCTTGTAGCCCGCTGTCATCCAGCCATAAAGCTCATGTAAACGTTGTTCCTTGAAACCGCCATAGTGCAAAGGCAAGTCAAAGTTGACACATAGGAGGCGATTTAGATTCAAAACCATCCAGGTCGAGCCCTTCACCTTATAGTCCAGAAGCGGCTCCAACAAGTTATTCGCGATCGCTGCAGCCAGCACCTCGGCCAACAAGGAGTATTGCGGATTCTTCTCGAGGAAGGCTCGATCTTGCAGCGATTCCTTGTCGCGCATGGAGATGGCGATTCCGGTGACGCCGGGGTCGTACGGCGCCGAAGCTTCATAAGTTCTCTGTCGGCAAAAACGCCCGATAGAATCGAGCAGCATCAGTACCTTTTCTCCGTTCTTGGCCCGGCGCGGGATCTCATTCCACAAGGAAGTTGAAGCGACACGCAGGAGCTCGTCCTGGCGACCGGCGTCCAGGGTGGGAGCTTTGCGAACGGTCCGGGAAGAAACTACTTCTTCAAATTCATCGCCCGCCAAGCGCATGAATTGCTCGATGTTCCAGGATGCAAGGTTCGCTAGTTTGTGAGTCCCGAAGTAGTACGGAAGATCGAACTCCTGCGAAAGGAACAATTCGGCCGCTGCCCTCACTTGCGAGTCGCTGCGCTCCGCAAGGGCATCCGGACCGAGCGGAAAGTCGAAAGATTTCTGTTCGTGCTTGATCTCTCGGTGAACGAGGATCTCCAAGGCTCGCCAGCCGATAGCGCGATCCCGAGGCGTTCCGGTGACAGCCTCTTGGGAGTCCATCCAAACGGAAAACAAAGACCGACCCTCGATCGCCTTGGAAACACGCTCGCGAATCATCGGGATAGCGGCACCATACCTGTCCTGCCATTCAGGCCCGTCGAGAGAGGCTTGCAAACAGGAATCTAGAGAAGTGACCTCTACGTTGACGGCCGCACTCGCTCGCTTATCGGCGACGCTCATCAGCAGGTTTTCGAATTTGCGGTTGTGGTTCCGCCAGAACTGCTCGAGCAGGATTTCGCCCTCATAGTCGCGTCCCTCCGACGCGCCGGAAGAGAGCATTTCGTCAGGTGTGAGAGCTTCAAAGCGCTCGGCGAGCCATATTCCGATTCCCGTGCGCAGCTCGGCAATCACTTTTAAGAGCCTGCTGCGTTGCCGATGGGTCAGGTGATGGACGTCATCCAGCAGCAGCAAAACATGTTCGGCAATTGGTTTGCCGTCGAGCAGCAAGGCTCCTCGCTTCAGCAAGGCGAGCGCGGATAGCGTATCGCTTCCGGGAATGCTCTTAACATCGGCACTACCGAAACTATCGATGGCGTCACAGACCGCGCTTTCCAGGTCGGTTGCCGAGCGATAGAGATCTTCACCAGTAGTATCGGGAGTGAAACCCGCTCCGAGTTCCCGGACGGCGTCGACGGCAACAGTGATACGCCTCAAATCTGCCGGATAATCCAGACGGTACAGGACAAGGGCCGATCGAAGCGTTGCAAGGATCACGCGGGCGTTAAGAAGCCCGAACAGCAAGCGTTCCTTTCGTGCGGGTTCGAATTCTAGATCCTCGAGGGTTGCATAGTTGCGTGCGCAAGAATGGAATACGCCGAGTAGCCGCGGGCCGGTCTCGTCGACCACACCCATCTCGCTCATTCGTTGATACAACTCCTTCAAGTCGTCGCTTCGACGGAACGTATGCAGATTTAGGAGCACCGTCGGAGTGAAGAGTCTAAGGAGCGATGTCTTTCCCGCGCCAGGCGCGCTCCGGAAGATCTGCGGTTTGTCCCAGACTTGGGGCCCGGCCGGAAGAAGATCGAGCATACCGGGGCCGAACAGCTTCAGAAAGGTTACGTCCGATTCGATGGCCTCGGAAGCCCGAAGACGAAATGGATTGCGCGGCTCTCTCATATGTCTTTGTGCCTTGTGACTCTGGGGAAGAGCGGCCGCATCTTGGAGCTTTCAGCCCACAGTAACCCGAGTGAATTGTTCGGAGTGTTATGACTCAAAATCAGTGGAAGACCGCCCCCGGCGAATCCGTACTTCAAATCCGTTCCTCCGAGAGCGGTGCTGCTGGACTCATTCTCAGTATCATAATGCGAGTCGATCAGAAGGTCGAATTCCGGGACTGTTCCGCGGCGGACCCTTTGGCTCTCGGGAAATCGTTGCACGATCAAAACCTTAGACTCATAGCCACACGCTGTGCACAGTTTGGCAAGATTGTCCGACAAGACCTGTTCCGCAGTTTGCGTGGCCATGTAGAGAACCAGAATGATTTCGAGGCCTTGGCCCGTAAAGAGGTTGCAAAGAGGTTTCGAGCGGTCTCGCAAGGAAGTCAGAAATTTTCCTACTTTTCCGGCTGCAGAGCCGTCCGGCTTTTGGCGGATATAGCTGAGACCGCTTGCGGAAAAGTCATCCATTAGCACTACCGATCGGAAGACGGCTTCCTGAGGACTTGGGTCCCGTCCATAGATCTTGGTCAGGTCGTTGGTAAGCTCGGCCTTCAATTCTTGGACGCGCTCGTCGCTCAGCTCGTGGCTCTGCCGCACCTGCTCGTTCTGGAGATGGGGATTTGCTCGTCGAAGGATATCGGTGTGGGAGCCATCGCTCAGCCCCAAGAACAGACACCTTCGTTCTCTCGCGCGGAACTCCAGGCTGTTTGCGACTTTTCCTCGATGCCACTTCATAAGACCGGATTCTGACGCGGCCTTCGAGAGCAGAAAGGGCCGGATGTGATCAGGATAGGAAATGGAGACGAGATGATTCAGTTCAGCCGAAGAAATGAACACGAGCCGGTCCCTGACAAACTTCAGCGCGGTTCGTCGTTGCGCGATGGTTTCAAACTGACCCAGCCACAGGGCTAAGCTTTCGATGAACCGCATCCCGGGAGAGAATTGCTGATACTCGTCATATTTGTAGGCAGCAATCGCCTGCAAAGGCAATCCGTGTTCAACGAAGTCTTGGGGACTCTTCCAGCCCATGACCTTGGCCAAGAGCTCCTCGGCGAGCTGATCCTTCATTATGATCCCACTCGGATCTCAAAGTGCCGGGATCGAATCGCAATCTGCCCGAGATAGTAGCGAAGGGCTGCGGAGCCCAAAACACCCGCAGGTGCGAGATTCCAAACGCCAGCAGGGCTACCAGCTACTTCATCGACACTCAGCGAGAAGTCGTGTTTCAGAAGTTCGGCATCGTTGCCGGGCCATCGCGGCCGATCCCCGATGCAAAGAAACATGGAATCTGGCCGAATGTCGCTTAGAGCTCGGAGCACCGTGAGCTTGGTGGTTGTCATGGGGATGACGTCAACAGAGCGGGTCGAGACGACCACTTTCAGTCCCTCCACTCGTGATTCCTGGAGGCACTGCAATACCTGACGCCATAACTCATGTACATCAGAGGTGTTAGTCTTTTCAATAGTAATTTGTTGAGGTCGTACGCTGAGCTGTAAACCCAGGTCACGCGACTCTCGTAGTACTTCCGCTGCCGACTGGAGCTGGGGAATGCCGACACCGGAAGTGTCGGGCTGCTTCGTGTCGTCCAATCGCGCGACCGTACCTCCGTTGTAGTAGCCAACCCAAATTCTCTTCCAATGACTCTTCGGAAAGGCTTCGCGGAGCGCTTTTCGGACCGACTTACCTCGGCCCGTCGCCACTCCCAAAAGAAAACCGGCTCGGGTAATTCGACGCAAAGCATTCGCGGTATCGTCCGGGATCGCCCCGAACCTGTCAACGCTGTCGCAAATCGTGCCATCGTAGTCCAGCACCATGCCCTGGAATTTGGCATTCCGAAAACGCTCACACAGACGTGTGTATTCCTCGCCCAGCTTCTTGATAACCAGAGGATCCGCGATATCTGCCAGACTGATTTTGCGCCGGATGGCGGCCGTCTCGATGCCTTCTTTTTGTTTGTGGAATGCATTGAAGTGATAGACCCGGCGGCCAAAGGGAGGCACGCCGGGACGACCTGGATCAATCTTTCTAGCGTTGCCGTATGCTGCGACCAGCGCAAATACGGCCGCTTGCAGCGCCAGCCATGACGCGGGACCGGAATACTCCGTTGTTAATAGCAGTTTCTGAACGGTCGTTGGCAGTAGGTCCAGGGTGCGCGACGCGAGCGAAATCTCTTCTTTGGCGGCCAGGCCCGCCACAGCAGTATGGGGGTTTTTCGCAATCCAATGATGTCTTCCGTGCGCGAAGTTTCTATAGTCGGAAAGCTGGACGGAAACCAGCCCGGCTTCGATGAGCTTGGACTCCAAATCCAGTGCTGCGGTTTGGCTTTCCGAGCCATAAAGGACCACCAAGTACTCGCAGTTGAAGAACGATCGGCTCATTCGGGAAAGTCCATAACGCCGCTGAAGCCCGGAGGAGCTGAACACATTTCCAAGGCTCGATGGTAAGTGCTCGGAACTGAATCCATAGGCTGTTAGTGCGACGGTACTCAGTGCGACTAGGCTGTTAGTCGCTAGAAATCCATCTCTGCCGCTCGCCAATTCAAATTCGAAACAGAAACCTCTGTTGAAAGCATTGACAATCCGGGACAGTGGAGAACTGCGCGAAGCACAAAGCGCAATCAAAGACTTGGGTTCTGATTCGACAGCCGCACGTGCAACACCGAGGATGTCTGGATTTTTTCCGCCGGCGCTCACGAGAACAACTGCGGCGGGCTTAGAATTCTGCAGATAGCTGCGCGCGATGAGCGGGGTGTCCGCCTTGGCGAGCTGACCGAAGCGATTTTGGTGAAGATCCGCAATTAGATGCGCGGTGCTCTGGGAACCACCTGACCCGACTGCCAGCAAGGAGCTATTCGCCAGCGCGTGAAGACGTTCGGCGAGCGAGCTCGTATCGAGCGATAGTGACCACCGATACGTGGTAGCCAGATGAAGTAGTTCCGATTGGTATGGTTTTCCCACGTTCGCCTTTTATTCGCTCTATAGTCTAAGCGTGTTCAGGTTCACACACAATACCCTCAGGATCGAATCTTTAGAAGCAAACCCAGCGGTACCCAGCGAGAGAAGCGTGAGCTAGCTTGCATCGAGCCGCGGAATTCTCTTCCCTCATTTGGGGGTTGCTTGCCCTTCTTCGGCGGTGTGCGTTGAGGCTTTAGCAATATGGCGGACGTCGGCAGAATCCACAAGAGGCGCTGAGTTGAACATTTGGCATGACGGATGATGACAGCTCCGTCTTTCTGCGAGCACTAGCTGCGATATGATGAACGAAGAAACGGCGAAGACTCAGGAGTTCGTTTTGGCAGTGCAGTGGTTAGGTGCGGCATGTGTGCGAGCGATTCAAAGTTGCTCCCATATACCGAAGCGCGCGACGACGATTTACAAACGGGGCCTCGTGAGACTTTGAAAGAGCCGAAGAAATCCGATCGAACACCGACGCGCGACATGCTCTTCGTGAGTCACGCGAATCCCGAGGACAACGTCTTTGCACGTTGGTTGACGCTTCGGCTCGCAGCAGACGGCTATCCAGTATGGTGCGACCTAACGAAATTTCTGGGCGGCGAGGACTTTTGGAAAGATGCCGAAGCTGCACTCCGAACGCGCACCTGCAAGTTCCTTTATGTTCTCTCAAGAACGTCTAACGTGAAAGATGGCCCTCGGAATGAATTGCAAGTCGCAGTCAATGTGACAAAGGCACAGAACCTGCGGGATTTCATTATTCCTCTTCATCTCGACGATTTACCATATGGAGAGATCAATGTCCTCCTGGCTAAATTGATCGCAATCCCATTCGAAGCGGGATGGGCCAAAGGTTATAAACAGCTTCTCGAAAATCTGGAAAGAGAGGGTGTTCCAAAGAAGCCTACCTTCGGACCACAGGCGGTGACTGCTTGGTGGCGGCAGCAATTCAGCCCTGAGAGAGGGGTTTCGCAGGCATCGGAGAGATACCTGTCGAACTGGTTTCCGATAAAGTCGGTCCCCGCGCTTTATCTCCACACGCTCCAGAGGTCGACCGTTGGACTTTTGGAGCCGGAAACTGCCCTTCCTTACGCGAACTTCATGGACGGACTCGATCTAGTCACATTTGCACCAGCTAAGGACGTGGACGGTAAGTTGGGTGGGTCGACTTCAATACACTCGTCGCGTTCTTTCTCCTACGAAGACTTGCTTAAGACTTCGTGCGACACGACCGGATTGACCATTGGGAAAGTCCGATATTTCTTGTCGCGCCTGCTGCGTGATGCGTGGGATCGCAGGATGACGAATTTGGGCCTGGGAATGTACACGCTTTCGGACAAAGCGAACTGCTTTTTCTTCAGGAGAAAAGATTCCGATAATTTGGACATTCCGTTTCGGGGTATCGATGGAAAGAGGACTTACCGAAGTGTTGTCGGTTATAAAACCATGTTGAATGCGTCGAAGAGATTTTGGCACTTTGCCATCGACGCCCAGCCGGTTCATGATCCAATGTTCGGTTTTCGGCTGGCTTCGCACGTGCTTTTCAGTGACAACGGCCAAACAGTTTGGACTGATTATCGCCGAATGCACAAGGCGAGGCGAAGTCAGTGCAAGGACTGGCATAACCCCGAATGGCGTGACCGGCTGTTGGCCGTAGTCGCCTGGCTTTCGGAAGAAGGAGGCGCGATTTACGTGCCCGTTGGTGAGGAGGCTAAAGTTGAGGTCTCTGCTGAAAGTGTTGGTTTCGGCAGCCCTGTCTCTTTCGTGGACCCGCCAACGTTGAAAGAGAGACTTGCGGAAACTGAAGAGGAAGGTGAGGAAGAGAGAGACGACGAAGAAGGGGAAGACGATATAGAACCAGGGGGTGAGGGATAGTGGCCGATCTAATTCACCTTCCAGAACCGCCACTTTTGTTTCGCCACGAGCAGACCGTCGAAGATCCACGCGACGGGCTAACGTTATTTGGTCCACTAGACAAGGGAAGCCCGTACGGAATCAGAGCGGGCGTCGTTGGCACGAAAGATGGCATTCGCCGATTTCGCCAATGGGTCGCCAAAATACAACGCCCGATCATCGGGCCGGACCCAGATGAGTATTTTCAGCTTTCTCATCCGCCATTTCCCGGTTTTGAGGCGGCATTTCGTATCCCTTGGAATCCTGAACCGACCCTTGAACTCACGATTGATGATAGTGAACTGAAGAGTGTCTACTTAAACGAGAAGCACCAGCGCGTTTACAAGACGGTTGATGTCTACGCACATCGGATCAGCGGTGCAATCGGGAAGCAAGACGTGGGGATTGACGTGTGGTTTGTCATAGTCCCGGATTCCGTATATAAATATTGTCGGCCGCTGTCTTCCGTTGAAGCACCACTGCGGATCGCGGTGAATTCCCATCTCTCGCTGACGTTGGCACGGCGTTTGTGGACGGAGCAGTCGCTATTCAAGGAACTGAATATCGACGCCGAGCAGTACAGGTTTGAGCCTGACTTCCATAATCAGCTAAAGGCGAGACTGTTGGAGCAGCATGCCCCGATTCAGATTATTCGCGAGAGTACAATCGCCCACCACGAGTTCTTGAATACCAGGGGGAAACCGACGCGAAAACTGGATTCCATGCTTTCAAATATCGCATGGAATATTTCAAACGCTGCGTTCTACAAGGCCGGTGGGAGGCCTTGGAAAATCGCGAAGATTAGAAAAGGCGTTTGTTACATCGGCTTGGTTTTCAAGCAGGACAAGATTGAAGAGGACCCGAGGTCAGCATGTTGCGCTGCCCAGATGTTCCTGGATTCGGGTGATGGTGTTGTCTTTAAGGGGGCGGTAGGGCCATGGTATTCCCCAGAAAAGAGAGAGTTCCATCTGACCCGCAGGGCCGCATGCGAACTGGTGACGTTGGCTGTCGAAACCTATAAGGAGCACACTGACGAAAAGGATGGCAATGGTAACAAGAAGCCTCCAGATGAGCTTTTCATTCACGGTAAGGTGCGTTTCGACGACGAGGAGTGGGCGGGATTCCAAAGTTCGGTCGATGCGTCTACGAACCTAGTGGGTGTGCAAATCCGATATGCGAAGCGAGTGAAACTCTACCGAGCCGGTGAGTACCCCGTATTGCGTGGGCTGGCGTTCGTTCAGGATGACCACACAGCTTATCTATGGACTAACGGTTTCACACCGCGAATTCAGACCTATACAGGAAAGGAGGTTCCCAACCCTCTTCTCATCAGTGTGTGCCGGGGCAAAGCTGCAATAGAGATCGTGCTCAGCGACATCATGGCCCTGACGAAACTGAACTATAACGCATGCAAGTTTGCGAGCGGCCTGCCTGTAACACTGCGATTTGCAGATGCCGTGGGCGAGATTCTAACTGCTGGCCCGCTGAAAGAAAAGGCGCCATTGCCGTTTAAGTTTTACATCTAGGGATTCGTCGGGCCCTCCATAAGTCACTGTTGAATGGGTTGGCCTCGGCCGAACTCGAATCACTTTCCTTCTTTTGTAGCACCTTCAATTTGCTCCCAGACTCTGTAATTGGCGTAGAAAAACGACCATGGACCGAAGTTTTTTCATATCGTCAGGCCCAATGCCCTCCGGATCGAAGTGCATCACATCGTTTCGAATTTTCCTGATTTCCTCCAGATAATGAGTGACGGTCTTCTGATCGATCTTCAAGCCCAGCTTCGACCAAATCTTCTTGTCTGTTAGAAGCCGCACGTACTCGCCAAATGTGAGATCCGTGACATCCTCGATTTCCCGTTCTCCATCCGTCGGGTCGGCTCCCGCGGCAAGCTCCGCCTTTGACAACGGTCCGAGCACACGCCTCACATGATTCTCAATTTCACCCAAGAACAGGAACGGCTCGGCTAACGAACCAAATTGAGCGCCCAAGTCATGTGTCGTCACAATTCCTGAGATTTTCTTCTCGGAGTCTCTAACAAGGACACAATCATGCTGAACAATGAGTTCGATCGCACTAAACAGGGATGCGTCCGCACTGATTTCTTGATGCGGCTCCATCACCTCTCGCACTGCCTCACAAGGGCTTCCGAGTACAAACCTTCGACCGATCGTCCGCCAAGTCACAATTCCTTTGACATCGCGCTCATTCACCATCACTGGTAATTGAGAAAAATTGTGATTCAGCATCAGCGTAGCGGCACGTTCAACTGTTTCATCGGGCTTCACAAAAATGATCGCCTTGTTCGCGGACTCGAGGCGGCCAATCCTGTAGGTTGGGTCCAACGGAATAGCTGAAGGAGTTGTTGCCGTTGGGATTGAATCGACCAGGGCTGAAGTTTTGATTGCCGCGGCGTCCGCCGCTTTTTGAGCTTTCTTCTCGCCTTCTTCCTTTGAGACAAAAGTTACCTGAGAATCGATGTAGGCGCCCTCGAAGTCCGGTACAGTGTTCAACTTCGCGCGCTTTAGAGCTCGCCGGACTTCGCGAAGAATCCGAAATCCTCGTCGTTCCGCTTCGAACCACTTTAGAACCGTCCTGACACTAGCCCTGGGTCGGTTACCCTTTTGAACTCGCTCTGCGACTTCACGCAGCTCTTCGGGAATGTTCTTCATCTGCCTTGCTCCTGGCTTGCACCTGTTAACCGGCCCTTGCGGACAGTTCTCACGATTCATCGCAAGGTAAAATTCATCCTGGCGACGAAGCGGATTCCTATCCCTTGGTCTTTGTCTCAATTCCGGGGAACTTGCTCACCACATAGACGGGAACTACAGCTCCCGGTAGTTTCCAGAGCGATTTGTATTCCGTCACCTTCTCGAGATTCTGCATCGGCTTTGCTTCCCAGCAAAAGATCAGCCCAGTCTGGCTGGGAACGTGTTCGTGATCCGGATAACTTTGTAGTCTGTATTCGACCTCGACCGATTCAAAGATACGCTTTTGTGATTCCTTGGTTTCTTGGTAGTCGCAAATGAGGTCTATACCCTCAAGCGAGGCGTGCTCTAACGATCGGAAATGATAGAAGGGCAACTTCTGCAACGCTTCTAACTTCCAAAGAACAGCTAGCGTGTCCTTCTCGTTTCTGGGCTCTACGTGGATTAGTGAGCCCTCTAAGTAGACCCACTTTTGGCTTGAGTCTTGAAGCCTCTGCTTTCGTTGATTGAGCGATTCGCTTAGCTCTTCCCGTCGTAACCTATCTTCATTCTCGACCCACTGCTTATATGTTGCGAGGTCACGCACCTTTGTAATGGCCTTACGAACGGCCGATTCAAAAGCCCTGCTCTTTGAATCAGCCACGTACCAGCTACGGGCCATGTTTAGGTTCAGTTGATCGCACTCCACGACGAAATTGCACAACTTCGCGGCTGGTCTGAAGTCGCCACGGAACTCGCTGAAGTCCAATGAAAAGTACGGTATGGTCAGCACTGATACGTTAATCCCTACGTTCTTGTTCCCAGGCGTCAAACTAAACTCTGTTCCTGTGTTTCCGGTATCAAGCGTGAATCCACCCTTTAATGTGACCACGATCGTTTCTTTGCCATCGTCCGCTGGTTCTCTGATAGAGGTAGGATCTATGACTACTGTCCTCCAGGACCCACCCGCTGGTTTTAGAAAGCGATACCCAGGTACAACTCTTTCTTCGCCTTTGGACATTTCGGGGTGCTTAAGGACGATTTCGGGAAGTTTCGTAGCCCGGTCTTCCCGCGTGCAGCCAACGAGCGTACGGTGGAACAGGTAAACCTTGAGTTTGTCGAGGTCGTATTCTCGGTGCCAACTGCCGCTGTCATATCCAAAAATTGTGATCTTCGTAAAAGAAGGTTGTTCACTATTTACGGGAAATTCAGCGATGAGTGGCTCCGGCAGCCGAGGGTTGGACCCTTGAAGTGCGCCCAGCGGATCAAGAACCGTTACCTTGTACCGCTTCCGGTCCTTGCGCGAGACTGTTTCGATCTCCATCTGGCGACACCAATACATCAGTTTGGCCCCCAGGCCTTTCCACCCGAATTCATCTGCCGAGATTCCAGCTGACCCACTGAAGCCGAGGTTCAAGAAGCGATCCAGCCTGCCCTGTTCTAGTCCCTCGCGCCCTCGGGTCCAGTCCATTCCAATTCCGTCATCGAAGAAAGTGAAGGTCGCTCCGTACTCGGGATGCTTGAACAGGGTTATGACAACTTTCTTCGCCCCGACCTCGGAGGCGCACGAATTCGACAGAGCCTCACGCACCACATCGAGAGGGTGCTCTTTGTTCTCGACCGCCTGTTTAATTAGGCTGGGTCCACTGACCAAGATGTCGTGCAGTCTCGCTTCGCTAAACCCCATGTCTCCATCCCCCCGATCTATCGGAATTGAAGCCCGGCCCACAGATATTGAGTCTTATCATGGAGGTGGAAGCGCTCACGCGGGACGTTGAGCTTGCCGCGAACCTTACGGACGGTTCCGGGAATCTTCCATTTCAGCTTTTTTTCGACGTCTTCGTAAGCGCCGCCGAACGGAATTCCTCCAGGCACTGTCTCCTCGTCCACGATGCGCTTGTATTCACGCCTGAACCCACTGAAGTCAGTATTAGGTTTAGGCGGCGTCGGTGCCGGCTCGCCATTCTCTTCCGCGTTCGCGCGCATTTTTTCGTATTCCAGCTTTGAGTATTCATCAGCCGCGACAGGCCAGGCTGCGCGAATGCGGGTATCTTTCCAGAGTATTTGTGCCCATTCGTCGAACTCAACCGGCCCCCCATTCTTTTTCTTTTCAAGCCACCACTCCGCCTTTTCCCGAAGCCACCATTCGAAGGCCTCAACGAATTCGGCAGCATAGGCGATTGGGCCGCACTGCCACCCACTACCAACTTTCCATTGTTCATCCCATCGCCGCTTATACACGGGCTGCTCGATACGGCGAATGTGCTCGTTGTCCCGAATGGCAGCGAGACGCCCCTCCCAGAGCCTCTTTCGTGGGGCAGTCCAGTTGTACGGAATCAACTGTACACTACGCGCAAAGTTGCCCTCTGCCCGCATCCAGAGATGGAATGGCCGCTCCTCCCGGTCTAACGGCGCTGGCTCAACGTCGACCTGGGCCGCCACATGATCTTGTGAGAGGAGACCATAGACAACATAAACCAGCCAGTCCATTTCTTCCTGGCGAGCAATCATCTCGGCGCGAGCCCCCTCCCGAACTGCTTGTGCTTCTTTGTATGCCTTCCGCAGACTCGAAGTGCTGTCAAATCCCATCGCGAAGTCGGGCTCGGGAGGGAGGTAACCAGGCATAAGAACGTTCCACTCCCAATAGGCTTCGCCGTCCTTTTCAAGAAGTTTCCGTAACCCTAATTTGGACAGTTCCTGTCCCCGTTCCCAACATGACTTTGATAGCTGGATTAGTGCATCGGCGAGGCCGCTCATTTTCAATTGAACAGCGTCGGCAATGAGTTTCGGTATGGGCAATTGCTGAACCTTCGTGCCCTGGAACTCAAAACGATCACGCTCCTCATCCTCGCCTGCACCTTTGTTGAAGCATGTTTGTTTGAGCCAAAAAAGAACGCTACTAGAATTAAGCAGCCCCGAAAAAAGTAAGCAAGTCGCGGAATCGCCAGCTAAGACAATTGCGGGACTATGGTCTTTCAGTAGACGTCCGTCCTTAATAGGCTGAAAGTGAGCATGAGTCACCACGTCCGGAAAACCTAGGATCACAGCGGCCTTCGCTTTATCGACGTCAAACTGATGGAATTCATACCACGGTCTCCGATTTTCATCGTACGTTCCACCGTCAAAATCTGTCCTGTTTCCGAGAATTCGTCGAAACGAATTAAACCAATGTGCCAGTCCAGGAACTCTCTTTAGGTCACTGAGCTTCCAACCGTCTTCGTAGGGATTCAGCAATATTTGCGGTTCTTTCACAGACCAGTTTCGGATTTCGTCTCCCTCCGTAATTCCAACCAATGCTGAGGGTTCTATTCCTTGAGCACGCACAACGTGCTCGGGCACAATAAATATCTCATTCGCACTAGTTGCCAACATTCGGCCAATGTCCTTTTTAAGGAAACTGCGCAACGGCTTCACCCCCGCACCCGATATAACTTCAAACGTAGGCCATTCTACGAAGCACCAGCGACAAGGGTGAGTAAGCATTGATTGTCGATCACAATCTCCTACTGCGATTCGCAAGTCCTCATATAATTTCCTGAATCCCCACGCCGAGGATATGTGTTGAGCACCTGTGCCCAACAACGATAAAGAGTTGCCGTTATGGTTATGCTCAATCGTTTCCCATAATTTACTTTCCTCGGGTGGAGTCCGCAGATCACCACCACCTGGAAGAATTGTGACGTTGCGTATCGGATCTGTGCCTACTGCCGGACGGTTTGCAGCGAAGATGAGGCAAGTTGGGGTTCCGTGTCCTGGGAATAGAAGTCCCGAGCAATCCACCACTTTTTGCAGCGCAATCTGGGAAATCAAATGTTCCACCAAAGGCTTGCCAAACTCGCGCTTCGCAAACCCGTTTGAGACGATGTATCCGAGACTGCCATCAGGTCGCAGCAGAGAAAACGCTACCTCCATGAATGGACAAACCAACTGATACGTACCGACACAGACTCGCGGCCAGCGCTGTCGCCAGAGTTCGCGTCTCTCCGGGTTGCGAGCGGTAACGAATGGGGGGTTACCGACAATGACATCGAATCCACCTCGTGTGCCATCCTGCCCGCCAAAGATTCCCGGAAAGTCGATATACCAAGCGAAGTTGAACGGACTATCAAAATCGGCCCCTTCCAGTTTCCTCAGTTGAACGTAAAACTGACTGTCATATTCACGTTTCGTTAGCTTTTCCAGTTTTTCGCGGTCTCGCTCAATCTTCGTAAGTGCTTCAGCAAGCCTTTCCTTTTCCTGAGCGATCCGCTTCCGCTTTGTAGCCGACGTTTCAGTTTCGTCGTGGAAGAGTTTGTCGAGTGCTGATTCATCTCTATCCAGTGCTTTCAATTCCTCTGAAATTATCTCCTGGCTCAGGCTCAGACGCTTTTCGAGGATCTCAATTCGAAGTTTTCGCTTCAGCTCAGCCTTTCTGGCCCGATGCAGCTTTTCACCTTTGTCAGCGATTGCCCGGAAATCGTCAGCATAGCGGCTCGCCTTCTCCGGCATAATCACTATCGGGACTCCAGAGATGTGGTCGTGCAGACTGTCACCGCGGTGGAAGTTCATCTCCAGATTCGGAAGCTGTGAAATCCCCTCAATTGCTCGATTGAATTGCGTCTTATCGGCCTGGAAGGGATCCACCCCAAGGTCGTAATCCACCACGAGAGTGAGCCACAACCTCAGGCGGCAAATCTCGATAGCTTGCTGCTGGATGTCCACGCCGAAAAGACAGTTTTGGACGATGTCCTCTTTCGTCTTCTGCAGCCAAGTGGAACCTTCTCCGCGATGTGGATCGACGTAGCCATTCGCCGCAGTTTCCAGGATGCGGCGCAGGTTGACGAGTTCGTGCATCAATCCGACGGGGAACGCACCTGACCCAACTGCCGGATCGCAGCACTTCAGCGGCACGACCAGGTCTCGAATCTGAACAGCCTGCTCCGGCGTGACAGTCTTCTTAAGGGCCTCGAGTTCCTCCTCATCGAAGCCGTCCGACGCATCGACCACGAGCAAAGCGCGCAGTTTCGGGCTCCACCCATCTTTGCTCCCGTTTAAAGCAGGTAGATGGCTCACGAGGTACTGGTAGAGGACTTCTTGGCAGATGAAATGGACGACGATGCGCGGTGTGTAATAAGAACCCGTCGCTTTGCGTTTATCAGGCGCCGTTGCCTCTGGGTCCGCCTCTTCCGCGTGCAGCACGATGGACTCAAAGACCTTGCCGAGCATCTCAGGATCAACCGCAACTTCCTGGTTGAGCGGAGTATCCTCCGTGACTGTGAAATTGAACGCTTCAAGTAACTCCTGAAAAGCGTATTGAAACGTCTTGTTCCGGACCCTGAGTGGTGGATTCGTCTTGCGTAAGTCATTCGGCTGAGCGAACTCGTCATCATCGAAGAGACCGCCGTTCAGGAACGGAATCCCAGGAAGGCGTCCACCAGAACCAGGGGCCGAACTCAGTGTCCAGAAGACCTTATCAAGGAACTCTTTGTAGTAGGAGAACCCACCTGGTTTGCTGATGTGCTCCCCAAGATGCTGCGGCAAATAACGACGGTCCTGACTCAACCATCCGCGATTTTGTAGGAAATAAAGAAAGATTAGGCGTTCAAGCAGAAGCTGCGCTTGGGTGTACGCTTCGGCTGAAGATAGCTTTTGAAATTCTAGCAAGTCCCGTTTGACGGCTTCCAGAGCATCGTCGAACCGCTTGAAGAAATCGTTTGTCAGACGTTCTTTGTCGAACGCCTTAGACCAATCCGCTACCCACTTGTCGGGATTTGCGTTATCAGGGGGCCACAGCAGGGAAGGGAGGCTGAACTCGCAAACCGTGCGGTTGGACGTGCCCGGTCCCCATCCGAACGTCGTCAGGCGCGAGCCGCGAGGATCACCAAATTTGCTTCGGAAGTATGCGAACCGGTAGGACTGCCAAGCGTGGGTGCAAATAAAGAGCAGATGGTCGCGCTTCCAGGAGGGAAGAGCAGCATCCTTTCGGCGCGAGCTGACCAGGCCGCGAAGCATCCTTCGCAGGACACCCGCCATGCCTCGCCGCGCCGTCAGGGCGTCAGGGTTCTTGAACTCAAGTACGAAAATTCCCCACGGCTGGCCATGTTCCAGCGGCTGGATTTGCCAGGCACGACCTTTAATGAGGTGCTCATCAAGATTTGCCGCCTTCAAATCTTCGGCCGACCACGCGTAGGCAATTTCCTCGACCTGCCCAGCCTTTCCAACCGGCCAGTTGAGGGTCTTCCTCAGGAGTTCCTGAAAGAAAGATTGCTGGTCGCGGCAGAATACCAGCGCGCCCTCCACCTCTTTAGCAAGCGGTGGCATGACACCACGTTACATTTTGGCCGGACTCACCTGAAGTTTTTCCCCGCACGAGCTTATGAGACCTCCATCCAGGCCTTCAACTCGGCCTTGACGCCAATCGGAGCCTGGACCTTCTTGAAATAAGTGTTCTTAAGGTGGTTTTCAACCTCCCCACGAATTTCGGAAAGAGTCTTGTCAGGAAGAGCGCGATGACGCGGCGTCCTGGGAGTGCTTCGAATAACACTAACTATTTCGCTCGCCTCCTCCAGTATCTCTTTACTGCTCAGATTGTAGAGATACCACCGCGTGTAGCCGGCTTCCTCACTCCAAGCGGCAATCTCAGTGCCCGCTTCCGGCCGACTTTCGGCAGATGGCGCCGGAAGTGCGTAGCAGAAGAAGACAGCTTGAGCCCCAGGGGACGGGTGCTGCTTTCCGCTGAACACTCTCCCCGGCAGAGCCGAAAGGCGATCAGCAAGTCCAGGATTCTCCTGGAGCAGCTTCTGGTATTCGAGGTGCATCGCTTCGGTAGGAGTTGTTGTTCCTTCGTAGGTGTGATTGAATTCTTTCAACGCCTCGTAGTCATCTTCGGGCTTCAATAGCTTCTTACCCTCGATGCCGAAGGTCTTTGAGATGCGTAGTGTCTTGTGAGCAACTTTTCTGTAGAGACGAAGCAAATCATCCAACTCATCAGGTGGGAGAAAATTCCAGAATTCAACCGTACCTCGAATTTCGGCTCGGTCAGGATGGTCACGAAGGGTTCGCTTTTCGGTTTCCGAACTGAGCCTCCGATCGACACGGCCGATCCGCTGCATCAGCCGAACAGGATTCCAGTGAATGTCGTAGTTGATGATTCGAGTGGCGTCTTGCAGGTTCAATCCTTCTGAGAGTACATCGGTGGAGATGAGAACTCGCGTCTCACTCAGGCTTTCAGCAGCCAATTCGGCACTCGAAGAACCGTTGTAGTAAGGCGCAAACTGCCGAATTATGTCGCCGCGATCTCGCTTGACTGCGCTATCGACTTCATCCACGCCCTCGATACCTGCCTTCGTCAGCTCCTGCCTGAGATAGCGCGCAGTCGCCATGTATTCTGAGAAGAGTAGGACCTTATGCTTCTTCATAACAGGATCGGATTTCAGCAATTTGATTAGCGCCTGTAGTTTGTCGTCGTGGCTCGATTTGAACTTCCGCAACTCATCTAGGAACTCCGCGACCTGATCCAGATCATCGAAGCATTCATCGAGGATTTCCTCTACCTTGTATTCCTTGCGGTTGAGTTCTTCTACGTCCTCCAACATCTCCTCAGAGACTACGTCCTCGTCAGCGTCTTCCTCTTCTCCGAAAAGCTCGCGCTGCGTTTCGCGGACATAGCCGATCAATTCCGCGTAGCGCGTCATCCAGCGGTCCAGCCGCTTTCGTTCATGCTCCGTCTGAGAATGCTTAGTCGCCCATGCAAGAAGTTTTTGCAGCAGAGTGTTGCAGGACGCTTCAAATGCACGGGCTGAACTCTCAAACCGCTTCAAGAATTGAACTCGAATCAGACTGACGACTTCCCGCTGGCGTCCTTCGCGCAGGGGGTCAATACTCGCGTCTGGCCCCTTGTAATATGCAAGGGGATAGTAGATCGCCAGCGAGAAGAGCGGTTTTTCCTTGTTGAATGCCTTCTCAATCAACTCAAGAAGCTTTCCGTACGTTTTCTTGATCGAGTAATCCGCAACCTTGGGGTCCTCGCGCTTCGGGAAGATAGCTTCTTTGCCGTTGTGTTGTTTTTGGCTTTCTTTTACATAGGCTCGGCTGCGCTGCACAACCAGCGCCCGAAAGAGTGCGTCATTCGAGAGCACCTGCTCCGCTTCTACTTCGTTAGTGTCCATGCTCTCGTGACCTAATTCCTTCTGAAGGACAACTCTTTCGAGCTCGTTTTCCATCTTTCGAAAGTGACCTGGTAAAGAATGAATACCGAGGGGTGCGTCCTTGAAATAGTCAGCCTCACGACGAGAGAAGAGTTCGATCATGTGTTGCAAGTCGATCAAGCGATTGTTTACCGGAGTTGCCGTCAGGAAGTACAGCTCCTTACCCTCAGCAATCTCAAACAGACGCCAATACCTCGACTGCTCTTTGAGTCCTGGGTTGCGGAAGTGATGCGCCTCGTCCACTACAATTGCATCCGCCATCTCCTTTACGCGGTCGAGGCGACGTTGATATTCGCCCCCGCGGAGAAGGTCGGTGTGATTGAAGATCACTAGATTGCTGAAATCACCTCCGATATCAGGCAGGTACTTGCGGAGAGATGACTCCCAGACTGATTCTCTTGCCGCCTTTGGAACGAAGATTGCCACCCGTTTCCGTTCGAGCTGGACCAAGCGTTCAAGAACCATCAAGCCTACAAAGGTCTTACCCAGCCCGACCCCATCGCAAAGAAACGCGCCGCGATAGCGCCGAGAAATCTTCATCAAGGCGCCATAACCCTCCCGCTGGTACTGGTCCAAAATCGGGTACACCCTTGATTTGGTTTTCTCCCATTCATCAACTGTCAGCTCGTGTCCGCGGAAGAACTCCTGAAGTGCTTTCGCATAAATCTCGAAGGGGACATGCTCGCGAATGTGTCGCTCTATTACCTTCAGCACTTCCCCTGTGATGTCTTCGGCTTCATTCCAATGCCGCTCGTACCATTTCTGAAGCTCTTCAACCTCCCGTCGGATTTGCACGTTCAATTCAACGTTATCGGTGAGGCCGGGGACAGTAAAGTTGCTTGAACCAACGAGAGCTGTAGATCCTACAACAGCCTGTTTCGCGTGAGTGATGTAGGCTTTGGCATGGAATTTTTCTTTGGCGTAGACTCGGCATTCAATTTGTTTCTTCCCAAGCGCCTGCACGATCGCTGGCACACCTACGAGGAAGTCGTTCTTTTCTTTTTCTTGCTCAATGCTCGAATCGAGTATTGACTGGATTCGTTGAGTTCCGTCCAGTAGGGCTTTTCGCGTGCGCTTCGAGACTTGATCCCCCATGAGCACACGGAGTTTCGTCAGTTTTTGCCATTGACCGTCGAGGGCGAGGAGCGATCCGATCTCAAAATATCCGGTCGCAATGTCGAAGGTATGGGCCAGGTCCGTCCAGTCGCGGAGATACCGGAGAACCTTCCAGTCCTTTTCGGCATTGTCAACGATGAATAAATCGCCACCGCGTCGCTCTTCAGGCTTGTCCATTAGCTTCCGTCTTCATCAAGATCGGCCGACCTTTTGGCTGGTGCAAAGATATCAAGATATGCTCTCAGTTGCTCAATTTCTGTATTTTGCGAACCACTAAAGTGTCAAGCTCGATACCTCCCCAACGCGGTCAAAACGTTGCCCCGAGCAAGACATGTCGGCACCGGCAGCCATTCGCTAGACTATCGTTGGCTAAATAGCTCCTATTCTTGATCCGCTGTCGCCATAGCAGTCGTGGAGGGTACCTGCGTACCGCCTGTTTTTGCGCTTGGTACCATATCAAACCGCGAGCTGAAGACCCATATTGCAAGAAGCCAGGGAGCACGCGTGTGGACTTAATGGCGGCGACGGACAGGCGGAAGTTCCAGGTGCGTTGTGATGCAGGGACTCCATCCGGCTGCCCTTTGCATGAGACGTGGACGAAATACACCGCTCCTTCACGTGAAGCAACAGAACACAGAACTCTCGCCGCGCACTCGTTGTTCACTATGCTGCTCTATTTCACGTGATTGATGCACTCGTTTTCGCGCGTGTTGCGGTTCTGCTTGCTACGCCAAGCAGGCCACTCAGCGGATGGCAGTTCGCGTGCACGAAATCCCTCAGATCATTTCTGGGTTTTCCCCGATGTCATCCGCGGACCGGGCTGACCGCTACTAAGTCTAGAGTTTCAAGCGTCGTTCGCAGGAAACCGCGTGCCACTCGAATCGTGCGCGGAAGAAAGTTGTCCCAATGTTGTACTTTAGGGAACTTCTTTTCAGGCAAAAGGGATGAGCCTTTCCGGTCTTGGCTCAGCCCAAGGAGGCGATTCACTAATGGACGGGCAGGCCTTAAGAAAACAAGTTGAACCTATCAAATCAACCTCCGGAGACCCTTATAACAATACGGTAGAGGAGCCAAAATTGAATCCAAGCGCCAGGCAAGACTGCCGGAAGTTCGAAGTGCGCTGTCATGCAGGAAATGCGGGACATCTTGACGTTGCGAGCGATGCTGTGTCTGTAAAGGTTGGGCAGCAGATTCGCAGAGAAGGAAAAGAGGAGTTCTGGGGCTCCTTGCTCGTTGAGTGTAAGGAGCAGGACGATGGATCGCTAGCAGTCGAGGTTGTGGTTTTCCATCCCGACTGGGACGAGCCCTTGAGAATTGCCTCCATTCAATCCAATCCGTCTGACGGAAACGTAGAGGGGTCAACTCTTCGATTTGACTTCGAACAAAAGCGGTTGTGACCGTGAAGATTCAAAACTCTTCACTTCTGAAAGCCGGTCGGCTGGTGAGAATGGCTCTCCGGGCCATTCTGGTATTTCCTATGTCCCCCGATACGGCAAGCAGTTCTTGAAGGTATCTGCTTTCAATTAAGAGAACGCACGCTACGAAGCGCCAGCACTCTCGCATTTCACTTCGGCAATTAGCATTGCTAGTCTTTCTCCTTCCGCTCCAAATGCTTGAACTTCGGTAGCAGCTTACGAACGCGGGTCACAAGAGTCAACGGTGAAACGTCCAGTGCAGATGCGAATTGAAAAACAGCAGTCAATGTTGGGGTATTCTTACGTCGCTCAAGTAGGCCGATGTATTTCTCGTGGTATCCACTTCTGGCCGCAACCGTTTCCTGTGACACGTATCCCTTCCGGCCACGCTTCCCCCGAAGTTCCGCCATCACGCGGGCGAAAGCAGCGCGCACAACAGGATCTTGCGGATGTGATTTGCCGCCTTTTCGGCCCATAGGCGGCTATAGATTGAAGGGTTACCAATTATAGTTCCACAAAGTATACTATCCCTAGAAAAGGAGAGTATACTATCCCAGACCGAAATGCGTGACCAATTAAACGCCCTGTCCGTCAGCTACCGGATGTCACGAGCATCGCGGCGTCTTCGTCGATTTTTCGGAAGGAGCTTCTCGACACGGAGAACAAGATTAGAGCCCGAAACGCCCAAGGCGTCAGCAATCTCAATAATGGTTGTAAGAGAGGGACTATATTTGGCGCGTTCGAGGAGGCTAATGTACTTTGCATGGTATCCGCTCTTCGAGGCAAGAGCTTCTTGCGATAGGCCGCGTTCTTTGCGCAATTGGATTAAAACGCGCGCAAACGCTCTCTTTTCGGAAGCACCCGTTCCAACTGTGCTGCCATGCGATGGCATACGCAGCACAAATACTCTACCGGCTCAATGTATGATTCCACAAAGTATACTCTCCCATGAAAAAGAGACAGGTCCTGTCAGTGCCAAAGGCCAGCTAGCAATCAAGTGCGTGAGGATCAAATGGGTATGAGATCCGACCGGAACAATGGAACTGACGGCCTCACATTTGAAGTTCATTGCGACGCCGGCGATTCCGGCCGTCTTCACGCGAAGACCAATTCAGTCTCTGTCCGCGTTGGGCAACGGGTCCGAAGAAACGGCGCTGCCGAGATCTGGGACTCTGTAATCATTCTTTGTCAGCAGACAGATGACGGCAATTTGTCAGCCAAGGTCATCGTCTGCCACCCCGACTGGGAGCAACAGCTTCAAATCGCCCATATCCAGTCACGCTCAACCGACGCAAACCCTTCCGTTCCAATGCTGGAGCTCGACCTAAAACCAACTCACATCTGACCCAATCCGGTCCGGTTTCGGCAGGATGCGGCAAACCTCAAGATAACAGGGGCCAAAGTGATCATCGGAGAGCGGTTGCGTGCATTTCGCGAATACAAGGCGCTTTCTCAAGTAGACATGGAGAAGCGCACCGGCCTTTTCAGCTCCTACATCTCCCGCGTAGAGAATGGGCACACAATCCCGACGCTTGAAACACTCACAAGATTTGCCCGAGCCCTTGAAGTGCCTGTGTTTCACCTCGTTTATGAAGAAGACGGGCCTTACCAGCCGCCGATTCTTCCTGGAAGTACAAGCTCCCTAGAGTCTTCTGTAAGCTTGTCGAAAAGAGATCTGCACCTCCTAGAACAGCTCAACATCTTGTTTAGCCGATTGCCCGAGAGGGATAGGGAACTGCTGTTCGCTTTGGCTCGCAAGATGGCCAATCAGACTCCCCCGCCGATAAGGAAGAGGCCAACGACAATGCAAAAGACGCGGCCCGCCTCGAGAACGCCTTTGGACAAGAGCGCTGCAACTCGCACCCCTAATTGTGCGAGCCCCAACAGTAGGAAAAGGAAGTCCCGACCGAGAGCAAGCCTGAGGTAGATTTAGGTCGGTCGATCCTCTGCTTGTTGCAGCAAGCAAGCCTCAGACTCCCTTGAATGCACTAACCTCCCCCGCTCTGATTGTCATAGCAAACATCTTCCATCCGAAATAATCATTCGTGCGTTCTTTTGTGCTTCCATACCTCGGACTGGGCCTCAGGGCCCAGATTTCTGCCTTAGGAGGGCAAAATGCACTTTCAGAAACTGAGCAGTTTGGTTCTCGTCGTACTCACATCAATCGTTCTCGTGGCGCCGTCAGTAACTTCGACGGACCGACCACGGCATGACGGGCGAGCAGTGGCCGTTCCAAACCAGCCTCAAGTTGCGGATGGAGGAGCCCCAGTTCCACCGGTTCCCCCCATCAAGCAGCCCAATGCGCTCGTGGCTGACGGTGGGGCGCCAGTTCCGCCGGTTCCACCACCGATCCCAAACTCTAACCTGACCGCTGATGGAGGAGCACCGGTTCCACCAGTTCCACACAAATCCTTTTTCAAGACGCTGATCGCTGACGGAGGGGCGTCGATAGCTCTGCTTGCGAAGCCACCCATGACCAACTTCGTCGCCGTCTAGACAAACGGTATAGCAAGCAAGAGGAAGGTGCTTCGCGCCTTCCTCTCTTGCCGTGCTAGTATGCGCTCTAGTTAACCATCCGGGTGGCCATGGGTACAAACCTCATTTGGTGGAGCGCTATTGCGCTTGAGACTGCTGTCCTTTACCGCGGTGTGAAGGCAGCACTCCTGAGAAAATACCCGCTCTTCTATGCCTACGTCGCGAGTGTTCTTCTGATCGAGCTTCTTCGATTTTCCAGTTATGAATTCGCTTCAGATTTCTATCAAGCTTTCTACTGGCATACCGAGCTCGTTACGATCGTGACGAGCTACGCCATAGTCTTTGAAATTTTCAGAGGGTCCCTCAGACACAACCCAGCGGTCGCACGCCTAGCCCAAACTCTACTGCTAGTCGTGTTCGTTCTCACTGGAACTTATGTGGCCTCGGACCTTCTCCACGGTGGATTTGTCTCCCTGCCTCGTGTCACTGCTGAGTTGGGTCGGGACCTCCGGTACGTGGAAGGGGCACTCTTATTGGTGATGCTGTGGCTGTTTGGACGCTACCGAATTTCGTTTGGGCGCAATCTCCTGGGTTTGGCAATCGGCTATTCGTTATTGGTTGGGCTAGATGTGATCAACTTGGCTTTCTTGTTTCTCCCCGGCAACGAGTTTTCAATTGGATTGAGAAAATCGCTCCCGATAACCTACCTCATCACTCTGATTATCTGGTGTGCAAGCCTTTGGTCCTCCCAGCCCGAGCCATTGCCGCCAGCAGAAAGTACAATCGACCGAGATTACGCGTTTCTCGCGGCTAAGACGAGAGCCGCGCTCGCTCACCTGTCGACGCGTGTCGAAAGGACATTACGGCCGTGAGCGGACTGATTCCAATCGTACTTCTCGGCACACTGATCCTAATCTTCAGCGGTCGCCTGCTTGTGCAGTGGAGCAGGCGAAGCCACGCGCAAGTAGTAACCATTGAAGATTACTCCCAAGCCCGCGCGGCGCTTGATTCTGTGTTTGCGGAGACGGCGGCCATTAAGAGAATCTTTGCTAGTGAAGACATGGAATTCATTTCCCAGGCCGGGACAGGCGACGTCCAGCGCTTCTTTCTGAAGGAGCGGAAGAGGCTTGCAATGCAATGGGTGCGTATGACTCAGAAGCAGGTCGCACATCTCATGGATCTCCACCTCAGGTTGGCTAGCTACACTTATGAGCCAAGTCCAAGATCCGAGGTCAAGCTCACGGTCAACTACCTGTGCTTTGTCCTTGCTTCGAACGGCCTAATGATTTTGCTCTGGTTATTTGGGCCTTTTGAGGCGGTCAGGATTGTTGCTTACACGGTGCGCGTGGCGGAGTATTTCTGCTCAGTGTTCAGCCTTCGACTTGAAAAGATCGATCCTGTGAAGCTCAGTTAGGCACGCCAACCTCGCTCGGTTTAGCACACTCAGTCTTTCGACGCACAACTCTCATCTGTCAGATGCTCGGCGCTTGCCCAGACAACTGCTTGTTACACCAAGCAAAACGCGCCGCCACGGCGCACCTCGTGTGAAATATTGTAGATATGCTGCTGCCGAGCATGACCGGTACACCCTTTAAGTACTATCGACATTGCACAAACGAGTAACTACAATCCGCGAGATCAATGGGCGGTGATTGAGATCGCCTTCCAGCCAGGCGTGTGGAGGTATATCGCGGACACACCGGGAGTATTTCTTTCTCTCGGCTTTGCCGACACACAGACGGCCCTCGGCGGTTTCGGCACCGTGCGACTCAATGAAACGAATTTGCCCGGAGACGCACTATTCTTGGGTAAGTTTGGCCAGTTTGAGTCTAGCAACGGCGATGAGCTAGCAGGAACCCATGGACCCTGGAGCACGCCTCAAGGACATTCGTACCAGACTTGGGATCACTACGCGCGAATTTGCGGTGTTCAGCAAAACCATTGCCGATGCCGAAGGAAATGAAGAATTTCTGATCTCCAGTCCGTGGTTGACGCAGATCGAAAACGAAAAAGCTGCGCTGCCGAGCATCTACAAATTGTTTACGCTCGCGAGTATCTATGGTCTAAGTTACGCCGAGGTTCTCGCACTCTACGGCGTGGACACGAAGAAGGTAAAGAAATATCACGCTGAACTGCCGATTGCGAAAACCCACCTGGCACAATACGATTCGGCGGAAGAAGCGCCCGCATTACTTGAGGTTCCCGTCCGTTTTGACGCGGGCCTGAATCTCAGTCATACGAATTTGCTTTCACGCATGATCGAAACGTGGGGCAAAGTTCCCATTGAGTTTGTTCAGCACTTCGACTTGCGCCATCGGTTGCACGGTTTCATTGGCCTTAAAGACTACACACTCTACCCGCTGATCAGGCCCGGGTCTTTTGTCGAGATCGATCCCGATGTGAAGAAACCACGACACGGAGTGGCCCGATCTGAATTTGACCGGCCCATCTATTTTGTTGACCTTCGAAACGAGTACGCCTGTGCATGGTGCGAACTCGTTGAGGATAAGTTGGTTCTCCTCGCGCACCCTCTCTCCCCGGTCAAGGCGCGTATTTTTGTATTCCAAAAAGAAGCGGAGATTATAGGCCAAGTGACAGGCGTGGCAATGCGGATTGTGCTTTCACTGGCGGAACCTGGCGACGAGACTTTAAAAGGGCCATCGCAATCTTAACGTTTGACATAAACAGCGCGGCGGTCAGCCGATCGCAACGACAGGGCACAGCCAGGCGGTACACCTCAAGACTCTCCCAGGAATCTACAGTCTTTTGCAGATCTTGACGAACTGACCGCATGAAGCGCTCGACCTGGGGAACAAACAATTTCAGCGGGCAACTCGTGAGGTGGTAGAAAAGCTCCTTGTGGCACGCAGCAAGCGCCTCACGTGCTGCAAGTTCAGAAAAGGAATGCGCAAGTCCGTGGTGATGGTATTCTCCTGTGCTGTAATCCCTCAGGGAAGCTAGGTAAAGAAGCCGGCCAAAGTCATACCCTATCGGCCCCAAGGTGCGGATCCTCAGGTCCTCCTTTGCAGCCTCAACATCCATGCGTATCAATTGGCCGGGCATGCTTTTGCATAATACTGAATAATGCGGCGAAGAGGGCGAAAAGATGCTTCCGCCTCGCAGCCCATCGACGAGCAACGTTCCGGGCTCGGAGTTAGCTGTGTTCTAGAGATGAGGTATTGCTTGCTATAGCAATCAGATGGCTGAATTATCTAAACCATGCAGTGGTCATGCCAGTACGTTAACTCACGTTGGACTTGCACGCCAATTTGTAAGAATCGGGAACCAACAGGAGTCGAAGAGCGGCTCCACAAAGTCTACTTGACACCAATACTTCCAGGCTGCTAAATGGCTGGCAAATGAATCTGTTAGCCCCGGCAGATTCCTGATTATGGCAATAATGAGCTACCTCTTGAAGGTCGGCTATCGAGAATGCTGATTTTTTTTACTCCTTCATCTGCTATATGTCGGGAAGTGGATGCCCCGAGGTGCTTGCTATACCAAGCGACACTCGGCGTCCTTAGTCGAGCCGTCAGCTCCCGCGTTGCCCCTCCGCAGTACTTCGGGCCGGTCTATCGCGAAATCCCAGAATTGGTATGCCGCGGGAAAGATGAACTAGCTCGGTGCGTTGGGCTTCTTTCGGCCGGAGCCCATCAATGAGTGACGCCGTCAATCTTAACGGCGCTCGCCTTCTTGAATGGAGTGAACTCCAACAGGCATCCGACAACGATCTATTACATCAGCTGACTCTTGGAAACGACGACGCGTTCGCAATTATTGTTGATCGATATCAGCGGCTCATCTACAGCGTGGCCTATAAGCTTGTGAAGGACGAAGGGGAAGCTGAAGACGTCGTCCAGATCGTCTTTCTAGATGTTTTTCGAAAAAAGGGATTATTCGACCCTTCCAAAGGCACACTTAAGATATGGCTCCTCCAATATGCTTACACTAGGAGCATTAACAGGCGCTACCATCTTCAGCACCGGCATTTCTATTCGAGGTTGAACGTAGAGGAGATCAACCCGTTGGCCCTTTCAACCGAGAGGGCCACCGACAGGTGGCTTACGGCAACAGAAGCAGCTAGGTACTTGGCACAGGCTTTTGCACTGCTCAACTCGAAACAGCGAAAGGCGATTGAACTTATTTCTATTGAAGGAATGACATTCGTGGAAGCGGCCGAGGAAGCCGGTGAGTCGCTGCCGGCAACGCGCCATAATTACTATCGCGGGATGGTAAAGCTACGGGATATCCTTTTGCCTCAAACTAGACCCGAAGAGCAAGGAATTAGAGTTTCGGCGACGGCGCCCATACGTTTGGAGGTTGCCAATCTCTAGCCATGAACAGCTCGAGGAACTCTGCTTCCTAGCGGCCGCGGGCGAAGTTCAGGAGGCGGAATGGGAACTGGTGAAGGCACATCTCGAGGAGTGTCCTTCGTGCCGCTGTTCCTTTTCTGAGCTTGGAGCAATTCATTCCTCCTGTTTCACCCAAGCGCCGGGCTTTGAAGTGGAGCGCGCGCAAGACTCGGAAAACCGACTGCGGAATTCGGTCCTTCGTGCCGCGAGCAGGGATGGCGCTCAGTTCTCCTGTCACGTGAGGCCGCAGAATAATTATGAGGTGCCCGGTCGTAGACGTTTCGGATCTTTCCGTGAGACCAGAGTGTGGGGAATCGGGGCCGGCCTCCTTGTTATCGGTGGCTGTCTAGTTGTTGGTCTTGTTTTGCGGCAATCAAGAACAACTCATCGTCCGATATCACCATCGGTGCCACTCGCTGTCATTCTGCCTTCTACCACAGAAACGGATAGTCTGGCGGATCAACTTCGTCGCCACGAAGAAATCTTGGAGCAAGAAGTGGTCGCCCTAAAGGCCGAACGGTCGCGGATTGAGCACGACCTTCAACTCAGAAATGGTGAGAACACAGAATTGCAGCAGGCGACAACCGGAATGAAGGAAGAAATCGTCGCGTTGAGGGCTGAGCTCCAAGTCACACGCGCTACACAAGTGAAAGCAGAAGATGCTCTCCAACGATTGAAGTCTGAACGAGAGAGCGATCAATCGGCAATTCAGACTCAAAATCGGGAGATTCGTTCCCTGAATGAAAGGCTTCAAGAGCAGTCGTCACAAAAGGAACGCGACCAAGATGTCCTGGCAGCAGAAACGAAATTGCGAGAGCTTGTGGGCTCACGCAATCTTCATATCGTCGATGTTTACGATACGGATGCTAACGGGAAAACAAAAAAGGCGGTTGGCCGCGTGTTCTATACACAGGGCCAGTCTCTCGTGTTCTACGCCTACGATCTCTCCACAAATAGGTCCGACACTGGCAAGTACGCCTATTACGTATGGGGCCACAAAGAAGGAAACGATGAAAACGTTCGCAATTTAGGGACTCTGGACCCAGATGACATATCTCAGAAGCGTTGGATGCTGAAGGTGAATGACGCGAAGGCTTTGTCGGATATCGATCGCGTGTTCGTGACTCTTGAACAGAACGGTAGGGTGGACCTCCATCCCCACGGAAAAAAGTTACTGAGCGCCTATCTAGGAAGTCCAGCGAATCATCCGTAGTATCCACGTCATTTGGTCTGCGGCGTCGCCGACCCGACTTAGTTCCATTCCGCGTCAACTGAATACGCATCGTCTTTTAACAATCGCATGGGAACGATTGGCCTTCCCTGCGTGAACACTGTTCCAGGGAGGTTATGGACGATGGCTCACGCGTGTCAGGCATCTAGAAACACTCGAAGTTTCCAGAATCGGCGATTTTTCAACACGTTTGTTATCGCATTGCTCGGGCTTCTGGTTTTTTCTCCCATCGTCTATTGCCAAGTTGAAACTGCGACGATATCCGGCGTAATCACAGACCAATCGGGCGCAGTTGTTGCAGCTGCGGAAGTGCGTGTGATCAACACGGACACAAATGGCACATGGATCGGTATTTCAAATGGGGCTGGCGTGTACTTGGTCACTGCCTTGAAGCCGGGACGTTATCGGATTCATGTTGGCAAGGAAGGATTTAAAGGAATTGACCTGTCGGACCTGATCTTGAACGTACAGGATTCGGTAAGTCGCAATTTCACGCTTCAAGTTGGATCGACATCCGAGAGCATATCCGTCGAGGGAAACGCACTACAAATCAATACGCAAGACGCCGCTGTAAGCACAGTCGTTGATCGGCAATTTGCGGAGAATCTGCCAATGAATGGCAGGAGCTTTCAGACATTAATTCAACTCACACCTGGCGTCGTTCTTACGACAAGCACACAGGCGGATGCTGGGCAATTCAGTGTTAATGGGCAGCGCGCTGCTTCCAACTACTGGACGGTGGACGGCGTCAGCGCCAACATCGGGGTGAATGCAAACGTCCCATCGGGCAATGGAGTCGGAGGATCGCTTGGGTCTTTTAGTGTTTTCGGCGGGACAAACAGCTTGGTCTCCGTTGATGCTCTCCAGGAGTTCCGTATCCAGACTTCCACCTACGCACCTGAATTTGGCCGGACACCCGGAGGACAGATTTCTATCGCGACTCGGTCGGGCGCGAATCAACTTCATGGGACTCTGTTCGATTACTTGCGGAACGACCTATTTGATGCCAACAACTGGTTCGCGGACTCGAAAGGTTTGCCAAAGCCGCAAGAACGGCAGAACGACTTCGGAGGAACTTTCAGTGGTCCGATGTTCAAAGACAGGACGTTTTTCTTCTTTTCCTACGAAGGACTTCGGCTTCGCTTGCCACAAACTGCACTTACGGGTGTCCCCGATGTCGCGGCGCGGCAGAATGCGATCCCTTCGATGCAGCCTTTTCTGAATGCCTTTCCGCTTCCCAACGGGATGGATAACGCGGCCACGGGTGTTGCCCAATTCAACGCGAGCTATTCTAATCCTGCCACGCTCGATGCATATAGCCTTCGAATCGACCACAAGCTGAGTAGCAAGATCAATCTGTTCGGACGATACAACTACTCCCCTTCGGAGATCAGTCAGCGTGGTCAAGGCGGAATCTACCCGCTGAACACTGTCACCACGAGCCGTTTCACGACGCAGACAGGTACTCTAGGCTTTATTTGGTCCGGTTCTCCCATCGTGGCTAACGATTTCAGATTCAATTACAGTAGAGCAGAGGCCCATGCTCATTCTTCTCAGGATAACTTCGGGGGTGCAATTCCTCTGAGTTCTCTGCCGCTCCCAAGTCCCTTCACTAGCAATGATAGTTTTTTTGGACTTGATATATTTTCTTTACAACAAGGTTTCATGGTTGCCGGCGAGCTGGCGGACAACCTCCAGCGGCAGATCAACGTAGTTGATAATCTGTCGGTGCAGAAAGGTTCGCACAGTCTAAAGGTCGGCATCGACTTTCGTCGCCTCTCGCCGATCACAAGCCCTAACATGTACTCGCAACAAGCTCTTTTCTTCAATGTGCCTTCGGCTCAAAACGGTCAAACCTTCTTTGCTCTTGTCACATCCCAGCGCAAGACTGAATTGCTGTTTCACAACCTCGGAGTATTTGCGCAAGACACATGGCGGATAGTTCCACGTCTAACTCTTACCTACGGCCTGCGATGGGATACTGACTTTACTCCTTCGTCTAATAGCGGTCCCAGCTTGCCGGCAGTCACTGGCTTCAACTTGAACGATTTCTCAACGCTTGCACTCGCACCGGCCGGAACATCGCCGTTCAACACCACCTACGAGAACGTTGCACCCAGGATCGGACTAGCCTGGCAGCTCTCTCAGAGTCAGGACTGGGAAAGAGTGGTTCGTGGCGGATTTGGCGTGTTCTATGACCTTGCAACGCAGGAAGTGGGAAATCTGATTTCAGCCAGCTACCCGTTCGGGGGGCAAGCCCGTGCATTTGGTGCCACATTCCCTCTGGACTCGATGACAGCCGCACCACCCCCAATTACAGCCGCAAACTTGACCTCGCCTTCTGCCCCCTTGCTCGCGTTCGATCCTAAGCTAAAGCTTCCTTACACGCTCCAGTGGAATGTTGGGCTTGAACAAGCCTTAGGCAGACAGCAATCCTTCACGGCTTCCTACGTCGGTTCGACCGGAAGAAGGCTGATTCAGACGGCACAGATAATTTCGCCGAACCCAAGTTTTGGAAGTGCGCAGTTGGTGGCGAACACGGCTACATCAGACTATGATGCGCTTCAACTCCAGTTTCAGCGGCGCCTGTCACGTGGCCTTCAGGTATTGGCTTCGTATACGTGGTCGCACTCGATTGACTCAGCCTCCGCGGGCTCGGGCGGAAATTCGTCCAATTCGCCCTCGTCGGGAGTGAATTTTGGCGGAAACCGAGGGTCTTCGGACTTTGATATTCGCCACGCGTTTTCTGCGGCGGTGACGTATGATGTCCCGGCACCCAGGTTGAATGCGTTCGCGAATCTGATTCTGCGTGGTTGGTCTCTCCAGAGCGTTATTCAGGTTCGCTCCGCTCCGCCCGTTGACATCATCGATGGAGTTTTTAACCAACTTTCGAACGGATTTAACCCTAATATTCGTCCTGACCTAGTTCCAGGAGTGCCTTTGTACTTGTATGGGCCGCAGTATCCGGGCGGGAAGGCGTTCAATAATACCTTGGCGACAGGAGCTTGTCCTGACGGTTCGGACAGGATTGGGCCCTTCTGTTCTCCACCTAGCGATGTGAATGGCAATGCTGTTAGACAAGGTAACTTAGGAAGAAATGCGCTGCGGGCATTCGGGGCGACGCAGTGGGACTTTGCGGTGCATCGTGATTTTCCGATTCATGAATCGCTCAAGTTGCAGTTCCGAGCCGAGATGTTCAACGTGCTGAACCATCCCAACTTTGGACCGCCAGACGGAAATCTCAGCGATTCTCAATTCGGCCTTTCAACCCAAATGCTCGGGCAGAGCCTCGGCGGTCAAAATAGTAACAATGGAGGCTTTAATCCCCTGTATCAGATCGGCGGGCCGCGCTCGATCCAGCTTGCGCTGAAATTAATCTTTTGAGTTTTTCTGAATGGGACAAACCAGTGACCAAGGCTCGCGATTGACCAGCCGCGAAGACGACAATGATGGGCAGTTTTCTTGAGTAAGGCAACGTCTGGACGGCGTCTCTCACACTGGAGCTTCTTTCGAGACTTCAGCCCGTTGTTGCCTCAAAGACACTCTCACGCCTTTCAGCTTGCGTGAGCCTTCGGAGTCAAGGACCATGCAACTCTTCTGCAGCAGGTTGAAGACTAAATCGCAGGGACCGTTACTGCGGGAGGCACTCGTCTTCACGGTGTTGATTGGCTGCGCGACGGACGCGCTGGCACGCAGCCCAGCAGGGGATGAGCAGCGTGCGGAGCGGGTAGTGTCGATCGCAGATTGCATTCGAATGACTAAGTTGGGCGATCCCACTTACTGGTTGGGAGGCTCTTCGCAAGGGCGTGTGGCTCAATTCTCACCGGACGGTAAAATGTTCGTCGTCGTATTGAGAAAGGGGAACCTGGAGGAAAATACTAACGAATATTCGCTGGTCCTCTGGCGGACAAGCGAAATATTGCACTCCTCTCCGCCTGTTGTGATCTCGACGATGTCGTCGTCCTCAAATCTAGAGGCAATCGAAGGAGTAACGTGGCTGGACGACAATGAAACGTTAGCGTTCCTTGGAAAACATGCGAACGAACCGCGCCAAGTTTATACTGCGAGTGTCCGAACCGGCTTTGTAAAAAAGCTCACAGACCATCCAACGAACATCATTGCTTTCAGCATCAGCTCGGGGGGGAACCAGATTGCTTACATCGCCGAAAAGCCTGTCGAGAGCCTCTGGGACGAAAAAACCAGAAGACAAGGGCTGTCGGTTTCGAAAGAGATTCTGCCAGACTTAGTTACTGGTCGGAGGTTCGATGCCAGCGGATACTATGGCGAGCTTGAGCTGTTTTTCCAATCTAACTCTAAGATTACAGGCCCGCTTGACTCCAAGGGAAGAATAAATCTCTTCCACAGCACACCTAAGTTGTCGCCAGATGGAAACTATATTCTCATCGCCACACAGACTCAGGAAATTCCAGACCATTGGAAGGAGTATCAGGACCCTTCCGTGCGTGAATATAGCAAACAGATATTGCTGAAAGGGCGGTATTCCTACCTCGAAAGATACATTCTGATAGATACAAAGACCGGCGATAGCCGAGTCTTGTTGGATTCTCCCGTAAGGCTGCACGGATCAGACGTTGCGTGGTCTCCAGACGCTCACTTTGTTGCCATTTCGGGGATATATCTCCCTTTGGAGAATACGAGCGGGGAGGAGCGCAAACTAAGGCAATCGAAACTGTTCATCCTCGAAGTAGGTGTTCCGGGTGGTGAAGTAACCAAGATCGCCGAAGAAGCCTTCAGGTTATTAGGATGGGAGAGTAAGACGGGTCGCATCGTTTTTGAGACTGGCGACGCCGCCCTAAGAAGAGTCTTGTTCGCCAAATACGAAGAGGGCTGGAAAAAAGTGAGTGACGAAGAACACCCTGAGACTCGGCCGGATATCGTCCTGGAAGAAGATATGAACACTCGCCCAAAAATCTTTGCTATAGATTCCGTCACACACCACAAGAGCAAGCTATTGGATCTTAATCCGCAGTTCGAAAAACTTAGATTCGCGAGAGTCGAAGAGATCGAGTGGAAGGGTTCCGACGGTCACGACATGAAGGGTGGCCTATACTACCCGGTGGACTACGTTACGGGTGGGAAATACCCGTTGATAATACAAACCCACGGGTGGGACGCCAAAAAGTTCTGGATTGACGGGCCCTGGACGTCAGCCTTTGCAGCGCAGGCTTTGGCTGGAAAGGGTTTTGCCGTCTTACAAGTGCCCGATCCGGATGAGAGCGTGGAGGACACGCCAAGAGAGCCGCAGAGCGCTGTCGCGGGTTTCGAAGGGGCGATTGAATACTTAGATCAAAAGGGTCTGATTGATTCTCGCCGCGTCGGTCTCATCGGATTCAGCCGCACTGGTCTATACGTCCGATATGCTGTGACACATTCCAAATATCACTTCGCCGCCGCCAGTGTGATGGATGCAACAGACGGGGGATATTTTCAGTATCTTGCATCTTTCAACGTAGCTCCCGGATGGGCCGAGAGCTACGAGCGGCTGAATGGCGGTCTTCCGTATGGTCAAGGCCTTTCGTCGTGGATGAAGAACTCGCCGGGATTCAATATCGATCGTGTTCAGACACCTTTTCGAATCGTCGCTCCACGTTCATCGAGCAGTGTCCTTTCCGAGTGGGAGTGGTTTGCCGCTCTAACGCGCCTAGGCAAGCCGGTCGAATTGGTCGTGCTGGAGGATGGCGTACACATTCTTCAGAAACCTTGGGATCGAATAGTATCCCAACAAGGGAATGTGGATTGGTTTGCGTTCTGGCTGAAGGGTGAGGAAGATTCCGATCCCTCCAAGGCTGAACAGTACGCGCGGTGGCGCGAGATGCGTGAGCAGAGAGATAAGATTCTCGCAAACGGATCTAACTGAGAACTTCCGTTTTATCCAGCCGTTGAGCATCAATAGGCTATCTGCTCTTTTCCGCCGTGCTCGCTGCGGGTGAGTACGACACTTTTGGTCATTTCCAGCCGTTTAATGTGTATTGAAGGGCTGGCCCTCGTTTGGATGCCTTTTGCGGACGTCTCATGCGGAACTCTTCCGAAGTGTTCATTGGCAAATCTTACGCACAAACGACTCAAGCAGAATCCCCAATGTGACGCCAAAACTAATGCCGGAGCGTCCGAACCACCGGACGCTCCGGCATGTTCATTTACTCGTCTGCTTCATACGCAGCGACTGTCGGCAGGGAGCTGTCCGCGATCTCGTCGAACTTTGACGAAGTTCCCTGCACGGCTACCACTGCAGACGCCAACACGAGCACTTCTGGCTTCTCGTATTTCATCGTATTCACCTTCTTTCTTCATAGAGTTACTGCATTCAGCTAGCTAACTGAAATTTTCCTAAGGGAGTGGGTGTCCGGGGACTTGCATCGCACGTCGTTGCGAGGAATCTAGCCTCGTCGCCGAGACACACTCACTCAGCACCTGTTGTTTCCCGCATAACCACGACTCTACACACAGGGTTCGTGCCAAGGTGACTATGGGGACTCTCTGCCCCTCTCGGGCATTCTGTAGGACTTCCGAAAAACTCTTAGGATCAACAATGCCAAGTGAGGCGATCCTCATGTGATCGGCCCTCCTGACCAAAGCGTCCCATTCCGCCGAGATGGCTAACATCGCCGCTCGACTCGCATAAGCCTTTCTCTTTCTCTGAAGTATCTCATCGGGAACAATCCCAACGAGGGCGCGACGCATCAGTGAGCGGCGATGGCCAGGCCGCACAACCTGTTCCCGGGGAATGGCATACATGAACTCGAGCAACCCGCGATCAAGGTATGGGTAGCGTTTTTCGTAAGGTAGGTCTGACGACAGGACAGAGCACACGAGCTGTCTTCGCAAACCATCGAGTGTGCTCACGTTGTCTTGCAAACTTGGTAGGGAACCGAGGAGGTCCACCTTGCTTTGATAGCCCCGCAGGGCCACACGATTCTGTCTGATAAAATTGCGATGTAACCATGGAGCCGGACGCAAGTGTTTGGGAACGCCGACGAAAGCGGGAGGGAAGAATCCGCGTGCCGCTTCGAAGAGAAGATAAAACCAAGGCTTTCTCTTGTTCAACGCCCAGAGTTTCAGCTGATGAGCGAGCGTCCTGAATCTGGCTCTCGCAAGAAGATCCTCAAGTTCCGGTGTGGGCGCTGGCACGCCACCCATAACTTCGTCACCGCCGATGCCGGAGAGGACTACACGGTTTCCTTGGGAGCTCATGCAGGCCATGAGTTGGCGGCTGGCTTCCTTGGGGCGGTCGGCTCCGGAGCCGGGAGTCGCCGCAAAGTGATCGCTGTCGAGTTCGAACTTGAGAAGGTCCTGGTTACCAACGTCAATGTGGCAGCCGGTACGGCCGCGTTTCTCTTCCACCTTGGTGAAGTAGGGACGCTCATTCCAGTTGGGCTCGGAGTCGTCGTAATAGGAGATAGTGTCGAGGCGCGGTGTTTCGGCGGAACCGCGAGCGATGATGCTGTCTGCCATGCAAACGATGGAGGAGGAGTCCATGCCGCCGCTGAGCTCGGCGAGTATGGGTCTATCCGAGCGGAGTCTGCGCCGGACGGCTTCCCAGAAGACCGCGCGAAAGTGCTCTTCGTATTCGGCGTCAGTGCGGTGGCGGATTCTTTTGCCTGGATCGAAATCCCAGTACTTTCTTACTGTGTATTTTCCCGCGCGTATAAGTACTAGTGAGGACGCTGGAACAGAATGGATTCCGACATACGGAGTCAGATGAGTCGCTGGGAAGAACGAGAACCAGCCGGCGATGTACTCTTCACAGAGCGCGAAGGTCTTTCCGGCACACAGAACAAGAGGATCGAGGATGGTGCTCCAGGTCACCTGATGCTCGTCCACTGAGTAGTAGAGATGGCGTGTACCAATGGGGTCTTTCGCCAGGATCAGCGTGCACGAGTTGGCATCCCAGATCGAAAGAGCCCAGTCACCGATGAGTCTTGCTGAGCAAGCCGATCCCCACTCTTCGTAAGCCGCCGCCACAATCGAAACATCCTTGGAGTTCATGGTCAGAGCGTCGCGCAACGATCGGATCAGCTCCTTGCGGTTATCCAAGCGGCCATCCCAGGTGATGACCGTACCTGATTCTGTCACGTGCGGCTGTGTTTCGCCGCGCGATTCCTTCGTGGTATGGAAGGCGCGGTACAGGATGCTGATGTTTCCCTTGGAATAGGAGCCACTATCGTCTGGGCCGTACGGAGCGAGAAGCGGGCTTACCTTTTCGAGGTAGTCCCCGTCCACCGGCTTGCCATCGAAATTCCATCTTCCAAACTGGACGCTCACGGTTGATCACCTTTCCTGGCAGAGATTTTCAGCACCGATCGAGTACAGCGTACATTTCTGGCGTATACGGTTTGTCGTTGACCACGCGGCCAGCCACTTCAACCCAGGCGTGGGCTTTGAAGGGCATGTGTTGCGCGCCGATGACCATTTGGGCGGGCACACCGTATTGCTTTAGGAGGCATGCAGTCGCCGCAGATCGCTGCAGGCAAAGCGCCTCTTTCCAGTACCAGATACAGGCAATGTCGACAGCAGAGCAGATTCGCTCGACCGCGTCAGGAGCCGCTGGCCGATTGCCCACCGGGTAATTGCGCACCTTGTCATGGAGCGCGGCGAAATTGCCGCGGGCCAAGTAGAGATCGAAATGAATCAGTTTCCAATACGCTTTGAGGCCAAGAAACGACATGACAAGAGACCTCCGTTTTTCACACGAGCAGCTGGAATTGGTTGCACAGAAAAGCCATGCGATCCGTCAGCGCTGCAACTCGCTCGCCGAGGGGAAGCACGGGAGAGTGTCCGCGAAACTTGCTGTAATCGAGAAAGATCGGGTGTTCGGAGGAGTTGGCCGCCTGCAGCCGGGCAGTCATCTTGCGGGCATGGAGCGGATTGCAGTTCCGGTCCGCGTCACCGGAGACGATCATCGTTGCGGGGTAGGCCACCCCATCCCGAACCTGATGGTACGGAGAGTATTTCGCAAGAGCGGCGAAGTCATCGACATCTTCGACGGTGCCGAATTCCTCTTTCCAGACATGCGCATTGTCGAAGAGATGATAGCGGAGCATGTCGAGCATCGGGACCATGCAGACGACAGCGCCGAACAGGTCGGGCCGTTGTGTGAGTGCCGCTCCCACGAGCAGGCCGGAATTAGAGCCGCCAAAGATGGCTAGTTTTCCGGGAGTGGTTCGCCCAGTGTTGAGGAGCCATTCCGCCGCGCACAGGAAGTCGTCGAAGGCTGTTTGGCGCTTGCGCCGCTTAGCGGCCTTGTGCCACTCGGGGCCGAACTCCGATCCGCCCCGGATGTTGGGCAAGGCAAACAGGCACCCCCGTTCCATTAGAAAGGCGACAAAGATGCTGAACTGCGGTGTCATCGAAACCCCGTAGCCGCCGTAGGAAGTCATAATCGTCGGATTGCCGCTTCTCGTGAGGACATCGCGCCGGCCCACGAGGAACATGGGAATTCTTGTGCCATCCTTGGACATGAACCAGATCTGGGAATAGCTGTAGTCCTTGGAATCGAACGGGATCGATCTCTTGGCCCACAACGTGCGCGCGTTCGTCTTCGCGGAGTAACGGAAGATGCTGATGGGTTCGGTGAAAGATTCCATTTCAAGGAGTACCTCATCGCCGTCCGGCGAACCGTTGATGATGCGGACTGTTTCGTCGCTTCGAACGGGCATCTCAGCCAGCTTTTTCCCGGAGCTGTCGAAGACGAAGACGCGATGAATCATTTCTTTCATGTAGGACACATAGATGGAGTTTCCAACCACGAGCCAATTGCGTATAGGCATGTCGGTCTCAGGAACGGCATCGATCCACTCGTTTTCTCCGTTTTCTCGGAGGCGGATTTCGACGATCTTCCGGTTCGGCGCCCCACGATCGGTGATTGCCAGAATTTTGTCGTCCATCAGACGCAGGCCGAGGATGTAGTCAATCTTGCCGAATAGAAGTTCTGGCGAGGTTACCCCGTCGAATGGCTGCAGGTAGATATCCGTGAGTGTTTTTTCGAGGAACCGATAGACGAAGAAGGCGAGGCGCTTTTTATCAGACGTAAGACTTAGCCGGATCTTCTCGTCCTCACCCGCGAAGAAAATCTCGTGGTCTTCATCGGGGGATGTTCCCAAGACGTGCTGGTAGGCGGCGCGATAGAAGGGGCGCTTTGCGTCCACAGCTTCGTGAACATAGTAGAAACTCTTGCAATCGGGTGCGAAAGCAAATCCCCGCAAATACCCGCGGGGGAGGAGGTCGGGAAGGCGCTTCCGAGTTTCAATCTCAAGCAGCTCAAAGGTTCCCGTTCTCTCTCCCCCCTCCTTCACTTCGTATAGAAGCAACCGACCATCTGTTGAAATTCGAAGTGGTTTTACTGCCGTGTATTCGCCGGTGCCTCTTTCGAGTGGGTCGATCAAAAGCTGATCCTCGCCGTCGGCACCGTCGCGCATGTATATGCAAGGCTGCTCCTGGTCGGGAAGGCGCTTTCGAAAGAAGTAGCGGCTACCTGCTATTTGTAGGGAATCATAGGTTTCGACGGCGAGGAATTCTCGGATACGCTCGCGAATGCGTTCGCGTCCCGGGATGCCGTCCAGATACGCGCGAGCGTAGAGCGTCTGCTCTTTGATCCAGGCACGCGTGCGAAGCGAGTCTTGGTCTTCGAGCCAACGATAGGGGTCGGTGACGGGAACCCCATGGAAAACGTCCGTCACCGGCTCGAGGGTCGAATGGGGCGGCTCCATCATTAATTGATGCATTCGACCCTCCTTCGCGGGACGGAGTCCGCTTCCTGCTTCATTCGACGGGTGAGACTCCGCAGATAGCCGGGCACTCGAGGAATCTTCAGGCGCTCTGGGTCCCGCCAACTGTTCCCCGCGACCGCGTAAGCAAAAACGGCCACCAGCGGCGAGAACAAGAACGCCTCGGAGACGTGCCCGGACAAGGAGACGGACTGCCAGCGATGTGCGTAGGACGACCTAATCGCGCCTTCGAATCGAGTGAGTGCTGGATAATCGTTCCGAATATGGGAGATGAGGTATTCAAGCGTCAGGAAAGGGTGACTGACGTGTGCTTCAGCCCAGTCGATAAAGACGCAGTGCTCGGAATCGACGAGGATGTTGCCCGGATTGAAATCGCAGTGGCCCAGCGCATCAGGAATCCGCACTGACCGTAACCAGTGCAGAGCGTTCCTTAATGTTGCCGCGAGGTCAGAAAGTTCATGCCGAGAGAGAATTGCCGGTGGCACTTTAGTTTGCTGCTGCATCAGATCGCCCATCACTTCGAAGAACTGGTCGACCAATTCGAGCAGCATGTCGGCGCGCAAGTCCTTACAACCTGCTTTCAATAGGTCATCAATCGAGTCAATGGATGCGATCTGAAGACTAGCCAGTGTGGTAGCTGCTTCTTTCCAGGCTGAGGGGTCCTCGACTTCATTAAGTGGAGGCCTACCAGCGTCCGCCATCAGCCAGCCATGGCAAGCGGGCTGAGTGGCGAGCAGGGATGGCAAATATTCAGGAAACAATTCCGCGAGTCCAACCGTGATTGAGAATTCATGCAGATTCGGTTTGCCAACGGCTTTGAACCAGACGGGATGCTGTGTTGTCTCGAAACGGATGAGTGAGAACGTCTCGCAGCCATTCAGTTGCTCGAAGTCTTTCAATTCCATGCCGAGTGGACGGATTACCGTAGTTACCCAATCCTGGAGATGGCTCAACCAGCCGAGTCTGCTAAACGGTTCTGGATCTTCTTCCACCATCCGATTTGCACATTTCGAATAGCTGGATTCGAGAACTCTCTGTTTGTTGCTTTTCAGAAGGTGCGAGATTGTGTGATGAACCGGGAACCAGTTCATCCCTTCTGGTGACGCGCAGATCCGGACCTGAGCTTCAAGTGCGGCAAAGTAGACGGGGACAGGATTTTGTTCTAACAAGCCAGAAAACAGGAGAACAGAAGATATACGCCAGCGATCGCGAAGGACCGTTGTAATCTCTTTTGCCGATCGAGTGAACTTGGGAATGTCAACGAGAGGCAGGTCATATCCGGAAGGTCGTGATTCTAGCAGCACTGCTGTTCCTCCCTGATTAAATACCATCAGGCGGTAGGCATCCGTCTTTGTGACTTCCTCGACTTGAACCGGACGTGTCGCCGCTGTCATGTGCGCGATGGTGCGCTCCGAGCAAGGAGCGGTCAACGAGAAACAGTTGCCCTTTTCTGCGAAACGCTTACCCTTTTCTGCTTTTTTCAGTGTCCACTACTTTTGGGAGGGGCGAAGTTGTTTTGTCGAACGGGGAATAGACTGAAGCATCTCCATCTGACGAGGGGGCCGTCTTGTACAGGTGGCGATAAAGGCGGCCTCTTTCAATCAACTGGCCGTGTGTTCCTTGTTCTTCGATTATGCCTTGGTTGAGAACGACAATTCGGTCTGTCCATGTAAGGGCGGACACGCGGTGTGAGACGAACAAAATTGTGTGCTCGGCAAAGTGCTTGGTGAGGTTGATAAACACCTGCCGCTCTGATGGGACGTCGAGTGCAGAAGTAGATTCATCCAGAAGAAAGATCGAGGGCTTCTGTAGTACTGCCCGCGCTAGGGACAAACGTTGCCTTTCACCTCCCGAAAGAAACATACCTCGGGGGCCAATTTGAGTGTCCCATCCTCCTGGCAAGGAGTGAATGAGCGCCGTTAACCCTGCAACTTCTACTGCCTCCCAGAGCTCCTCTATTGAAGCGTCGGCCTTGCCTAGCAATAAGTTTTCCTTGATCGACCGGTCAAACAAGACGGCTTCCTGCGGAACGTAGCAGAGCCCGGACCGAAGACTGGCCAGAGTTACGTCCCGTACGTCCATCCCATTAATGCGTACGACGCCTTTGGTCACGTCGTACAACCTAGCGATGAGCTTGGTGACAGTACTCTTGCCACTCCCGCTGCAGCCCACCAGCGCAATCTTTTCCCCTTTCCGAATCTCGAGGTTTAGTCCAGTCAAGACGTGTGGATTGTCACGATATCCAAAGAAGACTCCTTCGAGGATGATTCCCGCTTGAGTCCTCCGTGGTAATTCCACTGCCGTAGGGCTCTCACATACACTCGGTTTTTCGTCGATGATTTTGAGGATTCGTCGAAGGCTAGAGTTCAAACGGTTCAGCCGAGAATAAATGTCTACAGCGGCGCTCAGGGGTGCGAACAACCTTGCCAGGTAACTATAGAAAGCAACGAACCCACCGACCGTAAGCGCACCTAAGAAAACCTGGTAACCGCCATAGCTGAGAATGGCGATCATTCCAATTGCGACCACGCCCAGAAACCAAGTTCGAAATAGGATTTCCTGTATGTTCCTGCAATGCAGCGCCTCCATCCTCGCACGAGTTCGGCTAATGAAGGCGCGAGTTTGCGTTTCCTCCTGGCGCAGGAGTTGGATCTGAACAACGGATGACAGGTGTTCCTGGAGAAAGTTGTTTTCCTTGCTGGATTCCTCCTGGGCAGAGTCCGCCGCTTGCCGAAGACGAATTGCATACTGTCGTTTGAGAAAGACAAAGAGGGGCATTAGAGGAAGAAGTACACAGGTAAGACTAAGGTTGAGGACAAACATTGTGCTCAGAACAAAAATGGCGGTGAACGCTGTCTGAAGGATTGAAGGAACGATAGTGGAGCCAAGTTCAGCGACTTGGTCGACATCCTGTTCGATTCGGTAGAGCTTTTCCCCCAGCGGAACCGTTTCATGGAAGTCCGCGGAGAGTCGGTTGATTTGTTCTAGGAGTTTGAGGCGAATGGAGTAGACGAGCCTCTGAACCGTCTGGAAACTTAGGACGCCGCCTGCAGCGTAGCAGCTCAACTGGCAAACATATACGCCCACGATGCAACCAACAGCCACCATGAGCATCCTTGCGTCTCTCTTTGGAAGCACGACATCAATCAACCATTTCAAAATGAGGGGATCAAGAAGGAAGGTCAGACTGGCAACGACAATCAACAGAACGCTCAAGAGATGCGTTTTCAAGAGCGGTCGGAGTTGAGAGAGAAACCACCTGAGTTGAGGATTGAGGTGCCTCATTATTACGCGACAGTGGTTCAATTAAGGGCAATTGAGCCTACCGAGAGTCGCCTCACCTAGCCGATGGCGTCCGTGACTCTTTGCCGGCGAGCGAAGACCTCTGCAGCGATTTCCCCCTCTCTTTGGGAAATGACTCCATTCGAAACATCAGTTCGGCAGTGGTTCCCTGGCGGGAGATTTCGACCATGTCGAGCCAGAAGCCTGTGAATTCAGTCAGGGAGAGCGTGCGGACTTCAGAACCAAGCGCAATTTCAACTAGGCCCCTACCGGTCCTGTGAGAAGAGACCGTGACCCTGAGACCGTACCTCTTCAGTTCGTGGACACGCATCATACAGACCGCTCAGGCCGCTCGCCCCTTTCGAAAGTCAGTGGGGCTTAAGCGAAACTGCTTCTTAAATCTCCGAGTGAAATGCGGAAGAGACTGGTATCCGAATTCTGCAGCGATCGCTTTTACAGGAATATCGGTGGTCGTTAACCGCTCAGCTGCCATCAATAAGCGCTTCTTTTTCGAATACTCCCTCACACCCAATCCGGTGCAGCGCTTGAAGAGCCGGGCGGCATATGCACCGGAAATATCCAGCCTCAATTCTCGGCAAGCATGGTCAAGATCCCAACCGATGCTACCGTCGTGGCTGTCGATGAAGTGCAATAACTTCATAATCCTTCGGTCCACGCTAAGTTGCTCCTTCCGCGGGTGCGGAAATAGGCGTCGGAGAACATCATTGAAAGCACCTTGGTATTGCACTGCAGGTGATTCGTAGAACATGGGGTCCCTCCCTCTGTAGCAAACACCGTTTCTAGGCATTGAGACATGTAAGTGCGTGTCTCCTGATAGACAGGGCTAGGGAAGTCCGGTATGAGTTTCATCAAAGACTGCTTCCTCAGCGAGATCTTCGGGCACGGCAAATCCTATGAAACGGCTACCGCCGATGCTGCTTTCTCGTTGATGAGGAAAGGCAAATAGGCAAGTCCCTCGCCTTCCCATGCCTCTTTCATTTGTTTTTTCCAAGTGGCATGACCAAACAGGGGGAGGGGAACATAGAAAGGTGAAATAAGTTGCACGAAAATCTTTGCAGCTCCCGTCAGGTGAATTGATCGCGAGATCGCAGGAAGTGGGGCACGACACGGGAATTGCCTTCTGAGGCATATCTCGACACAGATATGGCTGTCCGACCGATGGTGGTGTTGCGGGAACAGCGACAGCGATATGCAATGAGTGCGCGGGGGAACCCATGTCAATCACTTCCTCAAGATCTCTCCGGGCTAGACGCGACCAGCAACTTTGATCAACCCTTTTTTCTCCAGATCTCGCAGATACTCATCGATGTCCCGAACGAGTTGCTCACGGGGGACAGTGAATTGCGGCCCTAGGGCATTGACGATATGTTCGAAGGTCGTTTGACCGTTTCCAGATTCAATCGCCAGCCAGATTTTTGCTCCTACTAGGTTCAGGCTGTAACACAAGCCTTTTTCGATATCGAGGAGCACACCACCATCCAAGTCAATAGTTGCGCGGGCGTGAGGCGAAACCACCCAATAGACTCCGTTCTTGTTGTCGTCCACTGTGGTCCCCATGTGACATTGGAGTTGAGAACCAGACCGTGTCTGCTGAAATTCAAGTGGCATGCATCAGGGCACCTCAGACGGAGTCATCTTTAAGACTGGCTGGACGGGAAACTGTTCCCCCGGATCCCTATTCGGTGGGCAGTTCGCGAGCTTCTACCGAAAGAGAGTAGTGCGGCTTAAAAATCTTTTGTTAGTTGTTTGAGCAATCGCATCATGCTCTGGCAGATTGTCCGAGCGTCTTCCGGGGCGAACCGAGGACGATACTGCCTTCATTCTTACGGATAATTCGCCGACTAATCGCTTCATACCGGTCTCGAAGCTAATCAGAAAAGTTGCTGCCAATACTGAGCGAACAGTACACATCACAACAAACACGATTGTTATACGAAGCGGAGGAGAATGCGCGTCCCGGGATGTCGGCAAACGCTACGACTCGTCACAAAATTGTCATAGCGTCGCGGGAGGACCAAACTCGGAACGAATGGCATCAGCGAGCCGTTTCCTGATGCGGTCCTCGTGAACTTTGATGTGGGCGCCTGGGCCGGTCGATATCGTCGGGGGATAATGGCGCCGAATCGTTTGACCGGCAATCTCGCTTTAAATTCAACAAGGACCGTTAAGATCTCTGGAATAGTCTCCTGCCGGTACATTTTCATCTCTATCAAGCGCAAGCGGGAGATTCTTCCCGTCGATATCCAAAGAAGGAGAGGAGGTAAACAAAGCCGTGTCCAGGCGGTGATGCTCGCGAAACGGATGAGTCTAGGTTTTACGCAGCGTTTCGATGAACCCTAAGGCCCGCAACTGTTGCAGTCGAGCGCGCAGGTCATCCGCGAGCTGATTTCGAGGACCGCCGAAGTGGGTTTCGAGTGCATCGAGAATATCGTCGAACGCAATCCCCGAAGGGCTCGTCTCAACTGTTATCCAAATCTGAGCGCCAAGTCGATCCAAGCTGTAATAGAAGTGGTCCTCCATATCGAGCAACAAAACTCCATTGCTGTCCATACTCGACCGAATATTAGGGCAGATCTTCCAAAGGTCACTCTTACTGGTCTGCACGAAACTATTCTCTGAACGCGCACTGAATACACTGCCGCGCCGCTCGTTCCGAACGTCAATATTCGCAGTCCATAGACTCTGGACCCTCACGTCTCCAGTTTCTACTCGGTCTCGCAGACAAACGGTGCAGAACTTGTTCTACGGTCGCTCAAGCAACCGCCTCGATCCTCGGTTACCCTTACTGCCACATGGCCCGACCGCCCCGCATGGTCGTTTCTTTCGTCTTCCCAGGCCTGACCCGTGTGTTTCATTTCTTCACTCAGTCTTGATAAACCGACGCGTACGCAACGATCGAAGCGGGGGCTACATATGTTCTTTATTGCTTGGTCAGACAATCGCCGGCTAAAGGATCAGGGCACGCTTACACCTGTCTGCGGTGATTTGATGTACTGACGAGGCAGGATTCGTTTGCGTTTAGCCCGTGTCTGTGACAATAGCCAGCGAATTCATCTGACACTTAGTTCCGCGAAGATTGACGCGTTTGCTCAAGCAACCAATTAAAGATTTTTTCACCGCATCGCCTACCTCGCGTAGAAGCTCTGGTGCGCCCCGACAGTCCCTGCACTGGTCGGCCGAGGTCCAACCGCCCCGATGCGTATTTCTAAGCGCTGGCTGGCCACCGGTTTAGTTGTATCTCTGTTGCCCATCCTGCTTGGTGCGATCGCCCAGAAATACGTTTGGCTGTACTTCTCTCGGAGAGCCGACCCAAGGCCACCGGTCGCAGACCTGTTGCGTGACCCCGAAGCCTCGAAGAATCCCGACACCCTACTCACGGAAGCGAACCGCCTCGCTTGGCTTTTCAATTCGCCCAAGGCGGGGCCTCTATATGTTCGTGCGGAAGAGCTTTTCAAGGAGAGAGGAGACACTCGAAACGAAATCTACGCTAGGGTCGGGCGAATTCGGGCTCAGGCTGAGACCATGTCCTGGGTAGACGTCTCGCAGATGCTCGGACGGCAGTTGAATATTCCCGTTGTCAAGAATGACCCAGAACTCAGGCTTTGGTGCTTGACGGCGAAAGGATACACCGACCTTGAGATTAATTCCGCTTCTGCAAAGCTAGCATGGACCGAAGCAAAACAGATTGCTCACACCTTGGGAGAAAGCGAATGGGAGGCGCGAGCTGAGGGAGAACTCGGGATTATTGCTTTTCTTCAAGGAGATAGTCGTCGCGCAGCAGTTATGGTCGGTGATGCACTTTTGTCCGCGAAGGCCAGTGGCGATATGGGTGGGCAAGTTCGTATGCTAGAAATGCTCGGCAACGGGTTCAACGAGGCGAAACGATATGGAGAGGCCCTTGCGTTTTTCGAGCGCGCCATCAAAACCGCTAGTGCAACGCCCGATGCGGGATTCCCTTACATGGCGTATGAAGGGGAGTCTTACGCCTTGGTTGGCCAGGACAAGGGTTCTGAAGCGAAAGACAAATTGGAACGCGCATTGACCGTCGCAAGAGAAAACAAAAAGTTCGGACACGAGAGCATGATTCTTCAACTCATGGGTGAGCTGGCGATACGAACCGGGGATCGGCCAGCAGCTACGAAATATCTGGAGCAATCGGCCGAGCTCGCGCAGAAGTACAATTTCTATCGAGCCCTGGGTCAATCAATGATTGACCTGGCTGTGCTTTATCGAGACGCAGGCGACCTGAAAGCTGCTGAGGTGAGTGCTTCCGTCGGCGTGGACGCTAGCAGACGCGTCGGAGACCGATACTACCTTCCACGAGATTTGACGGTTCTTGCAGGCCTTAAAGCACAGCGCGCAGCCATCGACGAAGCAGAGGCGCTCTACGAAAACGCGGAAGATGTGATCGACGGGATGCTGGTCAACCTACATGAGGTGTATTGGAGTAGCTCTTTAGCTGGAGCAATGAGCGACACGTACGTACAGCACTTCGAATTAGAGGCGCGCCAAGGAAATGTCGAGCGTGCCCTGAGCGTGTTGGAACGCGTCAGGGGACGAACCGCAGCAGCATTGCTGGAGAATAAGGTGTCGTTTAACAAAGACGAGGCGGAAGATGTGCGTACCCTGGAAGATGCTGTTTCGGATCTGCAACTTCGACTAATGCGCTCTGAAAGGCCAAAGGAGAGGGCTAGCCTCCTCGATCAATTGGTGGAGTACGAGCGCCGGCTGGAATGGACTCGAGCGGAACGAACGGAATCGAAGGCCAAATGGTTTGACAAGCCGGCACCGCTGAAGGCAATCCAGGCCAGCCTTCATCCTGAAGAGGTCGTTTTGGAATACGTGCTGAGTGAGCCACGCTCGTACTGTGTCTGGATTTCTAAGAACCGCGCAGGCACCCAAATATTGTCCGAAGGGCGGCGGAAAATTGAGGATCTGGCCCAAAAATATCTCTATGCGACACGCGCTAGGCGTGAAGATGTCGATTCCGCCAGTCAACTTTACGATCTTCTCTTCGGAAAGCTCCCTCCAGATGCAAACCGCGAACACATTATCGTCGTGCCAGACGGAATATTACATCTGCTGCCTTTTGATACGCTCCGTGATTCCGCGGGCGACTTATTGCTAGAAAGTCGCACAATCAGCTACGTTCCCGCTGCGACAGTTCTCGAAGTCTTGAGAAATCAAAAGGCCACCACAGCCGGGCAGCATACCTTCCTTGGTGTGGGGGATGTTCCATATCAGAACCAGGGTCACGTTTCAGCAAAACTTGAGAAACCGAGTGGACTTACACAGCGAATTGAACGTGGACTATCCGACGTGTTCGGCACTGCGCTGCACGACTTACCTGAGACCCGCGAAGAAGTCCTTGCGGCCAGCAAGATTGTGGGCAAAGACTCACTCTTGCTTCTTGGTCCCAACGCGACCGAAACTGCCTTCAAATCCGAGCCCTTGGCTGACTTCAAAATCGTTCATATTGCCGCGCACGGGTTTGTTGACACGCAGTTTCCAGAGCGTTCAGGCTTGGTCTTGGGCGTGGACCCGGCTTCCCACGATGATGGTCTCTTGCAGGTCCGAGAAATTATCCGGCTTCGTTTCAATGCTGACCTGGTGACGCTCTCCGCTTGCAATACTGGTGTTGGGAAGATCGAAGGGGAAGAAGGTGTGACGAACCTAGTCGAGGCTTTTCTTGTGAGCGGCGCAAAGGCCGTCGTCGCGAGCCTGTGGAGCGCTGACGATACGTACACCGGTGCTCTGATGGAGCGCTTTTATACCCACGTCGCGGAAGGCCAAGAAAAAGCAGTGGCCTTGCGACACGCGAAACTAGATTTGCTGGCTAGGGACGGCGGCCGTGTTCCGCCCTATTATTGGGGAGCCTTCGTTTTGGTCGGAGAGGGAGGAACCGCGATTCCTCTGGGGGAACGATGAATCTCGACGCTCAAGCCAAAGAGAAGATATACTCCCGCGTTTGCAAGCTTGTAAGGAGAAAGCATTTTGATCCCAGTATGAACGGCGCGAATTGGGAGGAATTATCCAAAACGCGCAGAGATCAAATCCTGAGAAGCAGTACGGACGAAGAGTTCGAAAAGCAGATACAAGACCTGCTCGCTGAACTAAAGACGAGTCACACGGGATTCCGTCACTCCAAGAGCCCGAATGTGCCAGGGCGCCACGCAATTAGTGCCACCTTCATGCGCTGTAACTTCGATGGCGAGCAGCGCTGGATGTTCCAGGACGTTCACGAAGGAGGGCCAGCGCACGTCGCGGGATTGCGTCCAGGCGACATCCTCCTCCAGGTTCGCAACCGAGAATTGAAACCGCCCGATCCACCGATTTTCCCGGCAGGCGACGAGTCCCAGTATGTAGTCCAAAAGCCAGACGGCAAACGGGTCATGGGAACGCTACAAGTTCCTAACCCAAGATCGCAAAACCATCCTGTTATCGTTCCCAAAGCTGTTGTGTGCTCACAGTTGCCCGAGGGAATCGGCTGGCTAAAAGTGACAATGTTTCCCGGAGCAGTCGGAATTGATCTCGCTCGCATGCTGGACACCGCCTTCGCGCATTTGAAAGATTCGAGCCGGCTTATCGTAGACCTTCGTGGAAATACCGGAGGTGGCATCGGCGGATTACGGTTGATGAGTTATTTGACCCCCGGCAAGACCGAAGTCGGATATAGCCTCACACGTGCGCGTAAAGAGAGAGGTTATTCAAGGGAGAAATTGCCCAGATTTGGTCGAATACCTTCGCACAAAGCCACTCTTCTTTGGTTGGCTCTGCGTTACGGTTTCATCGACAAGTCGATTCTCGTCGTAACGGAGGGTCTCGGCCCACAACGATTTCATGGCCGCGTGATAGTTCTCGTAAACGAACACACCGCGAGTGCCGGAGAAATGGTGGCCGCATTCGCCGAAGAGAACAAATTGGCCACAATTATTGGCGCAAAAACTCCAGGACGACTGCTAAGCGGAAGTGCATTCAAGGCGGGCTTCGGCTACATCGTCGGTGTGCCGGTCGCCGCATACCTAACTTGGGAAGGGAAGCTCATAGAGGGAAGAGGCGTATCTCCGACCGTTCAGGTGGAGCTGCCGCCGGAACAGCTGTTAGCGGGCGAAGATCCGCAGATGCAAAAAGCGCTGGAGATCGCGCGCAGCATGTGACAGCGCAAGACATCTAACGCAAGATCAGGCGGTAAGAGTCCCAACTTAGCTGGGGTTTGCGAAGCTGCAGAAGGTATTTTCCAGACCGTAGAGAATCGCGGGGCAGCACTACTTCGAGCGAAGTGATGTGGTCGTTCAATTTGGCTGTACCACTACTCGCCGCGAGTTCTTCACCTGAAGGCGTCACAATACGCACGTCGTAAGGTCCATCGCTACTGCCAAGCGGGAGCAAGATTTTCAGGTTTTTGGCTGTCCGCGTGAGCTCCAATGGAGGCTCGTCTGGATTCGTCTCCGCGCCTCGTGCTACAGAGCGATTCCTCAAATCCAGGATGGCCGTCTGAGTGGGCGGATTGTCGTTCCGGTTACGGAGCAAAGCCCAGCCTGCGACAGTGGCGACCAGGAGAATGCTGGCAGCCACCGCAAGCAACGTTCGGCTGCGGTCGCGCTGAGAGGCTTCTCGGAACCGAGAAAAATCGTTATAGCAGGGGCTGCAGGAGCCGAGGTGGTCTAGCCACGCCTCCGCTTCCGAAAGCGGCATCTTACGATAGGCGATTTTCTTGAGAACCTCGGCGCCTGGACACCCGATACGCTCGGGATTCGGGAACTCCTTGCGCAGACCACGGCCTAGCACATCCAGAATGCGCCTTTCGTCTGCGACCGAATATCCCTTTGCGTTCAGGGTTGCCTCACTTTGTCCACCACACAGCAAATATTACATCCGGTCGACCTCAGCCGGACTTCTTCAGCGTTTTTCTTTTAAGGAATCGACCAATGTTCTGGCGGATCTTTTCCAGATTGTAGCGAAATTTCATTTTTGCTTGTTGCTCGGTGATGCCAAGCCAGCTCGCAATTTCCTTCCAGGAATATTCGTATTGGCGGGCCTCCCAAACCTTCTTCGTCCAGGCATCCATGCGGTCAGTTATTTGCCTGACGGCAATAGAGCGTTCGAGTTGTTCGGCCCATCCTGTGTCCAGGGCAGCCTCGAACTGCTCAAGATCGAGGACTGACGAAACCAGCTCGATTGTTTCAGCCCTTCTCTGTTCTTGCCTGAGCAACCTATTGAAACGGTGATGGAAGACTCCAATCAGGTAGGATTCCAGGTCGGATACCGGTGG
>WNEZ01000130.1_pt1 | contig 56942 bp, 51 predicted proteins | sample 5400521 | NCBI WGS metagenome assembly WNEZ01 (sample SAMN13153339, study PRJNA577476) | soil metagenome | isolation source: 120 cm saprolite under Douglas fir tree site 2 hole 1 replicate 1 | place: USA:California | collected 2015-04-18
ATTCGCATCGTCAACAATCTGAAAATTTATTGGGACGCAATTCGCATTGACCAGACGCCGCCGCAGCGCAGCGTGCGCGTAACGGAAGTTCCCTTGGCGAACGCTTCGCTCGACTTTCTCGGCTTCCCCAAGGAAATTCGCCTAACTCCCGCAAGCGACACAATGTATTCCTATTCGACGCGCAGCATGACTGGACCGTACGCGCGCGCGGCGGGGAATTACACGCGCTATGGCGATGTGAGATCGTTGCTTCGCGCCGCCGACGATCGCTTTGTCATTTTCAGTTCTGGAGAAGGTCTGAAGCTGGATTTCGACGCGAAGTCATTGCCCGCACTTCCCTCAGGCTGGGTGCGCGATTATTTCTTCTATGCCGATGGTTTCGAAAAAGATATGGACTTCTATGCAGCGCACGCATTCACCGTCGAACCTTTGCCCAAGCACGGACTGAAGGCTTATCCGTATGAGCCCGGCGCTGCTTATCCCGAAGACACATCGCACACGCAATATGAATTGGAATACAACACGCGCCAACGCTCCGGAAAACTGCCGGCGGATTTGCAATATCACTACTCCGCTGCAAAGTAATCCGCTGTGGATCTTTTTGAGTAGGCACCGCGCGTGCCGGCTGCAAACCGCTCGGGGCCGTGCCCCTCTTTGTTTTATCTCAGTCCCAATGCAATTTGGTCCAAGCGCGATCCTGGGCACTTTTTTGAATCGCCTCGCACAAAATTAATTCCTCGTGGCCGGTTGCGAATGTTGGGAATTTCCGTGGCGCCTTAAAATCGCCGGCATCCAGATAGTTGTAGTAATCGTGAAATAGCTGCACAAACGTATCGGGATAGCCCTCGGCGTGTCCTCCGGGATATGCCGCATAACGCCGCGCGGCGGGAGCCAGCAGCGACGGATCTTTAATCAAGATTTCGTTGGCTTGATTTCGACGGCCGATCCACAGCGTATTCGGCTCCTCGGCATTCCATCCCAGCGAACCTTCCGTTCCATTGATTTCGAAATGAAGTTTGCACTTGCGGCCCGCACTGACCTGCGACACGGTGAAAACTCCTTTCGCGCCGTGATCCAGATGCACCAGCACTGACGCGTAGTCGTCAGTGTCAATCGGCATTTCATCTGTTGCGAAATCTTTGGCCGAAGAAAAAGACTCTACGTGGCCGCGCGGCTTGTGCCGCACCGGAACCACCGTTGCCAAATCCGCGCAAAGCTCCTCTACTTTCTCGCCGGTAATCCACTGAATCAGGTCTAGCCAATGCGTGCCGATGTCGGACACCGCGCGCAATTCGCCGCCAAGTTTCGATTCCAACCGCCAGTTCCAATCCGTCGGATACGTAAGCCAGTCCTGCAAAAATCCGCCGTGCACCAGTTTTACCTGTCCAATCGCGCCCGATTCGATCAGCGCCTTCGCCTGCACACATAGCGGGTAATATCGCAAATTGTGCGCGACTCCACCCACGCGATTGGTTTCATTGGCCAGAGCGACGAGAGTCGCCGACTCGCGCGAGTCCATCGCCAGCGGCTTCTCGCATAGAACGTGTTTCCCGGCGCGCAGCAATTTTGCAGCCTGTTCGAAATGTACGTAATTCGGCGTGCAAATATGCACGGCCGTCACCTCGGGATCGGACGCGATTTCGTCGACACTTCTGTAAGCGCGCTCTAGTCCCAGCGCCCTTGCCGCGGCGGCGCTGCGTTCGCCCGAACTCACCAACGTTCCGCGTACCGGAACCGGCAACCTTCGCAGTGCTTCGATGTGCGCCTTTCCGACAAATCCAGCCCCGATCACCGCCGCAACTTGTTTCATCGCCCAGTTTCTCCCCGTAACGCAAACGATTTTAAGGACCGCGACAGTTTACTTCAGGAGTGCCTTGCAATCGCTATTCTTCGCCGCGAATCAGAGCTTCGCGCACTTTGGCCAATTCTTTTCTCTTTTCCTTGTGGACTTCGGGGAATTGCAGGTCCAGCGAATCCAGAACTTCAATCGTTGCCGCCGCTACCGCCAGCCGTGTGAACCATTTGTTGTCGGCGGGGATCACAAACCACGGCGCATGCTTGGTCGCCGTGTTCTGGATCATCTCTTCATAAGCCTGCTGGTAGTCCTTCCAGTAACCGCGCTCCTTCACATCGGCCATCGAAAACTTCCAATTTTTCTCCGGCATTTCCAGCCGTTCCAGGAAGCGTTTCTTTTGCTCTGCCTTCGAAAGGTGCAAAAAGAATTTCAGGATCACTACACCGTTACGCGCCAGATATTTTTCGAAGTTGTTGATGTCTTCGTATCGCTTCTCCCAAATGTCTTTTCCGATCAATTCCTTTGGCAACTGCTGTGCCTCGAGCAACTCCTTATGTACGCGCACCACTAATACTTCTTCGTAGTAGGACCGGTTGAAGATTTCGATTTTTCCGCGCTCTGGAGCCGCCTTATGAGCTCGCCACAGATAATCGTGGTCCAGCTCCAGGTGCGAAGGGGCCTTGAACGAAGTAACATCGCAGCCCTGTGGATTGATGCCTGACATTACATGCTTGATCGCGCCATCTTTTCCCGCGGCGTCCATGGCTTGAAATATCAGCAGTGCAGCCCATTGATCCTGCGCGTAGAGCTTTTCCTGCAAGTGCGAAAGAAGTTTTATGCCCTGCTGCAGCGTATTCAGCGCTTTATCCTTATCCTTCATTCCGCCGGTATCCGCCGGGTCGTAATCTTTCAGGCGAAATTTTTCGCCATTCGCAACGCGATACGGCCGGGAGATTTCGGCTGCTTCTTTGACCAGTTTTTTGAGCTTCATAAGGAATCGAGTGTAATACGATCCACACGCCATTCGAAACATTGGATTGCCGAACAGTAAAAAAGGCCCGCTCCGAGGAGGCCGGAGCGGGCCTTTCAATGAGCCTCCAACTGTTGGCCGCGCTTCGCTCGCTAGTCTTCGAGCGGCTGTCCCGTCGCCGGGTCCAGGATTAACCGGCCTGCTCTTGGTCCATGATTGAAGTCAAAGAGGTTATTTAAGGTTCCCGCGATGGCATCCGTGGAACCACCTCCGAGACGACCAAGCTCCCAGTTGTCCTCAATGAACCGCAGAATCGACGATTGATCTGTGATGGTGTCGTCGATGAAGTTCGGCTTTGCCCAGGGCGAAACCACGAGAAGCGGCAAGCGAGGACCGAAACCGCACCGGCCATTCTGCGTGCCGCCGCTGATGTCATTTGCCTTTGGCGAACCGCAGTTTCCCGGTCCCAGGAGTTGGTCGTCCAAAACATCGGACTGATTTACCATGGTTCCCATCTGGTGATCATACCAACCATCGGAATCGTCCCAAGCAATGATCACTGCGGTTTCGTTCCACACCGGGCTCTTCATCAGTGCGTTGATGGTATCGACGACAAAGATCTGCTCGTCGATCGGATCGGAATAGCCGGCATGTCCATCCTGGTATGCCCCCGCTTTCAAGTAGCTTACGGCCGGGAGACGCCCTTCGTTTACAGCTGTGAAGAAATCCCGCAAATCGTATTGATGGTTGGCTCGATCGGACTGGCCAATCATGGCCGGGCTGCTTGGGCGAAGATGATGGATGTTTGTTGTTTGCGGATAGTACATAAAAGGCTCGTGATGTGGGATATAGTCCCCCGCGTTGACGACTGCATCGTCGCCGGCGAGGCCGGTGTGATGCTGGCCGCATACGGCCCGCCCACTTGCGTCCACGCCGGTCGGCGCGAATCCGCCTTGGAACCAACCCCAGGTGATGCCTTTCGGGTTGAGCAGGTCGCCGACGTTTTTGCCGGAAACGGTAATCTGGTTCACGGTTTGAAACTTGGGATTCGAAGCGACGCAATCATCCAGCAGCGGCCGCGGATCGCCGATCACCGCGCCAGTGGTAGCGCCGTTCGCGATGTTGCCACTCGCGCTCGATGGCTTCCCATTGGGCCGTAGCGGCGCAAGCGTCCCAGCGAAAGTGTTCCCGGCGATCAGGTTTAGCGCGCCCGGCGTCGACGGCCCAAACGTCGTTCCCCAAGAGTTGTCACTCATTGAAAAGTTTTGCGCGTAGTTCCACATGGCCGTAACGGTGTTGCCGTCGTAGTAGCCCATAGTGCTCGCGGGTCCCAGGACCGCGTCATTGCAGCTTAGCTTTTCGACAAATTTGTCCATCAAGCCGCCATCTGCTGCTGCTTGTTCGTCGCCGTAGTTGTGGTCCTCGTCGCAAGTTACAGGCACGCTCGGTGGAATTCGAAAAGGATTGGCCTTGTTCGGATTGTTGGTGATAAGCCCGGAAGAAAGGAGCGTGTTGGATTCCGGGGTTCCTTCTTTTGCGTGGAAAGGAGTTTCCCCGGGCAGGTTGAAGGCATGAGGGTACGTCCCAAAGTAATGATCGAACGAGACATTCTCCTGAAATATCACCACAACATGCTTGATCGGAGTTTTCGTTGGGAAATCATGCGGGCCCGCATATGCGGGTGTCACAGGCAACAGAGCCGTGGCAAGTGCGACGAGCGCTGCCACCGGTTTGGCGAAGCAATGACGCATATCGTTTTATCTCCTTGGAGGACATCGTAAGTGGCGTGGGCGCACACCTCCCGAGCCGGGACATTTCTTGAAGGCACACTGGTCACACCCGCATAGTTTTCTAGGCCAGTTCTGTTAGCCGTAAATGAATGGAACGTCAAAAGGTAGTCGCAAATCGGCCCATGACGTATAGAATCGTCACCGCACACGACCTACCTAATGGCCATTCAACTCGCTCGCAAATTGGGGCTGCGCGATTACTTCTCGCTTGCCTTCGGCGCCATGATCGGCGTCGGCTGGCTGGTCCTGATGGACGATTGGCTCGGCCGCGGCGGTCCGTTCGGCGCGATGCTGGCGTTCGCAATCGGCGGCCTGCTGCTTCTTCCCGTAGGGTACGTTTACGGCGAATGGGTCAAGCGATTGCCCGACGCCGCCGGTGAAGCTGCTTACACCGCGCAAGTTTTTCCGCCGATCGTGAGCTACTTCACGGGCTGGATCATGCTTCTCGCCTATTTGATCGTGTGCCCGTGGGAAGCGGTGGCCGTGGGAAAACTAGCTGGCTATTTGATTCCGTCCCTGAATTCGTTCGAGATATATCGCATCGCGGACCAGCCGGTGTTTTTGCCGCGTCTCTTGCTCGGAATAATAATGACGCTGTTCCTGGCCGCGCTGAACTATCGCGGTATTCGGGCCAGCGCCACTTTCCAGGTTTTGGCAACGACTGCGGTGCTGGTTTTCTTCGCCATCGTCGCGATAGCAGGCGCCCTGCACGGCTCGGCTAGCAATTTTCATCCCGGCTTTTCCGCAGCACCGCTGGTTTCTATTTTGCTGGTGCTGCAGATCGTTCCGTACTTCATGACTGGGTTCGAATCCGTCCCCAAGGCCGCCGAGGAGGCCCACAAAGAATTCCGTTCGCGGGACTTTTTCCGAGCCATAGTGTTGGCGCTCTTTGTCGGCGCGGCGTTTTATGTGACTGTCATCGCGGCCGTTTCGTATGTGGCGCCATGGCAGACTCTGCTTGGCAAACGGTTCGCAACTGCCACCGCATTTGGGCAAGTGATGGGAGCGCAATGGCCGGTTCGTCTCATCCTCATTGCTGCGATGTTTGGCTTGTTTCAATGCTTCAATGGAAATTTCGTTGCAGCCAGCCGCCTTCTGTTTTCTTTCGGCAGGCGCGGGACGATTCCAGCGCGTTTTGCCGTCATCCATCCGTCATTTCAGACGCCATCAATCGCGATTGTCGGCGTAACGATTGCTACCCTCGCGGGCCTCGTTCTTGGCGACTCGCTGCTCGTTCCCGTGACCGAAGTCGGCTCGATGGCCTGCGCCACCGGCTGGTTTGCGGCAAGCATTTCGCTTTTCCTGGTTGAGACGCGTCTTGGAGTGCGACTCGTCGCGGCGATCGGAGCAATCGTGGCATTACTCCTCGTCGCTATGAAAGTCGTCCCGAAATTCCCCGGACACTTTTCGCAGGCAGAATGGATCGCTCTCACCATTTGGCTTCTGATCGGAATTGCAATGCATCTGAGCCGCCCAAGCCCTACAGCAAAGGTTCCCTGAACCGCTCATGTATACTTTTCAGGAACAAATTTCCAAATCCATATGATTCCTTACCTTCACCTCGGCCCGTTGAACCTGCCCACTTTTGGCTTGATGGTTGCCACCGGCTTGCTAGCCGCTTCCTACATTCTTCAAGCTGATTTTCGCCGCCGAGCAATTCACGCCGACGCGTTCCTTGTCATCGGCTTTGCGGGTCTGGCAGGAATCGTCGGTGCTCGGCTCTATCACGTCCTCGAATCGCCCTCCGAATTTTTCGCGAACCCGTGGCCGCTACTGATCAGCCGCTTCGGCTTTGCCTGGTTTGGCGGATTTCTTGGAGGCTTTGCGGCGCTTCTGCTCTTGGGTAGGCGCGAAAAAATTCCGACGCTTACTCTTCTTGATGCGTGCAGCCCAGCAGCCTGCGTGGGTTACGCCGTCGGCCGAATCGGTTGCCTGCTCAGCGGCGATGGCGACTATGGCGTCCCCACCAAGCTTCCCTGGGGCATGAGCTTTCCTGATGGTGTCGTTCCCACTACAGAAACATGTGCGCAGCAAGGTTGGCCCGCGGATTGTCGCGTTCATCCCACGCCGCTTTACGAATTTTTTGTTTGGATGCTAATCGCTTACGTGTTGTGGCGAATCGGCGGGTATGTGCTGAAGCACAAAAAGCCCGCAGGCTTGGTCTTTTGTGGCTATCTCGGCCTTACAGGTATCGCGCGCTTTCTCGTCGAAATCATTCGCCTCAACCCGCGCTCGTTCTTCGGCATGTCCAACGCCCAGGCCGCTAGCGTAGCGTCCGTACTGCTCGGTGTTGTGCTGTTCTTTATTTTTGTCAGGAAACCTGCAGAAGCTTCGCCGCGGCCTGCTGCCAAATAACTGCAGCCGGATAAAATTGGCCCGTCATTGCGTTCGGGATGACGACATAGACCGAATCTGTCAAGGATCTGATCGTTGGACCAAATTCTATTGTTTATAAATCACGCCTTCCTTCATCACAAACGTCACATGCTCCAACTGGCGGATGTCCGCGATAGGGTCGCCGTCCACCGCAATTAAGTCCGCAAATTTTCCAGCGCGAATTGAGCCAAATTCTTCCGGCTTCCCGATCAACGTCGCCGCGCTTATTGTTGCCGACTGAATCGCCTGCATCGGCGTCATGCCGTACTTCACCATAAACGCGAACTGGTGCGCTGCGACGTCATACGGACAAACTCCCGCGTCTGTCCCGAAAGCCATCTTCGCGCCGGCTTTGACCGCCTTCGTGAAATTCCGTCGCTGAATCTCGCCCAGATCACGATCATGTTCCAAAAAATCCGCCGGAATGTTGCCTGTCTTCCCGGATGCCTGAATACATTCGTCGTCGTAAATATCCATGTCCAAATAGGTTCCGTGTTCTTTGGCAAGCGCGATGCCCTCATCGTCAATCAAAGTCACGTGCTCCACTGACGCCACTCCAGCGCGGATCGCATTCTTGATACCCTGTGGAGCATGCGCGTGCGCCGCGACTCGCAATCCAAAATTATTTGCTTCGCTAACCGCAGCTTGCAATTCTTCCAGCGTAAATTCCTGCGCGTTCGGATTGCTCCCATGCGTCAACACCGCGCCCGTCGAGAGAACCTTGATGTGATCCACTCCGTCATGCGCCAGCAGGCGAATTTTCTGCCGCACTTCCCACGGACTATTCGCCTCGCCATAATTAAAATCCCACGGAAGCTTGATGTCCGCAGCAAACCCGGTCATCGCGCCCGCTCCGCCAGTGATCGTGATATACGCTCCAGCCACAAACATGCGCGGGCCCACGATGTAACCGTTGTTGATTGCGTCGCGCAACGCAACATCGTTCAAAGCACGATACACGCCGACATCGCGTACCGTCGTAAATCCCGATTCCAGTGTCATCCGTGCGTTAGGAACCGATTCCAGCACAACTTCCGACGCCGTCCGCTTTAGTTGTGAAACAGGATCACCGTTACCGCCGTGCGCGCCATCCGCCAAATGTGTATGGCAGTCGATTAATCCCGGCAATACCGTCTTAGTCGAAAGATCCAGAATCCTCGCGCCCGCAGGAATCTGCAGGTCAGCGCCCACCGCTGCGATTTTCTTCCCGCGCAGCAAAATTATTTGCTTTGCCAGCACCCGTCCATTCTCCACATCAATCAAGCGCCCGACCTTAATCGCAGTAACAACCTCCGGAGCGGGAGTTTGTTGCGCTGACGCGATACTCGCAGACGCGAAAATAAGTCCCCAAAAAACAAAAAGTCGCATTTTCACACCAGCCTCTTTCGGCCGTTCAATCACGCAGCGTCATCGTGACCAACGAACTCCGCTCGCGCATGATAGTCGTCCGCTCGACTTTCTTCAATTCCGCAAAAAAAATGACTCCGAAAATCCGGAGTCATTTTCAATACTCAGTCTTAGCATTCCGTCGTAGCGGCCACCTTCAGGTGGCCATCTTCATCATGTGTCGCTAAATCATTTGCCTCAACACATACGTCAAGATCCCGCCATTCTGGTAATACGCCACCTCTTCCGGCGTATCCACACGCGCCACCACGGTGAATTGCTTCGCGGTTCCGTCGTCGTTCATCACCGCAACGTGAATATCAATCCGCGGCGCAAGAGCCGTAACTCCGGTAATCTCAAACGTTTCTTTGCCGGTCAATCCAAGCGTCGCTCGATTCGAACCGGCCTTAAACTCGAGCGGCAGAATTCCCATCCCCACCAGGTTGCTGCGATGAATCCGCTCGTAACTTTCCGCAATCACTGCGCGTACACCCAGCAACTTCGGTCCTTTGGCCGCCCAATCGCGCGAAGATCCCGACCCGTATTCTTTGCCTGCCAAAATAATCAGCGGCACCCCAGCTTCCCGATATTTCACCGAAGCATCATAAATACTCAGCTGCTCGCCGCCCGGCTGATACCCAGTCCAACCGCCTTCCGTCCCCGGTGCCAGTTGATTCTTCAACCGGATGTTCGCGAACGTGCCTCTTACCATCACTTCGTGATTTCCGCGCCGCGCGCCGTACGAATTGAATTCATGCGCCTTCACGCCGTTTGCGATCAAATATTTTCCCGCGGGAGAATCCGCGCCGATCGATCCTGCCGGCGAAATATGATCCGTCGTTATGCTGTCGCCCAGTATCGCCAGCACCCGCGCGGCGTGAATGTCCGCCAGCGGCGCAGCGGTCTTTGACATATTTTCAAAATATGGCGGTAACTTGATGTACGTGGACTTCGCATCCCACTGATACAAATCGCCCGCCGGCACCGCCATGCCCTTCCAATGTTCGTCGCCGTCATACACCGCCGCGTACTGCTTCTTATATTGTTCCTGCGTTACCGCTTGCCGCACCGTAGCTTCCACCTCCTGCGGCGTCGGCCAGATTTCGTGCAAATAAACCGGCTTTCCCTCCTGGTCATTTCCCAGCGGCTCCGTCGTCAGATCCACATCCATTCTTCCCGCAAGCGCGTACGCCACCACCAGCGGCGGCGAAGCCAGATAATTCGCGCGTACCAGTGGATGGATCCGTCCTTCAAAATTGCGATTGCCGCTCAACACCGCTACCGCGACCATATTATTTTCTTTAATCGCCGCGCCGATCGCTTCTGGCAGCGGACCGCTATTGCCAATACACGTCGTACAGCCGTAGCCCACCAAATTGAATTTCAATTTATCCAGATATTCTGTGAGTCCGGCCTTCAGCAAATAGTCCGTCACCACTTTCGAACCCGGCGCCAGGCTGGTTTTCACCCACGGCTTTACCTGCAACCCGCGTTGCACCGCTTTCTTGGCCAACAATCCCGCGCCCAGCATTAAGGATGGATTCGAAGTGTTAGTGCAGCTGGTAATCGCCGCAATCACTACTGCTCCGCTCGACAGGTCGAACGAATCGCCATTGTTTCGCACCTGCGCATGCTTTGCGGGCGAACCCTCCACAACTTTGGTGAACGAGTTCTTGGCCGCATGCAGCGAAACGCGATCCTGTGGACGCTTCGGTCCCGCAATCGTCGGCTCGATCGTTCCAAGATCAAGCGACAACATGTCGGAAAACGCCGGATCAGCCGTTTCGTCCGTGCGGAACAATCCTTGTTCCTTGCAGTACGCTTCCACCAGCGCAATCTGCTCTTGTGGCCGCGCGGTAAATTGCAGATATGCCAAGGTCTCTTTGTCGACCGGGAAAAATCCCATCGTCGCGCCGTACTCCGGTGCCATGTTGGCAATCGTTGCGCGATCCGGCACGCTCAACGTTGAAAGCCCAGTGCCGTAAAACTCCACGAACTTTCCGACTACACCTTTTTTCCGCAACATTTCCGTTACCGTCAACACCAGATCCGTCGCCGTTGCGCCTTCCGGCAATTTTCCGTGCAGCTTGAATCCCACCACCGCCGGAACCAGCATCGAACTCGGTTGTCCCAGCATCGCCGCTTCCGCTTCGATACCGCCCACTCCCCATCCAAATACGCCTAGCGCATTCACCATTGTCGTGTGCGAATCAGTTCCCACCAGCGAATCTGGATACGCTTCGAACCGGCTACCTGACGGCACCGCGCAAACCACCCGCGCCAGATATTCCAAATTGACTTGATGACAAATTCCCGTCTCCGGTGGCACCACTTTAAAATTCTGAAATGCAGTTTGTCCCCAACGCAAAAATGCGTAGCGTTCCACGTTGCGTTGAAATTCCATTTGCGCGTTCAGCCCAAACGCGTTCACCGTTCCGAATGCGTCCACCTGCACCGAATGATCGATCACCAATTCAGCAGGGAACAGCGGATTGATTCGCTTCGGATTGCCGCCCATTTTCTTGACGGCTTCGCGCATCGCCGCAAAATCGACGATCGCCGGCACTCCCGTAAAATCCTGCAGCAAAACTCGAGCCGGCATAAACGCGATTTCTTTTTCGGCGCAGCCGGGTTTCCAAGAAGCCAGCGCTTTGATGTCATCTGGACGCACGAACCGCCCATCTTCATTGCGCAGCAAATTTTCCAGCAAAATCCGCAGCGAAAACGGCAGTTTCGCCATGTTTTCCGAAGAAAGCTTCTTTTCCAGGTACTCCAGCCGATGAATGTCAAATGACTGCGCGCCCACATTCAATTTGTCGCGCGTTCCGAAAGAATTTGCAGCGGAGATGGCCATGTTGCGGTCCTTTCGTTGCTCCCAAACCCACTATGATAACCGACTTCGCAGTAGCGTGCCCCCCTCGCACCAGAAGAGATTGGAGGACATAAGAAGGACATCGTCATTCCGAGCCAGCCCGCCACAGGCAGGCGAAGCGACGAGAATCTCTCCTCGTTTTTTCCAACTTCAACACCGCGCTATACTGTCCCTGCTGTGAAAATTCTGCTCCTGGGAACCTACGAATTGGGCCGCCAGCCGTTTGGCCTTGCCTCCCCCACCGCATGGCTTCGAAAACGCGGGCATTCCGTCCGTGCACTGGACCTCTCGCGTCAATCGCTCGACGAATCCGCGTTAAGCGAAGCCGAAATGATCGTTTTCTACCTGCCAATGCACACCGCCACGCGCCTTGTGTTGCAATGGCTCCCCACAATCCGAAGACAAAATCCCGACGCGCACTTATGCGCGTGCGGCTTGTACGCGCCGCTCAACGATTCGCATCTACGAGCAGCCGGATTTTCCACCATTCTCGGCCCTGAGTTCGAAGCTGATCTCGCGCATCTGGCGTACGCATTATCTACAGGCCGTCCGCCGCAGCAGTCTGAATGCCTAGACATAAAACTTCCGCGCATCCTGTTCGAAGTTCCGGACCGTTCCGATCTACCCGCTCTCCACAAATATGCACACGTCGTTCTACCAGACGGCACACACAAAACATCGGGCTACACGGAATCCTCCCGCGGCTGCAAACACCTCTGCCGCCACTGTCCGGTGGTCCCAGTGTACGAAGGCCAATTTCGCATCGTCCCTCAAGAAGTCGTCCTTGCCGATATCCGCCAGCAAGTCGCAGCCGGCGCAGAACACATCACCTTCGGCGATCCCGATTTCTTCAACGGCATCACCCACGCCACGCGTATCGTTGAAGCGCTGCACGCCGAGCATCCACAACTCACCTATGACATAACAATAAAAGTCGAGCACTTGCTCCGCCACGCAGACGCCCTTCCGACACTCGCCCGCACGGGCTGCCTGTTTCTCACCAGCGCCGTAGAATCTCTCGATGATGACGTGCTGCTCAAACTCGCAAAGGGCCACACTCGCGCCGATGTTCTTCGCGCTCTTGCTCTCTGCAACGATGCAGGTCTTGCTCTGCAGCCGACTTTCGTTCCGTTCACTCCCTGGACCACTCGCGAAACTTATTGCGATCTTCTGGAAACCGTCGCAGACCTCAGTCTCATCGCTGCTGTACCGTCGATACAGCTAGCCATCCGCCTGCTGATTCCCTCGCGCTCGCGCCTGCTCGAACTTCGAGAAATCGCAACCCTGGTCGGCGATTTCGACTCCGAAAAACTGGTCTACCCGTGGCGCCACTCCGACCCCGCCATGGACGCCCTCGCGGAAAGCGTTTCTCGCATCGTGGCCGAGGCCGAGAAGAGAAGGGAGTCGCGCTCGGAAACGTTTGCACGCATCTGGGAAGCTGCGGCGCGATTGCGAGCAAGCCCGATCTCGGAGAAATTTCGCCACATCGCATTACCGCTGCGGCCTGCTCCCTACCTCAGCGAGCCCTGGTATTGTTGAGCAGAGCCGACCGAGGACCAGTTGGTCCCCATAACGAAATTCAGCGGCACGATAGAATCCAGCGAAGGCTTCGTGTAAAAAGTCTTCGCCGTCATTCCGAGCGGAGCGAGCCTGCCTGCCGCAAGCAGGGAATCTCTTCGTAGTATCAATCTAGGCGGATCTGGACCGCTTGCAGTGCTGAACATAATGCCTATACCACAAACAAAAACCGTCGCGCTCTTCGCCGCCAAGCTCGGCTACCAAACCCGCAGTTTCGAATCCGCCGCGCGCAAACTAAACGTGCAACTCGCCTACGTCACCGACCGTTGCCACGAACTAGCCGACCCCTGGAACGACAACGCCATTGCCGCCCGCTTCGCAAATCCAGAAGAAGCTGCCGCTACAGCGATGCAATCTTTGCGCGGCAAACCGCTCCACGCAATTCTCGCGCTGGGCGACGCGCCTGCCGTAGCCGCCGCCTACGCTGCCCGCGGCTTGGGCCTGCGCGCCAATCATCCCGCCGCAGTCGAAGCCTGCCTCAACAAATTCCGCATGCGCGAAGTCCTTCGCGATGCCGGCAACTTCAATCCCCCCAGCAATTTTTGGTTTCGCCGCATTCCACTTTCGCCCGAATCAGAACCCGCTCTCCTCGGCATTCAATTCCCCTGCGTCATCAAACCTTTGTCGCTTTCGGCCAGCCAGGGCGTCATGCGCGCCAATAATCGCGAAGAATTTCGCCAAGCCGCCTGCCGCCTCGCACACCTGCTGGACCGCCCCGATCTGCGAATGAAAAACCCTTCTTCCCCTCGCGAAGCCCTGGTCGAAGAATATATTCCCGGCGTGGAAGTGGCAGTCGAGGGCATCCTCATCGATGGCGAACTGAAACTCCTCGCCATCTTCGATAAACCCGATCCTCTCGAAGGACCATTTTTCGAAGAATCCATTTATGTCACGCCATCGCGCCTGTCATCGCAACAACAATCCGCGATTCTCGACCGCGCCACCCAAGCAATGCGCGCCATCGGCCTGACGCACGGCCCGGTGCACGCCGAATTCCGCATCAACGAACGTGGCGTCTGGCCACTGGAAGTAGCTCCGCGTCCGATAGGCGGTATGTGCGCCGCATCGCTGGCATTCAGTTCCGCGCAATATTCCGAGCTCATCGTCCTAGAAGAATTAATTCTGCGCCACGCCATCGGAGAGGACATCTCAACCTGGCAACGCGAGCACTCAGCGTCCGGCGTGATGATGATTCCCGTTCCCGCGAGTGGAATTTTCGATCAAGTAGACGGCGTCGAGGAAGCAAGAGTCACGGCTGATGTAACAGATGTACAAATCACGGCCCGCGTCCACGACGAAATCCTCGCGTGGCCCGAAGGCTCGTCCTATCTAGGTTTTATTTTTGCAAAAGCAGAAAGCCCGGCAGCCGCCGAACGCGCCCTACGCGAAGCCCACTCCAAACTACACTTCCAGATCCACCAAACTCTCCCAGTAGAACATCCCGTCACCGGAAAAGTCCTGCGCTGATACGCGTTCTGTAGGGTCTCTCCCTCGTTCTTGCAGTTGTAGTGGCCGCCTGCCTGCCGCACGCAGGGTCTTTAATTCTTTGTTTGGAACTGAAAACTGACCACTGATTAACTGAAAACCTTCTTTAGCCCTTAGCCTTCGGCGCCACATAACCCTCCGGCAACTTCGCGCCCTCGCCAAAAAAGAACTGCTCCAATTGTTCTTCCATGATTTTCTGCGAATTTGGATCCAGAGGATTCAACCGGTACTCGTTCATGATCATCTTCGAATGTTCAATCCACAATTTCCACGCGTCCTTCGAAACATTTTCATATACGCGCTTTCCCAGGTCCCCGCGCCACGGCACACGGTCCAGCCCCGGCAAATCCTTGTCAAACTTCACGCAATGCACCATCCGCGTTCCGGGCGCAGCCGGTTGCGTCGAAGGTGTTTCAGGTCCGCACGAATCGTTCGCCACATCTTCCTCCTCGTGCTCTGCACGAATCTTTACCTTACTTCATCCCCGCCCAAATTCCCAGCCAGCTCGCAGCAAAGCAGTAAGTCAGTTTCCCGTTTTGCGCGCTGGTCAGGCGCTAGGCAAACCAGTATCGTAAATGCGAATGTATACTGGTGCTCTGAAATGTTCCGACTGTTGACTTTCGTCTTCTGCGGCTTGGCGATTCCGACGCTTCTTGTTTGGGGCTACTTCCTCTGGGCAAAGGACAACCGCCGGGAGCTTCCGCATTGGCGAATTGGAATAGGGTTAACAGCTATCACTTATTTTCACAGCCTGGTCGATTCAACTTTTTGTTTTGATTCTCTTCTTCGGTCACCTCGATTGGCCGGGTTTCTAGAGCTTCGGATGGTATTGGGGTCATGTTGAGATTTACCTCTTACCGCTCGCTCCGTTGCTAGCGCTTACGTTGAGAGACCTTCCCAGGCTGCAAGTTTCACCGCTGGCATACTTCTGTACGTGCTCGCGGCCTCCTTCGTTTATGCGTGAGGTGCCGATTACCGGGTGGTTGGACATTCGGAAACTGACCCAGCGTCCCCAGCCCCGCGTGATTCGCCACCCGTTCCCGAACTGAAGTAGAATCCTCCGGCGCACATTCCGATCCCCCTGCGAAAGGACTTTTGCAATGCCTCGCATCACCACACTCTTCTGGGACATCGGTGGCGTCATCCTCACCAACGGCTGGGACCGCAACTCCCGCAAAGCAGCCTCCGACGCTTTTAATCTCGACTGGGAAGAATTTCAGGACCGCCACGACCTCAGCTTTCCCGCATTCGACGCCGGACAAATCACCATCAACGAATACCTCGACCGTACCCTCTTCTATCGCCCGCGCAAATTCACTCGCGAAGAGTTCACCGCTTTCATGTTCGCGCAGTCCAAGGAATACTCGGGCTCCCGCGCGGTTCTCGACGCCGTCGTGCAAACCAAAAAGTATTTCGTCGGCGCCATCAACAACGAGCCTCTCGAACTAAATCAATACCGCATTGAAGCTTTCAACTTACGCAAAAGTTTTCAGGTTTTCTTCAGCTCCTGCTACGTCCACTCCCGCAAACCAGAAGAAGGCATCTTCAAAATCGCTCTCGCCGTCACTCAGCGCCAGCCCGAAGAATGCGTCTTCGTCGACGACCGGCCCCTCAATCTCGAAAGTCCTCGCCGCCTCGGCTTCTCCGTTATTCACTATCAGTCTCCAGAGCAGTTGCGAACCGACCTGCGAATTCTCCAGGTTGAGGTATAGTTTTTGAGGCGTGTACCAGGCCTGTTTTGCCGGTCCGGTTCGAGGAGAATACATGGCTGCAGAGTCCATCTCAACCAATCCAAGTTACGGCGGCGTTTGCGATCCTTGCGCCATAATTCTGTTCGGCGCGTCCGGCGATCTCGCCAAGCGTAAAGTTATTCCCGCCATGTTCGATCTCGCCGTGCACAATTCTCTCGGCTCAAAATACGCCATCGTTGGTTTCGCGCGCACTCCGATGAACGATGACAGTTTCCGCTCCGCCACCGGCGAAGCCGCAAAAACCATGTCCGATATTGGTCCTGTCGATCCGGCCAAGTGGAGCGAGTTCGCGTCCAATCTTTTTTACACCCACGGCGATTACAAGGATCAAGGCGCTTACGCGCAACTTGCCAAGTGCCTCAACGAGCTGGATGCGCAAAAGGGTCTCGGCGGCAATCGTCTCTTTTATCTTTCCACTCCGCCCGAAGTGTATCCCGATATCGTTGAACAACTCGGCCGCGCCGGCTTGTCGCGCCCTACAAATTCCAAATCTTGGGTCCGCATCATCATTGAAAAACCTTTCGGCCGTGACCTTGCTTCCGCCCACGAACTGAACCAGATCGTCCACAATGTTTTCGAAGAGCAGCAGGTCTATCGCATCGATCACTACCTCGGCAAAGACACTGTACAAAATCTATTAGTCTTCCGCTTCGGCAATGGCATCTTCGAACCGCTCTGGAACCGCAATTACGTGGACAACGTGCAAATCACGGCGGCTGAAACGCTCGGCGTCGAGCGCCGCGGCGGTTTTTACGAAACCGCCGGCGCTCTACGCGACATGATCCAGAGTCACGTTCTGCAACTCACTTCGCTCGTTGCTGTCGAGCCGCCCGCTTCCTTTGACGCCACCGCCGTTCGCAACGAAAAACTAAAAGTTCTCCAGTCCATTCGTCCCTTCGATCTGGAAATGGTTGCCCAGTCTGTCGTTCGCGGACAATATACCGGCGGCACCGTTGGCGACAAATCTGTCCTTGGTTACCGAGAGGAACAAAACGTCAGCCCGCAATCCCGCACCGAAACCTTCGTTGCCGCTCGACTGCTCATCGACAACTGGCGCTGGGCCAACGTTCCGTTTTATCTCCGCACAGGCAAACGTCTCGCCAAGCGCACCACCGAAATCGTCATCCAATTTAAGCGTGCCCCGCACATCGTTTTTCGTGGCCGCGAAGCTGAAGCCAACCGCCTTATCCTCAACATCCAACCCGATGAAGGCATTTCCATTTCTTTCGGCGCCAAGCGCCCTGGCACCGAAATGAGCATCGGCAACGTCAATATGAGTTTCAGTTACCAGGAAGGATTTGGCGATTCATCGCGAAGCGCGTACGCTACCCTCGTCAACGATTGCCTGCGCGGCGATGCCACACTTTTCGATCGCGGCGACAGCGTCGAAGCCGCATGGTCTCTGGTCGATCCAATTCTCGACGTCTGGAGCGCCGCCAAGACCGCGGCCGTTCCCAAATATGCGTCCGGCAGTTGGGGGCCGAAGGAATCCGATGCCTTGCTCGAACGCGATGGCCGAAAATGGCATATTCCCTAGAAATTCCTCCTTCCGTCATTCCGAGCGAAGCGAGGAATCTCTCTTAGTTTGGGCGCGCCACTTGCGATGCCGCCGCGTGCATCTATAAGATACGTCCTGCAAATTTTCCTCGCGGAGCATCGCTGAGTTTTCTGTTTCATTGTGTTTTGGGGGATCTCGTGATACTGGCCGGTGACGTCGGCGGCACCAAATGCAACCTCGCGCTTTTTTCTGAAAAGGCCGGCAGGCTCACTCCCGTTTTCAAGCAGCGCTTCCGCAGCAAGGACTTCGCCACCTTCGATCTCATCGCCAAGGAATTTTCCCGAGTAGCCGCCACGCATCTCGGTGAGGAAAAAATCCGCGCCGCCGGTTTCGGCATCGCCGGTCCGGTCATCAACAATCGCGTGCGCGCCACCAATCTTCCCTGGACCGTTGATGCGGCCGTACTTTCCTCGGAACTCAGCATCGAACACATCATTCTTCTGAACGATCTGGGCGCCTGGGGCCACAGCATCGAATATCTCGATCCGGCCGACTTCGCGGTTCTGAATCCTGGCTCTCCAGAAATCAGTGGCACGCGCGCGTTGCTCGCTGCGGGCACCGGCCTGGGCGAAGCTTTTCTCGTTTGGGATGGCACGCGTTATCAAGTCGGCGCCTCCGAAGGCGGCCACTCCGATTTCGCTCCCCACACCGAACAGGAAATCGAATTGCTTCGCTTCATGCTCCGTCGCTATCCGCAAGTCAGTTTTGAGCTGATTCTTTCCGGCCGCGGCTTCCGTACCATCCACGAATTTCTCGATCCATCCGTAAAGCACGCTACTTTCTCCGACCCCGACGCCGACCCCGCTCCGGAAATTACCCAGAATGGCCTCAGCAAGACTTGCCCGGTTTGCGTCGCAACCATCGACCTGTGGACCAACATCTACGGCGCTGAAGCTGGCAACCTTGCCCTTAAAGTCCTGGCCCTGGGTGGTGTCTACGTTGCCGGCGGCATTGCGGTAAAAATTCTGGAAAAAATGAAAGACGGCGCCTTCTTCAACTCCTTTAAGGACAAATGGCATTTCGAAAAACTCCTCGCCAATATACCGGTCTCCGTTATTCTCAACGAAAACGCCCCTCAGCTAGGCGCGGCCTACGAAGCCCTGCGCTTGCTGCAAAAATAAGGTTCCAGCCGGGGTCTTGGCATCGTTCTCCGGCATCGCTGCGGCGGTGGCCGGATTTCTCATGTGTCATTCCGTTCGGCGTATTGCTTCACCGCCGAAGCCGTGGGCACAATTTCCTCGCTTACTAGCCCGCTTTCCTCCTCCTTGTTCACTACCTTTTCCAGCGCCGCATACAACTCGTTAGTTCGAATTGGTTTTGACACATATCCGTCCATGCCCGCTTCAAGGCAGCGCGCCTCATCGCCTTTCAACGCATGCGCCGTCATAGCGATGATCGGGATATGCTTACCGGTCTGCTTTTCCAGTTCTCTGATTTTTGCTGTTGCCTCGAAACCGTCCATCTCCGGCATTTGCACATCCATCAGGATCACGTCGAAATCTTCTTTTTCAAGAGCCGCCAGAGCTTCGCGCCCATTTGCCGCCATGGATTACTTCCGCCAACGTGAAGCCGTCCATCTCTGGCATCTGACCATCCAGCAGTATCAGCGGGAACGGATGCCCCGTGCTCTTCGCGATTTCCATCGCTTGCAGCGCCGTCTTGCCGCTGTCTACCACCGTCGGTTTCATGCCCCACCGGCCCAACATTCCGTGCAACACCCTTCGGTTCGTCGCGTTATCGTCCACGATCAGTGCATGCAAGTTTCGCAGCCGTTCCGGGGGGCACCGCTAACTTTCGCGCGGTTCGTTCCGTTTGCACTCCTAGGTTCACCACGAATTGAAACGCGCTCCCTTTCCCGGGTTCGCTCTCTACCCAAATCCGTCCGCCCATCATTTCCACAAGCCGTACGCAAATTGTCAGTCCCAGGCCGTGGCGGGCACGCAAGTAAAGCGAGCAATCTGCTTACCGATCTTCAAGATGTCGAATCGAAGATTCCGGCTCCCTCCGGAAAGGATCTCAGCGTAAGAACCATCTCAACCGACGAAACACTCGCCACCATTTCCTGCAGGCCTCTTCTTCCTCCTTGCTACTCTCATCGCATGGCGTGGCGCACACTTACGCTGGATGAATGGAAGCCCGTTTCGCGTCCCGTCGCGCTGGTCGCCATCGCCTTCTATCTTCTCTTTCTGCTCTACGCCGCAAACAACCGTTCCGGTTTTCTCTTCTTGGACAACGCCAATCTTATGATTCACGAAGCCGGACACCCACTCTTCGGCATTCTCGGCGGCGGCGCGGAAACTGGCTTCGGTCATACGCTTATGGTCCTCGGTGGCACGCTCCTCGAACTCATCGTCCCACTTGCCTGCGCCGCTTATTTCTTCTTCCGTCGCGAATCTACCGGTACCGCCTTCTGCGCGTTCTGGTTCTTTGAAAACTTTCTCTACATCGGCACCTACATGGCCGACGCACGCACCAGCGCGCTTCTTCTCGTCGGCTCCGGCGACAGCGACTGGGAAGCCCTCTTCACTCAGTGGAATCTGATGCTCCACGACACGCAGATCGCGCACGCCACACGCACTTTGGGCTGGCTAGGTATGCTGGCTTCCGTTGCCTGGTTCGCATTTACCCTGAGCCCCGAAGGGTATCGCGCCTTCCGCCGCCCCTCCGAACCCCCGATGTAGCGGCGACCTTTTTACCCAGCTGTCTCGCGGGGTAGGTAGCCATGTTGGCTCCGCTTTTGCCGCGACGGGATTACCGTCTTGGTCCGCGCACTGCGTTGTGGATCTAAATCCCCCGGCGACCGAAAATTCTCATGTATTGAATTGACTTCGCATCCCATACCGCGTAGCGTCCGTCTTGCAAACTGGCAAAGCAGCTAGTTAGGAAGCTGTTTCTCCTCCTAATCGGGTTCTTTCTCTCCATTCCTAGAGTGGTGTTGTTTTCTTTGCCCCAATTTGCCAGGCTCGGGTCAATTTTTTCAAAATTTCAACGATGAATACGAAAAGGACGCCTATGAAGAAAACTTGCATGTGGTGTTTAATCGGGTTGCTTTCTTTGGCAAGCGCAGCATGGTCGCAAGCACAAACGGCCGGCGGCACGGAGAAGGCAGTCGTGGCTCTGGAACAGCAATGGCTCCAGGGACAAAAGGCAAATAATCCCGATCTAATCGCCCCGCTACTCGCCGACAAAATTGTGGTCACCGAGGCCGACGGAAAAGTCCTCGACAAGGCTGGGATGCTTGCATTTTACAAGAAAACAAAATGGGACAGCGCCGAGTACACCGATGTGAAGGTCACCGTATTTGGCGACACCGCCATCGCCACCGGAGGCTTCAAAGGGAAGGGCACCGATGCAGCTGGAAAACCTTTTGATAACAATGAGCGCTGGACCGACACCTGGACGAAGATGCCCAGCGGTAAATGGCAGTGTGTCGCCAGTCATGCATCGCTGGCAAAAGCGTAAGCAGCCTATGACACCTGATCGAACTGGCCGCCTGTAACCTGGGCGGCCATCACTTTATTCCTCAGTCCCTTTTCCTGGCGTTTTCCCACCCGTTCAAGCGAGCCCAGCTTCTGTCTTACCGGTCGCGCCGGCCATCGCTCATGTGTTTTCTGAAATTGTGCGCGATCTGATTCTCGTAAGCGGCTTCGGTAACCGCCTTTTCTATTTCCAAGCCCGACAGAAATTTGAGGCTTGGTTTCAGTTCCGCTTTGGCGTCAAATGCCAACTTTGCCGCTGGACGTGTAAGTTGGCCGTCCGCATCAGCGTTCATACTATTCGTCGTCCACAGGCGCACCAGGAGTTGTTCCTGGTCCCTTTCTGGACCGTGCCGCCACCGTCTAATAAAGTTCATGGCGCAATTCCGCCTTCGATTCGAGCTATACCCAGCAATCTGAAACTTGTGTGAGCTCTAGACTTAAAGCCATGCACGAATGGCGTCAACTGTACCGAGGGCTAGAGTTGCGAACTGGCCACACGAACAGGTGCAGGTGCAGAAAGGAATCAGCAAACCAACTCATCAGTCAAGTATCGAGGCCCTTTATCTGCGGGAGCGAACCTTCAGCCGCATCGCCTTGCGCCGACGGCAGGCCGCCTCTTGTCCGGTAATTCGGGCTTACCAGATGGGCACTAGACGTGCACAAGCTGCGATTCGCGGTATAGAAACCTCACTGGTGGCACCCCTCACGTTAGGAAGGATCAGGTGGTGCGTGACGATAGAAAACCCTTCACTGCGACAGGTTGCAGTGGCAATTCCAATTTTTGGGCTTTTCAGCGCTTGAACATCGCTCGCATTTACTGCTTCCTTCGGATGAGCACAATTGTTGCCTATCCTCTAGAGCGTATCGAGCCGAGCCCACTGAACCTCAGTAGCGGCCTCAGTTCTTTTCAGCGAAAGGTCATGTCGCTATCTTGCTACTAGCTTGCATGAGTCGAGGAACGTAAACTAGGAAACATCGTGATCGAGCAAAAAATTAATGAATTCTTTGGTGATGCCGAGTCTACTGGCTTTGGAACGGGTTGGTGGAGTGGGATTTTGTCAGCCTTTTTTGGATTTCTTTCGTTCGGCGGAGTGTTGTGCCTGCATTTTCCTCAGCTACTAAGCTCTCCTGAACTGCGCACACATTATCCAATGCACACCATGCGCGTTCTAATCCAATGCCTCATCGTGGGGGCAATTTTATTCGGAGTCATTTCTTCGATTCTGCGCAAGAAAAAGATTTTGGCATTGGCTGGAATGTTGCTGGCCATCGCGGCAACGGCGCTGGGCGGATCAAGTGTACCGATTAACGAAACGCCGCACGGTGGGCTTGCAATCGGCCTGGACTGGTTTTTGCTTGATTTGTTTTTGATGGCATTGATCTACGTACCACTCGAAAGACTTTGGCCGCAGTACCCAAAACAAGGAACATTCAGGAACCAGTGGACTTTGGATGTGGTTTATTTCATGTCCACTCATCTCCCTCTGCAAATTTTATCTTTTCTGGTTTTATTGCCCGCTACCCAGGCCACTAAGTATCTCGGCGTTCCGGTTCTTCAAGAATCCATCGCTCGAATGCCCTGGTTGTTGCAATTTGTTTTGGCCGTTGTGGTTGCGGACGTTGCTGAATATTTTATTCATTTGGCTTTGCATAAAGTGCCCTTCCTATGGCGTTTTCATGCCGTACACCACTCTTCGAAGGCGCTTGATTGGATCGCGGGCTCACGCTCCCACTTTGTAGACGACACACTTGTGCGCGGATTTATCCTTGCTCCTCTCATGCTTGGATTTTCGCAATCGATCATCCTGGCATATCTGATTTTTGTCACCCTTCACGCTACCTGGACTCACTGCAATTTCGGTCCCAATGCTAAATGGCTCGAAAAGTTTTTGGTTATGCCCAGATATCATCATTGGCACCATACTTCTCAAAAAGAGGCCATCGACAAGAACTTTGCTATTCATTTTCCGTGGATTGATAAACTTTTTGGAACTTATTACTATCCGGATAAATGGCCGGAAAGTTATGGCCTAGCCGGCGAAGAAATTTCGCCCAACTTTCTTGGGCAAACGATTGAACCATTTACGAAAAGAAAAAGAACACCCTAAAAATCTAGTGCGCCTAACGGAACGTCCTTGGGTAAGTCTGCACCCTTCGTCGTTGCCTTCACCAAGCCAAAATGCTTCATAATTTTGACGGTCACAAATCCAAAATCGTATTCGGATTCGTCGTGGCTTAATCGCAAAAGACCCGGATAGTGGTGATGGTTATTTTGCAAACAAGCGCTAAAGGTTGCCGTTACCGGTAGCCACTCGCCAATGTTCATGGCGTTGTCGTCTTCGTCGTGATACCGCCGGTATCCAAAATTTCGAGTGTGAGTCCAATAATTTTGGATCATATTTACCCACGCTGCAAAAATTCGCATTCCTACCCACATCACCAGCGCAAATTTCAGATCTCCAACTAACTTCCATAAGAGATAAAAGCTAAAGGCTTGCGCAAGTATTGCAAAAAACGGGTTGGCAACGACCCGAAAAGTCTGGGATTTTAAAATCTCGTCGCTGGCCAAATTTTCAATGCATTGGTACGGCATCAAACAGAGATATAAAGTTCGCCAAAAACCATCGCCTGAAAGTTTATTGGGATCGCCAGGATGGTCAGCATGTATATGATGCAATCGATGGCGATTCACCCAGGCGATCGGATCTACATAGAGCCCGAAGGTGTTATTCACGACAGTGACGACTTTTATGAACCATTCCTTATAGTCGAGTGAACGATGAGCGATTCCCAAATGAAGAACATCGGCCAAATACAACCCGCCGAGAAACCAGCAGAAGATAAAATAAACTCCGCCTATCAACATTCCAGTCCAAGGTCCCAATTGAGTAGGGGCGAAATACATACAAGCCAGCATGTAGGCAAAAATAATCGAATAGCCCGCGATGTTGTATATTTTCATGATGACTCCCCGTGGGGTCATTCAAACAGAAATTGGAGCTCCTTTCAAATAACAAGTTAAAGAAGATAAAGTCCATAGCCCGCAGTTCTTCAACCGCCAGGGTATTTTGCGGTGTCCACAGACTCAGCGGCTGCTTAAAGCGCCGTTACCGGACAATGCAATTTCGCCGCGATCGAGATCGTGGGCCTGTTCCAATTACCTCGGAAAATCTCGTCAAACCTCAATTACCATGGCCAAGTCGCGCCGTCGTAGCCCAGGAATTTCCCCGTCAGCTCCATCGGATTCCCTTCGAGCACCTTGCGCATGCCTCCAATGCTCTGCTCCGGCGTCAGCGCCGCGTTCGCGCCTCCCATGTCCGTCTGCACCCATCCCGGACTGAATATCACCACGCTGATTCCCCGCGGCTCCACTTCTTTCGCCAGGATCGACATCGTCATGTTTAACGCCGCTTTGCTTGTCCTGTATTGATAGGCGATTCCAAACTCGATCGTGGACCCTAACGCTTGCAGTGAGCCCATCCCCGTGCTGATCGCGACGATCTGTTTCCGATTGCTTGCCGCGACGTTTTCGATCAGCGCCTCTGCCACCCGGATCGCTCCCAGCACGTTGGTTTCGAAGGACTCGCGCCATCCAGCAAAATTGAGTTCGCCAAGTTTGTTTCCGTTTCGCGTATAAATGGCCGAGTTCAGGACCAGCAAATCTACCGGCTTGCCACCCAGAGTTTCCGCTAACTGTTTAACTGATTCATCCTTCGTCACATCCAGGTCATACAAAGACACATTTTTTTTCCTTGCCAACTGCTGCAATTCCTCGCTACTTTTCGGATTGCGCGCTGTCGCAATCACGTCCCATCCGTCCGCTGCATATCGACGCGCAAATTCCAACCCTAGTCCGCGATTTGCTCCGGTAATCAAAACACTCGACATGATCGGTCTCTCCTCAGTGCGCCAAATTTCTGGCGGAACAAGAGCAGGCGGAAGTTCTTGTGGATATCTGTTCTAGCGCGCATTTTATTTGATGCTCTATGCCTTTTTTCGTCACCTGGAAACCTTGTGCATTACCCCCAGCCATCGGCTAGTGCCCGATAAACGCGCGCTAACCGGAGAAGTGATTCGAGGAAGGAGCGTCTAGAGTGACTCGCTTGTCGGGCATGCAGCTGCGTTGTGGGAGGAGACGAAGACTAGATCGAGAAGAAAGTCATTTCGCGTATGGAGCCGGAATCGATTTTTCCAAGATGATGAAAACCTGCACCTGCCCGGAAGCTACCGTTGCAGTACTCATCAGGATCGGGCGCCAGCCCTCCGCCGACAGTGCCGCAAGTGCTGTTTCAATCGCTGGAGCAGCGTCGTTGATGATTTGGTACTCGTGCGTTCTCTCCATATATGTGTCGCACCGAAGCACGGCGAGGCTATTGGTCGCCGCATTTTTATTCCAACTGGATTTAGAAACTGCTGATTGCGGCCGCTTGTGTATCGTAGACATCGAATACCGTAAGCAGCCGCGTCACTTGCATGACATCGTGGAATTTTTTCCCCAGATTGCAGAGACGCACGGAGGCGCCCTGAGTTTTCGCGCTGACATGCGCAGCGACCAATGCGCCCAAGCCCGAGCTGTCGATATATTTAATGTCAGCCATGTTCAAAACGATCTTCTTCTTACCTGCGGCGACGAGGCTCTTCAATTTCTCACGGAGCGAGTTGCTCTCTTCTCCCAGCACAATGCGACCATCGAGCTCCACCACAGACACGCCATCTACTTCGCTGTTGGTCATTCTTACGGACATGCTCGTACCTCCGCGGCTCGGCAAGAAAGATGCAGAACGGCCACTAAAGTAGAACACACCGGCGAGGGCCGATATGTTCAGAAAAGCACAGTTTTGCAGTCGGCCCGGTTACGTCGCTGTGCCTCAATATTCGATCAGCGCGCTTGTCGGAAGCTGGTTCTAAATGTCCGGGTAATGCGACAGCATACAACCTATCTAGCATTTGGACGATCGCCCGATACCGCACAAGTGGCTGCTTAACGTGTTGTTACCGGATATGTGACTCTCAAAATTTTGAGGGGATTTTCCTGCTAGTCTTTTCCTCGAAGCTCCGAGAGAGCTCCATCTTGGGCGAGCTTGCCGCTCGATACAGAGGAAGAGCGTGGCAATTCGTTCCGTGACTTTACAGGCGAACGACGATGCGCTAACGGTGTGCGCAATCAGCCTGCTGGCGGCCATTCTCTCCGACCTACTGCACGAAGGTTTGGGTCATGCTGCGACGGCCTTGCTCACCGGCACAAAATCGGGTCTATTGACGACCGTCGCATGGTCCAGCGACTTCGATTCGCGGCTGGTGGCCGCCGGGGGAACTCTGGCCAATCTCGCAGCCAGCATTGTCCTTTGGATTGCGCTACGCAAGGCGAAAAGCGCGTCAGTTCGATGGTGTTTTTTTCTGCTGACAAGTTTCGCGTTCAACCTTTTTGAGGGCACTGGATATTTTCTCTTTTCTGGGGTCACCAATTTCGGCGATTGGGCGGAAGTGATTGCCGGGTTGCACGCGCATTGGCTATGGCGGGCGCTCCTGGTCATCGTTGGAATGGCGTCTTACTTCGGGGCCGTGCTGGCGGTGGGCATCGCAATAGTGCGGTACGTTGGAGTTCCGAGGAGCGAATCTCGTCGCTTGCGGAGACTCACGCTCATTCCTTACTTTTCAACGCTGATTCTTGTGTGCACAGCCGGACTCTTGAACCCGATTGGTATCCAACTGGTGTGGCAATCTGCCCTGCCTGCAACGGCGGGCGCGAAGTCTGGGCTTCTGTGGTTGAGGTACTACATTCCGAAAGGAACCGTTCCCAAGCGGCGACCAGATGGCATTGAGAGAAGCTACGTGTGGATCACGGCGGCAGTAGCCCTGTCGCTGCTTTTTGTTTTCGTGTTAGGGCGTGGGATTGTTCTGCATCGTTAGATTTTCCTCGCATCACATGGGCGTACGACGACCCGCCAACCTGAATCATTGCCCCATCAGACCCACACTCAACTCCCGATTAACGCTTACCGGGCAAGCGGACTCTCTCGAAAAGCACATGTCCGGCTAACCTTCGTGTTGGTTGGCTATTTAATGCTCTCTTATTCTTTGCGTTTGGCCTCGGTTCGGCCACAATTGGGGCGTGGAAGGAGCTAATTCCGATGGCGATTGATATTGAACACCTGAAGCACTTTCAGTCGGAACAACTTGAACAGAAGAACATTCAAACCTCAGCGAGGATCCCTATTCACACCAGAACGATCGAATGGGCGCTCATCGAGATCGTCATCCTCTTAACGGGAATCAATGACAGTCTCAAGCGGATGACCGACAGACCTTAGCGCCGAGCCAGTTTCCTCATGCCTCTGCTCGCGCTGGCTTTCGGTAGGGACGCGGGTCGAGCTTACCATCAAGAATCTGAGATTCAGCCAACCACGCTGGTCAGTGATTGCATAACAATGTCGGCTCCTTCGGAGCCGGTCATTCCATTCTGACTATCGTGACTACGAAGAGGAGCCGATCCGACGCTCCTACCTTTTACTTTTGTACTTTTTACTTTCGCCGCATCCTCATGCCTCGACCGCGCGACTGTGAGAGACTTGCACCCATGAACACCAAACCTCTCCACCTCGACGTAAACGAACAAATCGAATGTGCGCACACCCTCGCCTCCCGCTTCTACACCGATCCCGCCGTTCTCGAAATCGAAAAGGACAAAATCTTTCGTCGTACCTGGCAGCTCGTCGGCACGCTCGACCATCCCTGCCGCGAAATCAATGGCGTTAAGAAAACCATTTCCGATCCTGAAACCTATTTCACCGCGGACGTTGCAGGCGAGCCGCTCCTCGTCGTCCGCGATAAACCCGCTGCGGCGGGCTTGCCTGCCGTGGCAGGCAAGCAGGGAATTCTCCGCGCTTTCAGCAATGTCTGCCGGCACCGCGCTGGACCCATCGCTCTCGGCAGTGGCTGCAAAAATGTCATGCGCTGCCAGTATCACGGCTGGACTTACGCGCTCGATGGCCGCCTCATCGGCACGCCCGATGCCGAAGGTGTCAAATTTTTCGATCGCAGCACCATGGGCATGTTTTCGGTGCGCCTCGAAACCTGGCAAAAATTTATCTTCGTGAATTTCGATCCCAATGCAGAAAGCCTCGCAGCGTATCTCGGAAAAATTCCGGAGCAAGCGCATGGATTCCAATTCGCAGGATTGCAGTCCGCCGAACGCCGCGACTACGTGATCAACTGCAACTGGAAGGTTTACGTTGACAACTATCTCGAGGGCTACCATATTCCCATCGCCCATCCCGGACTGATGCGCGAAATCGATTACGCGCAATATCGCACCGACACGTTCCGCTACTATTCGCAACAGTTCGCACCCATTCGCGCCATGAAGGCAGAAGATGTCAGCGAACGTTTTTACACTCCAGGCGCGGGTCTACAGCAAGCCCTCTACTTCTGGATCTTCCCCAACTTGATGCTCAACATTTATCCTGACAATATTTCCACCAACATAATCGTCCCGCTCTCAACCGAAAAAACGCTCACGATTTTTGAGTGGTTTTTTCACGATGCCGATCAAGCCAAAACCCGTGAACGCATAGAACGCGCCATCGCCTTCAGCGACGAAGTACAGCAAGAAGACATCGCCCCCTGCGAGAACGTCCAGCGCGGCCTGCGCTCCTCCACCTACGACCGCGGCCGCTACTTCGTAAAACGCGAAAACGGCGTCCACCACTTCCACATGCTCCTAAGCGAATTCCTGGGAAAGGAATTCCCCAGCAATCAGAGCCCAGAGATCAGTCAAGCAGGCTGCTCGTGATGTCGACTCTTCATGTAGCGGCGGCTTCTCGCCCTGACGAAGGAAGGGTTATGCGCTGCTCTTTCTTTTTGTGCATAGCGGCCGCCTGGCCTGCTCCGACCTTGTCGGGGAGGCGGGCGTCTTTTGATCAGGGCTTCGCCGGTGCTGGAGCGGCAGTCGATGGAGCAGGCGCCGATTTCTGGAAATCGAAATTCACTTTAGGAGCGGTGCGCGCGCCTTCTTCGGTTTTGAAATAAGCGTCGTTGCGCGTAAAGCCGCCGATGCTGGCCACCAGGCTGTTGGGGAAAAGTGAAATGTAAGTGTTGTAGTCCTGCACCACTTCGTTGTAGCGGCGACGTTCGACAGCGATTCGGTTTTCCGTTCCGGCAAGTTCGTCCTGCAGGCGGAGAAAATTTTCGTTGGACTTGAGTTGCGGATAATTCTCGGTGATCACCAGCAGCCGGCTCAGCGCGGAATCTAGTGCGCCGTTGGCAGCGATTTTATCAGCCGGAGTTCTTGCTCCGATCAGCGCCGAACGGGCTTGCGCGATTTCGCTGAACACTTGCTCCTCGTGCACGGCGAAGCCCTTAACGGTGGCAACGAGGTTAGGAATTAAATCGGCGCGCCGTTGCAGAACCACATCCACTTGCGCCCAGGAGGCATTCACTGCTTCGCGCTTTATGGCCATCTGGTTGCGCCGGCCAACGTAAGAGCTGCCCAGGATTAAAGCCAGGATCAGCAGAATGGCTACGATGACTATGCCGATTTTCATGAATCTTCTCCTTTTAAGTACAAACCCTGAAACCCTTGAAATCGTAGTTCAGAATTTTTGTTTTTTGACGCGTTGCCATTCGCGTTTGGGTACCAGCGCATCCAGCGCGTGAATCACAAATTCGACGGCTTCCAGATATTTGCCGTAGGCGCGGGTAATTTCAGAATGTGCATGATTGTCACGCAGCGAACGTCCCAACTCGAACGCGGAAGCCGACGCGCCCGTCAACTCTTCGATCCTTTGATAGACGGCGCTTTTATCGGGGGGAACGTCTTCGCCCAGCGCAATCAAAAAGTGGCGCAGCAGAACGGTGATGCTGGAAATGGACTTGCCGTAAACTTCGCGAAGTTGCTGTTCGTCGTCCGAAGCGCGCAGAAAATGGTCGCGCAGTTTCTGCAGCGCGGTACGCAGTTCGTGCTCCACCTGCGCACGGTGCAAATTCATCGGTACTTCGATGCCGGCAACGGGATCGTCGCCAAAAAGCACGCGATGCGCTTGCCCGATGTCCAGCAACTCGATAGCAAAGACATCGGCGGAGTGAATTAATTCCTCGTGCGTGAAAATGCGCGGTGCCGGTTCGCGCAGGTGCCCGCTCCACCAGCGAATGACGGAAGCGATGCGCGAAAGTTCCGCGGCTTTCGCGGATTTCAGGACGCACAAAAGATTCAAGTCCGATTTTTTCGCGTGAAAATCGCCGCGCGCCGCCGAGCCGTACAAAATCACCGACTGCAGGTTCTCTCCCGCGGCTTCCTGCAGCCTGCGTACGACTTCCGTTAATTTTTCTTCGCGTGCCAGCATGCCATCCTTCTTTAGCTCAGGGTTTGTAAGTGCAAACCCTGAAACCCGATCTACGCAAAAGCGCTGAAAAACATTTCACCAACTGCCGGAAGCCCCGCCTCCACCGCTCGATCCGCCGCCAAATCCCCCAAAGCCCCCGCCACCACCGCCGCCTCCGCCAAATCCCCCGCCTCCGCCCCAACTGCTCCCACCACCTCCCCAGCCGCCACCGCGGCCACCACCTCCGCTCATCAGAAACGGAAGCAGCCACCAGCATCCGCTCATTCCGCCGCCACGGCCTCCAGTGCCGCGCGAGATAATGGAACCAAAGATCCTGAAAACTATGAAAAGAATAATCAAAAATGCGAATGGGCTAATCGGGGAGCCGCGCCGCTGTGAAGCGGTTGCGGCCCTGCGAGCAGGAGGCTGACCGGAGAGGGTGACGCCTTTTTCGTCGGCGATGTATTTTGCCAGTTGCCAGGCGGCGACGTCCACTGCCGAGCCAAAATCATTTTGTTTCAGGAAAGGAACCATGGCGCGACCGGCATCGCCGGCGCGCGCGTCGTTGATAATCGGCTCGATGCCATAACCGACCTCGATTCGATACTTGCGATCGTTGGGAGCCAGCAGCAGCAGAACGCCAGAGCTCTCTTTTTTCGAGCCAACACCGAGATGTTTGAAGAGGTCCACGGCGTAGTCTTCCACGGGACGGTCGTCGAGCGATTTGACGGTGACGACGGCCATTTGCGCGCCGGTTTTTTGTTCGAGTTCTGTGCCAAGCGCTTCCAGACGTTGTTGGGTGGCTTGCGGAATAACGCCGGCGAGATCGGTGACGTAGCCGGTGGGAGAAATCTTGGAAATATCATCGGCGGAAATGCCGAACGCACCGAAAAAGAACAAAAAGAAAATGCAGAAGATAGATGAACGGGAACGTGGCATGGAGAAATAAAACAGATCCTCTTGCTCTGTGAGCGAGTTTGGAGCGACTGGAACAAGCATCGCGATTTTCCAGAAAAAGTGCAAGCGCGGTTCGATGAAAGCGGCGAATCGGCGCGCAGCGAATAGCGTGCAGTAAGGAGCGAGCCTTGAGCAGCCGCTTGAACAAAACTTCGGCGTATGGCAGAAACGTGGTTTAATCAGTGCGCTTTTGCGAACGACGACCAGTGGATTGCGGAGGAACGCGCGTGCAGAACACGAATTTGGCGAAAAAGCGTAAGCGAGTGGCAATGAATACGGCGTGGATGGCAGTTTTGCTCCTGACGTGCGCAGTGCGAATCGGGGCGCAGGCCAGGCCACCGGCAGATCTGGACGCGTTTGTAGAGCGGTCAATGAAAACATTTGATGTACCCGGAATGGCTATCGCCATCGTGAAGGACGGAAAAGTGGTGACGGCGAAAGGCTATGGCGTGCGCAAGATGGGTGAGGCCGCGCCGGTGGATGAAAACACGCTGTTCGGAATCGGTTCGAACACTAAGGCGTTTACCACGGCGGCGCTGGCGACACTGGTGGATGAAGGGAAGATTTCGTGGGACGACAAAGTATATGAACGGCTTCCCGGATTTGAAATGTACGACCCGTACGTTTCGCATGAAATGACGATTCGCGATTTGCTGACGCACCGCAGCGGCATGGGTTTAGGCGAGGGAGATCTGCTCTTTTGGCCGCACACGACATTCACGCGCGAAGAAATTATTTATAAGCTGCGATTCATGAAGCCGGCCTCAAGTTTCAGGAGCAAGTTCGCGTATGACAATTTGCTGTACATCGCCGCGGGGCAGATTATTCCGGCAGTGACGGGAAAAACGTGGGAGCAGTACATTACCGAAAGGATTTTGCAGCCTCTGGGAATGAAAACGACTACGCTGGGCAACGCGCAGTTCCCGGTGGGGGCAAATTTTGCCTGGCCGCATTCAAAGCTTGGCGGACCACTACGCCCGATTGATTTCGTGGAGTTGGATAACGCTGCTCCTGCTGGCTCAATCAATTCATCGGTGGCGGAAATGGCGCGATGGATGATGCTGCAGCTGAATCATGGAAAGTTTCCAGAGAGCGACAAGCGATTATTTACGGAGCAGAGGTCGCAGGAAATGTGGTCGGCACAAACGATTTTGCCGACGCGGGAGCGCAATGGACCGTTGGGAGAGATCTCGGCGAAGTTTGCGGCGTACGGATTGGGTTGGGGCCTGCGCGACTACCAGGGAAGAAAGTTAGTGGGACACACTGGCGGCGTAGCGGGATTTGTTTCGCGAGTGATGCTGGTGCCAGAGGAAAAGTTGGGAGTCGTGATTCTAACCAACGCCGAAGAAGGTTTTGCGTTTGATTCGATATTGTTCCATGTGCTCGATAGTTATTTCGGCAGCGGCAAGACGGATTGGATCACGGTGTTGCATGACGCGAACCAGTCTTCGCGAAAGGAAGCGGAAGAAGAAGTAAAGAAGCAGGCCGGTGCACGGGCAAGCGATTCCAAGCCGTCGCTGGCTTTGGAGAAATATGCGGGGAAATATGAGGATGCGTGGTACGGGCCAGCGACTATTCGATTGGAAAATGGCAAGCTGATTTTTTCCCTGGACCATACCGCTACCGCTGTTGGGGATCTGGAGCACTGGCAATACGACACGTTCAAGGCGCGGTGGCGCGATCGAACAGTGGAGGATGCGTTTGTGTCGTTCAGTCTGAATGCGAATGGAGAAATCGATCACTTCACCATGAGCGCGGTTTCGCCGCTGGCGGATTTTAGTTTTGATTATCAGGATTTGTATTTTCGTCCGATGAAAAACGCGGTAGAGAAGCACTAGGGAAAAGATAACGCTGAGACACAGAGGTCACAGAGTTGCGCGGAGACTTAGCGAACATTTTGGGCAGGTTGGGGACTGTACTTGAGAGCAGGTGACGGTGAGAGAAAACCTTGCGAGGTAAAAGGAGCATCCTAAACTCCACAGATAGAATTAAGGTGGAGAACATGTGGCACTTCCTCGCAACGATAAACAATGGCTTCGATGTCGCGTGCCGAAGCGCGCGCGACAGCTGAGCTTTATTCTTCAATTATTGATCCTGATTATTTTTTTCGTCCTGAGTAACTGCCCTACGCTTTTCGCGCAATGCAATTCATTGAAAACCGGAGAGACGTTGTGGGTACGGCTGCTGGAGCCGGTGTCGCCCTATAGCGGTAAAGCGGGCGACAAGATTCATGCGATGGTGATCGAATCGCCGACTTGCGATGGCGCGGAAGAAATAGCGGCAGGAACGATGGTGGAGGGCGAAGTTGCAAGAGTGACGAAGGTAGGAATGGGATTGCTGCACGAGACGGCGTCGCTGCGGGTCGAGTTTAAGAGTTTGCAGATGCAGGATGGAAACAAGATAGCAATCGCGTCGCGTCTACTGGAAATCGATAACGCGCGGGAAAAAGTGAAGGACGGAACGATTCACGGCGTCAATGCGACCGACACGCCGCAGGGGAGAATTACCAACCGATTGCGGCATCTGCCTACCTGGAATCCTTATAGCGACTTGACGCTGCTGGTGTACCGCACGGCGTTTCCAATGTTTCCGGAACCGGAGATTTATCTGCCGCGAGGAAGCGATTTGAAACTGGAGTTGGCGACTGGAGTGTCGCTGCCGGAAGGAATGGCGGACCAAACGGAGGATAACCGTCCCGACGAAATTGAAAAAGCGGTGCTGGAAATTACGGCGCCCGAACTGCCGGTAAGGACAACCACGCGCAACGGCCAGGATGCGGACATTGTGAACGTGGCGTTGCTGGGAAGCGCAAGCCAGATGGACGCGGCGTTTCACGCGGCAGGATGGAAAAATGGGGATGCGATGTCAACGCGATCGGTGCTGCGGCAGATGCACGCTTTCCTGTCGTTCAAGAATTATCCGAGCGCACCGATCACCACGCAGTTAATGGATGGTCAGCGCGTAAGCCAGACGTGGGAAAAAGGGCTGGACAGCTACGCGAAGCGCGAGCATTTGCGAGTGTGGGGCCGCAACGACGTGATTGAAGGGCAGACGGTGTGGCTGGGAGCGATGACGCGGGAGACCGGAGCGGCGCTCTCGGTACGACAACACAAATTTATTCATCACATTGACGTGGAAATGGACGACGGGCGCGGAATAATGGTGCGGGATTTGCGGCTGGCGGGCTGCGTGGCGGCGGTGTACTACGTGCAGCGTCCACAGATGGCGCATGCGGCGATGAACGCGACGGGCGATGCGATGCGCACGGATGGTTCGCTGGCGGTGGTGCAATTGAAGGACTGTGAGAATCCGGTGTTTGCACAAGCCAGCGATGCGCCTGAGGTGCAATCGCGTCCGCATTCGAAATTTGCCCGATATTTGCGGATGCAGGTGTTGAGTTTTCGAAGCGATTTGATTCGCGGGAATATTGTGTACGGCGGATTTGAATTGACGCGCATGGCGGTGCGGGCGCGGCGGCACCGGGCGGAGAAGATTGCGATGGCGCGGCGGACGGAGCCGGTTGTGCCATTTGCCGGTGGGAGTGTGGCGGCGGTGAATGGGTACGTCGATCGTTTCGATTTCAACGACAATTGAAGATTGATTTTTCGTTTGAGAGTTGCGCGCGGCGCTAGCGGATTTGTGCGTGTTGGGACGCGTGCGCGCGGAAAGGCGGCAGCCGCAGACTGCGGCCGCTATCACAGCAAAAACAAGATGGCCATCTGCCCCGCGGAATAGCGGGGTAAAAAGGTGGCGGCTACAGGTGCCGCAAAAGCAAGACCGCGGGATAAACCCGCGCCTACACGTGAAGCAAAGCGACCTAGTCGAGATTTGGGACGGCGAGTTCATTTTCCCAGCGGGCGATTACGGCGCTGGCCAGACAGTTGCCGGTTACGTTGACGGAGGTGCGAGCCATGTCGATAAGGGCATCAACGCCGAGGATAACGAAAATCGGTTCGGTTGGGAGATGGAAGCTGGCGGCGGAAGCGAGAAGAACGAGGAGAGTAGCGCGAGGCACACCTGCGATGCCTTTGCTGGTGAGCATGAGCGTAAGAACCATCAGGAGTTGTTGCGGCCTGGTCATGTGAATGCCTGCGGCTTGGGCTACGAAAATGGACGCGAGCGCCAGGTAGAGTGTCGAGCCATCGAGATTGAAGCTGTAGCCTGCGGGAATTACGAAAGCGACGATGCGGCGCGGGACGCCGAAGGATTCCATGCACTCCATCGCGCGGGGTAAAGCGGCTTCGGAGGTGCTGGTGGCGAAAGCGATGGTGGCGGGCTCGGCTACGGCGCCGAGAAAACGTTTGAGAGGAATGCGCGCGAGGATTGCGATGGGAACCAGTACGCACAACAGGAACGTGAGCAGCGCGCCGTACGCGGTGAAAAGGAGTTTGCCGAGCGGAAGTAGCACGGCGATACCCATGTGGCCGACGGTGTAAGCCATGGCGGCGCCGACGCCGATGGGAGCGAAGTACATGACGAGATTGGTGAAGCGGAACATAACTTGCGTGAGAGATTCGGCGAAATTGAGGATAGGTTTTTGGATTTGTTCCGGGACACGAGTTAACGCTATGGCGAAGAGGATGGCAAAGACAGCGACCTGGAGAATTTGGTTTTCGGCGACAGACTTGACGATATTTTCCGGAAAAATGTGAAGGACGAAATCGGTCCAATGGAGCGGAGCGGTGTCGGGCGGAGTTTGCGCTGCGGCGGATGCGGGGATGACGAGACCTTCGCCAGCTTTGGTGAGGTTGATGGCGGCGACGCCGAGGAATAAGGCGAGGGTAGTAACAGCTTCGAAGTAAACAAGACTTTTCCAACCGATGCGGCCGACTTTGCGCAGATCGCCATGGCCGGCGATGCCGGTGATCAGCGTGCCCAGAATGAGTGGGGCCACGATAACTTTGATGAGACGGAGGAAAATGTCGCTTAAGAAGCGGAGTTGGGTGGCGAAGGCGGGAGCGTCAAGGCCGAGCTCGAGACCGGCGAGCATGGCGAAGAAGATCCAGAAGGTGAGGGAACGGTTGCGAGCACCGGTGACGGCCAGGATGAGAAGGCCGAGGCAGCGGACGGCGATAAGCGATTTGTGACTAGGAAATGGAATCAAAAGCAGACAGCCCGCGAAGAAGAGAAACAGTCCGCCGGCGAGAAGGATCTTGAAGGACCGTGAATATTCTTTTGGCAAGCCGGAGCCTCGTGAAGCGTCGGATGAGAACGGACATCATAGCTGAGAAAGGGCGCGCGGCGAGAGAATCACGGAAGTGCCGAGGATAGAAAAGGCGCCCGCTTCAGAAAGCAGCCCTACAAGAGTAACGCTAAGATGCCACCCGAAGGTGGTCCGCTACACAAACGACAAAACGATCAGAAACGTGACTCTTCTTTCGTCCGGGCGAGAAGTCGCTGCTACACTGCTGGTATGCCCAAAATAAAACATTTTGAGTGTTCGCGATGCGGAACGACTGTGTCTGCGGAGAAGCCGCAGACGGTTTGTCCGAAGTGCAGTGGTGCGCTTTATGTGCGGTATGACTTGAGGCCGATGCGCGGAGAAGCGGGTCGGACGCAAATTTTGCGCGATGCATTAAAGGACGGATGGGCGGGTATGTGGCGGTATCGATCGGTGTTGCCGGATGTCGAGCCAGTGACTTTGGGCGAGGGATGGACTCCAGTGATTCGGAGCCGGCGATTTAAAAATGTAGTGCTGAAAGAAGAGGGAGCCAATCCGACAGGAAGTTTCAAGGCGCGTGGTTTGGCGCTAGCGGTGACAATGGCGAGGCATTATGGATTGAAAAAGCTGGCGGTGCCTTCGGCGGGGAATGCGGCGGGGGCGTTAGCAGCATATGCGGCGGCTGCCGGAATCGAAGCAAATATTTTTATGCCGAAGGATGTGCCGTTCGCGAATTACGTAGAAGCGAAAATGTATGGCGCGAACGTGACACTGGTGGATGGCTTAATTTCGGATTGCGGACGAATGGTGGCGGAGCGAAAAGAAAAAGAAGGATGGTTCGATATTTCCACGTTGAAGGAGCCGTTTCGAATTGAAGGAAAGAAGACCATGGGATACGAGCTGGTAGAGCAGCTGGGATGGGAGTATCCGGCGGCGGTGTTTTACCCGACAGGCGGCGGAGTGGGGTTGATTGGAATGTGGAAAGCGTTTGCGGAATTGGAGGAGTTGGGTTGGGTTGTGCCAGGAAGGCGGCCGAAGATGATTGCGGTACAGTCAGCGGGTTGCGCGCCGGTTACGCGAGCGTTCGAAGAGCACGAAAAAGTGAGTGAGGTGTGGGAGAATGCGGCCACGTTTGCTTCTGGGTTGCGCGTGCCGAAACCGTATGGCGATTACATCATGCTGGAAATTTTAAAAGAGTCGGGAGGCGTGGCGCTGGCGTTTTCGGATGAAGTGATTTTGGAGTCGCTGAAAGACTGGGCGAAGAACGAGGGGATTTTTCTTTCGCCCGAGGGAGCGGCGGCTACGGCGGCGTACGATCATTTGTTGCAGACGGGATTCTTGACAGCGGACGATCGCGTGGTGTTGTTCAATACTGGAGCGGGATTGAAGTATACGGACGTTACAGCGGACGCGGCGGGGATTGCGCGGCCGAGTTGAGGATTTAGTGTTTGCAACTTGCCGAGATACGGCGCAGCAATGCTGCGCCCCCACAAAAGCCGGAAGGATTAACGCGGTGGGGCTGGTCAGACCGCGAATTGGATGATGGTGTAGGAGCGCGCGGGGAGTTCTAGGCGCGTGCGATGGTTCGACGTAGTGGGCTTGTCGAAGGGTTTTGGCGCGACATTTTGCGGTGCGTCGAAACCGTTGTGAGCTTTCAGGTCGTTGCCAGTCAGCGTGAAGGAATCGAGGACGCGCGACGGCGCGGCATCTTCCCACAGTAATTCCGCTTCACGGGCATTTGCTAAATCACGGTTGAAAAGAAAAACGGAAAATTGTCCGGTAGCTTTGTCAAACATGCCGGAGACGTCGACGTACGGAACGGCTTCAGAGGCAGAGCCACCGTGGTTCGAAGCAGAAGCAGGCGGCGCGATCTCATAGGTTGGCGATTCGACGACCACGTTCAAGGCAGCGCCGTGTGCATACTGCAGAGCCCACGCGTACGGATAATATATCGTCTGGCGATAGAATCCGGTGGCGTTGGTCATGATGGGCGCGATGACGTTAATGAGTTGCGCGAGGCAAGCGGCCTTCACGCGATCGGAATTGCGAATGAGGGTGTTGATGAAGCCGCCGACAAGCAGAGCGTCTTCAAGATTGTAGACTTCCTCAAGGAGGTGCGGTGCGGCTTGCTTGTTGCCGTCGCCGGAAGTATTGCGATACCAGACATTCCACTCATCGAATGAAAGCCACAATTTTTTCGCAGCGTGCATACGGCCCTGCACGTAATCGCAGACCGCGCCCACTTGCATGATTTGCCGATCCATGGCGAGATTCAACGCCATATATTTCGTGCTGTCGCCGCCGGTTTCCTGTGAATTGCCGTAATAGCGGTGAAGCGAGATGCCATCGACGTAGCCGAAACATTGTTCGAGGACCTGGCGATCCCATTCGAGATAAGTGGGCATAGAGGGGCCGCTGGAACCGCACGCGATGAGCTTCAGCGAAGAATCCACGTAGTGCATCTGGCGGCCGGCGTCGGCTGCTTTCATTCCGTATTCGGTGGCGGTCATGTGGCCGATTTGCCACGGGCCGTCCATTTCGTTGCCGAGACACCAGTGCTCGACCTTATGTGGTTCAGCGACGCCATGTTCGCGGCGGAGGTCGCTCCACTTGGAGCCTTTTTCCACGTTGCAATATTCGACAAGAGCTGCGGCTTGTTCCGCGGTGCCGGTGCCGAGATTGAGTCCCATGAGCGGTTTCGCGCCGGTGAGTTTGCACCAGGCCATGAATTCGTTGGTGCCGAATTGATTGGTCTCGATGGAGTTCCAGGCTTTTTCCAACTTACGTGGGCGATCTTTTTTGGGGCCGACGCCGTCGAGCCAGTTATAGCCAGAGACAAAGTTGCCGCCGGGATAGCGAACGACGGGCACGCCGAGATGCTTGATTTCATCGGCGATATCGGTGCGGAAGCCGTTCGAATCGGCGAGCTTGGAGCCTGGATCGTAAATGCCTTCGTAAATGGCGCGGCCGAGATGTTCGAGAAACGAGCCGAAAATGTTGCGATCGAGAGGAGGCATGGTGCGGCGGGAATCGAGATACACGCGAGCGGCGGTGCTGGCAGGCGCTTGAGCGAATAGAGACTTTCCGAGCATGAAAGTTGCGGAGCAGCCCGCGGTTGCGGTGAGAGTGTTTTGCAGAAAGCGCCGTCTGGGAATGTCTGCCACGTTAAGAATAGAACCTCTGTTAGTTTTGGAAAATTCTTGCCATGTCGTCAATGAGAAACGGTTTTGCCTCTATTCACTGATTCCGAGATGCGAATCAATTCGGGGAGTATCTTGCCTAAAGGAGAATTGTTCGGCTGACCGAGCGCGAAGTAGAGTTCGCGGTAGAGGGGATATAGCTGGTCGTACGCGGATCGTGTGGCTTTATCGGGTTGAAAGATCTTGTGCGAGGGGCAGATTTTATCTTGCGCTTCCTCCACTGTGGAGAACGTGCCTGCGGCAAGAAACGCGAAAATTGCGGAGCCGAGGCTAGTGACGCTGGAACTTGGCACGAGGACGGGACGGCCAAGAATATTTGCGTACACCTGGTTGAGAACTGTATTTTTCTGCGGGATGCCGCCGGCGTTGATGACCCGGCGAATGATAACGCCGTGTTCGGACATGCGATCGAGAATGACGCGGGTATGGAAGGCAGTGCCTTCGATGGCGGCGAAAAGTTCGTCCTGCGCGGTGGTCTGCAAATTCCAGCCAAGAGTGACCCCGCGCAAATTGGGATTGACGAGCACGGTGCGATCGCCGTTGTCCCAGGTCATACGAAGCAAACCGGTTTGTCCGGCGCGATTGGAATCGAGCCCCTGGGAAAGGATTTCCACGTCGGTACCTGCACGTGTGGCTATAGCGTTGAAAATATCGCCGACGGCGGAAAGTCCGGCTTCAATGCCAGTTTGTTTTGGATGGACGCTGCCAGCGACAACGCCACAGACTCCTGGCACCAGATTGACGGAGGGGGTGATACCGATGATGCAAGTCGAGGTTCCGATGACGTTGACAACGTCTTCGCAACGGCAACCGGCGCCGATCGCGTCCCAGTGCGCGTCGAAAGCGCCAACCGGAATGGGAATGCCAGCACGCAAGCCAAGTTTCTCGGCCCACTGCGGAGAAAGATTTCCGGCAATCTGGTCGGAGGTAGCGTAGTGGCCAGCGAGTTTTTCGCGGACGCCTGCGAGAAGCGGATCTACTTTGACCAGAAAATCTTCAGGCGGAAGGCCGCCGAGGGAAGCGTTCCAGAGCCATTTGTGGCCCATGGCGCAGACGCTGCGTTTGACTGAACGAGGGTCGGTGATTCCACAAAGCGTGGCGGCGACCGTGTCGCAGTGTTCGAACGCGGACGCGAAGGCTTCGCGTTTCGCCGGATTGTGTCTTAGCCAGTGAAGAAGTTTCGCGAAGCCCCATTCGGAAGAATAAACGCCGCCGCACCATTCGATGGCCGGAAGTTCTTCGCGATGCGCGATGGCGGTGATTTCGGCGGCTTCGGACTTGGCGCGATGGTCGCACCACAGATAATAGTCATCGAGCGGCTGCATATTTTTGTCGACGGGAATGACCGAAGACCCAGTGGTGTCGAGCGCTATGGCTTCAATTTCAGTGCCGGGAACACCGGCTTTTTGCAACGCGCCATGGGCAGCCGTGGCGAGGGCCTTCATGTGATCCGCATGTGATTGCGTGGCGTATTCAGGATCTTCGCGGCGGCGGTGGAGCGGATATTCCCCGATTGCCGATGCCAGCAGTCCGCGCCCACTATCAACGATCGAGACGCGAACGTTTAATGTGCCGAAATCAACGCCAGCAATGATGGCCATAAATGAATCCTGTGACTTTGCCGCAGAGATCGAACGACACGATCACTTTTTGTCCCTCGGCTGGCCGTAAGACGCGGCTCTACCGTGCTTGCGCAAAAAGTGTTTGTCAACGAGCGCGCCGGGCGCTGGTGCGGCCTCGGAGTCAATTTGCATTGCGAAATAGGCGAGCTTGGCTACGGTTTCGAGAATCACAGCGTTTTGCGAGGCTTCAGTGGGAGTCACACCCCAGGTAACCGGCGCGTGATTCGCGACCAGCACGCCGGGAATTTCGCCTGGGTCGAGATTTTTGAACAAGCGGGCGATGGCGTGTCCGGTGTTTTCTTCGTAAGCTCCGGCGATGTCGCTGTCAGAGATAATGTCGGTCACCGGAATTGCGCCGCGGAAATAATCGGCGTGCGTGGTGCCGAGACAGGGGATGGCCTTGCGTGCCTGAGCCCACGCAGTTGCATACTCGGAGTGGGTGTGGCTGACGCCACCGATTTCCGGAAAACCTTATAAAGAACGATGTGAGTTGCCAGATCCGAGGACGGGCGAAGATGTCCTTCGATGATTTTGTCATGCAGATCGGTCACCACCAGATCTTCGGGCTTCATCGTTTCGTAAGGGACGCCGCTGGGCTTAATAACCAGGAGGGAATCTTCGCGGGAAATGCCGCTGGAGTTGCCAAAGGTATACAGGACCAGTCCGCGACGAACCAGCTCCAGATTCGCTTCAAGAACTTCTTCGCGCAGTTTGGGGAGAAGCATCGGTCCTTAGCCGAAGTGACGGAATTGTGTTTTGAAGGTGACCGTTTGCCGAGCGTGGTGACGATATGAGAATGGATTCTTTTTGTCAATGCATGCGGTGATGCATTTTTTGGCCGCGATTCGCAGTAGACTAACGGACGTCTCTGTGTGAGTGCGGTTGGCGGATTCGGAGAAATGGCGAATGGCGAAGTTGCCGGTCTTTGCAAAAGTGATTGTAGGAACACAACCGGAATATCTGCATCCTGATTATCGATCGTCCGTAAAACGAGCGCCGACGCGTCCGTTGATCCTGCTTCCGCACGCGTTTTCAGAAAGAACTGGACCCGTCTTCGGGCGGGATTGCGTTAGTGCAACGGATCGCGATTTGACCGCGCAACATGCAGGCGCACCGCTAGGCGAAAGAATTGCGGTCAGCGGACGGGTGCTGGACGAAGGGGGCCGGCCGGTGCGCGGCGCGTTGGTCGAAGCATGGCAAGCGAATGCCGCGGGACGTTACATGCATAAAATGGATCAGCACAACGCGCCGCTTGACCCGAATTTCAGCGGGTGCGGACGCACACTGACCGATACGGATGGCCGTTACCAGTTTCTTTCCATCAAGCCGGGCGCGTATCCTTGGGGCAACCACGCCAACGCGTGGCGCCCTGCGCACATCCATTTTTCGATTTTTGGAGATGGATTGTTGAGTCGGCTGGTGACGCAGATGTATTTTCCAGGTGATCCACTGCTGGCGCTGGATCCTATCTATAATTCGATATCCAGTGAAAAGGACAAGCAACGATTGATTTCGTCATTTGACCTGGGAACGACGACTCCGGACTTTGCATTGGGCTATAGATTCGATATTGTCTTGCGCGGGCGCGACGCCACGCCTATGGAAAAGTGAAATGAGCTACGTGCCAACACCATCGCAAACGGTTGGGCCCTTTTTCTCGATTGGGCTTTCCGCATTGTACCGCGAAAAGATTGAATGTGAGCCCGGTGAAGGGAAATGCGTGCTAATTCGCGGGCGGGTTTTTGATGGCGATGGCCAACCCGTGCCGGATGCGGTGTTAGAAATCTGGCAAGCCTGCGAGACCGCGGGTGGTGACTGCGATCAAGAACCCGCGCGGCGCGAGAAAATTCCCCTTGGATTTGGCAGGATTGCCACGAACGAGCGGGGCGAATTTCAGTTCAATACGGTGCGGCCAGCGCCGCGACGGGACGAAGACGGACTGCTGCATGCGCCGCATCTGGTTGTGGTGGTGTTGATGCGAGGTTTGTTGCGGCATTTGCTGACGAGAATATATTTTGCTGGCGAAACAGCGAACCGCGAGGATGCGGTGTTGAATCTGGTGCCACCTGAGCGGCAGCAAACCTTGCTGGCGGAGCCTACGAACGAAAGAGCAAGCGAGTTATCGTGGGATATTCACTTGCAAGGTGAACTGGAAACAGTTTTTTTTGAAGCGTAGATCGGTTTTTGGAATTGGTGGAAGAACCGGAAGCGAGCAGAATCACGTGCCGCAACGTGAGCTTGCACTTTGAAAAGGGAAGGGGTCGGCTAAACAATGAAACCTCACAGAATCGTATCTATGCTGGTGCTGGGAATTTTGTTGGCGTGCGCTAGCGCGCATGTGCGCGCGGGAAAATTCGATGCGGGAATTTCAGCGCAGGCGGCTGAATCCGCCAAGGCGTACCTGGGCCGCTGGGATTTGACGCTGCACGCGCCGGATCGCGAATATCCGTCGTGGCTGGAGCTGCGTGAGGACGGTGGACAGTTGAAAGCAGATTTTGTGGGCCGCTGGGGAAACGCGCGGCTGCTTCCCAAAGCGGAATTGTCGAATGGCAAGTTGACGTTTGTTTCGCCTAAGGAGGAAGAAGGTCTCCCAATAGACATGGTTTTCGAAGGATCGCTGACGGGAAAGAGACTATCAGGAAAAGTGAATGGCCCGAACGGCGCGACCTGGCAATGGACGGGCGAGCGGGCGCCGTCTCTCGAAAGAAAAAATGCTCCGAAATGGGGAAAGCCAATCGCGTTGTTTAACGGAAAAGATTTATCCGGATGGAAGACGAGCGGAAATGGGAAATCCGAGTGGAGAGTGGAAAACGGAATTCTGATCACTCCAGGAGAAGGACCGGAATTGATCAACGACTCGAAATTTGAAGACTTCAAATTGCATGTGGAGTTCAACTGCGGACCGACTTCCAACAGCGGCGTTTATTTGCGCGGACGTTACGAAGTACAGATCGAAACGGATTCCGCCGACGAAGGCCCGATGCATCACACCGGCAGCGTGTACGGATTTATTGTGCCGAAACCGGAATTGCCTCGAAAGGCAGACGAATGGCAAACCTACGACATTACGTTGATTGGGAGACGCGTGACGGTAGTGCAGAACGGACAGACCGTGATTGATATCAAAGAAATTCCCGGGATCACGGGCGGCGCGCTGGACAGTCGTGAAGGGCTGCCCGGTCCAATTTACTTGCAAGGCAGTGAAAAAGGCCACGTCCAATTTCGCAGCATCGTTATCACTCCAGCGGAAAAGTGATGCCCTCGGAGCGATCTGGAATCTAAATGACTCACTTTTTACGCGACATTCTTCGCCAGCCGAAAGAGTTACGGCGAACCATCGATTTTCTTTTTGCGGAGGGCCGGCCGCCGTTGGATGTCGCGGCGGCGGCGATTCGCGGCGCACGCCACGTCTATCTGACGGGAATCGGGAGCAGTTGGCACGCTGCATTGAGCGCAGGGACCCTGTTTAGTCTCGGTGCTAGTCCGGTTTATATGCAGGACGCAGCTGAGTTACTTGAGTACGCGATGTTTCCTCCGGACGCGACCGTGATCGTGATTTCGCGGAGCGGCCGCAGCATCGAGATTGTGAAATTGCTGGCCAAGCTGCACGAGAGCAGAGCGACTGTGATCGGAATTACCAATTCTGCGGACGGGCCGCTGGCAAGCGAAGCACAAATTCCGCTGGTGATTCCCGTCGAACCGGATCACGCGATTTCCGTGAATACCTATTCGACGTTGGCGTTGGCCGCAGGCATTCTCGCTAGCGCCGTTGGGGGCGCACTGGATCAGAAACTCGGTGCTGTACTTTTGGCTGCGTTTGAAAAAACCGAATCTGCGATTGGCGGGTGGCAGGCACAGATCGCGGACACTCCTTGGTTTGCGCGCGGAGCGACCACGTACTTCCTCGCTCGCGGATGCAGCGTGGGGAGTTGTCACGAGGCCCGGTTACTTTGGGAAGAGGGCGTGAAATCGGCGGCGACGGCGATGGGAACGGGTAGTTTCCGACACGGACCGCAGGAAATGCTAGTTCCGGGCGCGCGATTTGGAATTTGGATCGACCGTGAACGGCTGCGCGCGCAAGATCTAGCGGTGGCGCGGGATCTCAAAAAACTCGGAGCTTACGTGATGTTGATCGGGCAAAATCTGGCGGAGGATGCCGGGCATCTTGTGTTTCAAATTCCGGACGTGCCGCGCGACTGGCAATTTCTGATCGATATTATTCCGGCGCAGCTCGCGGCGGAAAAGCTGGCGCGACTTTCTGGGGCTGACAGCGACACTTTCCGGTATTGTTCGTTCATTGTGGAGGACGAGTTTGGTTTGTTGCAGGCGGAGCGTGAATCGCCGAAACAGTAAGGACAGTTCTGGAAGTGACGGGAAAAGAATCTAGAGCGGAGCCGAAACTCGTGATTGGCGCGGTTGATATCGGCGGGACAAAAATAGCGGCCGGCATCGTTGACGAGACCGGACGGGTGTTGTCGAAACTGGAGTGTCCGACCAATGCGGCAGCCGGCTATGGTAACGGGCTTTCGCGCATGATCGACATGTTGCGAAAGACGGAGCGGGACGCGGGCACGGAAATTTCGGGAATCGGAATCGGATCCACCGGAGTGGTCTATCCCGCGAGCGGCACGTTTGGAGACGTGGATTTGTTGCCGGGATGGCAGGGAAATAATCCGGTTGAAGATCTGGCGCGTGAGTTTAACGTGACGGTGGCGCTAGAGAACGATGCGGACGCTTCGGCGCTAGGCGAAGCAGGCTGGGGCGCTGGAAGAGTGAAATCAAAATTGATTTACGTGACCGTGGGCACGGGCATCGGAGGCGGAATCATTCTCGATGGGAAGCTTTATCGCGGCGCAGATATGGCGCATCCCGAAATCAGTCACCATGTGATCGATCCTGCAGGACCAGAGTGTTCGTGCGGGTATCGGGGATGCTGGGAATCGCTGGCGACCGGCCCTGCAATGGCAGCATGGTTCAAGGCGAACACGGGAGCGGGGAATCAGTATACAGGGGAGATTACCGCGAAACGAATCTGTGAAATGGCGCAACAGGGAGACGCGTTAGCAAATAGCGCGGTGCAACGCGAAGCGTATTACTTGGGCCTGGGGCTGGCGAATCTGATCAATCTTTTTGTACCTGACGTGATTATTTTGGGCGGAAGCGTGATGAAGAGTGCCGATCTTTTTCTGGATGGCATCCGCAAAGTGATTAGCCAGGGTTGCCGGTTTGTCCCATTTGAAAAAGCGAAATTGGCGATGGCTTCTCTAGGAGATGACGCTAATCTGATCGGCGCAGCGCGCGTATGGCATCACCGGTTCGGGCAAAGTGACGGACAATTGTCTAGTTCGCGGCGGCTCTGAGAATTATCGAGGAGAGAGGAAGTTATGGCGAGAAGCCGCTTCGCGGTGATCCTGGTCTTCCTCACGTTTTTCGTAATCTCCCTCTTGACCAATATTCTTGGTCCCGTCGTGCCGGACATCATCGGCAGTTTTCATGTGAGCTTGGCGGCTGCCGGATTCCTGGCTTTCGCATTTTTCATCGCTTACGGAGTGATGTCGATCCCCGCAGGTTTTCTGGTGGAACGATTCACAGAAAAGCCGGTGATGGTCCTCGCATTTCTTGCCGGCGCGGTCGGATCACTGAGTTTCGCTGTGTTTCCCGGTTACCGCATGGCGATTATTTCCTACTTCACGATAGGCGCCGGAATGGCGGTGCTGCAAGTAGCGATTAATCCCTTGTTGCGTGTCGCGGGTGGCGAAGAGAACTACGCTTTCAATTCGACGCTGGCGCAGTTGGTTTTTGGGAGCGCGTCTTTTGTCAGCCCGAGAATTTATTCCTATCTTGTCCTGAATCTGAAAGATCCTCCGCCCGATCCGAACGTTTTGATTCACGTGCTGCGGCGGGGAACGCCGGCGGAGCTGCCGTGGGCCTCCATCTACTGGATTTTTGCGGTAGCCGCGATGGCGATGGTGACGATTTTGTTTTTTGCCAAATTTCCCAAAGTCCGACACACAGAAGAAGAGCGAGCGGGTTCCCTGGACATGTATCAAGCGTTGATGAGGCAGAAAGTTGTCTGGCTCTATTTTGCCGCGATGTTTGCGTACGTTGGTTGCGAGCAGGGGACCGCTGATTGGATGTCGAGTTTTCTAAGCCAGTATCATCATTTCGATCCCCACACAGTAGGCGCGTCAGCGGTCTCGTGGTTTTGGGGATTGCTTACTGCCGGATGTGTGGTTGGGATGCTGTTGCTGAAAATTTTTGACAGTCGCAAGGTTCTGATCGGCGCAAGCGTATGCGCTTTATGCTGTTTGTCTGCGGCGCTGTTCGGGCCTGCGAGGGTCGCAGTGATCGCGTTTCCCGCTGTCGGTCTGTTTGCGTCGGTGATGTGGCCGATCGTGGTGTCGCTCGCGCTCAACTCCGTCACGGAATCTCACGGATCCTTCTCAGGCATTTTGGGAATGGGAATCATAGGCGGCGCGATAGTGCCAGTGATCATTGGCCGTATCGGGGACGCCACCGGACTGCGAAGCGGCATGGCGTTTCTTTATGTTACGTTCGGATTTGTCTTCGGTGTTGGCTTCTGGGCCCGACCGATCATCAACAACGCTACGATGAACCTGAAAGAAGCGCGCGCGGGAATCGCTGATTGACGGAAAAACTGGCGCGCCCAAGGGGACGATTTTAGGACGTTTCTCCGCGAATTCGTGGCGAGTTTGCCACAGGTGGAGTTCCCTCTCAAATTGAGCCTGTAGCATGATTGTAGGCCCTTGGGAGCTTGTCCTAGGCTCGTGATCTCCCACAGTTTGTTACACCCTGAACCAGCGGGAAAGTTGAACATCAAACCTTTCCGCAACGTCCCGTTTCTTCGCTTGGCGAATTAGCGCATTGTTGCCTGTTGCGCGAGCGCATGAGCGGCTTGGCAGGAGCATATCGTCAATACACATAGAGAGGGAGACGGATAGTGCTTGCGATTCTCGTGAAGTCCTTGTCCAGGGTAAAAAGTGTGGTGCCGTGCTCTAAAGCAATCGCTGCGATCAAAACGTCGGTGCTCGTAACGGCGACACCTTTCGAACGTGCGGCCCGAAAAATGCTCGCCGCTTCTCGATACGTGGAAAATCCCTTAGGTTCGAGCATTTCCCATTGTGACAGGTAGTGCTCCAGGCGACTAACGTCACGCTTGAGACCTTGCAGAATCTCCGTGACGATCACTCCAGCGAGCGCAACGGGTTCTGCGTCGGCGATCATACGGCGCAACTCGGCTCCGGCAGAGGAAGGAGACGAGCTGAGAAAATCAATCCAAACGGAACTATCCACCAAGATCAAACTCGGTTTCTCCGCAGGGCTTTGGGATCCCCCTTCCAAATGCCACTGCCGTAGTATCGAAGAATGCCCTTCCGGCTCTCCGAACGGACGAGCAATTCCAGGGCTTTATCGACGATCTGCCGTTTCGTTTTGAGACGTGTGAGCTTTCTTGCCTTGCGCACTAAACTCTCGTTAATGTCAATGTTCGTTCTCATAGAATGATTATACACCATTCTTGGATATTTTTGTGCATCGCTTTGCAGCACGGTACCGCTTGGGACCTTACTTCAGCGCGCGATGCGTCACAGAGTCGCAAACGAAGCGCCGCTATCCGTGACAGGCGCGCCTATGGGAGAACGTTCACAAGTTCGTGAGGTCCGTAACCGAATGAAGATGAAAAGAAAGTGGTGCGCCCGGCGTGATTCGAACACGCGACATTCTGCTTAGAAGTCGCTTGAGTACTTTAATCAAAACTTGCCGGAGCGAGCGCAAAGCAGCGGGAAATCAGCAAGTTAAGACAACTTCTGATCAACTACTTGCTCCTTCTTCATCACCTTTACGCAGGTTTTTTGCTGCGATTTGTCACAACTTGTATTACGTTTTTATGACACAAATTCACGTGCGCAACCGACAATGGGACAGAGATGAAGCCAGCTCTGCGGGCCGAATTCGGACCAACAATCCTTCGGTCGCAGTGGTGGCCCAGTAATTTTTTCATTTCGTTGACAATTATAGTTCTGCTGAATCTGCAAAATAAGAGTTCGCCGCTTTCGGAGTGTGATCCACGTGGGCAATCTCAAGGGGCGAATAGATCAAGCTGAACTATTCTAAGGTACTTCTAAGGCACACGGTCGCACCTCTCGGCTTGTGAATCTCGACTAGACCGATTTAGCATCTCGTCAAACACAGCGGGGCCACCTAGGTTTCATCGGGTCAAATGCAGAGAGTATGAAAGCATTATGAAAGCATTATGAAAGCATCGACGCGGTGTGTAAGCATGCCGCAAGGGAAAATTCCTCTCAGCAGTTCGAACTCAACCGCTGCAAATCGCGACTTGTCAAAGTAGCTCGGTCGAATGCCTCGATGTGCACGTTCGAAGGGCTGGTACCGTACTCTGATTCCGGGTCCAATTGCGCAAAGTGGATAGACTCAGGATCTCGCTGATTCCCATGATGTAACAACCTTTGGTCGGGCCCTATGACGTCAATTAGGCCTGGAAAGTTTACGGAGGGCACTCGGGCAACGAATCCGGATGCTGTATTCGTCGGGCAGCGGTTAGGCCTAAGAAGGTCAGTCTCTGACTCTGAAGAGTGGCACGCGCCGAGCGCTGCGATTTGATCTCAAGGACATGATGCTCGAATCCATGAGTCGAAATAAAGGGAAACCGTGTGGCTGGGCCGCCTGCGGCAATACCGCCGAAGCTAGTCTTTCGAGTCGTCCTTTTTGTCGTTTGCATTTTTACGAAATTGGCTCTCGTCGCCTAGCCGAATGCCGCGAGCGCTTGCTCGCAACTCTGGCCGCCGAGAACGACAGCGCTGCAACTCTAACATTTCTTTCTGAACTCATCACGCAGACAACGAACCTGGTGGCCACCGCAAGATTTCTGAGTACCTCGCAACGAGATCAGTTTCTTGAGCTCTCGATGTCGGCACTCGATGTTTCAAAGCGAATACAGAGGCATCCAAGAAAGCCAACAGAGGTTCTGGTCGTGCTTTATCGCTCGAGCGATCCCACACTAAATTGCGAATCAACTAAGACAATCAACATCAGCAAACGGGGGGCTTGTCTCGAAACAAGAATTCCCTGGGAGGTTAGTGAGACGCTGTGGATCGAAAACTGCGAGAGCAAACAGAGAGCACTCGCGCGGACCACGTGGGTCAAAAGGGGCGCTGCAAGCACCATCGGCATTGAAATTCTCGATTGGGAAGACTTCTGGAACCTAAGCGAGCGTGTCTCAAAGCGGGAAAGCCAACCAGCTGCTCGCTAAGGGAAGAGATTGTCTCAAACTGCAATCTGGCGGCGATGAATTCATGGCTGAGAGATGAAACCATTTCACAATAAGACCGAGGGCCTCCAAACTCCGCGAGATCGTCAGTGAAACTGCACGAATTGCCGACTCGAAGAATCGCCATTATCGTGGCCGAAGATGTCGAAGCGATTCGGGATTTGGTTTGCATCACACTCGTAGCCGCCGGTTACACGGTTTTGCCCGCTGCGAATGGCCACGCCGCCATCCAAATCTCCGAGACCTTTGCTAGCCCGATTGACCTCCTCCTGACCGATGTCGATGTGCCCGGATGTGGCGGACTGGAATTGGCGAAGAGTCTGCTGAAAGTTCATCCGCGAATGAGAGTTCTGTTCATGTCTGGAGCTTGTGCACCCTCCATTGCTGAGATTTTTGGGGAAGGGGCAGACCATCTTTTGTCCCGAAGCCTTTCTCACGCGAGGAGCTACTTCGGAAAGTGGAGAACGTGCTTTCGTAGAACGGCGACTGAGGCCTTGAAGAAACATAGGCTCGTGGTAACGAGCCCGTAAGAGACGGTTGAGGGACCTCGCGGTTTTCGCAATTCGCTCGAGGAGAGAAAATGAAAAGCTGCAACGATTTCGATTTCCAAAATCATTTCGCAAATCTACGGGGAATTAGAATTGTATTTATCGGGTTCATTGTGGCGACACTTTTGAGTGCTACGGCAGCTCTAACGGCTCCTCAAGAACGCGCAGAAACAAACGGTGACGTTGCCAGAGTTTTGGCGCTCGAGACGCTATGGAACCAAGCGGAAGTGGATAAAGACACGCGCGCACTCGGTCAGATAGTTCCCGCGACGTTTATCTATGTGGATATCGACGGCAGCCTGAGCACCAAGGCGGAATTCCTGGATAACATAAAGAATGGTCCCGAGAAACCGAGCGAAATCAGGAACGAATCGATGGTGGCGCAAACTTATGAGAATGCTGTCGTAGTTACTGGCGTGTATCGGGAAAAGGGAAGCAGCAACGGGAAACGCTATTCGCGGCGGGGACGCTTTACGGATACTTGGATACGAACAGAACGCTCGTGGCAGTGCGTGGCCAGCCAGTCAACGCTTATTGAGAAATGAATCAGCTAGGGTCGAGTCGTCGCCAGCTGTACCAAACACGCGGGCGAAATACTCGAACTCAGTTCACCGCGTGCTCTGCGCCGCTACGAGCTATTAGTAACTTCTAACTTCAACGAGTTCTTCGTCCTCCGTGGGAGTTACCTGGACTGCGGAAGGCGCGACGACTGCCGTGCGGCTCAACGAATACACATAGCCGAGAATCACGATGGGCACGAGCGCAAGCGCACCTTTCCACACTGTGGAGCGTGAGAAAGCGCCGCTCACTAACCCGGCGAATACGATCCCACCCATGAAGTAAGGAAACACGCACTCATAGCAAGATCGGGCGACTTGCATCACTGGCCGGCCATCCACCAGTCCGACCACCGCTGCGATGAGGGCGGTATTCAATGGTAGGTAAAGGCCGCCTGCAAGAATGACAAAAGGCACCGGTGAAGCCGCGGCACTCCGTCCAAGAAGAAAATGCGAGGCCTGGTAAGCGACGCTTGCGCTGAGGACGAGAGTGGCGGCGCTGAAGGTCACCTGGACGAGGCGCGCTTGTTTCGCCGCCCAAAGCGATTGCACGAGAGCCGCAGCCAAGCTGATCACGGCAACTTCGGAGAAGCGGCAGAACGCCATCCCAAGGAGCAGGAACACAAAGTTGGGAGAGAGCGTGCTTTCAATGCCGGGGATCCGAATCTTGAGAGTCGAGGCTACTGCTGCGAGCCCAAGATAGATCGCGAATTGTCGGAGGCTGGCGGAAGACCACGATCCTGCTGCAAGGAGCAGGACCGTAGTTCCCGAAGCGATGATCAGGGCGATGTACGCTTTAGCGATTCGTGGCATCAGTTTTTCTCCGGCGAGGTTCCTGCTCACCGGACTCATTATTTGGAGTCTCCGATGGTGGAATTGCCCCAGACTACGGAGTTGCCCCAAACCACCGAATTACCCCAGACTACGGAGTTACCCCACACGACAGAGTTACCCCAAACCACGGAGTTGCCCCAAACCACAGAGTTGCCCCAGACCACGGAATTACCCCACACGACAGAGTTACCCCAAACCACGGAGGAACTGCTAACGATGGAGACCGTGTTCGTGGATGAGTTGTAGGTTGCTGTCGGTGACAGAGCGGAACCCACCGTCGCGGGAGCTAGGTCCGTATTGGCTAATGCCGCCGAAGCGTCCACGGCGCCTGCGCCAACCGCGAAAATGTCCTGTTCGATGGTATAGGAAATGCCAGTGGAGAGGTCCGTTGCGGTTGTGTATTGAGAGAAGCCCTTCCAAGCGGTTTTCATCAAACGTGCTTTGACCTGGTCAGGTGTGAGAGACGGGGTCTTTTGCAGCAAAAGGGCCGCAATGCCGCTGACGACGGGTGTTGCCATGCTGGTGCCGCTCATGCGCATGTACTGTGGACTGCCGAAATTCGAGCCACAGTTGTTTCGCGAAACGTTGCAAGGATAAACGGCCAGAGTAGGATACGAATTTAAGAGTGTATTGTATGTTGAGGCTAAGTCCGAGACGACCTGATTGCCGGGTGCGACCAAGTCGGGCTTGACGATGTGATCGAATGACGTCGGACCTTTTGAACTGTAGCTGGTCATGGTCTGCGAGGATTGCAGGCCGGTGCCATGGGTATTGGTCGCACCAACAGTGATCACATAAGGATCATTGCCCGGCGCTCCGATCGTGGCATATCCGTTTGTGTCGGCGCCGTTGTACTGCCCCATATTGCCCGCAGCGGCGACCACCACGATTCCAGCCTTCCAGGCGGACTCCACGGCCTGGCAGAGGGGGTCGAGCGTGTAGCTTTCATAGACGCCGCGACTCAGCGAAAGATTGATGACACGAATGTTGTAGGTGCTTTTCAGGTTGATCGCTTGCTGGATTGCGGCGATCACCGAGCTATCGGTGCCCAAGCCGGTAGCGTCAAGCGCCCGGAGATTGATGATTTTGGACTCTGACGCGATGCCGCGATAGACGCCTGGGTAGTTGTTGTATTGCGAATCGTAGCTGTTGCCGCCAAGAATCCCCGCCACATGCGTTCCGTGGCCATAGGCGTCAGCAGTGTTCGTGTCGAGCGCTACAAAACTCTTGCTATAGACAACGCGCGAGGGGTTCACGTTCCCGTCAGAATTCATGTCGTCAACGCGGTTCACGCCGCTGTCAATGACAGCGATTCCGACGCCTGTACCATCCCAGCCGCTGGCGTAGGCGATGTCGCCGTTCACCGCGGTAATTACCTTGTCGAGTGCTCCATGGACTGGACGATTCGGAGAGATGTATACCACGCCGGGGTGGGAGGCCAAGCTGGTCAGGCTACTACCAGTTGCCGTAACCAACTGAGCGTGAATCACAGAAAGGTCGCCTTTTGTACTGGCACCGTCCGCCGTGAGGTCTGTCGTTGCCGCGGAATTCTTGAACTGAACGATCACGTCTACCGGCTTGTTTGGATCGATGCCCTTAAGGTCGGGAGCAATCTTCGCGGCGATCAGAACTTGGGGGTCCTCGGCGTCTTTTGACTGATCGGGTCGTGGCTTTGCGTCCGATGCATCCGTGGAACCGAGATGAGCCGACGCAGCGAGAGTTTGGGAGTCATGCGCAAAAGGGGCATTGTTGGTGGGCACCGCGCTGTCTTCGCGGTCTCTGGAGAAAGGATTAAGCCGTGCGACCTGGTTCAGAGCACCGTCAACGAAACTGGGTTGGCGTTCTTGCTTGCCAGTCCCTGTCGAGACCTGGGGCTTGTCGGACGCATTTCGGGCCGCAGTTCGAGGTGCCGTTGAGTTTCCGAGATCTTTGGAAAGGTGTCCGGAGAATGCGAGGACGCTGAGCGCAAGGGAGAAGGCAATCAAAGTGCCCCAAGTGGTGGTCTTTAAGACGCTTCCGCTCTTTTTCTCGGAAAACGTGTGTGAGCCGATCTCTGACTTCATCTCTAACTCCTTGTGAGCATCCCGGTTAGGCAAACTGCCTGCGCGAAATACCTTTTCAATCTGGAGATAGTTTTACGGTCTTCGCAGGAATGAGTCGATGGTACAGGGGTGTGGGTTTACTAGTACCAACGTACAGCCAGTTTTGGACGACAGGGCAGCGCTACTTTTAAAAACGAGTGTATGTAAGAATTATCTACGCCAATAATTATCACGCGAAATGCGAGGCTTTCGGTGGAGTCCACGTCCGGAAGCGAAGCGCAGAGTTCCGGTGCGAAAGAGCAGAAAACTGTCATTCGCAGCGATCGCTTAGAAAGTGGTACTGGATTCAGGAGCTGCGGCCGGCAAGCTTGATTAAGGCGTGGCGGATGATACCAAGCGAAAGTGAACGTTAAAAGGACGGCAGGTTGGCATTTACAAAACCCCTTTATTCAGCAGAGATGCGAGATCGCTGGAGTCGAGCAAGCCTTTTTTATGCAGGAGCTCAATAAGCCGCACGGCCAGGGCGTCTCGTTCGTCAGAAAGTGGAGAAAATTCGGTATTTCCCGGATGTAGGGACGACGACGTATCTCCAGGCGCGGGAGAAGCCACCGTTTCGATCCAGCTTTCGAGCAGTGCCTTCCGCGTATCATCCAACTCCGTGAAAGCGACCCCCATGCCCATTCCCGCTTTGGAATCTCGCACTATTGCGGAGCACGCCAATTCGGCTCTGTTCCAACGGATGCAGAGTTGAACTTTAGATCCGACAGCAAAAGGGTTGAGCGTATCCAGATAGCACCCGTTCTTACTCAAGTCCGCCGCACGCGCGGACACACGGGTACCGGACGCTACCTCCAATACTTCAGCTGTCGCGGAGAAATTGTATCGGTTGGCTTGCCGCCGGTCCCCTGAGGTGCCCACATCCTTGAATCTCTTGCTGGAATGTTCCATGACGTTCGCTCCTCGTGTCCGCTTGAGTTGTAATTGGCCGAAAAGCGCATACTTGAAAGGGTCTACTTTCGGTGCCGTTGGTTAATCCGCTCAGTTTAAATTCCCATTTTGACTTTCCAACACGTCGATAAGATATTCCGGACTCCGTCAGCATGCAATGCTCCGACCACAGGTTTTTTGCGGGCACATCCCTTTCGCCGGTCGCGGCAAAATCGTAAAGTCAAGAACTGAGGCTTTCCGACCCGTTCCCCAGAATCGTTCCTTCTTCAATCTTGCTCAGCGCTGAAATCCGTTTCCGTCAACGGCTCATCTTTCATGCGGATGATAGAGTGCCGCAATCCTTGGCCTCAATTGTGAAAAGGCATGACTCTTGCCCGGGGGTTCACTTTCAGACAAACCGCGACGATCGTACTATGGGCTTTCGTCCACGTACCTCACACACTAGACCTATATAGGAGTTTCCCCCGGAAATCCGAGTTATCGAAGCAAGGAATCATGTCAAGACACGCGACTAAGGATGGACCGGACCCACTGGACCCCGTGCTCCAGCATCGAAGGGTAGCTGGAGAATCCGGTCGCCTTTGGTATTCTTCGCTCCGGATCGCTGCTAATTTCATTCTGAATTGGTATCAGGAACTTTGGAAAAGTCCGAGCAAACCGGGGAAAAAACTCGACGGGTTTGCCATCTCCTTCATTCTATTGCAAGTGTTCGTGGGCATTCCTCTCATCCCCTATGCAATGCTGCATTGGCATTCCGAGAATGTACTTCGCTTTGCGTGTTTTTTCGGAGTGGCGTTGGCTGCTTCGTTACTTAAAGTTCGTCTTCCCGGCATTGAAGCGACGATGTCCGCCAATTTCCTATTCATTCTGGTGGGCATTTTGGACCTTACCTACCCCGAGACACTGCTAATAGGATGTCTCGGAGGTTTGGTCCAGTCTCTTTGGCAGTCGAAGCCAAGACCGCGAGCGATCCAAATTCTCTTCAATCTTGCCAACCTCTCAATCTCCATCACTGCCGCAAATCTGGTGTTTCACAGCAGCTTCGCTTACCAGCATGGGCTTCGCTGGCCCTTATTACTGGGGGCAGCGTCCACCACCTACTTCGTGCTCAATACAATGTCCGTCTCTGGAATCATCGCGATGACGGAACTTCGCAATCCACTTTTGGTTTGGAAGGAGTGCTACTTGTGGTCCTTTCCGTATTACTTATTGGGAGCCCTCATCGCCGGTGGAGTTAGCCTTATCAATCGTGCCATGGGATGGCAATTCGCAATCCTCGTCCTGCCAATCGTTTATTGGATCTATCGCTCCTACCGTGGCTATCTCGATCGTTTGATGGCGGAGAAAAAACATACGGAGGACATCGCAGACCTTCACCTCCGAACGATTGAAGCGTTGTCCCTCGC